>Ga0272449_1000107_pt1 | contig 107837 bp, 88 predicted proteins | sample YNPCB0241_FD_198679 | JGI IMG/M metagenome (GOLD analysis project Ga0272449, IMG submission 198679) | Hot spring sediment microbial communities from Yellowstone National Park, WY, United States - YNP-CB-024-1 | ecosystem: Environmental > Aquatic > Thermal springs > Hot (42-90C) > Sediment...
GAAACTCTGGCACCATGAAATATCGCACGACGCAAACAAACTGAGAATCCGCGACCCAGGAAGGGGACATTACACACGAGAGTGACGGTGGCATAGACTCCCAGCTTCGCTGGGACGCCCGCCCTCCCTCCGACCAGCCTGCCTCGTCCCTTTGACCACTGGGCACACTCCCACATGCCTCGCTTCTTGCGGGGTTTCAGTGACCTCCCACACTCCCTCTTTGGGAGTGCGACCGACGCTATCGCCACACCCAGGTCATGACGACTGGAATCCGGGTCAGCGCGGATTCCAGTCTTTTTATCTGCAAGACTCGTGCCAAATTCGCGAAACCCAGAACTTCGCAATTTTCTGTGGCTTTTCTGAAATCACCCACTTTGGACATTTTGGACAAGTTTGGACAATGTCCAAATGTCCAGCTGAGACAAAGGAAAAAAACCAATGGATGAGCGACCAAGCACGGCTAGCGTAGAAAACGCGAGAGAAAATTCTTCACCTATTCTCCCGTGAGCAGGCGATAACCGTATAGATTCTCTCGGTCTTCTTTCTTAGCCCTTATACCCTCTTCCTTCCTCCAAGCCTTATGCCAAAGTGATAGGGAATCCTTTATCCTGCGCGTCGTGCTCATTCTATCAACCAGCGAAACTCGAGAGGTCACAAGCCCTTCCTGTTTTCTGTTTGACTTTTTCCCATGAAATCGTAAAGTTTTTTTGTCTTTATTCTGGGGGTAAAACTTTTGCTTCTTGCTGTATCTGTCTTCCTGCTTTTGTTTTTGCTCCCTTCTTACGCTTTTGCTTTTGGTCCATGTGTCCATCTAAACCTTGCGTCTTCTGTTATCGCCCAAACTCTGTCTCTTGGCTTGCCTTGTGCCCTTGTTATCCTCAAAAACCAAAAGGCTTTCTTTCTTGGAAACCTCGACCCCGACAGGGTGATTCTAAAAAACCTTGCCTCATACAAAGACCACTCCCACAACTGGCAAAGGGCTATGAAAAACTTGAGGGAAGTTAAAAAGGAGAGCGAGAAGGCTTTGATGCTTGGTTACCTTTGCCACCTTGCAGCGGATGTGGTTGCGCACAACTATTTCGTGCCTTACAAGATGGTCGAGTTCTATGGCTATCCCCTTGCCAGACATGTGTATTGGGAGATGAGGCTAGATGCAATGGTAGCCTCCATGTTCAGCGTGCGTTCAAAGGATCTAGGTCTGAATGACAGGGAACATATTTTGGAGCTCAAAAGGTTTGTGCCGACCCATCTTTTCAAGCCAACAATCAACTACAAGATTACGGGCGCTATTCTGAAGATAGGCGATCTATACGCTTCGTCCAAGATGGGAAGGCTTTGGACAGAAAGGTCTTCGCTTGGGATAAGCGAAGAAGAAAAAGGCGAGGTCTTGAGGCTTGCGCTTTCAGCACAGATAAGCGTGCTTCGTGCACTGGAGCATGCAAAGGTAACAAGCCTCGACCCAAGAGGTATCCATGCCCTGAAGACCGCACTTCGGATGAGGGCAGAGTTTCGTCGAGGTAGCGTGCGAAGGGAGGATGCTTGTGACCGTGCAAGGTCCGTGTTCCTAAAACCCATAAGCCTTGCATTGGGCACAGATGTGATGGACTATACATTGATTCAACTGAAGGAGGTGTAGTATGATACGCACAAAGATTTGCATCACAGTTTTGAGCGTGCTTCTTCTCTCAGGCTTCGCCAGTGCATGCCCAGACTGTCCATTCAGCGATGCGCACGCAACATTTTCGCTAAGTGAAGAAGGGGATGCGCTTGTACTCACTAGCACTGTCACTGGCAGCGAAGCACATCTGAAGTCTCATCAGGAGAAGGTGCGAAAGGAAGTTGAAAAGGGTCTAAAGGGCGAAGGATGCGAGCGTTGTCCTTTTTCAGTGAAGGGTATCGAAGCCCAAGTGGAGAACACGAAAAACGGAGTGAAAGTGAAGGTTGCGGGTTCAAAGGAAGCCCTAAGCGAGTTCAAGAAGAAATTCGAGGAAAAGAAACAGAAGGGAGGGGAAGGGAGAGGATGTCCTTGCAAGCAAGGCTCAGCTCTTCAGTTCGACCGTGAAGAGAAAAGCGCCTCGTGTGGAGATTGAGATGCCAAAGTTTGTGCAATATTGGGACGGACACACGAACAGGTGCAAGACTGGACAAGGTTCGTAGAGGCACATAGGAGTTTGCGAGCGTAATGTAAAGAATGCAGATGTTCATGTGGTGGGGTGCAAAGATGCGCGGATGATGTGGCAAACGGTATGGAACAAAAACTTCTGTCGCCAATTCTCGGAGATTGTCGATACGCTGACAAACACCCTTCTCTGTGTTATCCTTTGAGAGCGGTTGGTGATTTCTTGTCATGCTGAAGGTTTTGCAGTCAAAAGGATTCTTGCTCGCCTCATGTCTTGTTTTGCTTGCAACCTTCGTTCTTGCCTTTGCCCTTCGTCAGGACACAAGCGCAGACGAGGTGATGCGGGATTACGACCCGATGGTCGCTTCCTTCATCGTCTTCTTTGGCTTGAACCATGTGGGAACAAGTTTCCTTTCGGTTGTAGGCATATTTGGTGTGGCACTTCATGTTCTGTCCCATCTTTTATTTGGCAAGACGCAAAAAACAAAGACATTGTTTCTGGGCCTTGCACTTCTGATCTTAGGCGCATGTGGCATTTTAGTTTCTCCACTTGTTTATCCGAAGCGCCCGCCTGCAGACACATCCTCATTGCTCGTCATGATAACTCAGCATGGGCAATCACGAACCATGATTGTCGAGCAAGATTCAGTCTATGAAATGAGCGATGGAACAAGGGTTATCCTTTCAGCCCTCGAAAAAGGTCCTTATGGGGTGGGTGCAAAAGATGGCACCCCCATAGTGTATCTTCCGTCCAAAGATGGTGACATAAAGGTTTCTGCAAGAAGACCACCTGCGTGGGATGCTTCCCCCATTTTCCCTTCTGTATCTCTGCCTTTTGTTGCTCAAATCCTATTGGCGCTCTTTTCTTTTGTCTTACTTTTCATATTTCTATTGCGCTCTAAACAGCTCACAAGACAAGAAAAGTCTTTGTACTCTCTGGTTGTCTTGCTTTCTCTTTTGTTTCTTTTTTCGACACAGAGCGAGTTGGAGATCCCGCTCATGTCCCTAGGCGATCTTCAACCTACCCGCATGGCACTTACCGTTCGTTCCCCGTCCGATGTGACATTGTGGCACTTTTTTGTCCCAATGACCGTGAAAGCGCCTTTTATCGAATATCCATGGCTGTTCTCGTTTCTCCTCTTTTGCGTGGGTCTTTTCGTTATCCTTTTTTCGAAGAACTTTGAAAACAAGTTTGCGCCTTATATCTTCACCTCAAGTGCTGTCGTAGCTTTTGTGGTGGCAACAGCCCTTGTTTCAATATCGTTCGCAAGGATCCCTTTGGAATCCTCCGCTGAATCGCTAAAAACTGCATTTGAAAGCACAATCCTCCCCCGCATCCCATCAGAGGTATCGGTCTTTGATTACAAGCCAACTAGCAACGCTCCTTATGGGATAGACCTTCCATTTGCTATTTCAAAGGGCTTTTTGATTCTTACTTTTTCCCTTATCCTTTTTCTTGTTGCTTCTACAAAAAAGGGAAGGGCTCTTTCGCTCAAGACCATATCAAGGGCGAAGAGCATAGCGTTTTTCCTGGCTATTCTTTGCGTAATCTATTCGTTACTAAGATGCACACAAAACCCTCTCGGCTTCGTCCCCATGGCGATGTTTCAACTTTTCGTGCTCGGGCTTGCCTTTGTTGTCCAAAGCCTCCACGATGACTTCGAGTGGGGGGAACTTGGTCTTGTTTCTTTGTCGCTTATGACGCAGTTGCTTTTGTTTTTGTATTAGGAGGTCAAGATGAAGGCAATAGTCATAGAAAGGCACGGTCCGCCTGAGATACTCAAAGTCGTGGATGTCCCACCGCCCAAAAGAGGTGCAAACGAGGTATTGGTGCGTGTTCGAGCATGTGCCCTAAACCATCTTGACATCTGGGTCAGGAAGGGCGTCGAGGGGCACAAGTTCCCGCTTCCCATCATCCCAGGCTCTGATGTTGCTGGCGTCATCGAGGAAGGCGAGACAGACTACTTGAAAAAAGGCGACGAAGTTGTTGTTGCCCCGTTCGAGACATGCGGTCATTGCGAGATGTGCCTTCAGGGAAACGATGTGCAGTGCAGGGAATACAGGATTCTTGGGGAATCGAGGGATGGAGGATGTGCTGAACTTGTAAGTGTCAAGGCAGGGTTTTTGTTTCCAAAGCCAAAAAACTTGAGCTTTGCTGAGGCATCTAGCATCCTTCTAGCACCTCTGACTGCTTATCACATGGTTGTGACTAGGGCTAAAGTCCAGCCCAAAGAAGATGTGCTTGTCACTGGCGCCTCTGGCGGGGTTGGGTCGTCCGCTATCCAGATCGCAACCATACTTGGGGCAAATGTGTTTGCCCTGGTTTCTAATGACGAAAAAGCAAAGTTTGCCAAAACCCTTGGGGCTAAAGATTGCATAATCTATAAGGAGGATACGCCTTTAGACCAACTATTTGGAAAGATGCGCTTTGATTGCGTCGTGGATTCCGTTGGTGGCAAGGTGTTCGAACAGGCAATGCGCCTTCTTCGCCCATTTGGGCGCCTTGTCACCTGCGGGGCAACATCGAGCCCAACTGCAACCCTCGACTTGAGAAGGCTTTTCTTCAGGTCTCTTTCTGTTCTTGGCTCGACCATGGGTTCTAGGTTCGAGATGCTGAAGGTATTGAAGTGGGCAGAGGAAGGCATCTTTAGACCTTTTGTTCATAAGGTTTTGCCATTGAAGGAGGCAAGCACAGCGCACAGGATAATCGAAGAAAGAGGGGTGCTTGGAAAGGTGGTTTTGGAGGTTTCATGAGGTTCTTATGTCAAAGTCTGTCCTTGTGACTGGTGGCGCAAAAAGGGTAGGCAGGGTCATTGCGAAAGAGTTCGCAAAGGCGTCATACAAGGTATTTATCCATTACAATCGCTCAGAGCGGGAGGCAATGGAAGTGATTGAAGAAATAAAATCCTTTGGTGCAGAGGCAAAGGCTTTGAAGGCAGACCTGACAAAGGAAGAAGAAGTTCGGGCAATGGTTGAGGCCCTGAAGAATGACAACCAAACATTGACCTGCCTTGTAAACAACGCTGGTGTGTTCAGGAAAACCCCAATAGACCACATGACTTTAGAAGACCTGGATTTCCATCTGAACACAAACCTCAGAGCTCCTTTTCTTCTGTCTGTGCTTGCAAGACCATTGATAGAGGATGGCGGGGTCATCATAAATGTCGCTGATGTCGCGGCATTCAGACCATTTCGTGAGTATGTGCCTTATTGTATATCTAAGGCTTCGGTTGTGATGCTTACAAAGGCTATGGCAAAGGCTTTCGCCCCAAAGATAAGGGTTTGCGCAGTTGCACCTGGCACTGTTTTGTTCAGGGAAGACGAGGACGAAGAACTTCGCGGGCGTGTCATCGCCAAGATCCCTATGGGTCGCATTGGAACCCCTGAGGATGTGGCAAGGGCTATGTTGTTCCTTGCTTCGTCGCCTCACATCACTGGCGTTGTTTTGCCAGTAGATGGAGGGCGTTTGCTTGCATGAAAAGGAGGTTTGACTATGTTCGCAGTGATGCAAATCTACACCATCGAGGAGAAGTTCAAAGAAGAGTATTTGAAGGCGATGAAGGATGTTATCGAGGAAGCGATGAGTATGGGATGCACCTTCTTCGACCTCTACGAAGACGACGACAAGCCAGGCACATTCATAGAGGTCATGGGCTTCGATTCGTGGTCGCACTACGAAAGGCTCAGGAAGATAGAGCCTTCTCTTCGCAAACGGGAGATAATGAGCAAGATGCGAACATGGATCAGGGGAGGGATGGACGGGATCGAGGTGAGACATCTAAGGGGTGTTGAGGTCCTTTGATTACAGGTAATAGGGCTCTGCATGGATAGCCATTGCATCTTTCGGCGCGCCCTGTTCTGCAACCGCTTAGTCATGGAAGCCAAGGAAAGGCGGGGGGGAAGCGGTGAGCCAAAAATAAGAAAAAGCATTCTTTCCGCAACCTCCATATTGCCAAAAACTTGTCCTGTTTTGAGTTTTTCCTTTATCCTCACAACATGAGTTGGCGGGAAGCCCAAGAGATGCCAAAGACTCGCAAAGGAAGATGCGTTATCTGTGGGGCTAAGGGGTCTTCGAGCGATGATTTTATATGCGATTTGTGCGGAAGCCCTTTCGACACCACCCTTTACTGCAAGAGGTGTCACAGAAGACTTGAACTCGACAAGAAGGTGGCAAAAGAGTTTCTGGCATCGAATGGTTTCTTCTTCGATAACCTTGATGGGCTTGTGCTCAAGGTAAGCGCTTGCTCAAGGTGCATGAAGGACGACGAAAAGGCAGACCTCGAGATCTACAGAATCAAGTTGTAGATGTCAGGAACACAGGAACAGTCAAACAAGAAAAACTTTTGTCTGCAAACTTAGTTGCCTGAAAGGCTTCTTGTAACTGGCTTTTCAAACAGGTAGTATTGAATGGCATTGGGCATTCGCAATGAAAAGGCTTACGCAGATGTCGAGGATCCTCGTAAGTGTCTGGCTTTTGTTTTTGGGCTGTTATCCCAGCATAAAACCTTTTCGAGACCTGCCTCGCCCCGAAGATGCGACACAAGACCTTATGCCCGAAATCGAGACAACAGAAGAAGGCGCAGTCATCCCGCCACCTGACACTGCCTGCTTGCCAAACTGTTACTCGAAGGTGTGCGGACCAGATGGCTGTGGTGGCTTTTGCGGGACCTGTCCAGAAGGCAGTGTCTGCTCTGTGACTCAGGCATATTGCGTATCAAAGACCATTCAAAAACCTCTTGGCGCATACTGTGGCGAGCTCGGGGAATGCAAGCCCATGCTCGATTTTTCTGGCATCACAACCTATCCAAACCCTTACTGGCCATCATGCCTAAATGACCAGTGCATGGAAGGACCTTGCCTTTTTGGTTTTTGTTCTCGTAACTGCATAATCCATAAAGACACAGAAGAGAATGTCTCTAAGATGCCTTTTCCTGATGGTATCGAAGATGAAGACACCCCAAAGAACGACTGCGAGGGCGGGAAAACACAAGTTTTCTCGACAGGCTTTGTCTGCATCGCTCAAAAAGCTTCAGGGGGTAACAACGGTGTATGTTTTCCAAAATCATCTTTCAAGCCTTGTTCTTCTGCCCTGGACTGCCTTCCATCCGAGGCATGTGGTTATGTCACCATTAAAGGCAACATCGAAAAACGCTGCCTTGCAAAGCCTGAAGGGGCGGTGGGTCTTGGCAAAAGGTGCGGATACGATGAAAGGACAGGGAGATACATATTTTGCGAATCGTGGCTATGCAGTGACAAAGGCTTTTGCTCTGCCCCTTGCGACTCAAATGACCAGTGCCTCACAGAAAAAGCATCGTGCAAGGACAACTTTTGCGCAAACCACAACACGGTCTGCACAACAAACGCGGATTGCTCTGCATATTCATGTTCTTCCCTCGAGAAGGCAGATTTTTTCGATGCCCATTTGTCTATTTGTGTGCCCAAGACATGTCTTAGTGACAAACAGTGCGGGGACGATGCATATTATTGCCTTCACTCGTCAACTGTCCAATCAGGTGCAATCCAGGTAAATGGGGAGTGCGTCCCAAGACTTTTAGGTGGGCGAAAGACAGGCGACGAATGCCATGTGGACAAAAACGACGAAACCCCTGACATCCCGTGCGAAAACGAGGCTTATTGCATTCAGGACACATGCCTTGCAATGTGCGAGAATGACGATGACTGCCCAAGTTCTATGATGTGCTCTCTGTCAAGGCTAGGCACTAACACCGACGAAGTCTTCTTATGTTCCCCAATCCCTCCTTCAAGCCCTGTGTGCACCGACCCAAACCAGTGCATCTGCTCGCCTGTTTTCAGGGCATCCTCAAGACAACTGGAACTTAGGTGCATAGATCCAAAACCATCGGCACTACCCTTTTCAAACATGTGTGGCGAAGCATTTTATGGAAATATGTGTGATACAGGGTATTGTTTGCTAGAAGACAGTGCCAACTTAAGACCAGGGTTTTGTTCAAAGGTGTGCAAAGACGACTCTGATTGCCCTTCTAGAACATCCCTTGGCAGTGCCATGGTGAAATGGGTATGTGCTGGACTTACTATGTTTTCTAACTTCACGGTTTTTCTGGGCGATGACTTGTTTGTATCCTGGTGCGTGCCAGTCCCTGCAGGTTCATCGCTTGAAAAATGCAAAAGCGATAATGATTGCAAACAGCCTTTCGAGGTGTGCAAGCCTTTTGTCCGCCATGGCATCCCAGCAACAGAAAGCACAGTAACAGGATATTGCATCTTGAGTGATAAAGGCTTTGATACCAACATGCGGTGTGCCTTGAAAAACAAAGGCGAAGAATGCAAGACAGGGATATGTGAGCCCATGCCAAGCGGCGATTCTGGTTTTTGTAGCAAGATGTGCCAAAGCGACCTTGACTGCATAGATATAGCGTGGGACGCCAGGTGCGAAAAGAAGACCCTTGTATGGCAAACAGACCTTGCAATAAACACATGCAAAAGGACTACAATCTGTTCCCCGTGCATTGACGACATGGATTGCCTTCCATCCTTTGTGTGTGCGGATGCGACAGCACTGCCCTACATGGACGATTTTAGGTGCTCGAAGGCTTGTGCCACAGACGAAGACTGCCTTGACATCGCGCCAGGGTCAAAGTGCGTCGAAACGGATGCCCCTTACAGGACGAACGAGACAGGGAAAACCAAGGTCTGCCTGCCAACTCCATGTCCTTGATATCTTTACTTTTTCTTTTTCGAGAACCACGAATCGAAGAGCAGGTTCAATCCGACCACGAACACATCATATCCGCTTTCGTATGTGCCAGCGTTTATTGGATATGGGTCTGGCGCCTGCCCATCAGGTTGCATCATCGTCCCATCAGGTTGCATCACCTGTTGATAAAGCCTTGCCTGCCCAGGCCATACATTTCTTGTCTCTTGAAAGATGTGGGCGTATGCAATCCCAAACTCTACCCCTGCCTTGAAAAAGTCAACAGACAAGCCTGTCGCTATGCCAAACCTATAGAAGGATGGAAAATCCACATTGCTGTAACTCTTTGGCATTGCGGGAGTCTCTGTCCAGCCTCCAAGCCTCCATGTCAACTCGCATATCTTGAGCCACCTTTTAGGCACATTCCACTGCCCGCCAATACGAACACTGTAAGTGTCCTGCCAGTTCCGCACGAGCGGTAATGCCTTGAACTTCATCTGGTAGCCTAGTTTTACAAGTTCAGCTTCTTTGAATCTTATATCGAACCGGTCCACTTGCGACCACGCTTCATAGACAAAGTCTGCCTCAACATCCCCCATCTCTTCGCCGTTCTTTTGCACGATATATCTTATGCCCGCCTGCAAAGACATGGGATAGGTGAAGGAAAGCGTTGCATCTAAGTCGAACGGCTCCATGCTTGCAAAAACCATATTCGACCCCTTTGGTCCAGATATGTTTATCTTGCCTGACGCATTGAAGTGGATAGGCACAACCCTCCCAGACGCAGCGATTTCAAGGGAATCAATGGGCTTGAAGAACATCCCAACCAAAAGCGAAAAACCCGCAAGGTCTTTCATGTCAAGCCGTGCGATCATGTCTGCATTTGTATTTGCAACCCCGTTTTGGTTAGTTGACCCTGCAGGCGCCACGAAGGCAAGGGAATACTTGAGCCATGGAATCGTGGCATATTGAAATGTAGCCCCGATGCCGAACCAGTCCCTCCCCTTTGCGTGATATTTCCATGACCCAGAAAACGAAAGAAATGTCATAGCGATGTCCATGTCCAAGAATGAATACCTTGTTGCCCCCATGTTGCCTGGGTCATCGAAGCGAGCCTTGCCAATGGCACAAGGACCGCCAAAACCCAGTGCAAAGCCAAAATCTTTTAGCCCGAAATCCGTTGCAATCGCAAAAGAGGTGTTCATAGGGAAATAGCCGAGCCTTTCAGAGGCTGGAGCAAAAAAGACTGGCTGACCAACTGGCCTCCCCAAAGAATCTACCTTTTGTCCTGGATAGCGCGAGAAGGTAAAGTCCCAGAAGACGAAGTTGTTACTTACATGAAGCCTCGTGCCCCTTAGTTTCGCTAAATATGAAGGGTTCCAGTAAAATGCGGAAGGGTCGTCAGCCTTTGCAGTGAATGCCCCCCCTCTTCCGACCGCATGTAAACCTTGTGGACCGTATTCGAAACCCGCCGAATATCCAGCACGGGCAAAAAGGGACAAAAACAAGCCAAACATGAGCGCCCAAAACACTCTGCTTCCCGCCATGCAGCCTCCTTGTTTGGATGCAAAGACAGGTTTAAGGATAGGCGAACAATGGCTAACTGACAACAAATTTTTTCGTGGTGCAAGCCTCCAGAGGCTCAAGTCATTGAGCACGCATGAAGTTTCACAAGCCAAACTTCTTTCTGTATGCCTCGACCGTGATAAGTGCACACCCTTCAATCGAGTAAGACGCTGTATTCAAGAGGAGGTCATACGCATGGATATCTTCCCAGTCTCGTGCCAAAAACCTTATGTAGAAAAGCCTCCTTTCCTTGTCTATCTGCTTCACCCTGTCTGTTGCCTCTTCTTCGCTAAGCCCATACATCTTCACGACATTCGAAACTCGAACCTCAAAAGGGGCAAAAGCCCTGACCCTCAAAGTAAAACTTGGGTCTAAAAGGAACTGGGCGCCCCTTCCGACTATCACAGCACCCCCATTATACCCTATCGTCATAATAAGTCTTGTGGTCAAGCGCACGAACTCAGAACCGCTCAGAGGACTGGACCCAAACTGTTCAGCAATCCATTCGGTTATTCGGTCTCTCGCCCTCTCGTCCACCGATTCCAGGATAGCCCTCGTGACATTCGCGCTTTTTGCGATTTCATCCAGTATCTCTTTGTCATAACATTGAAACCCTAGTACTTTTGCGACCTCCCGTGCTATAAGCCCCCCATTCGTGCCAAACTCCCTTGAAAATACAACACAAGGAAGTCTTTCCCTCCCTTCCTGTGCTTTCTTTTGTTCCTGCCACTGCCTGACTTGCCTTGAAACAAGTTCTTCTATATTGCGCCCGTTCATAGTTCCTCCTCTCGTCTTTAGACTTGCAGAAACTTATGGGTTTGTCAATCTGAATTGACAGGCTAAGCCCAAAAAATGCTGTTTTGTGCTGGCTTTCTACGAAATCTGGGCGACTTTTGCCTTCATGGTCTTCTGCGCCTGATGCGCCCGAGGCAGGGTCACTGTAAATAAGGCACCTTGCGATGGCTCGCTTTCGACGGTTATTGTCCCCCCACATTTGTGCACGATCTGCCATACAATGCTTAGACCAAGCCCCATACCCTGTCGTTCTGTCTTTGTTGTAAAGAATGGCGAAAAGATGCGCTCCTTTATCTCTTTTGGGATCCCGACACCGTTGTCCTTCACACTCAACACAACCTTTTCTTCGACATTCTTTCCTTGCACCCACACCCTGCCTGTCCCGTCGTTTGGAACTGCTTCAATCGCGTTTTGAATAAGGTTCGTCAAAACCTGATTCATCTCTTCTGGCACACACATTACTGTCCCATCACCTTCACACTCGATCGTGACCTTGACATCCCGTCCAGTAGCAGTAAGCAAGACAGGGACGATGTCCTCACATGCCTTGAATATATCGTAAGGGCGCTCTAGCATGGTGAACCCTTCCCTGCTGTAACCAATAAGCGTTTCGACTGCCTTTGCAATCCGTTTTGTCCCGCCTTCTGCTGTTTCGAACATCTTTTTCACGCGTTCTGCAAGAATATTTATTTGTTTTGCACCTTCGTCGTCCTGTCTATTGGACAATGCAATAGCCACAATACTGTCCATGTCTTTTTTCGCCACGAAAAGCGCATTTTTTATGTAGTTCAAAGGATTGTTTATCTCGTGTGCAATGCCACCAGCCATGACCTTCAAAGAATCTATTTGTTTGGACAAAAGCATCTCTGCGTGAGTCTCTTCTATGTTCAAGATACTTTTCACTTTGGCTAGAAGCTCTGTGGGCGAGAAGGGCTTTGTGATATAGTCATTCACACCTGCCTCCAGGCCCAGAAGCTTGTCTGCCTGATCCCCCCTTGCAGTCAACATGATGATGGGGATGTGCTTGGTTTTGGGGTCAAGTCTTAGCCTTCTTGTAAGTTCGATGCCATCCATCTCGGGCATCATCAAATCCGTAATCACAATGTCAGGAACCTCTTTTTTTATGAGCTCTAGCGCCTTTATGCCATTGTCTGCTGCCATCAACTTGAAGAAAGGTCTGAGCGCCATACTTATGACCCTTGTCACATCTGGCATGTCCTCGACGACAAGGCAAGTCCACCTCTTCTTGTCCTGGTCCTGGTCACGCTCCACTACCCGCCTTTCCGTTGCTGTCTCAATCCCGATGAGCCTGATGTTCTCTTTTGGTGCGAGTCTTTGTGCCCACTGCATGAGCCCCCTGTCTTCAGCCCTCCTCCCAAAAGGCATATCCCTTTCCTCTGAGCGCCTGTCAATGACTTCTTCACGGATGTGTCCCTTCCCTTTGAATAGCTTCACAAAGAATGTCGCCCCCTGACCTTTATCGGATTCTGCCCAGATCTCGCCACCATGAAGTTCCACGAGTTCCTTTGCAAGCGCAAGCCCTATCCCTGTCCCGCCGTGCCTTCGTGTGGCACCCATGTCCACCTGAAAGAACCGCTCGAATACCTTGGAACACAGTTCCTTTGGAAATCCTTGCCCATTGTCTTTCACCGACACGATATATGCATCCTGAGTCTCTTTCAACTCAACCCATATATTGCCTCCTTCTGGGGTGAACTTTGCCGCATTGGACAGGAGGTTCAGAAAAACCCTATCTATCTGTTCTATGTCGCAATAGACAAGGGCTTCTGGGCAATAAGCGCAAAAAGAGACCTCTATCTCCTTTCTTCTTGTTAGAGGGGCGACCTGGGCTACAAGACCTTTCAGGTATGCTACAAGGTCATGTTCCTGCACCCTAAGACGAAGCCTGGACTCCTGAAGCTTGCTTAGGTCCAGGATGTCATCAATCAAAGAAAGAAGTTTTAGGGCGTGTTTCAAGATGGTCTGGACAGCAGTCTTTGCAGTCTCGGATATCTCGCCATGTTCTCCCTTGGACAAAAGTTCTGCAACAGACAGGATCATGGTAAGAGGGGTCTTCAGTTCATGCGTGATATTTGCAAATACCTGAGACTTGAACCTGTCAAGTTCTTTGAGTTGTTCGTGTGCCTTCTCGAGTTCCTTCTTTGCGACCTCGAGATTGTGTCTTGCAATAACCTCGTTTCTTTGCAGGCGATATGAGCTCGATTGAGCCACTGCAACGATGATGCCTGTTGCCCCGACAAAGAAAAGGCTTCCAGCGTAAGTCTGGACATCATCTATGCCCGAAATGTTACGGATGTTTAAGAGGACATATCCTAGAAGGACCGCGAAAGGAACGAACGCAGCAACCCTTGGCGGCCACATGCACACAAACCCCGACGCCACAAGAACGAGATTTATGCCTGAATAGTACTCGGAGGAAAAGCCGCCGAGCAGACTAGTCATCGCGATTATCCCATAGGAGCACAGCATAGAGAAGTAAGCTGATATTGCAATCACGTGCTGACGCAGAAACTTCGTTTTAAGCGAAAGCAAGATAGCGAGTGCGTTGAGCGCGACGAACGATCTGATTGCGAAAAACTTGGTCAAGAGATGCTGCGGCACGGTGACCGCGTCCAGGAGTCCGAAGCCCGGATAAAGGAAGAGGGCGAAGAGTGCGCCTAACCGCAAACCTCTTACATTTCTGTCTAACAGAAACTCGTGCCAGTAATCGGAGCTTACTTCTAATGATTGCAATCGCATCTAGGTTTTTGTAGCCATGACAAACGCGGTCACCCCTGTGGGCTCGGTTGCGACATCAAATACAAATGAACCTCTTATCTGCTCCAGGAAAAGGGGGAGCTCCATGGGTTCTCTGTAAATCAAGAACCAGTCTATCAAGTATTCCATAGCCCAGCGTGAAGTGTTCTTGGGGGTCATGTTTCCGATAAGGAGGGTGCCTTCCGGGGCGAGCCTCGAAAAAAGCCTTGCTGTAAGAAGCTGTGACCTCTTGACAGAGATGTAATCGTAAAGTCCAGCACTGAAAATGAAATCATACCCGTCACCAAGGAAATAATCGTCCTCGAGCAGATGGGCAACAGAATCGAACAAGAGGCGCAATCTTATTTTACTGGATAGCCCTCTTGCCAAAAGGATCTCCTTAAGCCTCGAAAAACAGAAGTTCAAAGCCTCTGGGTCAACATCGAACAAGACTACTTCTATCTGCGGTATCTCATCTGGATGTAAGAGTTTGAAAAGGTCCGAGAACTCGTAAGCAGGTCCAGAACCCACAGAAAGGACTTTGAACGATGGCTTTTTTGTCTTCTTTATTTTCTCGAGCATCCTCTGGACAATGAAGTCCTTTCTATTCCTTACTGCCACACAAACATCGTGGATGCACGCAGCATAGTGCTCCATCTTGCCAAAAAGGGTTGAACCCTCGAAGTCATGCTCGTAGATGTATGCCATGGTAAGATAGTCGCCCGCATAGCCTCTTGGTTTGGCTAGAGCACGCGAAAACATGGGGCCCTCAAGGACAAGCGCGTGCAGGTGCCTCCAGCAGAACTTCTTCAGTTGCTCGAAATCTTGTTTAGTCACCTCCCGAGAGGCCTCCCATGCCCTGGTTGCAAACTCCCCAAACTTCTTCGATGGCCACGCCAAAAGCCCCTCATAAAATGCCTTTCTTAGCCTCTTATCGCTTTCCGCAGCCTGAACTAGCCACCTATTCTTTTTCTGGAACTCATCCAGACTCGCCTTTGCGTCCTCAAGGAAAAGTTTGAACTCTGACACGACAGCCTTCAATGGCTCATAGTTACCAACGAACCATCCTGCAAATAAAGTTTTTGCCTGTGCATTCGCCTGTTCCATATCCTTTTTGATCGTTAGCACATTCAAAATGCTTGTCACATCAATAAGTCCATCCAGCAACGCAAGGGCACAAACCGTCTTCTCGCCGTTCCCTCTTAGTTCCACAACCTTCGCAAGCCCGTCATAAGCGATGTTTCCATCATAAAGCACCTTTAGGTGCACACTTTTTTCTGGTTCAACTGTCAGAGGCTTTTCCAAAAGCACACAAAGACCGTTGGTAGATATGTCTATCAAAACACAAGGACGGATCACCCCTTCTTTTGGCTCTATCTGGATTTCCCATGTCAATCCTGCAAGGTCTTCAGCCTTGTATCTTGTGGGTCTAAAGTTTATCTGCGGACCTTCACCGCCTCTCAAATCCTCGTGTGGAAGGTGCTTTTTCGCTTCGCCTCCCACTGCAGATGTCCCAAGATCCCCATCTTTGCCTTTGTCAAACTGGCTCATTTAGACCTCCTTTCGAGTTTTTAGAACTATTTCAAACCTACTACCTTTGCCTTCCCCTGGGGCATATCTAATCTGCCCCTTGTGCGATTCGACTATCAGCTTAGCCATATAAAGCCCCATGCCCATCCCCCTCTCCCCTTTCCCTGACACAAATGGTTCAAACAACCTTTCCCTTAGTTCTACAGGCACACCCTGCCCTTCGTCTTCCACAGACAAAACCACTTCGCCATCACTTCCTGCTCTTGCACAAACGCAAATCCTTTCCCCTTCCTTTGTCGCCTGAACCGCATTCCTAATAAGATTCACCATCACCTGAACAAGTTTTTGCTTGTCTCCAACTATGCTTGGGAGGTTCTGATCCATCTTCACTTCAAGCGCCCTTTTCCTGAGCGACGCATCAGGCCTCATCACCTTTAGTGCTTCATTTATGATGTCCTTCGGATCGAACAGTTTCTCTGATATTTCCATCGTCCCCTGCCTTGCGAACTGCCCCATTGCCTCAAGCGTAGAGGTCAGGTTTTTTAGCCCTGCCAAGCACGCCCGCACAGTGTCCTTCACATCGTCACCTATTTCAGGCTTCGAGCAAAGTTCGTATTCCAGATAGACAAGCCCACTTAGGAAGTTGCGCATATCGTGCGTCACGCCTGACGACATCTTCCCAATGGTGCTAAGCCTCTCCATGTGGAGCATCCTTTCCTGCATCGCTTTGAGCTCGTTGAGCGCCTTTTCCAAAGCCTCGTTTCTTTGAGCCAGAATCTGGACAAGCCGTCTTATCGCCCTCCTTTGATAGACGAAGGTGCTAGCGTCTGCACAGGCAAGCAATATGTCTTGCGGCTCGAAAGGCTTTGTCAAGAACCTGAATGCCCTAGCCCTGTTGATCGCTGCGATAATCGCAGGTGCATCCGTATAGGCGGTAAGGACAATCCCTGCGATGTCAGGCTTTTCTTTGTTTACCGCTTCCAAAAGCTCGACGCCAGTCATCCCTGGCATCCTCTGGTCAGCAATGATTATGTCGAGGTCTTTCGTCTTCGCAATGCCAAGTGCCTCTTGACCTGATTCTGCTTGAAACACCACATAGTCTTTTTCCAGGATCGGGGCAAGGACAACAAGGTTCAAAGGGTCGTCGTCAACGATCAAAACCCCTTTTGTCAAGAGGTTCTCTAAGCCATATTGTCGAAGCAAGGAGTTCAAAGACTCGTCCATTGCAAGCTTATACTAATGCAGGCTTGGGAAAAAGGGCAAGTTTTTGTATTGTGCAAGCAAGCCATATAATATGGTCGGCTTTTTCAAGGGATGTAACATGGGAAAGATAGAGGTTCAAAAGGATCCAGACCAGAAGACACTAGATGCGCTGGGTGTTGGCAAGTGGCCTATATGGACAAAGGAGGTCTCGGATTTCGAATGGTTCTACGACGAGGACGAGACATTCTATGTGCTCGAAGGCGAGGCTATGATTACAGAAGAGACAGGGGAAAGGCACAGGATAGAGAAGGGTGACCTTGTCACATGCAAGAAGGGGTTGCGATGCACATGGAAGGTCACAAAGCCGATAAGAAAGCACTATAAAATCGGGTAGTCACACAAGAGGTCCTGAGGCAAAAGGTGGCTCATCAAAGAATGTAAGGATGGGCGCATGGTCTGACGGCTTTTGCCCTTTCCTTTCTGTGCGCAAGATGATGGCACCAGTTGACCTCTTTGAAAGCCCTTTTGTGCACAAGATAAAATCTATTCTTAGCCCTTGATTTTTCGGGAATGCGCCAGCCCTGTAATCCCACCACGAAAAAAGCCCATCGCCTTGATGGTGCAGTCTAAATGTATCAATAAGCCCTAAAGAAAATATCCTTTGCATCGCCTTGCGCATATCATCGTTGAAGATGACCGTCCCTTCCCAAGCCTGTGGGTCGTGGCAATCCCTCGCCTCTGGCGCCATGTTAAAGTCACCACAAACAAGGACATCCTGCGCATTTTCAATCACTCCCTGCAAATAAGGGACAAGCCTTTCGATGAAAGCAAGTTTATAGGCGTATCTTTCCGAGCCGACTTCGCCTCCGTTGGGCACATAGGTACAGACAACATCGCCAAAATCGAATGAAGCCCTGATAACCCTTGCCTGAGGCTCCTGTTGACCGTCATCGAAGTCGTCAAATACCTGATTAGGCTTTGTTTTGGACAGGATAGCCACACCGTTGTAGGTCTTTTGCCCTTTCACCGCTGAAAAGTAGCCAAGTTTCTCGAGGTCTAGAAAAGGGAAGCGCTCAGTGGGGACTTTTAGTTCTTGAATACACACGATATCAGGTGAATAGCGTTCTAGTATGGAAACAAGCCTTTCTAGCCTTGCCTGAATCGAGTTTATGTTCCATGACATCACCTTCATGGAGATTAGTTTAGCAAGAAAGTGCGCAAAAGAGCAAGTGTATTGGGATGTCGCCATTTTGCAGAAGAACTCAGACGATGTTCCCTATGGGTTCGAGCAGTCCTGAATCAAGACGATTGCGCAGGATCCTTGCATGGACTCTTGCCTCCTCTGCGAAGCGTCTTTGCCCAGCCGATTCGAGTCGCATAGCCGCAATATCTAGTCCTTTCTGTGCCTCTATCATTGCTTCTTTCGAGACGAATATGCTCTGGTTGTTTCGGTTCCGCTGGGGCAGCATATAGCGCACCCCCACATGGTCACGGATTCCAAGTTCTGCAAACGCCACGATCTCGTGTAAGTTTGCCTTCAAGATAACCATGCTATAGATGACCTCCCCAAGGACCTTTCCAGTGCGCCGAGCCTCCAGCACAGCGTCCAGATTCTGGCGAATCCTCGACCACGGGAGACCCCGATTCACCAGAACATAAGTCTCAGGGGTTGCAGCGTTCAGGCTCACAATCAAGGACCGAAACGGAACCACATCGAAACTGGAAAGGAATCTGGGCGTGAGGAAGGAGCCATTCGTCACCAGCACAACCTGAGGCCATGCGCCGCTCGAACCAATCTTTCGAAGCCATGCACGGAACTTTGGAGATGCCAGAGGTTCCCCCCCGTTTGCATCGAGGAGGGCACCTGCTTTCATAAATGGGTCAAGACCTTCCCAGAAGTGGGCGTCTTTCTCGTCGCTTAGCGTCCCTTTCTCGCCACAGTCGCACATGAGGCAGTCGTAGTTACAAAAGGTCGTGACCGGGATGCACAAAGAAAGGGGGAGCCAGTCTGCTTCCACCCTTCGTTCGAGGAGTCCATCAATGAGTCGGATCTGGTTCTCAACTGCCTCAGGTGAACCACCATGAAGCATAAGGCGAGGTGGGCTTTGCTGGCGCCCCTGCAAAAGAGGACAGGTCGAATGGCACACAGGGGGTCGCTCTGACTTCAGCAACTCTTCACGATAGGTTCTAAGCAGGTCTGAATGCCACAGGTCCATCAAGGTCGCACCTTTTGGCGCAAAGTGGCGTCCATTCATATAGTCTGAACAGCAGGGTCCGTATGTCCCGCCGTCATGGAGTTCGATGCGCGTCCATGGCATTGTGCATGGAATATTCGGGAGGTCCTTCTCTGGAATGAACTTGCCAAGCGGGATTGAGACCTCGGGGCGTCCAGTCAACAGCCATCGGATACGATCCTTCCATGTCGCATTCTTTGAAAGCGGTCTAAGCTCTTGTGCCCCGAATCGCTTCAGATATTCAGAAGACACACCTGTGCAACTAAAGCGCACCCCGCAAGAAGTACATGGCTCGATTGACAAAGCATGATGATCCGTTCCTGTGTCGGTTGTGCCAGTTTCAATATACTTGGATGCCAGATCTGATAGCAGGCAGGCAGGGCGTCCTGCACGGCTTTTGATACTGATGACCCCACCCCTCCAGAACCGAAAAGCGGGTGGCATAGTATCGAGCAGTTTGGAAAAGGACACGGGCTCATCAGGGGCTTCGACCTCTTCTGGCGGGACGATGTCCAGAACCACACGCCCCCCGTGTTGCTCAAGCGCCTGATCCACTATATAAGGAACAAGGTCACGAAGATTCTCAAGTGTTTTGGCGGTGACACGGACAACCCGTTCTCCTAAGGGGTCTGAAAATGGGCTAAGTCCACTAAGACCGTAACGAACAGCATAAGGTTTAGGCACCCCAAGACAACTATTGTCCGCCGCACATCCTTTGCAGGCATTTGCCTTTACCCACGACCTTGACAAATCTTCATACCCTGTTTCATCTGGATGAAGTATCGGGCGGACCCATACACATGCCCGTTCCTCGGGTGTAAGGAAACACGGCGGGACAGAGGCATGGGTGCTCGCCAATAAAGGATGCATCCTCACCCCGACACTGGTTCCGACCTCGATAGCCTTTCGCAAATATGGCACGAGCTCTTCGAACGGAACTAGCCATTTTGGGGCATCAGGCCTATGAGGAGGGCACATTAGAACCGATAGATGCACTTCAGGAAGCGTATAGCCTGAAAAAATGGATGGGATCTGTGAAACCATCTGGGGAAGATGCTTATAGTTCTCGGAGCATACAACTACATTCAGGGTAACTAGATGCCCCCTCGAGAGTAACGCACGAATACCATCCAGGGCCCTAGGAAGCATGCCCCTCGAGGCAGTGATTCGGTCGTATAAAGCATCATCAACAGCGTGCAAAGAAACAAAGAACGACAGGCGAGGGTCATTGGGAACGCTCGTCACGAAGCCTGGCAGGGCGAATTTCACAGCATTCGTTTGCACCTGCACCCCCCCGATGCCATCAACCTCGAGTGCGCGCTCTAAAACCTTTAGCCAGTTTCGCCGCACTGTTGGCTCGCCTCCTGTGAGGGTCAAAAGGCAGCCTGGAAATTCACGCCCGGAGGCAGCGAAACACTCGAACAACTCATCATCTGTAGGCTCTTTTGGGAGGTCTGGACCGCTACAAAAAGGACATCGCTGATTGCATCGCCCTGTAACACGCACAAGCACTTGAACTGCCTGCCCTTCGTGGGGTCGCTCTGCGCGGTCCACAGTCGCAAAAGGAAATCGGGAAAGGAACAACTGATCCCGATCAAGCGCCATGTTCATAAGTCGGTGGACTCCAAACCGTTCAACAATAGCGATGACAAGATTGATCTCTGCAAGGAGTTGTCGGTCCTCGGGCACCTGCGCCTGGTAATAGAACCCGTATTCTCTAGTGACACGATAATATCGCTCGTCTGGCGAACGAGGAACCGCAAATACTGTGGCAGTGATCTTGCCAGACCCGTTTGTGAGCTCGACTAAAACCCGCTGACTGTCTGCTCGGACCAGAGAAACCTGCACACCCAAGCGCCTAAGAACTCGGGTCAGTCTCTCTTTCAAGTCCACAGGCTGTTTGTCCCCACGGGTATCCATTGCACCTTCTTTCAGGCGCTTACGAGTCCTCGGTTGCTTTTGAAGCCCCCTGAGTTTGCGACTCGTCCCATATTCGTCTCGCCCAGGCATCTACTTCTGCTACGCGCATTGCATTTGCAAGACGCTCTACGAATGCCAAAAATCCCCGAAAACCTAAAAAGGGATACTCGCTAAGCCAGTGCGTATGGAATGAAGGAAAGCCCAACTCCACTGTTCCAACCCCTGGCGTGAGCAACATACCAACCCCACTGCTGTTCGTGACAAGCAAAGAAAGCCTTGGTTCAGACCTTCGCCTTTGTAAGACACGGAGCATGGTCTTCATCTTCGGATATATCACGACCTCTGGGCGCCCAGGCAACCGCTCTGCAAGGTTGCCACAATGCTTTTCCATGTTCGTAATCACAACACAAGACATCTCTGCACCCAAAAGATGAGCGGTCTCGGCGACCCCCACAGCCAGCACGGGATCACCTACATAAATAACTCGCCTGTTCTGAAAATAAAAGGGTATCATAAACTCGAGCGGCGGCACAACTTCGGTTAGTTCGTCTCTAATCACCTTTTCTGCTAACTCTTCACGACCAGTCTCGCGCCCGACCTGTCGAACAAACCGCTCAGTCGCTAAAAGCCCGAATGGATATTCACATTCAATCAGACGCGCCCCTGTGCGCCTTGCAATCCAATCCGCTGCCTTCCTTCCATATGGAAAAGAAAGGATTACACCTGCCTCTTGCACCCGCTTTAGCTCTTTAAACGACTGCCCCTCGAGCCAGATCGAAACCGTTTCCAAACCAAGCCTAGACAAGATGCGGCGGATCTCTCGCACATTTCCACGATGGTCGCCTTCGTTTCGATCGAACAGGTAACCTACTATCGCAACCTTGGAAGGATCTGATTTTGTCTGGGACAGGTCAAGATGACGAGCCAGTGTAAGCAGGACTTCTGCATAGCCCTCCATCCAGTCTCCAGTAAGCGAGCGTCCAACAACACTAAGCACGGGGCGGGAAGTCTCGCGAGAAACTTGTTTGCACAGCCGTTCATAGTCAACCGCTGTCACCGCAGCCATCGGCATCGAAGTCAAAAGCACAGCCTCGGCGAACGGGTGCGATGCGATCCTCCGTAGTGTTTCGCGCAGGCTATCTTCCCGACCTTTGGACATCCCAAACGGATGAAGGGCTGTGTGGGCAACCCTGTGGTGACCTGACACACTTGTAAGTGTAGAAAGCAAGTCGTGGTTGCCTCGGATGAACTGAGTCTTTGACTGCACACACTCAGGTCCGTCCACTAGGAGATAGATATCCTTGATCGCGTTCACAGCGATCATTGTTCCGATAAGATAGGAATAGGTGGCACGCTGACTAAAATCTGGCGCAGACTCCTCGTGCTTAGAAACACTTGCAGTCCATAACAATCCGCTATGGTGCTCCATCCTGCCCTCCTGGACTCAAAACCTCGGGGATACCATCCATCCTGCGCTTCAAATATTCATGATAGCGCCTGTAAAAAGGCGTCCTACAAATCCCAACGAGCCTCTGCACAGTGCGCACAGCGCCTAAAAGCCCTGTCTCGAAGACTTGAAGGGAAAAGCGATTCTTGCCTGCTTCGTGGACCCTCCAGTCAAAAGTATAGTAAGACAGCACTGCTTGTGCTTGCGACTCCCGAAGCGCCTTGCGCATCGTCTCGAACGAATTGAAACCACGGATAACAAGGCGGGTTGGGTCCTTCACTTCCGAGGCAGCAACCTTTGAAACCTTTTGCAACTTGGTCTTTTCAGATGCATAGACCAATATTTCCACCCCAAATCCTGCCTCTTCAAAAAACTTTAGGAGAGGGACACCCCAGGTTGTTGATGGGTCGCTAAGATGAAAAGACTCATCTGCGCGAACTACAAGCGCGACCCTGTGACCTAAAGCCTGGCTACGCGCATCCTCCCACGCTTCTTGGTACCGTCTAAAGGCTTTTTCGAAGGCAAGTTCTGCATCTGACCTTATGCCCAATGCCTCGCCAATAGCGAGGAGCCATTGCCTCGTGCCCTCAAAGCCGTATGGTGCGGGAGGCATGATATAGCGGATTTTGGTATCTTCCATCAGGTGAGCATAATGATTAGTCCACAGGCTATTCGGGTATAGGACCGACAACGCGGCATGTGGCAACTTCTCGATCCGCTCGACGCTAACTTCTGGGATCAAGTGCGTGTTGACGCGAATCCCTGCCTCTGCAAGTAGTTCACGCAGTTCTTTCGAGACCACGCCGTCTGGAAAACCCACAAGGTTCACCGAGCGAGGGTCAGGAGGGGGGGAATCTTCTTCAGCCTCGCGTCTGCGGGTATAGAACAGACCCCTCATGACATTGAACATCGACTTTGGGGTCACTGTTAAATACACAATGGGCACTTTGGACTTACGAGCATACTGGCGCACAACGCTTTCCACATCTTCGCCCGTCACCACAGGAAGGCAGGTGTTGCTGAACAAAATAATCTTTTCGGCTGGATTGGGCATGCTTACAACATGGTCAAGCACCTCACGCAATCGGCCGGGATTTCCGAAGATTATGTCCTTCTCGCTGAGCTCTGTTGTTGCCATTTCATCCAGATCAGGTTTGACCTCGGGCGCCTCGGCGCCAAGGTCGAGCAGACGCACGCGATGGTCCCACGGATACTCCACAGTGGACATTAGTCCCGTCACTGCGTGAGGCGTCGCCATCATGCATTCCATCTCGCAGTGCTGGACAAGACGAAAAGAGCCCGTAAGGTCCAAAGAATTGAGCTGCTCCCTTGGCATCTCGCCAACCGCAAAAAAATCTGCATAGGCATCCTGCCCAGCCCAGCAGGTCAAAAGGTCCGAAAGACCTTGCTTTTCTTTCGTCTGAACCTCTGGGAGGGGCTTTGCATCTGGGTCCTCGTCGAAAATTCGCACTAAGTCTTCGACCCCAAGGGACGCCATTCGGATGGGGGCGCGCTCCTGGACGCGGCGAGCCACAGGCTCAGGAACCCGTCCAGAGCCCTTGTGGATAATCGCAAAGTGTCCTGCGCGCACCCAGTATGGCTGTTCAGGTGTAACCTCGGCTACCGCCAGAACCAATCCCAATGCGCCTTTTCTACCTAGCACCACCAAAAGGTGGTCGTCGTACCAGGCGACGAACCGAACTCGCCATTCCTCTGGTGCATCTTCAAGCCCCAACAAATATTCGACCCGAGAGCGCGCCACCTCGCCACCATAGCGTCTTGAGCTCAATCTCTGGCTCTTTGGCATACTACTCCCCATTAGCACGGAGAAAGTCAAAAAACTCCTCATCCGTCATCGGGCTTGGGACAGGTAGTTTATCCGAGTCCATAGCAAGCAACTTGTTTGCAAGCGCTTCGATGACCCGAGCGGATGGAGCGCTTGGCGCATATTCTAACAAAGTCAGGTGTAATCGCTCAGCCTCCGTGATGCGCGGGTCGCGTTCTATCACCCCAAGGATAGTGGTCCCAAGCCGCCTTGCAAAAGCCTCGAGAGGTCTAAGGTCCGCATTGTTCGAACGCAAGTTGATGACCAGTCCTGCAAGGCGCACACCGTTGTCCTGATAAATCTCAACAGCACGGGCAATGTTGTTCGCAGCGAAAAGTGCCATCGGTTCCTCAGAAAGCACGATTATGAGCTTACGGGCAAACCCCTCCCGAAGTGGCGCAGCAAACCCCCCACAGACCACATCTCCTAACACATCAAAAACTGCCACATCGAATTTGCCGGACTGCAAGACCTGAAGCTCATCCAGAGTCTCGATCACGCGAGCAACGCCGCGCCCCCCGCACCCAAGACCTGGCAACGGACCGCCAGACTCACAGCAAGCGATCCCATAGCGACCGATGGTAAATAGGTCTTCGGGCGGAGGCAAGTGCGGGTTATCTGAAAGCAAGTCAAGGACGGTGCGGAGCTTCTGGGGTGAGTCGAGAAGACGAACCGCTGAATCGTGCTTTGGGTCACACCCGACATGAAGGACACGATACCCTGACCTCGCGTAGTAAACGCTAAGGTTGGTAGCGACCACTGATTTTCCGACTCCGCCCTTGCCATACACGGCGATGGTCTGTGTTGGGGCGGACTGTGGAGCAGAATTTTCACCTACAAAATCACCTTTGTTAGGTCGCCTTGTGGATGTGGGAGATACCGTTGCAGAAGGCATGTCACAACAGTCACCAGAAACATCCTCACGAAATCCTGATCTTACGGACAAGCGGGCTTTTCGAGTGGGGTCGTTCTCTTTCGGCATTTCTAAAAAAAGACCTCCGCAAAAGCGCGTGCCGTATGAAGCGTATGCAAAACAATGGATGTTGTCAAATGTCTGTATGGCTTGGTCAATGAATATGAGACACTTGGTTGGGTATCGGGCTAACATATTTCTGTTTCAAAGAGCAAGGTTCATTTCTTAGACCGTGGGCTGTCTCGTTATGAACAGTCTGGCATTCCCAACAGGCTTCTTCTTCCAGCTACTTGCGAAAAAGGTGTCCCCCGGATCGCCCAAAGCCGCTAACTGCCATGATAAGGCGCGCGAAGCTTCACATTCGGAGGAATGTAAGGTAACCCATGTTGGGTTTCCACGAGGAAAGAGACCATGCTCATATCCCTACGCACCGCAGTATTAGTCGTCGGAGGAGTCCTAATTATCTTGGGGTGCAAGTCTCAAGAAACTCGAGACAAAGGGCGAACGCAGGATAGGATTGAAAAATCTGTCGAAACTGAACAGAAGGCGCAACGCGAGGAGGGGGGCATAACTGCCAAAAGGAAGGTAGCGTTTACGAAAAGCCTAAGAGAAGTGCTAAAGCAGAGTGATTCAAAGGTTGGAGATAACATGGTAAATTTGTATTCACGCTATTATGGCATGGGGTATGAGTCAGTAAAGGACAAGACACTCGCACCATATTTTTATGTTGCTGGGGGTGACCCAAAGGTGGATAGGCTCCCCCTAAAAGAGACGAGCGCAGAGGTTTCGATTGCTGGCGTTATTGCACAGGTGCGCGTGAATCAGGTGTTTGCAAACGAGGGCGAAAAGACGATCGAGGCAGTTTATGTGTTCCCTGCCTCTACAAGGGCATCCGTGCACGGGATGAGGATGAAGATAGGGTCGAGAACAATCGAAGCGAGGATAGAGGAAAGGGAAGAAGCAAGAAAGGAATACGAACAGGCAAAAACTGAAGGGAAAAGGGCGTCATTACTCGAACAACAAAGGCCTAATGTCTTTACGATGAATGTGGCGAATATCATGCCAAAAGACATCATCAAGGTCGAGCTTGACTACTCAGAACTTTTGATTCCCGAAGATGGAACATACGAGTTTGTTTATCCAACCGTGGTTGGACCCAGATACGAAGGGGGTGCAGACCAGGAGAAGGACAAATGGATATTGAATCCTTACCTCCACGAAGGAGAAAAAGAGACCTACAAGTTTGACATAAAGGTCCACCTTGAAACTGGAATCCCGCTAAAAGATGTTATGTCGCCTTCACACAAGGTCGCTGTGGATTTTCTATCCCCTTCGAGTGCCAATGTTCGGCTTGACGAGCCTGCTGGAGGAAACAAGGATTTCGTCTTGCGATACAAACTTGCAGGAGAAAAGATTGAACCTGGCATGCTAACTTATTCAGATGGTGAAGAAAACTATTTCATCGTGATGATCGAACCACCATCAAGACCAATAGAATCCGAGATCCCTCCTCGGGAATATATTTTCATTCAGGATGTCTCTGGTTCCATGGATGGTTTCCCATTAGAGACATCAAAGCAACTGATTAAGAAACTGCTTTTGTCATTGCGTCCTTCTGACTATTTCAATCTCGTCCTGTTTTCAGGTGCATCTTATGTGATGAGCGACAAATCATTGCCAGCCACAGAAGCCAACATTTCTAAGGCAGTAAGTTTACTTGAACAGCAGCGAGGTGGGGGAGGGACAGAACTGATGGATGCACTCAGGTCTGCTTATTCTATTCCCAAACCGCCGGAAAAAGGATTGTCGCGGATTGTTGTGGTATGCACTGACGGGTTGGTGGCTGTTGAATCTCAAGCCTTCAAGTTCATTCGCGAGAATCTGTCCGAGGCAAATCTGTTTGCCTTTGGAATCGGCACAAGCGTAAACAGGGCACTTATAGAAGGGATGGCACGGGCAGGGATGGGGGAATCTTTCGTAGTGCTAAATCCTTCCGAAGCCCCGAAAGAAGCAGAAAAGTTCAAAAGATACATCGAGTTTCCAGTGCTAACCGACATCGAAGTGCAGTTCGATGGGATTGAAGTTTATGATGTGATTCCAGAAAAGGTGCCTGATTTGATGGCTTTGCGACCCATTGTGCTTCTGGGCAAATGGAAAGGCGACGCTGCGAAAGGAAAAGTCACGGTCAAGGGGAAAACAGGGAAGCAAGACTTTAGGGCCATGACAGAGTTCTCGAAAGCTCAAGCAAGCGAAAGGACAAGACCACTCCCAGTTTTATGGGCTAGGAAATGGGTTTCCATCCTTGAAGATGAGCTTGCGGTGGTTCCAGAGGATCGGGAGTTGAAAGAAGCAATAACCGCGGTTGGTCTTCAATATTCAATACTTACGCCGTTTACATCATTTGTGGCTGTGGATTCTGAGGTTGTAAACAAGGGCGGTGGCCAGACAACGGTGAAACAGCCTCTCCCGCTACCCGAAGGGGTTTCGGATTTGGCAGTTGGTGGAGGGGGCGGCTATGGGTTGGCGAAGATGGCGACCCTGCTAGAGTGGTATCAGCAGAACCAAGCCAAAAACTGATGAAAGTTGCTTCGCCAATCGTCGGTCTGGTTTCGTTCGTTGCTGAACCGCCGACAGTTGTTAGTGATGCACAGGAGAAGGCGCGCATCACATCTCGTGTTTTAGGCACATTGAGAACAATAGTTCAGGCTAAAATGCAGGGCAACGAAATCCCTGAATCGAGTCTCCCGCTGACCTTAGAAATCACGATCGATTTCAAGGAGGACGGTTCTGTCGGTTCGGTAAAGGTCGCAGGTGGCGACCGTTATGGGATAGAAAAGGGATTGCAGTCAAGCCTCGCTAAGTTTTCTGTGAAGACTGGGATAAAATGGGTCAAGATACGAGTTCGGGTTTCATCATGGTAACAATTACTGTGCATTTCCGAATCACGGACTTATGTCCTCAAAGACAAGGTCCTTAACATGATGCCGTTAGCTCAGAACTTTGACCTCAAAGCTTAGTGCCACTCCCATTCTATGAAGCCAGGCTTTACATCCACCATCGCGTTCACGATCAGTTCGACCAGACCACCGTAAAGGATCCGTTCCTTTTGCCACATCCCGTAATAAGCAAAGATGTCCCTTAGCTGTCCTTTGCAGTTTGAACATGGGGCACACACATATTTGGGGGTTTGTGGACCCCTGCAATCAGAGAATGCATTTAGTATCTGCTGGAGCTTCTTACGCCCGGATACATGCGCCCTCCAATCCATAAAGTTGTACGGGCTCATGATTGCAAATCCACTGCCCCCCCCACAACAGTAGTTATAAACACCGTGTGGCTCCATCTCTCTGAACTTGGGCGCTATCTTTCGAAGTATCCGCCTTTGAGGCTCTACCACACCCATTAGTCTCACAAGGTTACATGGGTCATGCAGGGTTACTGGGAAGTCATTTCTAGACGGGTCCAGTTTGAGCCTTCCGCTCATCACTATATCTTCAAGCAAGGTCATTGCGCTTTCACGGGGGATATTGAGCTCCCCAGCAAGGACCCTATCCGCAATCACAGCCAGAGCCTTGTTTGCATGTCCACACTCCCCTATTACGATCTTCTTGACACCCAGTTTCTTCGCAGCCTGTGCGTGGAGCAACGCAACCCTTGCGAACTGAGCATCGTCATACCAGAGTCCATAGTTTATGGCGTCGTAGGCTGCGATCTCGCTCGACATGGTCCAAGAAACCCCTGCAGCGGTCAAGATCACTGCAAAAGCACCGACATTTTCTGGCCAAGACATGATCTCGCCAGCATTGTGGATTAGCAAGACCTCTGCCCCTGCCTTGTCCCACGGGGTCTCTATCTTTAGCCCTGTCTTCTCGGAAATGTCTTCGTCAATGAACTGGATGTTGTCTTTTACGACCTCTGGGTTCATGCCTGTCGAAGATCCAACCTTCAGTTGCAACATTGACCCCTTGTCATGGATTTCCTTTGCCGCAATCCCCATCTCCTGACTGAAGAGCTTCCTAATCTCGTGCGCAATCAGTCCATTATCCACCCCCATTGGGCATGTCTGGGCACACCTGCGACAAAGGTTGCAACGGTAAGACAGCTCAGCAAGCCTTGCTATGAGTTTCCAGTTCAGCTTTATTTCGCCTGCCCTGAAGGCTGAAAGTAGCCCTCCCTTTTTCACATACTTATAGTAAAGCCTCCTCAAAATCTCGGAACGATAAGTGGGACGGTAAAGTTCATTGTATCCGCTTGCCTCGAAGATATGACAGGCGTCACTGCATGTCTGGCACCTTGCGCAGTGCTCCATAGAAAGCAAGAGCGGCTGTAAGAATGTCCAGTTGTTTTCTTCCTGAAAGAGTTTTTCCAAGCCCGACAAGAACTTTTCGATAAGTTTTCTCTCTTCCTCCTTGTCTTTTGGTTTCGGGATGCCCACTGCCAAAGTATCATCAAGGGAAGCCTCGAACTTCTCGCGCACATCGGGTTTTAGTGGAGTAAATGGGCGCTCCTCGAATGGTTCTGGCATTGGCATCAAATCTTCCAAATCAACATGTGTCAAGGGGGCATCATCCTCCTTCCACATTGCATCTAACGAAACAACCTTTCTTTTCTTCTTCATCTCTTCATCTGTCTTTGGCTTTGAAAGGGTCTTGCTCATCGTTTCACCTCTCATTTGGTAGGGTTTGTCATTGCAATATCTGCCCATGTCTTTTGCCCGTCACCCGCTATGTGCTGGGCTGACCATGTGGGGCGGAGCGTAAGCAACCTTGCAATCTCTTTTTCGAGTTCACTGTTTGGCATGTTTGGTTCATCATTCCAGCGCACCGCATGATAGGTGAAATACTTGCCTATGAAATGGGACATGTGCGTCAAAGGCACATAAGCGATAAGAAGACTAAGAAGAATAAAGGAAATTCCAAAAAGCGGGGACAGGTTTATCTTGGTATTGAACGAGAGCACACCTACCAATAGGCTAAGAGGCCCCGCCTGACCTGCGCCCTTTGAAAGCAGGGAAACCCCGAGCAACGCAAAGGTCACGATGAAAAAAACGAGGTTGAAGATGTCCATCTTAGTTGTGTAGATACGCAAGGCTGAATCGCCGAGCCGACGAACTAGCAAAAGCAAGGCACCTAGAAGGGCTAAGACTAAACCAATGACACCAACGGGGACATAGATTGCCCGCAAGATGCCAAAAACGCCAGAGGACTGAAAGTTAGGTGCAAACAAAGAGATGATAGCACAAAGCAAAAGTAGTGCCCCAGAGCCACACAATAGATACAATCCAAAATGGAATGGGAAAGAAAGAAACCATAGTCCCCTGTTGTACTCCCACAAGCCTTTCATAAAGAGCATCTCGGGGATCATGGCAGAAAGCTCCCCAATCAAATTCTTCTTTCGTGGGCGTTGCCACCAGTTCACATCCTCGAAGTACGAGCCTCCGTGCTTTACCTTGTCGCTTTCTTCGTGAGGCACAGGATACAGTTCCCAGCGCAGATGAACGGGGGTCTTCGCGTACATAAGGATGCGTGCGATACATGCGACAACGAACACTATCGCTGAAATCCAGAAAACTATCACTAAAACCAAAGACATAAGGTCATCCTCCTCTGAGACGAACTAGAACCTATCATTCAAGGCACTGCGAGCGGGTGCACTCATCCCGCCCAACCTTAGTTTTAGGAACGGCGTCACAATTGTCAACAAAAAACATGACAACTCTTGACATTTCGCCATGCTGGACGCCAAAAGGGGACCAAAATGCTTTTGGGGCGACATGAACCCAGTGTTATGGGGGGGTAGAAGTAGAGAGGAAGCGAGTGATTTGATTCTGTCGTGGCTACCCAAATGCCTCATAGTAGGGATGTGGATTTGGGGAAATCTATGTCCATCCCGACAATCTTGGGGCTAGCGAAGCCAAGTCTTTGAGACATGATGTGAATGGCATCTGGATGATTGTCAATCAGGACAAAATGGCGCCCTAAGCGTGCGCAAGCCTCGCCAGTCGTGCCACTGCCTGCAAAGAAATCTAGCACCCAGTCGCCAACCTTAGAATGCACTCGGACAATCCGTTCCAAAAGTCTTAGAGGCTTCTGGGTCGGATACCCTGTCTTTTCCTTGCTGTTCGTTGGCACAATCGTCATCCACCAGACATCCGTTGGTGTCTTGCCTCGCTTTGCCTTTTTTTCGCCTACAAGCTCAGGTGCCATGTATGGAATGCGATCCACCTCGTCATAGTTGAACACATAGTTATTGGGGTCTTTTACGAACCACAAGATATTGTCGTGCTTCGACGGCCAGCGTCGCTTGCTTCGACCACCATAGTCATAAGCCCAGATAATCTCGTTCATGAAGCATTCCCGCCCAAAGATATTGTCGAGCTCGACCTTTACATAGTGGACTTCACGATAGTCTAGATGGACAAACAAAGACCCATCGGGCGTCAAAACCCTGTGTGCTTCCTTCAAGCGAGGTCTCAAGAAATCGAGATAGTCCTGGAATGAATCCTCGAATACAGGGGATTCTTTGGCTTCTACAATGTATTTGCGATCCCCAAAGCCACTTCTTGCACCATCCTCGCTTGCCTTTACACTAAGACGCAAGCGCTTCTGACTCTTGCCTGTGTTGAAAGGCGGGTCAATGTAGATAAGCCTGAATGTGGCACTGGGCAGGGTTTGCATGAATACAAGGTTGTCCGAATACACGATCAGGTTTTCTGAAAGCGAGGTCTCCATCGTTTGGTGAATCACTGTCATCGCCACAACAGCAGCAGATTCCAGTCTTTCTCAGGCGCAACAACTTGTCAAGCGAAAACTTTTACAGACCTTTCTTGTTCAGAAAAGCCCAAAGCAAGGAGCAGGCAAGATCAGGCGCTCGGACAGTGAGCAATGAGGCGCTAAGCCTCTGATCCAAACACTAGACCGATTTTTGCGACTTTTGCTCAACAGATTCTTGCGAGATGCTGGAGGCTGGCTCAGGCTCGTTAGGGGGTCTGGTCTCCCTTTGCAACTTGCTCTTGAGAAAGATTCTTGCCTTCTCAATGCGCGTGTAAAAATCATAAAGGTCGCTTACGATCTTCACTGCCTGTTCAATCTTGGTCATTTTTCAATCCCTCTATATCCACTATGTCCTGAGGAGAGTTTCGCAGCTGTTTCAACCATATTAGGTCACTTCTTGTTGCGACCCGCACTACTCCGCTGTCGGACTCACACTCCAAAGCCCTTTCAACAATACTTTGCGACTCTTTGCTTCCAGCAAGGAGAATATCGACGATGAGGATGTCTTTGCCTACGCACTTTGCAAACCTGTGGAGTGTCAGGTTTGTGTGGCTAAATGTCCACGGCTCGGCTTTTTCATGGTAGCCAAGTTCACTGAGTCTTTGCCTAAGTTGGTCAAAATCTTGAGGTTTTACCAAAAGGTCAATATCTCTGGTGAAACGAGGATGGTCGTAAAATGCCAGCGCTATACCACCTATCACCGCGTACTTTATCCCAGCTTTGTTCAAAGAAGACACCAAAGTGAAAAACTCTTCATAAAGGTTCATTTATCACCAGTGCAAAACCGCTTTGCGTTCTTCGAACTAAGTCCAAAGTCGAAAACTAGCGCTGTTCGTTCTTCAGTAGTTATGGCATCCACGAGCTACATTATCCCAGTGATACAAGAAGTTGTCAACGGCAATGGCTTCACGGGCTGAATTCAAAATCGGGAGTAGATGTGACCCGCACGACTTGCCACAGATAGAAAGAATGACTAATATAAAGGCGTCTCGAGCCTGAAGGGACGGCGTATTGAACGAGACCCTGAAGACAATATTTGTGTGGCTTTTCTTTCTTGGGCTTTTTGTCCTCATATTCTCCACGGTCCACAATCAGCCCGCAAAGAAAGAACTCGGGTTTTCAGACTTCATAAGGCAGGCTTTGCCTGAACCTGAAGTCACGGTTGACAGTGAGACAGGACAGACCATAGTAAAGCAAAAGCCTACCAATGTCGCGAAAATCAGGGTGATAGGTGAAAAGATAGAGGGCGAGCTTGTTGACGGCACACCATTTGTGACTATGGGCGACTTGAAAGACTATCAAAAGGATTTGATCGCAAAAGGCATTGATATCAAATACGAAACAGACAACTCGGGGCTATGGGTCTCGATCTTGAGTGGATGGATACCTACACTCCTCCTTATATTTTTGTTTCTTATGTTCATCAGACAGGCTCAGGGGGGTGGGGGCAAAGTTTTTTCTTTTGGAAAAAGCAGGCACAAGGTCCTTACAGAGTCTGCATCAAAGGTGACATTCGAAGATGTGGCTGGGATTGACGAGGTCAAAGAAGAACTTCAGGAGATAATCGAGTTTTTGAAAGACCCGAACAAGTTTACAAGGCTTGGGGGGCGCATCCCGAAAGGCGTTTTGCTGATGGGACCACCTGGCACAGGGAAGACTTTGCTTGCAAAGGCTGTGGCTGGAGAGGCTGGCGTTCCATTCTTGAGCATCTCTGGGTCTGATTTTGTCGAGATGTTCGTAGGTGTTGGTGCTGCCCGTGTCCGAGACCTATTCGAGCAGGCAAAGCGCAGGGCGCCATGCATCGTCTTCATTGACGAGATTGATGCGGTTGGAAGGCAGAGGGGGGCTGGGCTCGGAGGTGGGCACGACGAGCGGGAACAGACATTGAACCAGTTGCTAGTCGAGATGGATGGGTTCGAAAGTAATCAGGGGGTTATCATAATCGCTGCGACAAATAGACCTGACATCCTTGACCCAGCACTGCTAAGACCAGGGCGTTTTGACAGGCGGATTGTCGTTCCAAGCCCTGATGTCAAAGGGCGAGAGGCGATATTGAAGGTGCATACAAGGAAGGTGCCCCTTGGCGATGATGTTGACCTGTCCGTGCTTGCAAAAGGGACGCCTGGGTTTGTGGGCGCAGACCTCGAAAACATGGTGAACGAGGCTGCACTGCTTGCGGCACGGAAAAACAAGGACAAGGTAACGATGGAGGACTTTGAAGAGGCAAAGGACAAGGTCATGATGGGGACAGCGAGAAAAGGGCTTGTAATGAGCGAAAGGGAGAGGGAACTTACCGCTTACCACGAGGCTGGTCACGCGATTGTGGCACGCTCCCTTCCTGGCACTGACCCTGTGCACAAGGTTACGATAGTGCCAAGAGGGCTTGCGCTTGGCATGACTCAGCAACTTCCAGAAGAAGACAGATACACATTGACTAGGGAATACCTTTTGAACAGGCTTGCCATTGCACTTGGGGGGCGGGCAGCGGAACTTTTGGTCTTCGGTCAGGAAACAACGGGGGCTGGACAGGACATAAAGATGGCAACAGAACTTGCAAGGAAGATGGTCGCTCAATGGGGGATGTCATTGCTTGGACCTATCCATCTGGACACTCGTGAAGAGATGGTGTTTTTGGGCAGGGAACTTGCAACACAAAAAGAGATAAGCGAGGCGTCGCAGAGGCGGGTTGATAGAGAGGTAAAAAGGCTCTTGATGGGGGCTCAGGACTTTGCAACCGAGATACTTCGAAAGCGCATGAATGCGCTTCATAGCCTAGCAAAAAGGCTACTTGAGAAAGAGACTATTGACGGGCACGAGGTTGACGAAATCCTGCAACAGTGCCCATCAAACGAGAGCCAAACAGCGCCATCAGAATCACCTGAAGAAGCAAGCCCCCCCCAAATGTGATTATGATCACTGCACCTGTCGGGGCATCTAGCTTGTAGGACAAAAGGATGCCAATGACGCTTGCCAGGAAGGCAAAGCCCCAGCCAAGAAGCAATCTTTGGATGATGCCTCCTACAAGCAAGGCAGACATGACGGATGGCACCATAAGATAGGAAAACACAAGAAGCACGCCTGCTAACTGGACTGAACTTGTGACCACAAGCCCGAAAGAGCAATAGAAGAAGAGGTCCCAGGCGAATATCTTCGCTTTGGAAGTGGCCAAAGCCTCGGGATTGAATGTGGCAAGGATGACATAGCGCCTGAATGCGATGTGCAAAAAGCCTATCACAGCATAAATGAGGGCTACCTTCGCAACGACAAAGGGGTCTTGAACCCACAGGATGTCCCTGACAAGCAAGGCTGACAAGTGTTCAGCACCGTGAGGCGCTTTTGTAAGTGCTATGACTGTCAGGGCAGATGCAACCGCATAGACAATCCCGATAAACGCCTCCTGAGGCACCCTGCCTTTGCCATAGCCTCTTGTCAGTGAGAATAGGATCGCACCAACAATGGTGAAGCCCAAAGCAAAGATGTATGCCTGATTTGTGTCAAAATCGTATCCCAAAAGATATGCGATGGTCGTGCCAAGCGCAGCGATCTGGGCTAGGGCGAGGTCAACGAAGATGATCCCTCTCGATAGCACATGAAGCCCTAGATAGACATGGATACCTGAAAGAACGAGCGCAAGCGAAAAAGGGACGACTAGGAAAACTAGCGTGCTCTGGCTTTCCATCTAGCACCTCACTGTGTCGCAATAGCCCTGGCGATCATCACAAGCACATCTTTGTAAGAGTTCGCACCCTTGACCCCGCCAACGGAAGTGGGCACGATTATGACCTTTCCGTTTGTTTGCCTCGCGAGCCTGTTCGGGATGTCCTGCTCGGAGTATGGCTCGATGATGAAGACGGGTGGGGTATTGAGGCTTTGCAATGTCTGGGTTAGCCGGGCGATGTGCGAAGGCGTTGGGGGGATGCCAGGCTTTGGCTCGATGTAGGCAGTAGCCCTAAGACCATAATCCATAAAGAAATACGAAAAGGTCACATGATAGGTCACTATCGGGCGGGGCGTGGTGTTTGACAACATACTTTTTACCTGCGCATCAGCCTCGTTTATCTCTTGTTCCAGTTTTGCATAGGACGCCTCGTAAAACTTATGATTTGAGGGGTCTATTTCACACATCCGTTCCATGATGCCTTTTGCCACCTTCCTCGCGTTTTTGGGGGACAGCCAGTAATGGGGATTGCCTTTCGGGTGCAAATCGCCTTTAGAGCGGTCAGCACCCGATGGAGGAACCTCGATGGGCTCGATAAACCGTGAACAATCCAAAAAACCTTTTTCGCCTGGCATGACCTTTGGGTTTCTTGCACCTTGCAGCACAAGTGGTAACCAGCCTATCTCGAGGTCAAGACCAACGCTTAGGACAAGGTCTGCCTTGCTTACCAGTAGCATGTAAGAAGGTTTTGCAGAGGCGAAGTGGGGGTCTTGGTCGCCTCTAAGGATTGACGAGACCTCGACCTTGTCACCGCCAATCACGCTTGCGAAGTAGGCAAAGTCCGAAACGGTCGAGACGATGCGCATCTTTGCAAACGACGAGGATGCGATGCCAACGAAGAATGCAACGATAAAAGCCTTTTTGACCATAATACACCTCCTTTAGTAACCATGCGCAGGGTGAGCACCGATGCTCACATTGAACTGCAACATGACCTGATGGACATTCTTTGTCTGTGCCATGTCATGGGTCAGGGGAAACCCCCTTGTATAACTGTATTGGAGCCTTATCGCTGAAAACTCGGTAGGCACGAATGCGATAAGTCCTGTGCCTCGGTAGATGGGGTCTTTCAAATCGCCCATAGGCCAGCCAACTGTATCGAACCTTGCCTGAACCCAGAACCTTTGGGCAAACTGGACTGCAACATAAGAAGAAAGCCCGCCAGCACCAGATGCAACATCGTTTTGCAGTTTGAGGGCTTGGCATACTTCGGGAGGGTTATCCCCATCGCACTTGTTCGCCTGAAGTGCATCCGCTATGGAAGCGCTCCTCGACATCCTCATCCACTCTGTTTGCCAGATTACCTGCTTATACCTTTGCACTGGTTTCCATCTTAGGGTCAAATCGCCTCCATAGACATGGGTCCATCCGCCTGCCCTATTCTTGCCTGCCACATAACTGCCCCCGACCTCAAGCGACACATCCTTTTCGAAGTCAAAGAAGTTGCCCCATTTTCCACCATATATCAAGTCTTTGCTCTTCTCTGATGCAAAAAGCAGGTCGTTGTTGCCATTCGCTGCGTAGGCAGAGATTTCAGAAAACCATGGCAAAGGCAAAAGTGCTGACGCCTCCATTCCGACCTCGTTTAGCCCTTCTTCTCCAAAGAAATAGACAAGGGGCAATGGTGCATCAATGAATGGAAATGCATGGGTATGAAGCATATTGTGCTTGCCGAATGGCAAATAGAACTTGCCTGCCCTGAAGGTGATCTTCGGAAGGCTTAGTGTTGTGATGTACCCTTCCTCGACATCCACATGAAACTCGTCATGGTGATAATGAAAAGCGATGATGAGGTCGCCTCTAAAATACGGGTCAACTGCTGCTGCAAGTGCGAGCTCAGCCTCCTGAAAAAGAAAACCAGATTGTGGATATGTCTCGCCAACATGTTCGGGAAGTGCTGGAGAATCACTTAGATAAGCCCCTCCAAGCAACATGTTTGCGCCTATTGCTGGGTTGTAATCCCTTGTAAGACCCAAGCCTTGAGTCCTGTCGGAAAGCCCGAATGTGCTTGTGCCTAAAGGTGCTATCTGACCAAATGCATCAGCAAGTAACGAGTTTGCTAGCAAAAGCCCAAAGGCAGATATCAAAAAACGATTCATTGTTTCTGCCTCCTTTTCTAAGACCAGTATCGGTCAGGAACCGAAAATCAGAAGGTAGTTTTTAGGCAATGGTGGGTGGTGCTCGAGCCCGTTCTTTGTTGTGCTCGATAAGGGTGACAAGGAGAGAAGAGTTTTCCTTGATCGTGCCAAGCCAGAGGTCGTCGAGAGCGGATTGAGGCTTTATCTGGCAATCCTCGACCTCCGCTCGTCCTGAATGGATAGGGCATGGACATGTCTGCGCCTGCAATGGCTCATAGCGATGTTGTGGCTTTACATCCTCGATGACGATATGGAACGAGAAAAGAAGGCAGGCGCAAGCGGCTATGAGTCGGCTTGTCATAACCAACAACTACTCCCCGAAGCAGGGAGTTGCAAAAAATTAGGGATAGTGTCGGCAAATGTCAAGGTAAGAAGTTCTGCGACTACTCGATCTATTTGGGCTGCCCGAACCAAGGCAGTAGCCTAAGGCGTGTTATGACCCGCCAGAGCGCGGGCACGCTTCTAATGCAATGTCCTTGCGATAATGCATGGTTGACCAATGGATTTTTTGACATGCCCTATATGCCCTGTCCCTTGCATCCGCAAAGTCATTTCCTATGGCAGTAACCCCAAGAACCCTGCCTCCTGCCACAATCGGCATTCCATCTTGACGACGGGCAGTGCCTGCATGGAAGACAACGATGTTCGGCAGGCGCGCTGCCTCCTCGGTCCCTTGAATCACCTCGCCAACCTCGGGCTTATGTGGATAACCTTTTGCGCTAAGCACAACGCAAACAGTCGGTCTTTCATCGAAAGATAAGCGCACTTCACCAAGCCTCCCCTCGCTACATGCAACGAGCGCCTCAAGAAAATCCCCACGAAGCCTTGCAAGCACGGGCTGGGTCTCGGGGTCACCAAATCTACAGTTGAACTCAAGAACCTTTGGACCTTCCTTTGTAATCATAAGCCCAGCATACAAGACACCCCTGTAAATCACGCCCCTCGAACGAAGCGCATTTATCGTAGGCGCAACAATCTTTTGAAGGATCACCTCCTCCACGGGCTTTGTAATGGTAATTGCTGGGGAATAAGCACCCATACCCCCAGTGTTAGGACCCTCGTCTCCATCCAGCAGGCGCTTGTAATCCCTTGCTGGAGCCAGAGGGACGATGGTTTCTCCATCGGTCATGACCATGAAAGATGCCTCTTTGCCTTCCAAGAACTCCTCGATTACAACCCTGTCGCCAGAGGTCCCGAATACTTTTTCCACCATGATCTTTTTGATGGCATCCCGTGCTTCTTCCATGTCCTTTGCAACCACGACCCCTTTGCCCCCCGCAAGACCATCCGCCTTCACGACCACAGGCAGTCCAAACCTTTCAAGCCCTAAAAAAGCCTTATCTGCATCGTCAAAAACCTCCCACCTTGCGCAGGGCACATTTGCCTGCTCCATGATTTCATGCGCAAATGCCTTGCTCGCCTCTATCAAAGCCCCTCCTTTTTTAGGTCCAAAAACCTTTATGCCCAGAGCCTCGAGTTCGTCCGCAAGCCCTTTGGCAAGAGGGGCTTCTGGTCCTACGACAACAAGGTCAATGTTTTCTTGTTTTGCAAAATCTGCGACCGAGCGGACATCACTAGGTTCAATGTTTAGTGGGGTTGCAATCTCCTCTGTTCCAAAGTTACCTTTTGTTATGAATATCTTTGTCCCTCTAGTAAATGCTATGCGCCACGCAAGCGCATGTTCCCTTCCACCATTGCCGACTACCAAGACCTTCATGCTTACCTCGCTCAATGTCTAAAATGCCTTTTGCCTGTAAAGACCATTGCAAGCCCAAGTTTGTCTGCGACTTCTATGACCTCTTTGTCCCTTATAGAACCACCAGGCTGTGCAATCGCAGTTGCACCAGCCCTTGCAACGACCTCCACGCCGTCTGGGAATGGGAAGAACGCATCCGAACCCACAACACTTCCGTCCAGGTTCTGGTTTGCCTTCATCACTGCTAGTTTTGCTGAATCAACCCTGCTCATCTGCCCAGCACCTATAGCAAGAGTCCTGTCCTCCCTTGCAAACACAATGGCATTCGATTTCACATGCTTTGTAACTCGCCACACAAAGTCTAGCGCCCTCCATTCTTCTGGTGTAGGCGCCCTCTTTGTCACGACTCGTGCCTCACTTATGTCGTCTGCAATCGGGTCTGATTCCTGCACCAAAAAGCCTCCGCTAATCTGCCTTGCGACAAAGGGTTCGTATGGGGCAAAGAATGCATCTTTGAGCTCCAAGACCCTGAGGTTTTTCTTTTGCGACAAAACCTTTAGCGCGGGTTCAGTGACACAAGGCGCAAGGAGCACCTCATAGAAATGTTCACTTATCCTTCTTGCGAGTTCTTCGTCAACCTCCCTGTTTAGTGCGACAATCCCACCAAACGCAGATACAGGGTCGGTGTCGAGCGCCTTTTCATAGGCGTTTTTTAGCGATTCCTTATCAGTGCCCACACCACATGGGTTTGTATGTTTCACGATCACGCAAGCAGGGTCTTTGAACTCGCGCACCGCAAGCCATGCGGACTCCGCATCAATGAAGTTGTTGTAGGACATCTCCTTGCCTTGAAGTTTCGTTATCTGCGCAAGACCCAAACTTGATGCCAAACCACCTATATAGACCGCTGCCTTCTGGTGCGGATTTTCTCCATATCTCAAATCACGCCACTTGAAACCCCCGAGCAAGAATACCTTTGGCAAAGAATCGCCCTGAAATCTTCTAGCCATTTCATTGGCAATCTGCGCATCATAGAGCGCGGTCGTGCAAAAAGCCTTTACCATCAAATCTTGCCTTGTGGCATCGCTTACTTTGCCGTTTTGTTCGATTTCATGAAGGACAATCTCGTAATCTGCTGGGTCAACAATGACTGTCACCCTTTCATAAGACTTTGCTGCTGCCCTGACCATTGTAGGACCACCAATGTCAATGAGCTCCACAGCGCCATCAATGTCTAAGGATTGCCCTTTCTGGAAAGGATAAAAGTTGACAGCCACTATCTCGACAGGCGTGATTTCGAGCGCTTCCAGAGTTTTCATGTGCTCTTCGCTCGACTTTGCAAGGATTCCGCCAAGAAGTTTTGGATGCAAGGTCTTTAGTCGTCCATCAAGGCACTCAGGAAAGCCTGTAACCTGAGACACCTCCAGCACCTCAACGCCTGCCTCTTTGAGTGCCTTTGCTGTTCCCCCAGTCGAAACTATCTCGAATCCATGCTTGCAAAGCCCTTTTGCAAAATCCACTGCGCCTGTCTTGTCATAAACACTTATTATCGCTCGCCTCTTCATCTTTTTTCCTCCTTTTTCACAAGGACAAGGTTATCGAAAAGGATTACGCCAGAAGGCTGGTTCTGATATTTCCTGTCTATCCGCAACCCCACCTGTTTTGCCTTCTTCCTGTCGAAGTGGGGATGCAGAATCTCCGAAAGATTGACCTCAAACCTTTGCCATTTCGGGGTTACCTCGAGGGGTTTTGTCTCTACGACCATGCCCTGGTCTGCCTGTGCATAAGGGTCGAACTCCACGACCTCGAAGACCACATAGTGAGTCGAGTCATCTGAAGAGCGCATCATAAAGACAATCTTATCGAAGTCTGTTATATCGAACGGCTTTGCCTTACCTTTTTCAGTCACAAAATGCTCGTATGTCCCGCAAGACGAATCCCCAAGAGGCAACGAATACTTTATCTCGAGTGAACCATCCTTCACAGCCGCACTGCACTTCCCCATCTTGAATCCCCATGTGCCGAATATGCCAGAAAGCCTGTTTGGACCCTGGCTACTGTAATCGTTTATCAGTTGCCATGTGTCAGGAAGGCTTTGAGGCCACACAGGTTCTTCTTTCTTCGCAATCTTCACCACCGCTTCTGCCTTTGCCCTTTTTGTCTTGAACTCTGCGACCAGACTGAGCTCTATGTTCCCTCCTTCGCAATCTGCATCCACCTTTATCGTGGTTTCGCTTTTGTTCTTGTCCGACAAAACGATGTTGCATTCTTTTTGCCCAGGCTTGTTTGGAGCCCATCGTGCCCTCCATGAAAACCTTGTCTTATCGCCTTCTAAAGTGCACTTTGAAGATATTTGCGCCTCTTCACCAGCCATGACTTCGGGAGGGGCAACGATCTGGACCTCGAAAACCTCGGATCTGCAAGCAAAGAATGGGAAGGCAAACGCAAGAACCGCAACTTCGATTTTGGAAAAAAAGCCCCAAAAACCTTTCATTGCCACACCTTTTTTGCAAAAAAGGCTTGACCAAGGGTCCGCTGTCGTGGATTATATAGCGCATGAACCTTGCGAAAAAGAGCGATTTTCAAAAAGTCTTGATATTGGTTCTTGATAGTGTGGGTATCGGGGAGATGGAGGATGCAGAGCAATATGGGGACAAAGGGGCAAATACGCTTGGAAACACTGCGAGGGCAGTAGGCGGTTTGAGAGTCCCCAATCTTCAGGCGCTAGGGCTTGGGAACATAGCAGAGATAGAAGGGGTTCAAAGGGTTTCAAAGGCTTCTGGGCACTATGGCAAGATGAGGGAGGCTTCTGTTGGGAAGGACACAACGACTGGGCACTGGGAGATCGCAGGGCTTGTTGTGTCAAAGCCTTTTGCACTGTTTCCCAATGGCTTCCCCCCAGAAATCATCGAGGAGTTCAAAAGGGAATCGGGGTTCGATATTCTGGGGAACATCCCAGCAAGCGGGACCGAGATTATAGAGAGACTGGGCGAAGAGCACGAAAGGACTGGAAAACTTATCGTCTATACATCTGCCGATTCTGTCTTTCAGGTGGCTGCGCACGAAGAGGTTGTGCCTCTTGAGGAACTTTATCGGGCTTGTGAGGTCGCAAGACGCATTCTCGACAAGTGGCGGGTTGCAAGGGTCATTGCTAGACCTTTTGTGGGAAAGAAAGGGAGTTACAAGCGCACTTACAACAGAAAAGATTTTTCGATGAAGCCCGATGACAACACTTTGCTCGATATCCTTTCGGGTGCAGGTGTGCCAGTGGTGGGTGTTGGCAAGATATACGATATCTTTGCAGGCAGAGGGGTGACAACAAGCGTGCATACTGAAGGCAATGCTGATGGACTTTTGCAGACAGAGCGTGTTTTGCGAGAGATGAAGAGAGGGCTTTGTTTTACGAACCTCGTTGACTTCGACATGCTGTATGGACACAGAAGAAACCCTGAAGGTTATGCAAGGGCGCTCGAAGAGGTGGATGCCTTTTTGCCAAGATTGATGGAGGCGCTTGGGGATGGGGTGATGTTCATAACCGCAGACCATGGTTGTGACCCAACAGCACAATGGTCAACCGACCACACAAGGGAATATGTGCCATTGCTTGTGTGGCATAAAGGCATCGAGGAAGGGAAGGATTTAGGGGTTAGAAACACCTTCGCAGATGTGGGGCAAAGTGTTGCGCATATCTTCGGCACTACTCCAACCAAATTTGGGCAGGCTATCGATCTGTAAGGTCGAGGGTGGAAAGTTCAAGGTGCCAGAGGACCGAGGGGGACGCTTTTTTGGGGGCTGTAACAGAGTCTTGACAGAGGTTTTGGTCCAGATAGACAATAGAATAGGTGCCTTAGAAGTCGAGGGGAAAAAATGAGCAACGAGACAGGTCATGATGACAAGGCAGAGGGGTTCGTGCCTTCAGAGGAAAAGGTGCGTGATGCGCCACAAACAGGCGTGACGGGAGGCGGAAGTCAAAGTTTTGAGGCGCATGGGCAAGAGGTTCGGGGAAAGGCTCGGGGAGCGCTTGCCAAAAGAAAGGATGCAAGAGCCCTTGTGGCTCAAAAAGACGAGCTGGTGGTCGAGTTCAGGAAGAAAGGAAAGAGGGGACCCATTGATGTGCATGTTCCGACTTTAGCGGTTGGTGGTTTTTCTGTGGAATACGACCCTGTATCCGAGGTTGCGTGGTTTACAATAAGGGCTTCAGTGGAGTTCATTGATGGGATCACGGTGAACAAAAGCCTGGGGACGGCAGTGGCGAACCATAAGGACTTGAGGGACGAAGTAGACACGATGAACAAAAAACATAAACACCTAGACCTCAAGGACCGAATAGCCGCGCTGGAGCAAGAAACCAAGGATTATCGTTGGTCTTCGACCCCTGGTGCCGAGCAGGCATTCATCGCTGACTTGATAAAATCAGTTGGCGAGCACTGGGGCAAATGGTTTTATTTCGAGTGCGTCTCTCCCGGCTATCAAGGACTAAAAGCCATCACAATGTTCCATTTGGATTTGCACCCTGGCAAGAAGCGCTCCAACGACCATGTGGGAGTAAAAGTGTTCAAGGTGCCTGATAAGGAGGTCACAGGCATCGGTGTCGTGAAGCCGGAAGACCCGACAAAACCAGCCGGTCCCACAAACAATGTAATGGAACTTGACTCTACTGCAGTAAAGCCAAGACCTGATAGCCTCCTTAAGTGGGAGTTCGATTTCAAAGGACACAAGCCAGACAGTGCAAGCCTTTTCGCATTTGCTGATAGATTTCAAAGCGAGAGTGCTTCGCCAGACCCTGTGCAGGTCTTTATCGGGGGGAAGAATGCTCAAGAAGCAGAGCAAAGGTTTTCTGAAGTCAAGAAGGCACTTAGGCAGTCTGGCTTTGATACGAAAAGGCTTAGATTCCATTTCGACAACCAGAAAGGCGACAAAGGGCTTTTTGTGGTGGGTAGTGGGAAGGAGCAGATAGTTGCTGTTCACGAGTTCGGTCACATGCTTGGGCTTGGGGATACTTATGCAGTGACAAAAGGGCTTTCAGGGACAGGAAGCCAACCAGGTCAGAGGACAAAACATGCTGACCTTGCAGGAAAAGTAGGGTTCAGGGAGTGCGACCCGAGTGCCAAGCCACAGGGCAGGGGCTGTATCTTTGAAAACAACGAGGATGTAATGGCGATGGGGAATCTAATAAGACCTGTGCATAGCACCCCGTTCCTTTTTGGTCTTAGAGCAGTTACAGGTCTAGACTGGGAATACTGGACCTCGCAGGCTCAAGAGGAAGAGAAGAAGCAGAAAGGTAAAAAGTGATGAAAGTTTTTTTGATAAACCCTTGTTTGTTTGTATTTCTATTGATTGCGTGTAGGGAGGGAAAAAAGATGAATGAAGAAAAGAAGACAGCGCAGGTGGAGACAAAGGAAGCAAATAACATTAGCGATAGCGGGTCAGCCAAAACGGAAGCTGAGCCACCTCAGATTGTTTACAAAGAGATGCCTGATGAGGCACCAGAACCATTGCTTTATGAGTTTAGAACGGAGAGGGGGGGCTTGTCCACGGAACGCTGGCCTAAGGGCTGGCGCATTCTTCAAAACGGCGAGATCTGGTATTGCTGGAACTGGGCGTACATACCGGTTGAGGGGAAATATGTACTGCACGCGGAAGAGAGGCTCCTCTTTGGCAGGAAAGGCAAAGCTATAAGGCTCCCTAGGATCTGGCGTCATTGGGGCGAGGTTGCAACCCCAGAGGAAATAGACAAGATCCGCGAGTTTGTAAGAAAGAATAAGGTGCTCGAACTGCCCGACGAAGTGAGGGGTGAGGGTGGGTGTATTGGTGGGACGAATGTGTTCTATACGATAGAGGTAGATGGAAAGAGACGCACGATACTATGGACACAGTGTGGCGATCAGCCTCCTGAGCCGCTTAGGAGCCTTGAAGAGCTTGCGGATGTCATCGAGTTTCAGGTCTCGAGACGTTGGGGCGAGAAGTACCGAGCTGTGATCGAAGAATAGCGGAGGTTCCAGCCTGAAGTCTTACGGGTTTCTGAGCAATGGTTTAGTATTTCTTCTAGCATGAGCGCAGGAACAGTAGGGTTCAGGGAGTGCGACCCGAGTGCCAAGCCACAGGGCAGGGGCTGTATCTTTGAAAACAACGAAGATGTAATGGCGATGGGCAATCTAATAAGACCTGTGCATAGCACCCCGTTCCTTTTTGGTCTTAGAGCAGTTACAGGTCTAGACTGGGAATATTGGACCTCGCAGACTCAAGAAGCCTACCAAAATCGCTTGCGTCCGCGGGAGTCGCTTAAAGTGCTTGACACACAAGCATCGCTCAAGAGAGCTCCAAACAAGTGACGATATTGGTAGTGATGAAAGACATGTGAATAACAAAAGACCAACAATGTCACCCGAGGAAGGCTGTGGTAAATCAGAAAGACTTGTGGCAAAGCTTTGGATTGGAAGTGAAGCAACCCTTATTCTTCGGGACTTCCCCAAAACCTTTTTCTGTTGTTCGCCAAGATGCTATCTTCTGGAAAGATCCAAAGGCTCAGCTAGCCCCTTCCTGCATCTTCTTTTCCAGTTTTGCCCATGTGTCTTTCAAAGACACAATGCGGTTGAAAACAAGGTTGCCCTCTGACGAATCCTTTGAATCCACACAAAAATACCCAAGCCTTTCGAACTGCCATCTTGATCCTGGCTTCGCCTCTTTTAGACTGGGCTCTACAAATCCGTTCACGACAACCAAAGACTCGGGGTTCACATAGTCGAGCCACATCTTTCCCTCTTCGCAATCCAGAGGGTTTTCCTTTACAAAGAGTCTATCGTAAAGCCTTATCTCGGCAGGGCAGGCATGTTCCTTTGAAACCCAGTGGATTGTCCCTTTTATCTTTTTCCCTTCAGGGGCTTTGCCCCCCCTAGACCCTTCATAATACGAGCATCTAAGTTCCACCACCTCACCAGTATTAGGGTCTTTCACATAGTCGTCACACTTGATAACATAGGCATATCTAAGCCTAACTTCACCGCCAGGGTACAGCCTGAACCACCCCTTCGGTGGAACCTCCCTGAAATCGTCCTTTTCTATATAAATGACCTTCGAAAATGGCACCTTCCTGAACCCCCACGAGCCATCTTCAGGGTTGTAAGGGCAATCCAACTCCTCCGTCTTCCCATCGGGATAGTTCGTGATAACCAGCCTCAAGGGTCTCAGCACCCCCATAACTCTCGGTGCGGTTGCGTTCAGAACCTCTCTGACGCAATGTTCTAACAGCCCAATATCCACCACACTGTTTACCTTTGCCACCCCGATCCTTTCGCAAAAGTTCAATATCGCCTCTGGTGGGAAGCCACGCCTCCTGAGTCCCGCAAGTGTCGGCATCCTCGGGTCATCCCATCCCTTCACAATCCCTTTTTCCACAAGTTCAATAAGCCTTCTCTTGCTCAAAACCGTGTAGGTGAGGTTGAGCCTCGCAAACTCGATTTGCCTCGGGTGATGCACCCCCAACTTTTCTAAGAACCAGTCATAAAGTGGACGATGGTTTTCGAACTCCAAAGTACAGATGGAATGCGTAATCCCTTCTATCGAATCCGACTGCCCGTGCGCCCAATCATAAGTCGGATAGATGCACCACTTGTCGCCTGTCCTATGGTGCGTTCTGTGCCTTATCCTATACATCACGGGGTCTCGAAGGTTCATGTTTTGCGAATCGAGGCTTATCTTCGCCCTTAGCACATGACTGCCTTCCTCGAACTCGCCTGCCCTCATCCTTTCAAAAAGCCTCAGATTCTCTTCCACAGACCTTTCCCTGTAAGGGCTTGGCGCCCCCTTTCTGTAAAAGTTTCCCCTGTACTCTCGCATCTCTTCCTCGGACAGGCTATCCACATACGCAAGCCCCTTTTTTATCAGTTCAACAGCCCACTCATAAAGTTGGTCAAAGTAATCAGACGCATAATATTCCCGCCCCTCCCAATCAAACCCGAGCCACCTTATGTCCTCCTTTATTGCCCTTACATACTCCTCGCTTTCTGTGCTCGGGTTCGTATCATCAAAACGCAGGTTGCATGTGCCTCCATACTTCTTTGCAATCGTAAAGTTGATATAGATCGCCTTTGCGTGCCCTATGTGTAGATAACCGTTAGGCTCTGGGGGAAACCTTGTTGCGACACGATCGAATCTTCCACTGCGAAGGTCTTCCTCGATTGCCTCTTCGATAAAGTTTGACGGCTTTGGTCTATCTTTACTGTCGTCGCTCATATTAAGCACCTACAAAGTCTCGGAAAAAAACCGAGGCTTATGTTACAATACTTTTGCTTTTCGGTCAATGGCTTCGGAGGAAACATAAGATGCTAAGGGTTTTCTTGCTTTCTCTTTTCGTGCTAGCGTCGTGCGGGCAAAAGTTCATTCCTGGCACCAGGGTTCCTGACACCAAGGAAAACAGGGTCATCGCCGATCTTGTCGAAAGATACAGGCTTGCAGTCGAACGCAAAGACATAGACGCTCTGAAAGAGATGGTATCCCGCAGGTATTACTCGAATGCTGGAACCACAGGCGATACCCAGGACGACTACGGATACGACTTCCTCGAAAGCACTGTCTTCCCCATGCTAAGGGATGACATCAAGCAGGTTCAGTTTCGCATTTATCTGAAACGGATCTATTTCGAGGGGGACAGGGCGTTTGCAGAGTACGAGTACTATTATAAGTTCTTTTATCTTGACGGGGGAAAGGAGAGGTGGTTCGCAAAAAATGATCATGCTAGGTTAGAGTTCGCAAAGGAAGACAATGTTTGGAGGATCGTGGGGGGGATGTAAACCTATTTTGGTTTCCTTACCTTTCTGAACAATGGTTTGTGCCTGAGTGCGCCACTAGACTATTTTGCGAAGAACCCAATATCAACTTGTCCCATCCTCGACCCCAAAACAGCACTTCAGGCAGTTTCTTGCGACAAATAAAGGCGGACTGCCGATGGCTTTCTCGTTTTCCTACATGCCTTGCGAGACAGGATAGGATGTGTTAGGCACGCAGTATTTCTTTCGAAACATGGGAAGGCATCTGCCCCCTGATGGGCAGTCACTGTCTTTGGAGCACGCCTTTGTGCAGAAAGGTCCCGAACTGTAATACTGGTCGCTACCAAGCTCCCTGTACTGGTACAGCACGCAAGGTCCTTCCAAGCATGAAGGGTGTTCGAGCACGGCACACGCCACATAGCATTCGAGATCATGGACCTGGCACATGTCTGCTGCCCTCGCAAAGTCGCAGTCGTTTTTCATCCTTTCGTTCATCTCGCACGAAGAATATATATCTTCCGACTGACATCCTCCTTGGGCAAAACCCCAAATCGCAAGGATCAGGAAATGGTTTCTCATGTGGCACCCCAAGCAAAACAACATCTATTGTAACAAGATGAAAGTTATGTGCAAGCCTTTTTCAAAGCGTTTATAAGCCTGTCAAAATCCTTTTGCCGTGTCTTTTCTGTCACGGTTATAAGGAGATAACTCTTCAAATCTTTGTAGAACCGAGCGAGAGGCAGACCTGCTACAATGCCTTCCTCTTTTAGTTGATCGCATATCTCTGTCGCATCCTTCTTCAGGTCAACGACGAACTCGTTGAAGGTTGGGGCTGAAAAGGCGATTTTAATCCCCGCATCCCGCAACGCCTTTTTCAGCCTTTCAGCGTGCTGGTGGTTGTATTCTGCAAGCATTCTTAGCCCGTCTTCGCCAAGCAAAGAAAGATATATGGCAACAGCAATAGCACAAAGCCCTTCATTTGTGCAGATGTTCGAGGTCGCATTTGCACGCCTTATGTGCTGTTCTCTTGCTGCTAGTGTCAACACATAGCACTCCCGCCCTTGCTTGTCCACTGTCATCCCCACAAGACGACCTGGCATGGTTTTCAGAAACTCCTTCTTGCAAGCAAAAAGACCGACATAAGGACCCCCAAAGGACAAGGGAATACCAAAAGACTGCCCTTCGCCTGCTGCAATATCTGCGCCAAGGGCGCCAGGCGGCTCTATGAGCCCAAAGGCAAGGGGTTCTGTGAATGTTGAAACAAGAAGGCAACCCTTGTCGTGCGCAAAATCCGCAAAAGACTTTATGTCTTCGACCACCCCGAAGAAGTTGGGGCTTTGGATGACGATACACGCCACATCTTTCATATCGAGGGAAAAGAGTGCATCCTTCTCCGTCTGCCCGTCCAGTGCAAAACCTACCTCTTTCACAAAGCCTTTTCCTAAGTATGTGTCTAAAACCTGCCTGTATTCGGGATGCACTGTTCTCGAAACCAATACCGTCCCTTTCCTTGTCCATTTCTTGGCTAGCAGGCAAGCCTCTGCAAGCGCTGTCGCACCTTCGTACATCGAGGCATTCGCAACATCCATCCCCAGTAGCCCAGCCACCATGCTCTGGTATTCGAACTGTGCCTGAAGAGTCCCCTGACTTAGCTCTGGCTGATAAGGGGTGTAGGATGTAAGGAACTCGCCCCTCTCAAGGATATGATGGATGACAGCAGGGCAAAAGTGGTCATACGCGCCAGCACCAAGAAAACTCGTCACATCCGACACGGTCTTGTTCGCCTTGGCGAGAGACCTCATGATCTCGGTCACCTCTTGCTCGCTCAGTGGCTCGCCAATCTCTAAAAGTCCACGAACCCTTGCCTCCTCGGGGATGTCGGCAAAAAGGTCTTCTATATCGGATACGCCAATCGCCTGAAGCATTTCCTTGACCTGCTTTTCTGTGTGCGGGGTGAACTTCATGTGGGCTTTTTCTCCTATTCCTCTTCCGCGAGTCTTGCCACATGTTCTTCGTAGTCTTCAGCAGTCATGAGGCTGTCCAGCTGTTCGATATCCTCGATCTCGATTCTGACAAGCCACCCTTCTTCATAAGGGTCTGCATTGATGATGCCAGGGTCGCTTTCCAGTATTTCGTTTACCTCGACGACGATCCCGCTTACAGGCGCATAAACCTCGGAGGACGCCTTTTGCGAGTCGATCATCCCCATTGTCTCGCCTGCCTCTACCTCGTCTCCAATCTTTGGCAGTTCCACGCTCACTATGTCTCCGAGCTTCTCCTGAGCGTAGTCGGTAATCCCTACAGTAACCACATTGTCTTCTTCGACCCTAACCCATTCATGTGTTTCTGTGTACCTATAATCTTTTGGAACAGACATACATCCTCCTTCAACAAGTTCCTCGCCGATAAAACGGCGCTTCAACGACCATCGCCTTTACAACACGAAAACCCTTTATGTCAACAAAAATTTGCTTCCCCACTTCATCAAAGCCCTTCTTTATGTATCCAAGACCAATCGGCTTCTTCAGACATGGCGAGAATGCACCGCTTGTCACCTGTCCCACTTCTTCATTGTCAGCCAAAATGCGATACCCTTGTCTTGGCACGCCTTTTTCTCCAACAATAAATGCGCTAAGGCGCCTTGAAATCCCTTTTTCCTTTTGCGCAACAAGTGCATCCCTGCCAATAAAGTCCCCTTTGTCAAACTTTACTGTCCATCCTATGTCTGCTTCCAGCGGGGTTGTTGTCTCGTCAATGTCGTGCCCGTATAGGCAGTATTTCATCTCGAGCCTCAAGGTGTCCCTTGCCCCAAGCCCTATAGGTCCCACCCCCAAGTCTTCTCCGACCTCGAGCAGGCGGTACCACAGGGCTTGAGCCACCTCGTTAGGGACATATACCTCGCCTCCTTCCTCGCCTGTGTAGCCAGTCGTGGCCAAAATACAGGGCGCACCCTGAAAGTCCTTCATGCAAAACCAGAAAGGCTTCATCTGCAGGACATCATCACCAAAGATACGGGACAAAAGCGTTTTTGCATTTGGACCCTGAACCGCAACTTGCGAATATTCGTCCGATTGGTCAACTATCTCGCAATCGTAAGAATCCCTGTTCCTTATAAACCAGTTATAATCCTTTTCGCGATTCGCTGCGTTCACGCAGATGAAGAAGTCATCATCGCCAAACTTGTAGACAATCATGTCATCAACTATCCCGCCTGATGGCAAGCAGACAGGGGTATAGACTGCCTTTCCAGGCTTTGCACGCCCGCAATCATTCGTGACTAGTTTTTGGACATATGCGAGCGCTTCTTTGCCCTTTATGCGAATCTCTCCCATGTGGCTTACATCGAAGATGCCCACCTTTGTGCGCACCCTGATGTGTTCTTTTGAAATCCCTTCGAACTCCAAAGGCATCATGAACCCAGCGAAAGGCACCATCTTTGCCCCTACCTTCACATGGGCATCGAACAACGCTGTCTTCTTCAAGGGTTGTTCCATGTTTCATTCCCCAAAAGAGGGGTCGAAAACCCTTTACACTTATGTTTTTGCAAGGTCAATGGAATTTGATGAATTTTGCGCACCTTCCTTCAGGGGTCTAGATCAAAATGTCGAGGCTAACGGAATAGCAGGTCTTATCAGTAGTTTTCTGGATAGGCAAGAGACTTCGCAATCTCTTTTGCCTTCTTTATTGTGCGAAAAGTCCATGAAGCGCCTAGCAAAGCCATCCCAAAGGCGATGATAAGTAGAGGCATTACGCCTATGCGCGTTCCTTTTCCCATCGCCACATCAGCAATGGAAACGGCAATGTGCCAAAACAAGAGCACTTCTGACAACGCAAGCCACAATGTCATCTCGCAAAATGATGAGCGCAGATACCTCAATGCGGGAAAGTGATTTGGAGATCAGTTCCTTACATAGATATAGATACCAGTGAACAAAAATTGTGAACATGTTCGACCGATTTTGAAAATTTCGATTGACAATCGCTGGTGTGCCCGTTATTATAAAGTCGCATTAGGGCGCAAACAGACCGCCCAGGTAGCTCAGTCGGTAGAGCGAAGGACTGAAAATCCTTGCGTCGGCGGTTCGATTCCGTCCCTGGGCACCCGGCAAAACTAGATAAAATAAGGGCAAGATCGAATTTTTGTGTCCTTGCAGCTTACGCAAAAATAAAGCAAAAAATGCCTTTTTCGTGGTTAAGTCGTAGCTGTAGCCACAGCCTAAACTTGGGGGGCTAAAGACGCATCACGCCCTTATTTTTGTAGCCTAAGCCTGCTTTTTTGCGCACCACCCCAAACTCTTTTGTTCGTTTGCGACACAGATGATAGGATATTATGGTTCCCGGTTCCTTAAACATTTTTAGGTGGGACGGGTGACAGCCAAATATTTCCAGAATCCAGGAACCACTAGGTCACGATGCATATTATGAGGATAACTTGTGATGCACCTGCAGAGGCGCCAGCTCGATCCCTTACTGAGTTTCTTTATGACCTGAATATGATCTATGAGCGTCTGGTGATCTTGACAGAAGGCAAAGTAGATGAATCGTGGTATTCCTCGAACTTCTACCGACGCGGGCGACGATTGGACGACCCAGCCAAAGAGCTGAAGGTAATACGGATCACAAGAGAATCTCCGCTTCTGATTGATTTTGATGTCGATTCACTCTTTGCCGCTTCTCTTTTTCTTACAGTCTTGGTTGGAATCATCAAAATATTGCGCGAAGCTCGATTGATTGAGGCCAAAACGCGACGAGTTGAAGCTGAAACCGAGCTAGTTCAGGCCACCAAGCGACAAGTTGAAGCGATAACGAAAGCGATAACGGAACTAATTTTCGCCGAGGTGAACGAGTTGAAAAAGGGAAGCGGAAGCATTAGCGAGAAAACGTTGTTTAAACCCGTGAAAAAAGATGTGAAGAAATTGCTTGACAACCCAACCATAGGTATCAGGAATGTGGAACAAATCACTTCCGAAGATAAGCCCAAGCACGGGGAGGGGGATGGAAACTAAGAGAGATGTCTTCCGCATTTATCTTCAAGGGGGTATTGCGCCTGACTACGCCACAGCGCGATAGTGATGTGCTAGAATACAATGACTTGAGTGACTGGATATTCAGGGCTCAGTGATATGAGTTTGTGAGGAATGACAAATGTTATATCGCCAAAAAATGATCCTCGCACTGATAGAGGCGTTCGGAGGTCGGATAGATAAACTTCACCTGCAAAAACTGCTGTTCTTGCTTAGCCAACGGCAAGAAAGACCCGCCTACGAGTTTGTCCCGTATCAATACGCGCCATATTCGTTTACTGCTCAGCGAGACCTACACATTAGCCCTACGAGGAGCCATACAGGAAGAACAACTGGATTGAGATAGACCTCAAGAACGATAAGAACGATTTTCGTCCAGAAAGTTTTAGACCCGTGTTTAGCCCGAAAATTATGAGTGTTGGGCACATTGATACAAACAACAACTGGGCAGAGCGAAAAAAGTATTGTCTGAAAAAAGTGTACTATAGTCTTGACGAACTGATCGCAGAGGCAAAAGACCCAAAGCTACGCACATCTCTTGCAACCTTCAAACCAGCAGAGATTTTGGATTTCGAGGTTGAACCTACAGAAAGTGAGCGGGATTTGAAGAAACTCAGGAAAATCCAACACGCGAGACCGAAGTCAGGCTAAAATGAAACCGTTTTGCCTTTGGTGTTTCGGATGCAGACTGATCGGACAGATACCAAAATAAATGACCTGGTGCTTACGAATGGGCTTTTGAGGCGGTTTGGGCTCGAGGTGCACCTCTATACAGATGGAGAAACGCTTGTTGATACAGGTTCAAAGTCCTTGAGGCCGCAACTCGAAAGGCTTTTGCCTTCGCTTTGCAATCTAAAAAGGGTTTTCGTCACGCATCACCATGAAGACCATGTGGGAAATGCAAGGTTCTTGCAAGAAAAACTTGGGGTCGAGGTGTTTGCACCATCCGTCGCACTCCCACTTCTGTCTTCCCCACAAGGACAAGAACTTCAGTTTTACCGAAAAGTTTTCTGGGGAGCGCCAGAACCATTCGAGGCAAAGCCACTCCCAGACTCTTTCACCCTCGGTGGCATGGAGTTCAAGGTCATAGAAACCAAGGGACATTCCTTCGACCATCATGCATTCTTTTCGCCTTCCTCGGGCATCCTTATATCTGGCGACCTTGTCCTTTCTCCGTTTGCCTGCCATGCGATGCAAGAAGAAGACCTTGTTATGGAAATCCTTTCCCTGAAAAAGGTGGCATCGCTTGGCGTAAGAAGGGTCTTTTGTGCCCACAAAGGCATTCAAGATGCCTCACCAATCTTTGCAAAACTTGCATTCTATAATCTTGTTGCATCTAGACTTCGGGCAGGTCAAACCTCCTTTTCAAGCGTCTTTGAAGAAGCCTGCGCCCTTGGGCTTCGCCAGATAATGGTGGACATAGTGACATGGGGGCACTATTCGGTGGTCAACTTTGTAAGAAAGATGCAAAGCATTGCAAAGAACGAAGCCCTTTTTCAAAGCCTTTTTGGCGACCAGTCCCAAAGGTTTCAAATATGCTAGAATAACACTATCTTGGACTTCCATTCTTCTTCTTGGAGGTCTTTATGGAACGCTTTTGCCCAAGGTGTGGCGCTCGTTTCCCTGAAGACCGAGACTTCTGCCCTGAACACGGGGCGAAACTTGTGGATGTGGGGTCTTCTGGTGAGTTGTGCGGGGTCGTGCTCAAAGACAAGTATGTGCTTTTGAGCCTTCTGGGAGAAGGGTCTTATGGGATCGTGTATCGTGCAATGCATAAACTCATGGGCATGGAGGTTGCGGTAAAGATTCTGAAACCCCATCTACATGCTGACGAAAAGGCGAGGAAGCAGTTCATAAAAGAAGCAAAGTCTGTGACCCTGATTAGAAGCAAGCATGTAGTGCAGACATTCGATGTTGACGAAGACGAAAAATACGGGCTTTTTATAGTGATGGAACTGACAAAGGGCATGAACCTGAAGGAGTTCGTCTCCTCTTTGCGAAGCGAACAGCAAGACCTACCTTTGGAAATGGTCATTGACCTTGCAATCCAGATATGCGATGCCCTTCAGGAGGCGCACGACAACGGCATTGTCCACAGGGATTTGAAACCTGCAAACATCATGGTTCAAAGGGCTAAGGACGGGTCATTCATAGCAAAGGTCATGGATTTTGGGGTTGCACAGGTTGCAAGACCTTCCGAAAGTGGCTTCACTATGACAGAGACAAGCATGGGTCCTTCGTGGGCTGGAACTCCCGCCTACATGAGCCCAGAACAATGCAAGGGACTTCCTGCCGTCCCTCAATCCGACCTTTATAGCTTGGGCATAATCTTATACGAACTTCTGATGGGCGATGTCCCTTTCAAAGAGCCGACGGTCGAGGCACTGATGATCGCACACGCAACCAAGCCCCCACCTATTGAAGGACTAAGGGCAAAAAGACAAATCCCGATGACCCTCGAACGGATGCTAGTAAGGCTTTTGTCTAAGTCGCCAGACGAAAGACCTGTAAGCGCAAAACAGGTTGCCCTCGAACTTGCGAGCATAAGAGAGGAAATAGGTGGAAAGGTAAAACAAAAGGAGGGAACAAAGGGCAAGAAAACGGTTTTTGTGGTATCTTCAGTCATCGTGGCTCTGGTAGCCATAGGGATCTTCGCCATTTTCACCGTTGGAAAAAAGGAACTGCCAAACCCCGAAGCAAAAATGGATTCCGCATCGCCAATGAGCACAATGAAGGATGCAAAAATAATCGAAGATGCAGGTGGCACATCACCGTCGTTCGCAGGCATAAGCACGGATACCCTTAAGAAACAGGCAGAAACAAGCAAACCAAGCGTGGCTATGCCAGCTCTGGACAAACCGAAGCCAGCACTAGGGTCAATAAGAGCAAAGACCCCCGCAGAAGCAAAGACCCCCCAGGAATCGTCCGAAAAGGGAGCCGCTAAACCAGGTGAACAAAAAGAACCAAGACCCGCAGAACGAAAACAAGAGATGGACACAGCAAAGGTGCAACCTCAACCCGAGCCACCAAGAACTCAAAAAGAGGCAACTCAAAGGAGACAAGAGGCAAGCCCCGTCGAACCCCCAAAGGAAAGACAAAGCGAGAAAAAAGCAGAGCGACGGCTGGAAACGACCCCGCAAAGTGAGCCTACGGGCGTGCTCGAGAAGACAAGACAGGGGGCCAAAAAGGCATTCGATGAGCTCGACGAGATTAAGTAAATGGGAGTTTGCATGGAATGGTTAGGATGTGATGGCGAGATAAAGATTTCTAAGCGTCAGTTGCAGTCGCTCGCAGAACCGTTGCGCACTTACGACTGGATGTCAGCCCCAGGAATACGGACTGAAACAGGTAGAGCTGAAAAATGTAAAAAAAGTATTGACAAATCGTATCGCATTGATAAATATCTAAGCGCCGCCAAAGTGGGCGGCGGATCTTTGGCGCCTGACATGGCTCAGGCGGGGAGGTGGGTTATGCCATAGCGCCCTCCTGCTGGTAGGGGGGTGCTGAGTGGAGGTAATGAATTGAAGATACTTGGTCGTCATCTCGTGGCGGATTTTCACGGGTGCTCGGCAGATCTCAACGATCCCGAGTTTGTCATGGATGCCCTTGAAAGGGCGTGTAAGGCCGCAAAGGCGACGATCGTAGAACGGTCGGGACATCACTTCAGTCCATACGGCGTGACGGCAGTCTTGATAATCGCTGAATCGCATGTCGCTGTGCATACTTGGCCCGAATATGGTTTTGCCGCCGTTGACATCTTCACCTGCGGGGAATCGGTTGACACCTACAAGGCATTCGAGGTCGTCAAGAAGGCTTTCAAGGCTAAAAGGGTGGAGGTGCGAGAGGTGAAGCGCGGTCTTATTCGGGACGAAGAAATACGCGACATCCAGAGCGCTGTTGCTTGAGTATCCAGCGCCTCGTTGTTGTCTTCTGAGCTCCGAGACCGCACGGGCTTCTTGTAGCCTATGCAGACAACAGAAGACTTAGAGCCTTGCGGAACTGGTCTAACAAGACGAGAGTTCATCTTTGGGGCGCTAGCCTTCCTTTTGGCTGGAAAGCGCGCTCTGGCGTCAGAAAGGAACTCGTTCAGACTTGTGCAAATAGGGGTCGGTGGCGTAAAGCCACCAAGGGAAGATGTAGCCATTGTCCTGCCACAGGAGGTTCGCTCGAGGACGACTGTTCCTACCAGGCTCGATAGGCTAGTCTTACCCCTTGCTTCAAACGAAGCCCTAGAACATCCGTTCCTTATGCTTTTAGGGGATGGTGGGCTTCCTCCGCTTTCTGCCATCGAAAAACAGCACCTCTCGTTGTTTTTCAATGGAGGGGGGTTTCTGTTCGTTGACAATGTGGGGGAAGGAGAAGGCAACCCTGCTTTTGACAACTGGCTCAGAAAAGAACTGAAGAAGGTTTTGCCAAACTTGCCTCTGACCAGGGTGCCAAAAGAACATGTGATCTTCAGGACATTCTACAAGATAGATACACCCGTGGGCAGATTTGCGGGGTACCCTTTCCTGGAAGGGATAACGATGGGCAAGCGCCTAGGCCTTGTCTATTCAAGAAACGACTTGACAGGGGCAATGGCAAGAGACCCATTTGGGAGGTGGCTCTTCGAGGCAGTGCCCGGTGGTCCTGCCCAAAGAGAAAAGGCGATAAAACTCGGGGTGAACATCGTGATGTACGCCTTGTTGCTGGATTACAAAGATGAGCACACCCACATAGAGTATCTACTCAAGAAAAGGATTCTGGGGGAATAACCGTGGAGACAGGGCTGAGTTTCCCATATCACTCGCCTTTCTCGTGGGTCGTAGTTACTATCGCAGTTGGAATAGCCCTGTTCTTCTCGTTTTTGAAACTTCGTTCCATATCGTCCCTGCGCCAGAAAATATATCTTGGGTTTCTTAGATTTTCAGCCATTGCCATCGTGTTTGCAGTCTATCTAAACCCATCAATCACCATGCAAGAAGTTGAGCGCATAAAGTCCACAGTCGTAGTTTTGGTGGATTCATCGTTGAGCACAAGGCTTGAAACGACCAATGGGCTTACTGCTCATGAGAAGATAGCAGAGTTTTTCAAAAAGAATCTCGACTTCTTCGAGCAACTCGAAAAAACGAATGATGTCCGATACTTTGCCTTTGGGGGGATTCTGGTCAGCATAACGAAAGATGATGTTATATCGTCCAATATGCCAAAGTTGGGCTCGACCGACATCAAGAGCGCCATCAATAATGCATTGGAAGCGATTGAGAACATCGGTGGGGCAATCATCATAACAGACACATTGAACGAAACACTTGTCGAATCCATAGAAAAAACTAGAGGTTCCCTCCCAGAGCCAACGCTTTTCCTTCTTGCTGATGCTTCACCCATGCTTCCTTATGTTGCAATAACGAAGATAAAAGGCGATGCCATGCTTCTTTCACGGAATCAGGGCGAAATAGAGATCTCTTTGTTCGCGCTGACGAATGAACAAATGAATGTATCTGTTGCCATGCTAGTTGATGGAAACATGAAGTCAGCCAACACAATCGAGGTCTCAACGCAACAGGTGACCTATTCCGCAAGTTTTCCTGTGTTTTTCGATTCCCCAGGGCGCCATTTTATCGAGTTGCGTGCAACGAGCGGGGCACGAGAGTTTTGCAGGGTATATAAGGTTCTTGATGTGGCAAGGGATAACATAAGAGTCATGCACCTTGCGGGAGCCCCATCGTGGGATGTCCACTTTTTGAGAGAGTATCTAAGAAGTAGAAGCGATATTGAAACCATTTCTTTCTACACCTTGCTGAATCCCTTTGAAGACATCATTCCAAGCGACGAAGAAACAGTGTTGATACCTTTCCCAGCAGAGACTCTTTGGTCTCGTGACCTCATGACTTCCGACCTTCTTGTTCTGCACGACTACAAGGGTGAAGAGGACCAAGATAGTATCCGGATGACGAAGGGCGTAAAGGACTTCGTGCAAAGTGGTGGGGGGCTACTGATAGTCTCAGGAGATTCGGCGCCGCTAGGTCCCAAACCCCTTAGAGACATTCCAGATTTCTTGCCTGTATCTGTGGGTTCTGGCTATCAGCAAGACCTGATGGAAGGGCAGTGGCAACTTCGGATTCCCGACAAAGAAAGCGATAACATCATAGTATCAAGAAATAACCTGCCTTCACGCATCCAGTATGCGCCGAAAGTCTCGTCTTTGGTGCCAATAGATAAGGTTCTGAAGGGCGCCACGGTTCTAGTAGAAGCAGTGGACAAGGGCACGGGCTTGCCTTTGGTGGTGGCAAAAGAATACGGGCAGGGAAGGATTTGCATGGTCTTGAGCGACACCTTGTGGCGATTGTCCTTCAATCAGGATAGTCACGACATCTACAAAGATTTGCTCGATGGCATGATAGGTTACTTGACCAAAGACCCAATCTTCATGCCTTTGGTGGTAAAAGTGGGCAAGGACAGGTTCGAACCCATGGAAGAGGCGAAGTTCTATGTGAAGGCAGATGCAAGTGTAAAAGGCGTCGAAGCAAGGTTTCTTTTTTTGAACGCACTCGGGGAGTTTGAAGAAGTTGAAAAAACCGAAGTAACCCAAAGGGAGATAACATTTGTGGGGCGTGACCATGGTCTTTACTCTGTTGTGATAGAAGGCACGAGGGGAGGGGAAAAGATAAGAGCGATAGATTACTTCGTAGTTGGCCCCTCGTTAGAAGAGATGAAGGTAGCGAGGAATAATATGTCTTCACTGTTGACATCTCTAAGAAACAAGGGGTTTGCTGTTCAAAGTATCGAGGACGCCTCGCTTCGAGACTTCAAACCCAAAGGAGAGATAAAGAAGACTAGCGGTTTCAAGGTAAGGACGCCCATAGGGCTAAGCGTTATAAACCTTTTGTGTCTTTTATTGGTGCTAACTCTCGAGTGGTTTCTTGAATGGAGACTGTTGCGACAGGAATGAGCGACACAAGAAACATAAGGCTTTTGGTGCAGTTTGATGGCACGAACTTCTATGGTTTTCAAGAGCAGAAAACGCACAGGACGGTGCAGAGCGAACTGAAAAAGGGGCTAAAATCTTTGTGCAACGAAGAGGTCGTGATACACACATCTTCAAGGACAGATGCAGGCGTTCACGCCATAGCAATGCCTGTAAACTTTCATTGCCATTCCCTAATACCTCTCAAGGCTTTTGTGCTAGGGATGAACTCCATACTGCCCGAAGATGTGAAGGTTTTGCAAGCGGATGAAGTGCCTCTTGATTTCCATGCGAGGTTCAGGGCAATCGAGAAAACTTACATGTTTCTTATCCGTTGTGGCTATGTAGAACTGCCCTTATTTAGAAACAGGGTGTGGCATGTAAAAAAGCCCCTCGATGTGGCAAAGATGGACAAAGCCTCGAAATACTTGCTTGGCACGCACGACTTTACCTCGTTCAGGGCTCACTTTTGCGATGCCTTTTCGCCAGTTCGGACCATCACTAACATCCAAGTCACAAGCGAGCGTGACGCCATCATAAAGATCGAAGTCAGTGCAAACGGGTTCCTAAGAAATATGGTCAGAATAATCGTTGGAACGCTCGTGCAGGTTGGATTGGGGAAGTGGTCTCCTGAATATGTTCAAGAGATCCTTTTGCGAAAAGACAGAAGGATTGCAGGACCTACCGCCCCCCCATCTGGTCTTTATCTTAAAGATGTTCGCTATCCTGAAGATTTGGTCGTCTTCGACCGCTGGCCAGAAGGGATTTTACCTCTTCAAGAGTTACCCCTTTTGTTATGAAAAGCAGAAGCACGAAGACTGATGTTGCTACAACGGCAATGGCGACTGGATGAAGAATGCCTTCTAGGATTTTTGATATTAAGGTCGAAACACCCGCTCCCAAAAAGGTTGAAAAAAGCGTTCTGAAAAAGCCACCTTCAAACAGCCTGAAAGCCACAAACAGGCTTGCCACACCGCCAACCGCACACCCACCAAGCGTCGCATAGGAAGCGAGGATTGCAGGATTGTTTGTGTCACTGCCCAAAAAGAAGACAAGCAACAAAACCTGTGTCGCCACAGCCAGCCCACCTGACCAAAGGACTAGAAAGGGTCTGGACGCAGATGCAACCACCGCATTTGCGACATGCATCATGGCAAGAAATGATGTGGCGCACAGAAGGGGAAGCATGTAAGAAGACGCCTCTTTGTATGGCGCCCCAAAGATGACTGAAAGCAAGTCAGCACGCATTGGGTAGATGAAGACGAGCGCAAGTAGCGACAAAATGGCAGATGCCCTGATAGCGCTGGAGGCAGCGCCTTTGGCCTTTTGCACATTGCTTGCGGATGCAACGAAAGGAAATGCGACAAAAGACAAACTTATGACAGTTTGATAAGGGATGGTTGCGAGGTTTTTTGCAGCACCATAAACTGCAGCGACCAACGATGCCTCGTCTGCTCCGCCTTCAAACTGCTTTGCCTTTATGGCTATGACATCCACCTGAAGAAGCAAGTTCAACAAAAATGCCCACGCACCGATGGGTAAGATATAAGAAAGGTATTGCGAGGGTCTTAGGGTTTCGCCTTCAACGAACGGGCGTGCCAAAAACACGGATAAAAGCAAAACAACGAATCCTGCAATAGCAAAACCTGAAAATGCGAGTGTTACGGAAGAGGTAAGGACTACGAGGAACACCATAAGCAAGGTCTTTAGTGTCGAAAATGTAATGTCCAGCCCTGCCTGCCTTGCAAACCTTTTTGTCCCATTTATGACGCCCACAAAGACCGCGTAAAATGCATAGGCTAGCAAGACAAATGAAGATGCCCTGATAGGGGGCGAAAGCGTCTTATCATGAAACACATAAGAGGCGACTGTGTTTGAGCCGAGCAATAGCGCAAAAAAGATCGGGAGGAATAAGCACGCTTGAACTATGCACGCCCCCCTTATGACTCCTTTGTCAGATAGGCTTTTTTGACTTGCAAACCTCGACACCGCCTGCACGGTTGCGGTTATGATGACCATAGAAAACACATTCAGCAAGGCGGATACGACCCTGTAGCGCCCGAACAAAACAGGGTCCCCGAAGAGCCTTGGGAAGGCAAGTTGCGCAAAAAGGGAGGTAAGCAAGAAATATACTTTTGCAGTTGTTATGAATATAAACCCCCTTTTCGCTGTTGTCTTGTCATCAGCCATGGTTGTGGGGGGTGCGGTTTACTCCTCTTCTGAAACCGCTTTCTTATAGTCCTCGCCTGTGTCCTTCAGGTCAACAAGTATCCTGAACTTCTTTTTCTTCGCAACATCTTCTGAAATCTTGCCATCTTTTAGTGCCTTTTCCACCTCCTGGAACATGGAAAGCCCTTCGAGTGCGTTTTGGGCGAGCTGTCCCATGGTCATGGGTTCTTCAAAAATCCCGCTCAGGTTCTTCTTTGACTTCAAGAAAGGCTTTAGCAGGTCTGTCTTTGTTGAATCTTCGCTCGCCTTTACGCAGACAATGCCAAGCGCCTGGTGCACCCTGTTTGGGGATTTCAAAAGCGCCTCGATCATCCTCCAAGCCACTGCCTTTTCCTGCTTCCATATCACTGCTGTGCAGAAATCAACAAGCGTCTTCTTAGGATCCTCCACTGCTTCAGGATAGATGCCGTCATCTTTTAGTGCATCCATGACCTTTTTCAAGGCATTTTCGCCTTCAAAGAAGATGAGGAACTTTGCCGAAGCCCACCTATCGTCGGGGTTTTTCTTCGAGATCATTGTTTCGAGCCTCTTTATAATCCCGTCCTTCTTGCCCTCGATCTTCTTAGGGTCCAGAAGCCATGGGACATAGGCATTGTATGCGGCTGCCCTCAAGTCGTCTTCTTTCGATTCGTCAAGCGACAAATCCAAGAGGTACTCCAGTGCCCTGGGGCTTTCTATCTTGCCTATAACCTCTGCGTGCCAAACAGGAATCTCTAGGTCTGGTGTCTTGTGTAGCGCTATAAAGGCATCGAGCATCTTTTCAGACGCCTTGGGGTCTTTCAGGTTCAGGATATATTGAGCCATCTTGTCCACAGCAAACCCATGTCTTATCAAAAGGCAAGCGATGTCAACGCCAAACGGACCAAGGTCCGTAATCTGGGAAACCAAAACCTTGTTTTCAACAGCCTCCTTGACCTGATCTGCGCTCGCATCAGCAGAAAGCCCCCCAAATGCCCATTCAGCGATCTTCTTCTGGTATGGCGCCTTCTTTTCGTCTTTCAAGAAGGACAGCGCTATAAAGGCACCATCCCGCACAGCAGCAAGTTCTTCTGATTTTGGCTTGAGCGTTGGCAATAGTTCGACCAGTTTTTCAAGCACCTTTTCTGCCAGACCTTCCTTGTCTGGCGCACCATCTAAAGCCTTCCTAAGGCTTAGTGGCCACTTCGCTTTCACCATCGTGACTGAAGCCTCGACCCTTGCCTGAAGCGGATTCTTTGCATCTTCTATGTATGCCTCGAGTATCTTTACCCCTTCTTCGTTCCTTGTGTATTTTTCAAAGTTTCCTGGACCAGGTTTTGCGCAAGCCAAGCAACACAAAAGCGTCATTAAAAACTTTTGGGGCTTCATAAAGACCTCCTGCAAGTCACACTGCTTCGTATCACCTTTCCCACTGCTTGTCAACACTGTGCCCCTCCCTAACATATCTTCATCCATGCGATGCACTTTAGGTCTTCTTCATTTAGAGGTGGGTTGGGTGTGTATGAAGCGGATGTTTCCAACATTGGATGGGTTTTTTGAAACTCTGCAAGTTTTTGGAGCATCTTTTCCGTTGGAATGCCTCTGTCTTGCCACACCTTGCGAAGTTCCTTAAGCGCCTGCCCTGTGATTGGTCGCTGTTGAAAGTATTTTAGAAGGCTATTGCGTTCTACTGTCTCGGGAAGTGCAGAAAGCCAGTTGACAATGTCCCGCTGGGGTTGTTTCAAGGTAGGCGCACGAAGCTCTGCCTCACGCAAGCGGTCGAAAAGGTGCCTCTTTAGTTTCTCGATTAGTTTTTTCGCATCAAACCCCTCTGGATAAGGCAAGGCGCGCTCGGATAGGTCGCACCTGACATGGCTTATCGCCTCTAGCCTCTGTTCCACAATTCGCCCTTTTTCTTCGTCATAGAAAAGCCAGTAGTGTTGCCCCCTTTTGGCGTCCCGAAACGAGACAAAGAAACCTTTTCCCCCTTCTGGGTCTTTTCGCACTGTGCCAACTCCAAGAGGCATATCCTTGAGGCTTTTCTCGCCCACCTCCTTCAAAAACCCAAGCAAGTCCTGTTTTAGAAACTCTCCAATCGCAAGTTCGTTTTCCCTTTCCAGTTCTTCAAGCACTGTTGCGTCTTCTTGTTCAAGTTTTCGCAATATGTTGAACTCTTTGGGATTTGGCACCTCCCCAAGCACAGACGCATCAAGCCCTACTGTCTGATTTATCTCGTCTATCTTTTGTGTAAGTCTTTTTAGCAATCCCAACAGATCTTCGAGCTCCTCCTCAGGAAAGAAGTTTGCGACATGTATAACACTATGGGGAGAGCCAAGACGGTCTAGCCTTCCCACCCTCTGGACCATACGAACAGGGTTCCAGTGCAAATCATAGTTTATTACAACATCAGCATCCTGAAGGTTTTGCCCTTCTGAAAGCACATCCGTGCTAATCAATATTCGGATCTCATTCTCTTGCGTGATGTCTTTCTTGTTCGCCTTTGGCGAGAAGTGCTCTATCTTTCTTCTTCTGTCTTCAGGGTGTACACTGCTATCCACGATGTCAATCCGCTCACCCTGAAGTGACGAAGTTTTTGTCAAATGCTTATAAAGATAGCGGGCTGTGTCTTTGAAATAAGAGAAGACAACGATCTTATGCCCCTCAAGTTCTTTGGAAACCAAAAGCCTTTCAAGTGTTTCGAGCTTCTTGTCTTTGCGCTCTTCTCCAAGTTCTTTCAAGACCCCTTCCAAAGCAGACAAGTCCTCGTTCACTTTGTGCCTTATCCCCTCTATGTCGTAAAGGTCTTTTGGAATCGCCTCTAAGTTCGCCACAAACCTCGAAAAATCTTCGTTTTCCTCCGCTCCCTCTTCATCGTTTCCCTCTGTTTGAAGCCACTTTCTGTATGTTTTTGCGCTCAATAAACGACCATCTTCCAGTGCCCTGATAAAAAAGCGCAAGAAGTTTTGAAGACGAGTCAAGGATATTCGCAAAGCCTCGACAGACGATTCCAGCCGTTTCAGATACAAGACCCTCATGATGCTTGCAAGGGCTTGCTGACGACCTAGAGTCATCCAGAGTTCATGGTCTTGTCCTTTGCTTTTGCGATAGCAATCTATCTGATACGGGGCTAGATTCAGCCCTTCGATCATGTTTGCAACCTTTGTATAAAGTTGTGCGCCGTATGTGTCTTTCAAACTGTATCTTATAGTCTGTATCTTGCGTTCTGGGAACCTTATCTCTTTGCCGTCAATCTTTGCGCCTGGATAGTTCTTTCTTATGAACTGCCTACTGCGACGGACTGCAAGTGCCTCCAGAACTTCATAAAGCACATCTCTTTTTTCCTCTGCCTTCCTGAAATATTTTTCGAGGCTTTCTATCCCTGCAACCAAAAGAAAGCGGTCGTCGTCTTTGGTCAAGAGCCTGAGCTGTGAAACAGGTCCCAAGCAGTGTTATTCACAGGCGTTGCAGTAAGCAGGATTATCTTCTTTTCTTTTGGTTTTGAACTCACTATCTCGAACAGGTTTTGCCATCTGTTTGTTTCAGGGTTGCGGAAGTTGTGGCTTTCGTCAACCACAATAACCTTGTAATCCACATACTCCTCGACAGGGAAATCTTCCCTGCTTACCTCCTCCATGCTAACAACCTTGCTTGGGATTGCGTGCTCTTCCAGATAAGGGCGCCAGATTGTGTCCCTTATTGCCGCAGGACATATTACAAGCGCAGTCTGTCTTTCCTTATATGCGTAGTCATCAAGCAGGCGCAATGCAAGAAAGGTCTTTCCAAGACCAACAGAATCTGCAATCAAGACGCCGTTGTTCGCCTCTAAAATCTCTTTTGCAGCAAGGTATCCGTCACGCTGAAAGTCCGCAAGGGCAATAGGCGATGGTTTTGCATATTCCTCGCCAAGGTCAGCAGAAAGCCTGTCCTTCAATGCCTCGTAAAGCACCTTTATGTAAACCTGATAAGGGGAGTATTCACGGGTGAACCTGGTCAAGATTTCCAGAAGTTCCTTCTTATAGTCTTTGGATTTGCTAAAGACCTGTTCAAACCACTCTTGCAGTTCTCGAACCGCTGATGACTGCTTCAGGACAGCATTCAGTTCTCGGTTGGTTGTAAGCCCCGCATAAGTAAAGTTAGAAGACCCAACTATGCCTATTGCGCCAAGGTTTGGAACACCTGTAACTATGTAGGCTTTTCCATGCAAGAACCCTTCTGAATAAAGACGCACAACCACATGGTCTCTTTCGAAAAACTCTTGCCATCTCTTTATTTGAGCTGCGCTCGTCTCTCCGCTCGCTGTGGCATTCTCGAGTTCTTTTAGAAGTTTCTCTCCAATCACTGCCTCTTGCCCCTGTTCTTTTCCCAAAAGGAGCCTAAGTTTTTGAACACGAAAGATTTCAGGCTCAAGCGCTTCGCAGGCTTTCAGGTTCATAAATGCAGTTCCAATATCTAGGCTTGGTTTTTCGCCTTGTGAAAGCACATCTCGAAGCACCTGGGCAAGATTGGTTTTTTCGTTGTCAATAAGGTCTGGGATTTCAGGCATCTTTACCTCCTCCTAAGTATCGAAAAGATTCGGTTGTTCAACTAATCCGATCCGGCGCCAAAACTCTGCAAAACCAATACATGCAACTCCTTCAAGCGAGCACGCCAACCGCACCGCGCGGTCATCAGAAACTGCTGTGGCACTAAGCACCTTCGCAACTGCGACAACTTGACTATCCGCTGCGTGCTTGCCCGCCTTGCTATGCCAAAAACCAGGATACTCCCGTTTACCATATCTAATTTTGTCTCCGTAGAGCTTCTCTAGCCGCGAGACTTCCAGGCTTGGTCTTGTGCCCGGTCCGACCTTTACTTCCACTTTCTTTCTGATCTCTTGTATGAACTTTTTCAACTTGTCGGATTGCCGCAAAATCTCGCGCACCACGCCTTCAGGAAGCTTCAGTGCCTCTTGTTCGACCAACTCGCATAACGCTTTCATGGCCTTGGGACCAAAGTGTCTCCAAAGGTCGATGAGGCTTGATGCGTCACACACATAGTTCGGACGGTTGCTCATTAATACTCCCTATGCCAGCGAACTTTGTGCCCACCTTAGAAAAGCCTCGGTCTTTTCGACCTTGATGCCTAGCATCAGCGAGACATCTAGCCATGAAAAGCCTCTTTCGCTAGACATCGCACTCGTTCGCGCAAGCAATCTTGTCAGCGAATAGCCTATTTCCTGTAACTTCTCTTCGTTTTGAGGCAGGCGCCGCCCGCGCCTCTTCACCGCAGTTTGAGCCTCCAAACGGGCTTCCCATTCTTGCTTTTTTTTGCGATAGGCTTCTGAAGGGGCAAGTCCCAGTTGCTCCAGTCGAATCAACACTACATCTCTGCTCGTGTAAAACCGCCTTTTCACCTTGTCGAGCAAGGTATCAGGCCAGTCTTCTCTGTATGCGTATTCCCCAAGTTGTCGGAGGCATGCAACGATCTCTTCTCGCGTCACGAGGATCCCGGCTGCCAATCGGTTCGCAAAGGTTTCCGCACTTGGGTCCGTGCCCTCGAAATCGCACACCACGCCGTGCTTTGCGCTGATAAGATGTGCGAACTCGTGCAGGAGGGTGAAGATGCGCCCCGTAGCAGACTCGATGTCGCGGTGGTTTACAAGTATGAACGGATAGTCTTCTAGCCACATCGAAGCGCCTCGCGCATCTTTCGCGTCTAAAGCCATCTCGAAGCAAAACACTCCGCATTCTTCAACCTTTCTGCGCCACCACCTATAAGCCGCCTGTGCATTTCCTTTCAACATCTTTCTTTGTTCCGCGGTCCATCCAAACCGCTCGCGTAGTTCCTTTGCAAGGTCTTCCGGATCCGATGTTCTTGGCGTTGCTTCGTCAGGACGAATTTTCACCTCGAACCTCTGCCCTGTCTCTTTCAGCGTTGCAAGAGTCCATTGTGCAAGTTCTAAAAAACGCCTTATTGTGCGCTGAGTCAGAGGACTAAGACTTTTTTCTGGCTTGGCCAAACCCCTAAAACTAAGAGGCAACTCTTCGTGAGGCACAGAATCCAGAAAGAAGTAGCCGACTGGACACAAATAGATCTCGGAAAGTGTCTCGAGCTCAGCCATGTCGGGCAGAGCCTTGCCTGCTTCCCATGCGAGCAGGGATTCCAAGCGAATAGGCGTAAAGTGCTTCGAAAGTTTTTTCGATTCCTCTACCACATCTTCTGGAGAAAGATTGAGCCTGGTTCGCGCCCATCGCAAAATTTCAGGATTGGTCCATCTTCCTTTTTCGTTCATTCTTCACTGCCTCCCTCATGATCCATACTCAATGAGGTATCACTGTATTATACAGCTCATCAGAAGGGTATGCTTTCATTACAAGGACCGAGCCCGTCCAACGCGGCAGAAGCACATCCTGCTTTTGAGCTCACAAGTGTTATTTCTTATTATTACTTGCTCCTGCCTCGCTTCAAGGGAAACCACTGTCTAAGAACCTTACGAAACTTGGCAAAAGCAGGGTCACGGCAGGTCTTTAGACTTACTTTCTTTGCAAGGCGAACATAGAGGGCTGAAGAGCGCGGGATGCGCTTTTCTCTCAAGATCTCTTCCATAAGCTCCTTTGGGTAGCGCGGCTTTCCTGTGTTCGGGTCTGCCCGATGTTTCACTATGGCTATTTCATACCGAGCAGTGGAATAATCACGCAGAGCCTTGCGTTCACGAAGCACCTGAGGGATACGCATTTCTATCGCTATCTCGAATCTTGAACCCTCCTTGCGCCATGTAAGCTCTCTCAAAGACCTGGCTCGTTTGGCGATAGTTTTCCTTAGCCCTTCATTCAAAAGGTCTTGAACGACAACCAAGACATCTACAAATGTGCTTTTTCCGCTTGCATTGGGTCCTATAAGGATGTGAAAAGAGCCCAGGTTTTGAAAGATGTAATGAAGGCATTTGTAGTTCAGGACCTCGATCCTTTGGATTATCATGGGTTCATACTCCTTGCTTTCTCGAGTCTGGTGCGGACGAGGTCAACGACTGCCTCGTAAACCGCCTCCCGTTCGCCAGATGTCAAGCCTAAGATATCGAATATGACATCGTCCAGAGCGCGCCGGTCCTGTCTGTCCTTCTCGACAAAGATCGAAAGGCACGGTCGTAATCGTATGTTTCGATACGCCTCCGCAAGCGCTTGAACAGAGTGCGATGGGAGCTGCCGCAGGTCAATCACCTGCAGGTCCCTCACGACATAGACATTAGTGTCCATGACCGCCTGCGCGCCTGTCAGCTCGCGCGTCGCGAGCTCCAACAGCAAACGAGTAAGCGTACAGTTCAGCGCTCCCAGAAATGCGCGCAGGTCGATGCCGGTGTCGCGCCTGGTTATGCCGAACAGGACGCAATCTTCGACGACCCCGTTGGCCTCGAATATGGGCATTCGTTCCCCTGCCCTGCGCAAAATGATAGCGTCCGCAGGGCGCTTGTCCCCAACGTCGTACCACCGCTTTCGGCTCTTTAGCGAAGGCTTCATGTGGAAATTCTGCGACTCGCCCCACTTTATGTAGTCGAGGGCACGAGTTCCCGCTAAGCGCGCTGGCTCTAAATGACACGAAAACAACCTAGTCGGTAGGTTCGCAGGATTGATGAGGAGTGCAGGAGATTCTTTAGCACTCTTTATCACAGGCTTCAGAAACTCCTCCTCTATCTCGCCCTCCCAGCCTGCACTGTTTCGCACATGAACAAAACCTTTTGGCGCTTGCCTTCCTGTCGGCTCCAAATAAAAGAACTCGTTTGCGCCAGTTGTGAAGCCTCGACGCACCTCTGCGATGTCCCCAAGACGCACTAACTTCCCACGCCCCTTTTCCAAAATCGTATAGAAGATATCAGGTGCCCTAAGATATTTTCCCCCCCACTTGCCCCCCGTATATGCAAAAGAACCTGTGCCAGCAAGCATCAGTGTTTCCTTTTTCTTGTTTTCTTCCGCTCCTTCTTCCACATCCCTTTGTAAAAGCCCCTCTTTGTATAAATCCTCGTTATTTGCAAGTATCGCCCTAAACTCGTGCCGTCGCAAAACACTAATGTTTCCAATAGGTTCATAAAGGCTGTCATCAAATATCTCGCAGAATATCACAGGGCTTATCGCCACATCGAAAGGAACTTGGAATGCAACAAAGCGGACCTTGTGCCCTTTCATCTCTTGTTCTGACAAAGGCTTTTTCCTTCTTGGAGCACCAGCAAGCACAATGACAGTGTTTATATCTGCCTGAGCAAAACTCCTTTTCTTTCTGTTATCAATAACCACCCTTAGGTCGCCATAGCGCAAGAAGAACTCTTGCAGATCCTTGCCAAAGTCTACATCGAGCCATGAGTTCGATGTGATGAAGCAGAAAATTCCATTGTCATTCAAAAGAGATAGGGCATGGAAGTAGAAATAGACATAATAATCCGCACGACCACTCAACCTTTTCTTTGTCTGGAAAAAAGAAGGATAGATTGCCTTTAGACTTTCGTTCAGTCTCTTTATGTATTCCTCGCGGTCGAACCTCCCCAGATAATCCTTTATCTTCTCTTGTCGCACATACGGAGGGTTGCCAATCACGATGTCGAAGCCTCTTTGTTCAGGCTCGAAGACCTCCATAAAAGCCATGTCCCACACAAAAGGCGGCTGTGTCTCGTGCAAAAGTTTTTCCCAAGTTTTTCTAAGACCTCTAAGTCTTTCCTCAAGCTCCCTAATCTCTTTTTCCATCTTCTCCTTTGCGTTGACTCCTTCTTCTGTGCCAGGGATGCTTGGAAGGAAGGTCTGGGATGGTGCGTTCTGAAGTTCTAAGCGCCTTTGCTCGACAATCTTTTCTGTCTCGATGATGCTATGCTCAAGGATTGCCTTGAAAAGGTCAAACTCCTCTTTTTTCAGCATCGCATCAGTGATATTTTTGTCTTCCCCATGGAAGAACTTGCGCTTGTCCCCCTTGAGCCTTAGTAGCCGTCCTTTCAAATCCTGAGTCAGGGAAAGTTCCTGCCTTCTGAACGGGCTTAGATCCATATCTCCGATGGTTTGAATAAGACTATCCCCTGTGCGAACCTTCAGATTCAGGTTTGGAAGGAGGGGTTCAAGGTGTCTTTCTGGTGGGCGAAGTTCTGTCTCGACAACAAGTTGAAGCCAAAGGCGAAGTTCTGCTACACGCACTGCCCATTCCATCACATCAACGCCATATATCTGTTCCCTGAGTATCCTTTTTCGTCTGCGGTAAGGGGTGTCTTGCTCGCCAAGCACACGGTCGCATCGTTGTTGTAAGTCATCTAATACCAAAAGCATCCCAACCAGAAAAGAGCCAGAACCACAGGCAGGGTCACATGCCTTTATCTTTTTTAGGTGCCTGCTTAGGTCTTCAACGATGCCTTCTTGGACAAGGTCCTTTTCTGCCTCCTGTTTTTCATCCTCCGAAACAGCAAACACAAAGCGATACAAAAGGTCGTGGTAACCATGGTCAAACTGCTTCTTCAGATATTCGCAAACAGCAAGCCTGCACATCAGGTCAATCTCGGTTTTTGGGGTATAGAATATGCCTGCAGACCTGCGCAAGTCCTTTTTTCCCTCGTCTTCTTCAAATGTCTGGTTCACAAGTTGTTCATAGACTGAACCAAGCATCTCGGGGTCAACAGCGACTTCTTGGTCGAAGCGCCCGCTTTCCATGACTGTGAAGTTATAGCGCTCGAATAGACCTGGGTATGTGCCATCTGTCCATTTATCGAACAACAAGGCTAAAAGTTCGTCTGGAATGGGTTTATGCAGGCGGTCATCAAGACCAAGGCGCCTTGTATAAAGACCGCCATTCAGATACGGGGCTGTGCTAAGCGCATCAAGGAGGTATTTGGGAAACCTTTGCTGATATTCATCCCTTCTTTGGAAGTGCCCATTGAACGCCTCGAAGAAAAGCACATCGAGCCATCCCTCGTGGAATGCATCCTTTTGATTTGATTCTTTATATGCCTGCCAGAAGTTGCGCATAAAGTCCTTGTCAGGCTTACCATCCTTGCCATTTAGCCATCCTTTTCTTGCGATGAAATAGATGAACATGATGCGATTCAAAAGTATGTGGGTGTAATCCCGAGCCCAAGCCTTTCCAAGGTCTTTGTGCGCGTTGAACACAAAATCCTCGATTTTTGCGAAGACCTCGTTGTAATCCTCAAAAAACTTTTGAGTCACTCGCTGGACGCTAAAGGCTTCATCGTGAAGTCGAAAGATTTCTTGTGGGTCTTTGATGCCTTCTGCACGAATATGAGAAATGACATCGAGGTCTGTTCGACAGATGCGCTCCAGATTTACCTGAAGCATCCTAAGCCACAGGCGCACCTTATATGGGTTTTCTGGGTCACGGGTGTCTAGAATCCTTTTTGGGGAAACGAACAAGATTTCTTGAGGGTCTTCATCTGAGGGGGCGAATATGAACAACCGCTCGCCTTGCGGATAATGTTTGTAATAGGATTCGAGGAAGCGCCTTATTTCTGTGCGTCTGAACTTATCGTCCAGAAGGCGAACGAATATGACCTCAAAGGGCGCCCAATCACCAATGTGGACGATCTTCGCCGCAGAATGGATGTTTTCCTTGCTTTTAGAGGGAATGTCGTCAAGTTGAAGAACAACCGGGCGAATAGTTTCGTAACCAAGCGCCTGAAAAAGCTTCGTTGCCTTTTCATGGTCTTTGCAAGAAGACAAATGCTTCGATAGATCTTCATAGGTCTGAGTCATGTTCGCTCCTTACCTCACAATGATTCCAAAGCCCTGGAAACATATTGCGCACAATACCTGCGTGCACATACGAAGCTAATGTTATGTCAAAACGCCATCGAATTGTTCGCGATATAATCCTTTTGGAGTTTTATGACAGGCGACGAGTTTTGGGGCTGGACAACCTAGGGCTATTCCGTCTCGAAAAGGAAAGCAAGCCCTACAAGGAGGGTGTCAGTGCCTTTGTAATAAGCCTCGTTTTTGGGAACAAAAAGTTCGTGCCCATAGTATGCAAATGCCTTGAAATTCTTGTGAAATCTGAAATCGAACTTAGTGACAAAAAGCGCCCTCGATGGGTTGAAAAGGGAAGAAATCTTTTCTATCCCTCGCTCGCATAAGGTCATTTCGAAAGAGAAAGGTGCCTTCTTTACGCTTGCGCCAGTCCTGAACATAGAGAACTCCCCGATTTCGTCCAGGTCTGTGAGGGCATAAACCGATACAACCTTGTTGAAAGCGTAGGCAGCGCCGATACCAAGCCCCATCCTGACTCTTCGAGCCTCATCTGAAACAGCCTTTTGTTTGGGTTTACCATCGAAGTCGAACCTTTCGACCATATAAAGGGAATCGAAGTATGGCGAGGTGAAGGATTTATAAAGCCTTTTGAAGTTTGCAAGAAGCGAGATAGTGTGCTTCTGTGCTGGTCTTGCTTCAACCGCAAGCCCCCCCTCGATTCCATAGCCCTTTTCGACCTGTGAAAACGAAAAGAACGGTGCAATGGTTACTTCGTCACTCTTTATCAATGCCCATCTTGTGTCGAAAGAATAAGCGATGACCGTGTCCTTGGTGACCTTTGGAAGCCCGTTGCTTTCAAGTTCGATTTTTCCTTTCGCCCTATATTTGTAGTCGGATGGGGCTGTGAAATCGGAAATCAAAGATGCACCTATCTCGAAGCGCCTTAGAAACTGCGCCTTTTTCAGAAACCAGAATGGTCTGAAGTAGAGCCTTGCACCAGCGATTTCGGGGATCACAAAAGAATCGAAGAACAACTCGCCACCTGCCACATCAGTGTTATATGAACCAACAAACCCTGTCCTGAAGTGGTCTCGGTCAACCGTAGAATAATAGAGGGATAGAAGGTTTGCATTCCCCATGTTGTAAGCGGTCACAGGGGCAAGTTTCAGATACAAGCCCAAATCCTTTCTTTCGTAGGAAAGTTCCCTTACTATCTTTCCAAAGTCGTGTCTTTCGTCATAGTCCCTATCCCTTAGACCTTCATCTAGAACAAAGAACAACGGAACTCCGACCGAGAAGGCAAACTCTTTGTGCTTGAACCCGAAGTCCTCGTCCAGTCCTAGTGCACCTTCTCTGTGTATCATGCCGCCCGAAGTCTCGAAGCGAAAACTGAACCTTGTTTCCTTCTGGTCTTTCTTCGTCTTGTCTGCGCTTTGCTCTTTCTTCTTGCCCTCTTTTTCTTTTGCTTCTGTCTTTTTCGGCTCCTCCTTTTGGGCTTCTTTCGCTTCCTGTGAAAAAACCCACAGCGGAAACAAGAGACAAGATATGGACAAAGCAAGGCTCGTCCGCTTCATGCTTCTATGTTAGCGCAACACTGACTCAGAAGGCAAAAAACTTGTTTCCACTGAAATCTTAAGCAAAGCGAGTGTTTATCCTTTTCGAAGACCGTTGACCTTTTTAGAAAGACTACCCCCCCGCAGGGAGCTCGTAGAAACCAACAGGTGTGTAGTCTTCGCCATCCAGTTGTCCGACCAAAATCGTAAGCCCAGGCTTTGCATGGATGGGGACATAGAAGGACTCGAAATCATAGGGTTCTAAGGTTGCATTCGTCAAAGCAAGAAAAGCAAAGTTCCCGTCTTCCCAACGGATCGCGCAAACCCCGTCTGTCAACTGAAATGTCTGGCAGGCAAAAGTCGCATCGTTTGCTTTGGCAGGCAGTATGACTGTCAAGAAGCCTGCAGTTTGACCCATTGTCTTATCAACAATGAGCCTTTCGTGCATCGCGTATTCGCCCCATCTTGTAACATGTTCCTGAAGGTCATGAGAAAGGCTAGCCATCCCACCCGAAAATGGAACAGAATGCACCTCTACCATCGCCTTTTGGGAAGCCCACCTAGCACCATCCGAAAGCATCTCGAATGTTGTCCCAAATACATCGCCCCCCCATATCCATTCCAAAGAAGCGAATATGTCTTTGGTTTTTCACCCCCAAAAATCCTGTCCTCTACCACGAAGAACCATGGTTCGATCCGCACCATCCTGCGCTGAAACTTTGCGAAATCCGCCATACAAGCGCACCGCCCCATGTTCGCCCTGCAACAGAAGATAGACAGCATCTTCATCCCATCCGCTTCTGAATATTGAAAAACCCGCTTCTTCCAAAGTGCCTTCGAGCGGGCAGTTCGGTGCGCTTGGGGGGAGCGAGCCATCGTAAAGGACGAAACTGAGAACATTCAAGCGCCCAGAGTAAAAGTTCACAGAAGGTTTGAACCACGCCCACAAAAAATCGGGGTCTTGAAAGAGGGAAGCCAAAACAGCCCCGCTCATAGGCTGAGGATTGGCATCGTCCGTTTCAGGCATAAGCCCATCAGGACGCACAGAGCACAATCCAGTCCGAAAAATGGTTCGTGTGCGGGGGTTTAGTGCAAAATCAGGGACCCAAACCACCTTGCTAGCATTGGGGTTGTCCACTTGCAATGTTGGCACAGCATAATAAGGATAAGGGTTCCCCTGCGCAAAACGATGATAGGCAACAAAGAACGGAAGATAAGACTCTGCGCCGTATTCTAGGTAATGCCAGCCTTCTGCATAACCCCCATCCTCTGTGCTTTGGTGGTTATTTAGCAAGAAATCTAAACCCGTGACCGCTTCGGATAAGTCAGACGCTGCATCAGGGCGGTCATTCAATGCAATAGCGCACAAGCCCAATGCCCCAAACACCTTCATGGCGTGGTTGTTTTTTGAAACCATCAACAAAAGCGATACCGAGCCTTCATGGCACATCCACCTGAACATCCCAAGGCGCCTCAGCAACCCATCCCGTGCCCGCGAAATTGCGTCTGCTGGCACAAAAGGATTTGCTAAGATGAGGTCATAGGCACTGCAAAACCGCACAAGCGCCTCTGCTTCTAGGAGGTCGTAGTCACACAGGGCAGAAAGCCCGCTAGGGTCTGGAAATTCTCGTGCGATAAGGTCAACAGCCTTTTCAAGTGCCTGTGGGTCGTCTTCCAAAAGTGCCACAAGCGCATTTGCCTCGGCGATCGCTCCCCACTGTGCAGCAACATTTATGTCATAAGAGCCATCCTCTGGATAGTCGCTTGGCACCATAGAAGCATCGTTTCTTATCCTTTTCCATAGAACCTCCCATGGGGTGTCGTGTGAAAAGGTTCTTGAGCGCAGTCCCTCGATAAGAGAGCTTGTGAAAAACAATCTTAGGCGTTCATTGTATTCTGGGTGCCATGCCCTTGCGAGGCTGGGTTTGTTGGGTCTGTGCCATCTTGAATTTCCTGTCCGTCTGGAATCCCATCACGGTCAGAATCCTGATGCAATGGGTCTGTCCCAAGAAGTGCCTCCATGCAGTCCAACAGCCCGTCACCATCGGAATCTTCTGTTGATACGCACACATCAGATTCTTCAAGACCCTCTCCTTCCCCGATTTCATATTCTGCCCCCAAAACATCCGCTCCTTCTTCGCTTAGGTCAAACTCCTCCGATCGACCTTCAACAAGGTCTAGCCCCTTTTCACCATCAACATCCAGGGCGTCACCCAGATGCTCGACCCAATCATTTTGAACAATATCCTCGACGACTTCTTCGCAATCTGTGGCTTGTGTGTCCAGACTCGAAAAGCCTTGTTTTCCTTCACACGCCACAATGGCAACGAACCACATCCAAACAATGTCTTTACCAACCGTCCTCATTGTCCAAAGCCTCCGTTTCAAAGGACTTCGGTGCAAGGATGTAGCGTGCAGACACAAGTTGCCTGTTTTCCATGCAAAACCAGTACAGGACAGATCATCGCAAGAACCCACGGCTTTTTCAATCACACAACCGCAAAGAAATGTGCTATCTTTTTGTCGTGCTCAGGGTTCGAGAGATACACAATCCTCTGTCTGATGTTTTGGTGGGACACGCACATGACGAAAAGGCATTGACAGGCTGTTCGGTCATAATCTTGCCAGAGGCGTGTCCCTATCAGGTCTTTGTAACTGGGGGCGCATTTTCTTTTAGACAGGTTTCTGCCCTTGTCCGATACCATTCGCTTCACATGGCGGACGCCTTTCTACTAACTGGAGGGAGCGCTTATGGGTTGGACGCAGGTGGTGGGGTCATGGCTTTCTTGAAAGAGAATGGGCGTGGGATAAGGGTGGGAAGCATGGTCGTTCCAAGTGTGCCTACTTCAGCCATATTTGACCTTTTCGTGGGCGAAAGCGACCGCTTCCCTGACAAGGCAATGGGTTACGAGGCATGTGTGCAGGCAAAAGGTGACAGGATTTTGTGCGGGAGGGTGGGTGTGGGGATAGGGGCAACGGTTGGAAAGGCTTTGGGGATAGAGAGGGCATCGTGGGGGGGATTTGGTTTTTCGAGCGAAAGGACATCGTCTGGTGCGATTGTGTGCGCGTTTGTCGTGGTGAATGCATTCGGGAATGTGATTGATTTCGAGACAGGAAAGGTCATTGCGGGCGTGAAAAAAGGCGAGGGCGAGTTTCTGGATGCAGAGGAGATTTTGCTTGCGCATGCCGATCCAGCAAAAAGTCATGGCGAGAACACGACCATCGCTGTAATAGTTACGGATGCAAGCCTCGAGGAATGGGAGCTCGGCAGGGTCTCGATTGTGGCTTCTCAGGCTTTCCCTTTGACGATAAGACCGACTCAGACCATGGTTGATGGGGATGCAGTGTTTTGCGCAACCTTGAATAGAAAGCGATGCAGTGTCAACGAGATAGCGATAACCGCAAGAAATGCACTCATGAAGGCGATAAGTTGTGCTGTCCTGGAGGGATAAGATGCAGTTTGCTTTGATTGTGGTGCTTGCGCTTATGGCATCCTGCAAGGAGAAGGAGCCATACAAGGTCAAACAGACCGAGGTGGATGCAGGTAAGATTCCTACCGATGTCTATGAGCCACCAAAGACAAGAAATGGTGCAGTCCTTGTCACTACATCAGATGGAACGCTTGTTCTAAGTATCACTGGGTCTTCTGTGGACACAAAAAGGTCAGGCGCATTTTTGTTTGCGGATGAAAAAGGCAATGTAAAGAGTCTGGAGATAAGGCAAAAAAACATCGCCACTGATGTTGTTGAGAAGGCTACAAAGGCGCAGATTGTGCTTCGCGAAAAGGGGAAGGAAACCGTGTTGTTCGAGACGGGAGAAAGCGGGCTTGGGCGTGAGGATGTAAAAGGTTTGCCTTCAGAGATGGTGAAATCTTTCTATCGGAAAGGGAGTTGCAGAGTCATTGGCTTTTTTGAAGGGTTTGCTTCGTTCGTCTGCATTTCTGAGGGCTTCCTTGGAGGGGCGCACGGTTTTGCTGAAACAGAACTTGTGCTGATTGACATCGGGGGCGGTAAGAGGGTATCGTGGCAAGACCTGCCGTGGCAAGTAAAGGATGAGGCTTTGGAGCAAGTTAGGCTAAAAGTAAAAGACGACTGTCTGGGGAGGTTTGGAGGGGTTGTTCCAGTTGCAGAAGAAGGCGGGAAGGGGGCACTGTATGCATTTTTCACACACTCATTCGAGGTATGCAGGGGAAAATGGCGTCTTTTGAGGCTTCAAGAGATAGCCTCAAAGAACGAGACAGGATATGTGCTGGAAGGGAAGGTGCTTCGTCATAAGGAAAGAAAGGATGTTGTGCAGGGGGTTTTGGATTTCAGGGCTTCGCCAGAAGAAGATGTGGTTGTAGCACTTTTGAGCGCTGGTTCGAATGATCGCCTCGATGTGGGTCAAGCAGTAGAAAAAAGGACAAGGGAAATGGTATTGTTATTGGATGCCCTTAGAAACCCTATTTCATTGGGTCGCACAGAGCGCATCTTGCAAGTGCAGTTTTTCTTTGACAAGGACATTGCAAGGTCTATCCTCGAACAGATAAGAAAGATGTAATGGAAGGGCGTTGAAGGTTTTATTTCGTGAAAAGAGCGTATCCCTGGATTATTTCTTTTGCTTCCTGAAGTAATCCTTAGCCTTGACGGGGTCTGGAACTATTGTATCTTTCCCGGGCTCCCAGTCCATCGGGCAAACCTCGCCATGAGCCCTCGCATATTGTAAAGCCTTCAGGACCCTCAAAACCTCTTTCGTATTGCGACCGATGTTCAAGTCGTGCACGGTCTGATACACGACCTTCCCATCAGGGTCTATAATAAAAAGACCCCTTAGCGCCATCCCGCCATCCAACAGAACACCATAGTCTGCCGACACCTTCTTGGTAAAGTCCGCAACCAGCGGATACCTGAGCCTACCAATCCCTCCCTCCTCCCTCGGAGTCCTGACCCAGGCAAGGTGCGAAAACTTTGAGTCAGTCGAAACTCCGATAACCTCTGCCCCTAACTGCTTGAACTCGTCGAGATGGTCTTCAAAGGCAGTGATCTCGGTGGGGCAGACGAATGTGAAGTCAAGTGGGTAGAAGAAAAGCACAACCCACTTGCCTCTGTAGCTCGACAGCGTGACCGTGGTAAAGTCCTCTCCAATCACAGCGTCCGCCGTGAAATCTGGAGCCTGTTTTTGAACTAGCGTAAGATTGTTTCCGTTCATTTGATCCTCCTTTCAAAAAATAGCCAAAGATTCAAGTGTCCGACGAAATCGGACAATCATTGTCTTATTTATGCATATTGTTCGAGCGATTGTCAAGTGGCGCTCTCGAAAATAAAGCAAAAACGCTATTGTCATGTTGTTGAGCCGAGAATCTGCCTGAGTGCCTCGATTTTTCAACGGCTAGGATGTGAAACCTGGTGGCTTGAGTTCGGAGAATGGAGGGCGCATCTCCTTCGTGGTGGGCACAAGGGTATGGATGAAGGCAAGGGGATGAGGAACGGGCTGGAGTATAGTTGTAAGGCGAGCCACAAAAAACAAAAATCTCTGTCTGCAAATCATGAACATCACAATCATTTGACAACTACAAGGTTTTTGGCTTACATTCCACCCGTCTTTTGTTTGGTTGGCTATTGCGTTCGATATTCCTTTTCGCACCATTGGCTGTTGTCTTTCTAATGCCCTGCGAAGTCCTTTCGGACGAAGAGCCAACGCAATGGGGTGTGGAAGAGGTCAAGATTAGCCCCCTCATCACACTGAAAAACAAGGGATATTTTCGCTTGAGATACAATGTTTTTTATGCCCTCGACCTTGGTAGCAATGGGGCTTCTGGCTTCAAACCTCCTTTAGAGAACAGCACAGCAAATCAGGCGCTTCAAGTCTCGGGAAGCGTCGTTGAGCAAGCAGTAATGAGGTTTAGGTACGAGCCAGAGCTCCTTGTCGGCGAGATCTTAAAGATTGGCACAAGGATAGATTTCTTTGACAACATGGTCTTTGGTTCTTCGCCAACCTTTGACACCACAGACGCCCCCTTCCCTACCTTTGCAAAGTCGCAAGACCCCCTTTACTCTTTCAAAGACACCATATCCGTAAAGGCTCTATTTGGGGACTTGCGCATCTTCAAGCGCATCCACATGTATGGGGGGCGCATGCCCGAACACTTTGGTCTTGGGATCCTGCGCAACTCTGGCTCCTCGCTCGACTCGGACTTTGGCGACCACATAGACTGTATCTTCTTCAAACTAAACCTGCCAAAGGCGTTCTTCCGTGTTGGCATGGAGTTCCCAGGTGAAGGTGCAGTGCAGGAATCGCCTCTTTCACGGAAGACAGAACCGCACGACTTGGACCAGTTCGACGACATCAAAAGATGGGTTTTTGTATTTGACACTATCCCCATCGAGCCTGAACAAATAAAGAAGAGACATGAGGCACTTTATAAAAAAAGGGAACTTGTCTGGGACCTTGCAATGTATCATGCGATAACAAGGCAAGGGCTTTCGTCCGAAAAGACGAATACTGCTTTGCAAAAGTCTATGCCAGGCACATGCCAGAAGTCTGGCTCTTTGATCCCTTTCGCGGTTGACTACAACTGCATTGCGCTTACCCCTAGAAGTGCGTTTTTCTGGACACCTTCGGTTTGGGGGAGGATCCTTTGGCGCCCAAAGCCAGGACTTTCGTTGCGAATGGAAGGTGAGGTTGCTATGGTTTATGGTCACATTGACCATACGCAGAACTTCTTGAATATAAAAAACTTCAATACACGCAAAGATTTTTTCGGGTTGGGAGCAGCACTGGAGACAGAGATTGACTATTTTAGAAACAACTTCAGGTTCTACACAGGGGTTGCGACAGGCGATGACGATTCACATGCCTTTGGGGTGCTAGACTCCAACACGATAAATGAGCCGAACGACGAAAAATACAAGACCGAGGCGGCAAAAGGCACTTTGAAGACAACGAACTCTACCGTGCGAAGTTTCGTCTTCAATCGAGATTACCGCATTGACTCAATCCTGTTCAGAGAGGTCATAGGCGCGGTAACGAATGCCTTTTATTTTTATCCTTCTTACAGGCGTGTGTTTTACAGGGCTTCGGACATAACTTTTGGTGCTGGGCTTGGAGTGCTTTTTGCCTTTGCGACAAACACTGGTGGGACCCCATCAGGGCATCGCCCACTTGGGGTGGAGACCTCGCTGGAGGCATTCTTGAAGGTGTCACCTGGTCTTTTGATAAAAGCGAACGGCGCTTTGCTTTTGCCATTGTCAGGTCTTAGGACTCGGGATGCCAAAAGGAACCCAGACCCAGCGGTAGCACTGCGCCTTGGGATGTTTGTAAACTTCTAAGGATAGTCTCCTATTCGGTCGCCCAAAAACACCTTGAACTGGCGCCTAGACCTTCGAAAACCTGAGCCTCCACGGCATGAACAAAGATTCCCAGAATATCGAGGACGAGAGTTTTGATTTCCCTGCCTTCCTGTCAGGGAATATTATAGGCACCTCGATCACCTTGAACCCATGACGAATTGCCCTGTAAGTCACCTCCATCTGGAACGCATAGCCTTCAGATTTTATCGAGTCAAGCCCTATAACTTCGAGCACCTGCCTTTTGAACGCCTTGAAACCCCCCGTCAAGTCTTTGATCCTTACACCCAGAATGATCCGTGCATACAGGTTTCCACCTTTGCTTAGAACCTTTCTCTTTAACCCCCAGTCCACCGTCCCCCCACCCTTCGTATATCTCGACCCCAATACAACATCCGCAGTCTCAAGCCCAGCGATAAGGGACGGCAAGAACCTTGGTTGATGCGAAAAATCTGAATCCATCTGACATATCACATCAAATCCAAGTTCAAGACATCTTTTGAAGCCATCCTTGTAAGCGCTTGCAAGTCCCATCTTTTGATCTCTAGGCAAAAGCATGACCCTTTTGTCTTCTTTCGCTATTTCATCAACTATCTTCCCCGTTCCATCTGGGGAGTTGTCATCCACTACAAGGCATGACATGTCTGGGATGATTTCGTGGATCTCTTTGAGGAGTGCGACAATGTTTTCTTTTTCATTGTAAGTCGGGATTACGACTACCTTTTTCATACATTCCTCCATAAAATTTTATGTTATCTGACGGTGGTCTTCGCCACCTGACTCGCCAAGCCTCGTGATAGTGATACCCGTATAGCCATAAAAGGCGGAAACAAGAGGATTCGTAAGGTTCAAAAAAGCAAAAGGCAGGTAACTCAATGTAGGAACCGCTAAAGTCGCAGACATAAAGGCACCGCATGTATTCCATGGCACAAGGGGTGACGAAAGGGTCCCAGCATCTTCCAAAGCCCTCGAGAGGTTTTTGGGGTGAAGTCCCATATCCAGGTATGCCTTTTGGTACATGCGACCTGGCACTACGATGGACAAGTACTGGTCGGGTGCGATGATGTTCATGACGATGCACGAGATGAGGGTGGCGAGAATAAGCCCGAAGACAGAGCCACCAAGCCTTAGAACGCTTTTGGCAATCGTTTCAAGGAAGCCACAAGCCTCCATAGCGCCCCCAAAAGCCAAAGCGCAGATGATAAGCCCGAGTGTAGAATACATGCTCTCGAGTCCCCCTTTGGACAACAGTGCATCCACAGACAAAACCCCTGTTTCGCATTTGTAACCAGCGTTCGCAACATAAAGAACCTCCTCGAAGGTTTTCCCTTGCAAAGTCACAGCGAAAAGGGCTGAAACGAGCGTGCCTAAGAAGAGGGCTGGGATGGCTTGAATTCTAAGCAACACAAGGACGATTATGAAGCAAGGGGGGATGAGAAGCAGAGGGGAAATCACAAAGTGTGCCTCGAGCGCATCCGAGAGTTCTTTGAGGGCGGGAGACGACGAGGTTGGTGAAAATATAACAAGTCCAATAACGAAATAAAGACAAAGGGCGACCGTGTAACTTGGCACGGTTGTGAACATCATGTGCTTTATATGGGTGAACAAATCTGTGCCCGCAACCGCTGGAGCAAGGTTGGTCGTGTCTGAAAGCGGGCTCATCTTGTCTCCAAGATAAGACCCAGAAACTATCGCACCAGCCACCATAGGAATAGGCACCCCTAAGCCCTGTCCGATGCCGATCAGGGCAAGACCTACCGTGCCTGCTGTTGACCATGAACTTCCTGTCGCAAGCGAGACCACACTACATATCAAGCATGCTGACACAAGAAAAAACCTTGGCGATAGGAGTTTTAGACCATAGAAGATCATTGCAGGCACAACACCCGAGACTATGAAAACACCAATCAGTACCCCGACAAGGAGGAGGATCAGGCACGCCTGCAGTCCCTGTGCAATCCCAGAGACCATGCCTTTTTCAATGGTCTTCCATCCTCGACCCAAGAGCCTCCCGACAAGCGCGCAAACCGCTGTCGCACAGATTATTGGGATGTGTGCACTGCCTTTGAAGACAAGGACATTCAAAGAAAGCAGAAAGACAAGGAAAAGAACAGGTATAAGTGCGTGGGATAACCTGGGTTCTTTCATCTATCTGTTATCCGTTGCTGGACGCCTGCCCTGCCTAACACCACTCAAGGTCTTCATCTATTTTAGAATCCCGTCTAGCATCTCTCTAGCATTTCGGTTTTGTGGGTCTATCGCAAGGACCCTCCTTAGAAGGTATATCGCCCTCGACACATTCTTAGCCTTTATGGCAAGTGAAGCCATCCTTTGCAAATACCATACCTTGTCCATGCCGAGCGTTTCTCCAGCCTCCATGACCCTTAGTGCACCTTTGAGATCTCCTTTGGCTTCGAGAACATTGCTCAATAAAAATCTTGCGTTTAGGCACTGAGTTTTTGTTTCGCACACCCCGAGCGCCCTTCTTGCCAAATCTTCTGCTGTGTCGAGTTCCCTTGCCCGAATTGCAGAAGTCGCTGCGGCTGAAAGCAAACTGTAATCATAAGGGGCAAACTTCAGCCCCTCCAGGAAAAGATGATAGGCATCCCAGTATGACTTTTGTTGCATCTTTGCAAGACCCAAAATATGATAGCCTTGTGACGCCTCTGGATACTCAGACATAGTCAAGAATCCAACATCCTCCGCTTCCCTAGTCATTCCAAGACGCAAATATAGCGAACCAAGGGCATAAGCGACTCGGGGATGATACCTGTTCTTTTCGAAGGCAAGTCTTAAAACCTTCTCCTCGACATCAGGTCTGTTGTTCTGTTCGAGGAACTGGACTATCGCCCAGAACTCCTCGTCTTCTGGACCGTAAAGCCAAGACAGTTGTGGGATGGCTTCTATTGTCTTGGGCATGGAAAAGACGAACTTCAGATGATTTGATAAGAAATCCTTGTCCTGCCATAATCTCGAAAATGCCTCTTTTGCCTTGTCGAAATCGCCTTCCATAAGCAATTGTCGCACAACTAGTGCGGTTACACTTATGAGGTTTGGAGCCCTTTCTTGAGCATAGTCCACCCACTTCTTGCTAGAGACAAAATCGTTCTGCATCTGAAGCGATTGAGCCATCTGGAATGCGGGGAAGAACCATGCTGGATGCCGGGTTTGTGTATTTTCGAAGTCCAAAGAATCTTGCTCTTCTGTAATTGTCTGCCCTAACGGGCGAAACGCGAAGAACAAGACAAGACCAAGAGCACCCACCCCTACAATCCTCTGAACACTTGCTGGCAAGAACATTCCATACCTTTTTCCTTTGTGATTTCCTCCTGAGGCTGCAACTGCGACTTGCGCCCCCAACAAAGATGCAAAAGGGATACCAGTGCCGTTGAACGCCAGATTGAAGTCAACTAGGTTATGCAGGCAAAGACCACATAACCCAGCAAAAACGGCCAAGCGCAAGGTGCGTCCTTTGAAGCCTGGATATATCAAAGCGGTGTTGAAAAGAATGAGCAGGATAGAAAGAGTTCCAACAATAGCGCCATATTCGAACAGGGTCTCCAACCACTGATTTTCGAGGTGATAGAAGAGACGATTTGGGACAGGATTTGCCTCGGTAAGGACCGCACCTGTTGCTCCGCCCCCTGCGCCAGAAAGCCAGAAGCCTTTGAAGAGGTGGAGCGAAGCCTCCCAAACCGTGAAACGGGTTTCAAGTGACTGTGAACCGTGAGGAGGCGTAATGAGTTTTTCTGCTCTTGGCACAAACGCCAGAATAAGTGCAAAAGTCGTGAGCAGTGCTGCAAGAACTACAAAGACCCAGGAAAGAGAGCTCCTTTCTTGTTTGTGGCGAAACACGCGGATAACCAAGATAGCCAAAAGAAGGAATGAAAAGATGACTAGTCCTGCTACTGAACCTGTGACTAGCAGGACCCCAACAAAGACAAGCAGAGCGACTGTGAGGATGGCTTTCTGCAAGCGACCATTGACCCTGAAGAACAAACCGAGCGCACATAGGGCAGAAAGCCCAAAAAAGGATGCCTGATGGTTTCCGTTCACAAAGGTTGTCAAAAACCCCAACTTCCCTTCAGGCAGATAAGTCGGAGAATAGAAAAACAATATCCTTTCGGGGGTCAGGATTTTCGAAAGAACGCCAACAAAAAAGGCGAAAAGCGCAGAACTAACAACTGCCCATGCCCCGAACCTTAAAACCCTTGCCCCATAGATGAAGACTAGAGATGCCCATAATAAAGCGATGCTTGCAAGCCCAATGAATCTTGTCGCTTCGAGTGCGGAACCTGGCGGGTCAATAGAAAGCGGATAAGAGCCTTTTTGAACCCCTACTGTCTGCTCCATTGCCTGCCATATCTCGAAAGACTTCGGCGATAGAACAGTTGCAAGCCATGATGGAAGAGTGATGACCTGCAAGACTGAAAAGAAGCCTAGAAGTCCAAAGCCCACCACGCTATAAGGAACAAACCTTTGTTTGTGATTGGATGTCCAAACGATGAGAGAAAGTGCAAAGGTCGCAAGAAAACTTTGCGCAATGGTTACTGGCGGGTGCACAGACCCGATGCACAAAGGGGCACAAAAGACAAGTGCAACCGCAATGGCAAGGGAAACCTTTCTGAGTCTTTGTTTGTTTATCATCCTAGCATCCAGTTCTGGCTCGAGGCTTAGGACCCATGTGCGGTATCTTCGCACTGTCTTTGCTTGATTTCAACTGAAAAGTGGCGACAGGAAAGTTTTTGTGGGCAATGTTGGGTCCTCATGTCTGTTGATTGCGATCAATCGGTGGCTGTAAGGATGTTTACAAGACGGGCAAACAATACCAAAATCTTGAGTCTTGAAAAGGGGCCTGTTGCCCATTGTAAATATCCATTCGCACGGAGGTGAGTGATGGCAGAAAAGACTCCCATTGAAATCATGGCAGAGGTTTCACCCCTTTTAGCAAAGACTTATCTGGATCACAGGGCAAGCGTGATGGAAAACCCTGAACTTCAATCCTTGCCCTTGAAGGTGAAACTGCTCATAGGTATCGGTGTCGCATCAGCGCTTCAATCCAGCACCTGCACTCTTATGTGGGTGAAGCAGGCAAAAAAGGCAGGTGCAACCGATGCAGAGATTGCAGAAGCATTGATGGTGGCAAGGCTTATGAAGGCAGCCACTGTGAACGATACTGCCACCGAAGCCTTGCGATGGATGCTCGAAAACAAACAAAGCAAGTAACCTTTATCAGAGTTTAGAGTTTAGGTATGCCCCTCGCATTCTTACAAAGAGTCACACCAAATGCTTGTGCTTGGGGCAGGTCAAAGGAGGACGGGATGAAAAGGGTAGGACAAAGTTTTCTTTGCATTTGTGTCTTTGGCTTTGCAATCCTTTCATGCTCATTAGAGCCCGTCGAGCAACCATCATTACAGGAAACGCCCGGGAATGAGGCTACTTCAAAGCCCATGGGTGTATGCCCGCCATTCTTCTTGCGCGATGAAAAAGGCAACATCATAAACCCAGTGAAAGGCATAAACGCTAGTGTGCCTTACTCTCCAAAGCAGACATGCGGTGCTAGCGGATGCCATGATTATTCAAAGATAACAAAGGGCTTCCACTTCCAGCAAGGGGCAAACGAAGAGGTTCCACCCGAGATGCAAGAGCGCTACATCTGGGTGTCGCACCCTGGGAACTATGGTGGAAACTGGTGTTCCCCAGCACCTTTATATAGACAACTTGCGCCAAAAAAGAATGCAAGTGCACGGACAATAGACATGACCTCTTTCGATTTCGTTACAGCGACTTGCGGAAACTGCCATCCTGGTGGGGGGCCACTCGAATATGACCGTGAAGGCAAGAGATATGATGAATGGATGAAAGACCCTGCTTCGGGGCTGGTTCCAGGGGGCGAAAATGGGCTGGATGGGGATTATTACAAGGCTTTGTGGTCAGAGACAGGGGTTTTGGAGGCGGATTGTCTTTTGTGCCATGACCCAAACTACGACTACGACGGACGGAACAAGGCTTTGCAGGCTTTGAACTTTAGGTGGGCTGCGACTGTGGGCGCAAGGCTTGGGACTGTGACTGGGGCAGTAAAGCAAGGCGAAAAACCCATCGTAACTTATGACTTTAGTCGCTTCAACGATGATGGGACAGTGAAGGTGCACATAGCGCCTGAGCCAAGGAACCAGACATGCCTCAAATGCCATGCAAAGCCCCAATGGAAGAAGAGGGGCGCTGCCTTTTCTGCAAGGACGGATGTGCATATAGCGGCTGGTCTTAGGTGCACCGACTGCCACACTGCTGGGTCAAAGGCGTCAGACCCGAGGATAAGAGGCAAAGAGGAACATCAGATAGGGAAAGGCGATGACCCTTCAGGCTGGGTTCGCAATGACTTAGACGGGACAGTGCGGGATTGCTCTGATTGCCACATCAAAGGCTATGGCAAAGCCCCGATCGCAAGGCATTCATGGCTTCCGCCTTTGCATCTCGAAAAGATTTCGTGTGAGGCGTGCCATATCCCAGTAAGGACAGTCAAGAGCGCACTCGTTCAGGCAAGCGATGTCTATAATGATGCACCAAGGATCACACCGCCACCCAAGCGCATCTGGGTGTTTTATGACCAGAACATGCAGTTTTGGAACCACTATGGGGAACTAGACCTATTCACTGTCGCTGACCAGCCCACAGATGTATTCAGACCCACGCTCTTTCGCTATAAGGGGAAGATCTACCCAGGAAACAGGGTGCATACGAGCTTCGTAGGGATTCAGGTCGAAGGAAAACAGGGGCTTGACCAGTTGTTTATGAAGGATTTTTACGATATGTGGGTGAAGCACAGGCAAGACCCCACAAAGGCTTACCCAGAACTTGCAAAGATAAAGGACGACAATGGAGATGGCGTGCCCGAGGTCAACACAAAAGAAGAGATAGACGCCTTGCTTTCTGCGACAACAAAGTATTTGAAAGACACAAACTACCCAATGGAGGGGAAGACGCTTGTATGGGTTTCTGATGACAGGGCTTGCAGGTCTTCTAGCGATTGTTTCGATTTGCCAAAGAAGGACTTTGAAGCAAGCCCTTATGCCTCGGTCTATAAATATTCGCACGATGTCGCACCCGCAAAGGCTGCACTTGGTGCTGGAGGTTGCACGGATTGCCACCGAATGAACTCTCCTTTCTTCCAGAGGGCGGTGCTTAGACATCCATTCGATAGCCCTAAATGGATAGCGAACGCAGAAATCCTAGGGGTCTCGCCAACCTTTGTTCTGCTTGGGGCATTTCGTGAAGGAATCCTAAAGCCATTGATTTACACCCTTTTGGCGGTGTTTTTTATTCTTCTAGCGTGTTTGGGGCTAAAGATATTGCTTTGTCGCACGGGGCTTTCTAAGACAAATGCCAGAAATCTTGCACTTTTGCTTTTGCCTTTGCTTGCAATAGTCTTCGTTGCGATTGCCTATTCTTCAGACCTTCTTGAATATGCAGTGGGAAGAAGGTTCGTTCTGGATTCTAACCACTTCTGGGTGTCGGTGCTCGTCCTATGTTTGACGCTATTTATCGCGATCGATAGCTCGCATCCTTTTCTGAAAAGGATGAGTTTGTTCGTTTGGTCGTGCGTGGGCTTTGTTGCGCTTTGCGGGCTTATAATGACGACCAAGGTCGTGCCCGATGTCTTGTTGCGACTATCTTATACGGGCTTTGACCTTGGTGTGTGTATTTTGGCAATGCTAGCAACCATAGCCTCTTTCGTCCGCTTGATAAGGGACGATGGTTCGAAGGCAGGGAGGGCAAATGCCTAGGTCGCTTAGAAGTCGCGCGACAGTTTTGTTTTATGCCACTGCCCTTTTTATTGTTTTGCCAAAGTTCGCTTTTGCACGAAACCTTCGCGAAAAACTCCACGAGATACAGGCTGGACCCCTGTCCATAACACTACAATCCCAGCTCCGCCTCCGCTTCGAGTTCGATGACCAGTTCGATGTCAGGCAGTATCAGCCTGGCACAAAAGACAAGATATTGCTCGAACGGCTCTCCATATCTGGGGATGTCCGCTACAAACAGTGGGTTCGGATGTTTGTCGAGATGAGGGATGCACATGCCTTTTTCACGCACCTCCACAACTCGGACTTCCCGAAGTCCAATCCATTCAATGACCACATGGACATAAGACAAGGGTTTGTTGAGGCATTTTTTGGCGATTCGCACCCCATAGGTCTGAAGCTCGGAAGGCAACAGATATCTTATGGTGACCAGCGGGTCTTCGGACCAGGTCAGTGGGGCAATACAGGGAGGTGGTGTTTCGACGCAGGAATGTTGACCCTTCGTAACAAAGACCTGAACTTAGATTTATGGGTGGCAAGACCAGTTGAAAACCGCCCTGATAAGTGGCCTAACCACTTCGCCAAAGCCCCGACGCTCGCAGTCGCTTACCTGCACACAAAGACCTTGCCTTTTAGGCTTGACCTTTTCTATGCGATGAAACACGATGGGACTGGCACTGTGCAAGGGGAACAAAGACAGGGCAATCTTTTGTCCCATGCGCTTGGCTTTCAGATGGATGGCAAGGCACTTTCCGATATTCTGGACTTTAGCCTAACCTTTGTCTATGAGTTCGGTTGGCGCTCGGACGCAAGGCTCAGGGCTTTTGGTGCGAATGTGCGCCTTGGGGCAACTGCACCTATCCTTACGAAACCCCGCCTTGCATTCCAGTTCACATGGGGGTCTGGGGATCGTGACCCACAGGACGGCGTCTATGAAACATTCGATGGGGTTTTGGGCGGTGCGGACATCTACTTCTATGGTCAGATGAACCTGTTTTTCTGGGCGAACCTTAGGGACTACGAGGCGGATTTGCACCTGCACCCTGCAAAGCCTTTGGAGCTAAGGCTCGAATATCATTATTTTACTCTGGATCAGGCAAAGGACGGCTGGTACACCACGGGGCTAAAGGTTCTAAGGAGGGACAAGAATGGTCAAAGTGGAATAGAACTTGGGCATGAAATAGATTTTCGAGGTGCATGGAAAGTGGCGCAGGGCGTGGAACTTCTGTTCGGTTATAGCCATTTCTTTCCTGGTGCGTTCGTTCGTGCAACAGGTGCACACCCAGAGGCGAACTGGTTCATGTTTCAAACCACATTTTCGTTGTAGAATTGTAGCGCCTTTGCCTATAATACGAAAAGATGCGGAACACAAAACCTTCGGACCTTTCAAAGATGCTAGTCGAGGCTTTGCGCATGTTAGAGCCATGGCTAAAGCCCAGGCGCTATTCGAGGGGCGATGCCTTGTGGCACGAAGGGGATAGTGCTCGTGAACTCGTAGTGCTGGACAAGGGGAGGGTGAAGATAGTGCGCACCCGCCCTGATGGCACGAGGGTTCTGGTCTTCATCATGAAAGAGGGCGATGTGTTTGGGTTCATGCCTTTGCTTGACCAGGGTCCTTACCCTGGGACTGCCATAGCGCTCGACGACATAGAGGTCAGGGTGATGGGTGTTTCAGAGTTGAAGGATGCTGTCACAAGACACCCAGACCTTTGCTTTCTTTTGCTAAAAATCCTTGCCAAGCGATTGCGTGAATCCTTCGATGTAATTTCGCACCTGTCTCGCAGGGATGCAGTGGGAAAGGTTTGCAACGCCCTTTTGAAACTATTGCCACCTGACCCGCCACAACCCCCTTTCCTTGTCATAACCTTGCCTGAACCTGCATACATGTTTGCTCAAGGGATAGGTCTTACCCCCGAGACCTTTTCCAGGGTTTTGACCTCGCTTGTTAGGCAAAATATCCTTCACAGGCTCGGAAATGGGCGGTTTCAAGTGCTAGACCTCGACAGGTTGCAGGCAATGGCTTTGGAGGCAAACGCAATGTTTCCCCAAAGAACCACATTCTTTTGATCGCAATCAAGGCATAGCAATCGGGCGTGCACATTATTGTAAAGGTCTTTGGCAACGAGCCAGAGGCGAGCACATTTTATCTTGGAGGAAGCCATGGATGAAAAAAGGTCAGTTCTTTTGCCACCAGATTGGGCATTCGAGTTTCACGGTCACAGATGTCCTTTCATGCCTTTGGGCTACAGGATGGGGATTCTAGCGCTAAAGCACCTTGGGCTTGAAAGGGAAAAAGACCACACGCTTCATGTGGTCTCTGAACTTGGCGAAGGTCATCCGCAGACATGTCTGATGGATGGCATTCAGGTTGCAACGGGGGCAACATACGGAAAGACCCTGATCGAAAAGACTTTTTACGGGAAGCTCGCTGCGACCTTCTGGTATCCTGGCAAGGTGGCGGTGCGATACGCTATTCGGGCGTCTTTTCTTGACGAGTTTGGGAAAAAAGAGTTCTTTGCATGGCGGAAGCGAGGGGTCGAGCCATCTCAAATTCCCCCTGATGTTACTAACGATGCCATAGATTTCATGCTTGCCGCCTCTGACGAAGACCTGTTCGCAGTGCAGGAGCGCCCTGATTTCCACTACGATGTGCCAAAAGGCTCTTTCAACAAGATGCTTTGTTCAGGGTGCGGGGAGTATGTGTTCGAGCGCTATGTGCGCATGAAGGACGGGAAGCCTTATTGCATCCCCTGCTCTTCATATCGGCAATAGAAATGGCGCATACTTACATTATTGCGGCCCTTGTAGTATTCGTTGTATCAGGCGTCTTCTCGATGTTCGGGAAGGGCGGGGGGTCTATATATACGCCCGTCCTTGTCTGGCTTGGCTTTGACATAGGCAAGGCGATTTCAACAGCGCTTTTCCTGAACCTTATCACTGCACTTGTTGCGACCATAGTCTTCATCCGCAATCGCCTCGTGGAATGGAAGTTTTGTATGGTCTTCATCCCTGGCACGGTGGTAGGCTCGCTTTTAGGGGCTTATCTAAGCGCCAGTTCCCCAAGGGAGTTGCTTTTGGGGATTTTTGGCGTTTTCTTGGTGTTTGCTGGCATTTTGATGCTTACAACATCCAAAGGAGAAGGCGGGACAGCACAGGCAAAGCCTCTAACTCTCAGGGAAGTTCTTGTTGTCATTGCATTTTCTTTCGGTGTGGGTGTGCTTTCTAGCCTGATAGGCGTTGGAGGGGGGCTTATCATCTTTCCATTCTTGGTGCTTTACATGGGCTATCAGGCGCAAAAGGCTGCTGGCGCAAATGCATTCATAGTGACGATAAGTTCGCTTATGGGAACGATAGGGCACTTTGCGATAGGACACGCTGATTACGCCCTGCTCGTGCTCGCAGGAGTTGCATCAGCCTTGGGTTCCGCCATAGGCTCCAATGTCACTGTAAAGGCAAGCCCAAAGTTCGTTAAGGTTGCATTTGCCTTCATCCTGTGGTTCTTCGCAGGGCAGATATTTTATGGACTCATAGCAAGATAGTTCTGGAAAACTTTCTTTTGTTAGCAAAGAGATGCTGTTCTTGTTTGGATGTGGTCGAGTCTGACCAAGCACTTTCTTTTTTTCTCGCGTGAAATATAATAGGTCTAAGACCTTTGCCGAACAACCTAAATGGCAGGTTTTTGGGGAATGGCTTTTGATAGGAGGACAGGATGACAAGAAAGGGTATTTTTTTATCTGTTGTATGTCTTGTTGTTTTCGCATGTGCCGAGGAGAAGAGGCTTGGAAGGGTTGGGGATTTTTGTTCGGATGACAAAGATTGCGAGCAGGGATTGTGTTTTGAAAGCAAGTGCCTGGACCCTGACGGGGATGAAGACGGGGATGGGTTGAAAAATGGTGTGGAAAAGTTCAAGTTGGGCACAAATCCTCTTAGTGCGGATAGCGATGGCGATGGACTAAACGATTATGAGGAGGTCGGTGACATCAATCATCCTCAAGATGATGACGGCGATGGGATCATAAACGCACTTGAATCAATGCAACTGGACGAAGACAAGGATTGCTTACCTGACCAGATTGACCCCAACAACAGCATACCTGACGAAGGGAAACAAAAAGAGATTGCCATTGTCCATTGCCAGAAAAATGGGGGTGTTTGCAAAGACAGAGTGGACGAGATAATGGCTAGTTGCGAGGATGGAAATCCTGTGTGCGATTATTCTGGGGTTCAAGGGTTTGAAGAACAAGAGACAATGTGTGATGGTCTTGACAATGATTGCGATGGCAAGACGGATGAAGACCTTGGAGGCACTCCCTGCGAGATAACAAACGAATATGGAAGTTGCCCAGGCGTATCGAAATGCGAAAACGGCAAGGAGAGTTGCGTTGGTAAAGCCCCAGAAGCAGAAAAGTGCGATGGCGAGGATAACGACTGCGATGGCATGACAGACGAGACATTTGATTTGCTTGGGACCGAGTGCAGTGTTGGGGTTGGTGCGTGCGAGGCGCAAGGCAAGTATGTGTGCTCCAAGGATGGGCAGGGCGTGGTGTGCGATGCAAAAGCCAAAGAGCCTTCGCAGGAAACATGCGACGGTCAAGATAACGACTGTGACCAAGAGACAGACGAAGAAGGGGCGGATGGATGCAAGGAATACTTTTATGATGAAGATGAGGATGGTTATGGTAAAAACGGTGTCCAGAGCAAGTGTTTGTGCGCACCAACCGGGATGTTTAGGGCAGAAAAAGCAGGGGACTGCAATGATGAGGATGCAGGGATAAATCCTGATGCCACAGAGGTGTGCGATGGTATTGACAATAACTGTGATGGCACGACGGATGAAGGGGTTCTTCGCATCTTTTACAAGGATGGAGATGGGGATGGATATGGAGGGGTCGAGGTCGTGGAGGCGTGCGAGGCTTTGCAGGGGTTCGTGACAATCACAGGCGACTGCGACGACAATGACCCAAAGATTAACCCTTCTGCTTCAGAGAAGTGCGATGGCATTGACAATAACTGCGATGGCAGGATTGATGAACTGTGGGAACAGAAAGGCACTGCTTGCGATGGGAATGACTCGGATTTTTGCGCAGAGGGTATATGGGTCTGCACTGCTGATGGAAGCGGTGTCGAGTGCAACGACACTACTGACGACAGCGTTGAAATATGCAACGGTATTGACGATGACTGCGACGGTCTCACGGACGAAGAAGATGCAGAAGGTTGCACAACTTACTACTTCGACAATGATGGTGACCGCTTTGCCTTAGATAAGGCCGAATCCAGATGCCTGTGTTCGCCTGCGGGGTTATACACCGCTGATAAAACTGGAGATTGCGATGACACGGATCCAGACATAAACCCAGTCAAGACAGAGGTCTGTGGTAACCAAAAGGACGATGATTGTGACGGCGAGACAGACGAAAACGAAGAAAATGCAGTAGATTGCACGGTGTTTTATTATGATGGCGACAAGGACGGATATGGGACAAGCGCATTCCACAAGTGTCTGTGCCAGTCAGACACAGAGTTTACAGCAACTAACGGGGATGACTGCGACGACAATGACCCGAACATCCACCCGCTCGCAACGGAAGTTTGTAACCATAACGATGATGACTGTAATGGGGTTATAGACGATGAAGGGGCTCAGGGGTGCATCCCGTATTTCTTCGATGGGGATGGTGACAGATACGCAAGGGATGGGGCTGAATCCAGATGTTTGTGCGGACCTTCTGGGATGTTCACTGCAACAGAGGTCGGTGACTGCGACGACCAGAATTCCTTCGTGAACCCAGGTGCTCAAGAGGTTTGTAACCTGAAGGATGATGACTGTGATGGCGAGACAGACGAGGAAGGGGCACAAGGGTGTAAGACTTTCTATGTGGACAGTGACCTTGACACTTATGGCACTAGCGTCTCGAAGTGCCTTTGTGCTGCATCAGGTGAATACACCGCTTCGGTTGATGGCGACTGCGACGACAGCGATTCTATGATAAATCCATCTGCTTCCGAATCGTGCGACGGGATTGATAACAACTGCGATGGCAAGACAGACGACGAAAACGCCCTTGGTTGCAAGGAATACTATCTAGATATGGACGGCGATGGATATGGAGTCGCATCGGATAGCAAGTGCTTGTGCTCTGCACAAGGTGAATATAGAGCGGTTGAAAGTGGTGACTGCAATGATAACGACGCTGAAATAAATCCAGGCGCAACTGAAAAGTGCGACGGGAAGGACAATGACTGCGACGATGTGACAGACCCACAAGGTAGCGCAGGTTGTATGAACTATTATTACGATTCGGATGATGACGGTTACGGGACCCAAGACTTCTTGTGCCTGTGTCGAGCAGAAGACCACTACAGGGCAACCAACGATAAGGACTGCAATGATTACAACCCCCTCATAAATCCTGATGCCATAGAAACTTGCGACAGGGTTGACAACAACTGCGACGGCAATGTGGACGAGGAGGGGGCACTAGGATGCAGGATATACTGGCTCGATGCGGATGGCGATGGGTATGGCACAGATGATGCTAAGTGCCTGTGCGAACCTGATGGGCAATACAGTGCTCAATGCAGTGGCGACTGCGATGACAGTGACTCGAGCGTGCATCCAAATGGGGCATGTGGGTTGGGAGGCTCCTTATGCGGAAAAGATGCGGATTGCGATGGTTCTCTCCTCGACCTTTGCGAGGAGTGCGATGATGGGAACGATGACCCGACCGATGGATGCGACAAGTGCAGGTTCGCTGAGTTTCTGGTGAATACATGGACGACTGGTTCGCAGGACCATCCCATCGCAACTTCCCTTGGTGAGGCTGGATTTGTAGTTGTTTGGGAAGGAGAAGACGAGGATGGGCAAGGTTATGGCATCTTTGGTCAAAGGTTTGATATTTCAGGTAAGAAGGTTGGCTCAGAGTTTCAGGTGAACACATGGACGACCGAGAATCAGATGCTCCCGTCTGTGGCTACGCTGGCGGGTGGCGGATTTGTGGTCGTGTGGCAAAGTGGAAACTGGTTCAGTTCTGGTCAAGATGGCTCGGAGTTTGGCATCTACGGGCAGATGTTCAATGCAAAGGGGGACTTGGTTGGTCCTGAGTTCCAGGTCAACGCGTGGACGACAGGTTCTCAGGAAAATCCTTCTGTGAGCGGTCTTCTTGGTGGAGGTTTCGTTGTGGTATGGCAAAGCTATAACCAGGATGGCTCGGATTTAGGGGTTTTTGGTCAGAGGTTTAGTGGCGATGGAAATAAGGTTGGTGGCGAGTTCCAGGTGAACACATGGACAACGAATGCCCAGTGGGATCCATCGGTCGCCTCGCTCCCACAAGGTGGTTTTGTGGTTGTGTGGCAAAGCGACTTCCAAGATGGCTCGAACTCAGGCATTTTCGGGCAGATTTTCGATGCGGATGGAAACAAGGTGGGTTCTGAGTTTCAGGTCAATACCTGGACTTTGAACTATCAAGAAGATCCGTCGGTCATTTCCCTTTCTGATGGATTTGTGGTGGTGTGGCAAAGTGAAGAACAGGACGGCTCGGGAACAGGCGTTTATGGTCAGATTTTCGATCGGAACGGCAACAAGGTTGGAAGCGAATTCCTGGTAAATACAACGACATTTGGAATTCAGGGCAATCCATCTCTTACCTCACTTGTGAACGGCGGTTTTGTGGTAGTGTGGGCAAGCCACCAGCAAGACGGGTCAGATTTTGGCGTGTTTGGTCAAAGGTTCGATATTTATGGTAACAAAGTTGGTCCAGAGTTCCAGGTGAACACATGGACAAAGAACGAGCAATGGGGCAAGGCAGTAGCCTCGCTTGTTGATGGTGGCTTTGTGGTGGCGTGGCATAGCCTTGAACAGGATGGCTCAGGATATGGTGTCTATGCTCAGGTTTTCCAGATGAAAGAGGTTTGTAACGGCGTTGATGACGACTGCGATGGCCTTACAGATGAGGATGCTCTGGGGTGTGTGGTTTACTATCTGGACAGGGATGGTGATGGCTTTGGTGACATAGCAACTGGAGAGTGCATGTGCTTATCGCCTGGTAGTGGCTATGCAACCCAGGGTGGCGATTGCGATGACTACGACCCTGATGTAAATGCTGGCGCTGTGGAGATATGTGACGACAAGGACAACGATTGCGACGGCGAGGTTGACGAGGGGTGTGATGATGACCTCGATGGCTTTTGCGACGGCTTGATTGGGGTTTTGGGGACACCTTCGGTTTGTCCAAAAGGTGGCGGGGATTGCGACGATAACGATAGCAAAGTATATCCTGGCGCACTCCCTGTTTGTGGAAAGGACGGTGATTGCGATGGCTCGCTTTTGGACGCTTTGGAGGAGTGCGATGATGGGACGCCCGGGTATGGCATCTGGGACGGTTGCGCACAGTGCAAGTTTGTGGATTTTCAAGCAAATACCTATGCAAATGGTTATCAGGGAATGCCAGCAGTTGCAACGCTTTCTAACGGCAACTTCGTGGTTGCATGGGAAGGGGCTGGCGCAGGGGATGATTTTGGTGTCTATGGGCGCATATTTACGCCTAATCTCGAAAAGGTTTCAGGCGAGTTCATCGTGAACACGACTACGACATCAATGCAATATGACCCTGACATCATGCCCTTTGCTGACGGATTCATAGTGACATGGACTGGAACGGACAGCCAGACTGGTTACAGACACATCTATGGACAGAGGTTCGACTTATCCGGGAACAAGGTAGGGAACGAGTTCCAGATTGACCAGTGCAATGGCTCGGAAGGCTCACATGGCACAGCGCTTTCAAGTGGCGGATTCGTGGTGTTGTGGCAATGCGATGACGGGAGCTCTTGGGGTGTTTTTGGGCAACGGCTCGACAATAGCGGTCAAAAGGTTGGTCAACAGTTCATTGCAAATACCTACACATGGAATGACCAGTCACAGGTTTATGTCGCTAGTTTGCCATCGGGCAAATTCGTTGTCGTATGGAACAGCCTCGGTCAGGATGGCTACAGTTATGGCGTGTTCGCTCAGATGTTTGCGGATGACGGAACGAAAGTTGGCTCAGAGTTTCAGGTCAACACGAACACCACTGGCACCGAGTGGTTTCCTTCTGTGGCTTCGCTTGAAAATGGCGGATTTGTCGTAGTATGGCGCCTCGGCTATCCCTCCATTGGCGGTATATTCGCACAGATCTTTGATAAGGACGGTAACAAGGTTGGCTCCGAGTTCCAGGTGAACAGCTACACGGTCGTGGACAATAACCTATTAGAGCACCCAGGTATTGCAGGTCTTCCTGGTGGAAACTTTGTGGTTTCCTGGTCAACCAGATATGCCGATAGCGGACAAAGCTACGCTGTGATGGGACAGGTGTTCGACGCCAGTGGACACAGGGTAGGCACAGAGTTCGTGGCTAATACATATTCTACTGACGACCAAATGTCGCCTGTAGTTACTCCGCTTTCTTCTGGGAAGTTTGTGGTGGTCTGGGAGAGCTATAAACAGGATGGTTCGGACTTTGGGGTGTTCGGGCGTATCTTTTCTTACTGAACTAAAGACGAAAAAGAGCGACGATCGGTGAGTTGACCTGTAACCTTGAGCATCGTAGGCTCGCCAGGCGCCTTGCGGTTTCTGATAGGGATTTTGTATCATATATCTGTGGATAGTGATACCATGGAAATCCTGTTCTGGATACTGCTTGCGCTAGGTCTTTACACGGGATTTACCATGCGGATCTCATCCATTATCTTTCCTAAGCAAGACCACCGACCACCAGAGCTTCCCAAGAACCCTGGCGAGGGCACTGACTAAAACCTTAGACTTTAAGCCCGCAGAATCAAACTCTAAAAGATAGAACTTGCGAGCACTCCCAGCAAGCGCTACTGTTGCCCTAAAATGAAGTGTTTGACCGCGTCAATGTATGCCTGATGGATTTTCGCCCCAGGACTAAGACCCTGATTGTAGGAAAGCATAGGGTCCCTCCATTGCTCTTCTGTCAAAAGATAGCCAAGCCAATCCTGAGTAATCCCAAGCACGATGACCTCTTCATAGCCCGCCTCTTTCAACATATCAACGACTGGCTTGGAAAATGCAGGGAAGGATTCGCCAGGTGTCGAGATGAAAAAGAGATTCCCGATCCTCGCAGCGCTGAACTCTGTCTTCATCTCTGAAAGCGGGTCATCAATATCCACCCATTCGAAAGGAACAGGGGCGAGCTTTGCAGCAAGAAGGAGTGTGCCGTTATCAGGATGAAAGCCAAACTTTCCGTGCCAGAACTCAACACCAGTCTCTTGGATAGGCTTGGTCGAGGTAAGCGCCTTTTTCGTGTTCTGGAACAACTGATACCCAGTGCATGTTGTCCTCATGTGGTCAACAGGCGTCAGATCTGGGTCGTGGTAGCCATCGGGGAAAGCCTCTTCCTGAAGCCCACAAGATGTGGGTCTATCTGGATATGTGCCACCCAGATTTCCGTTCAAGAAGACTGAAACCCCTCCGTATTCTTCCTCCATAAACTTTCTGAAAGCCCCAACATAGTCCGCAGTCAGTCCGTTGTTCTTCGAGCCATAGGCGGTTGGATGCGAGTTCCATCTGGTAAGCGTGAATATAGTCCCACCTTGAGGTCTCTCGCCCTTTATCACCCAGATCTCTTCGTCCTTGATAACAGGCTCGCTTCCGTCAGTAGAGTTTGGAGAAGACCCAACCCCATAAGTCAAAACCGCATCCTCCAGAGTCTTGAACGCCTCCACTACGCCTTGCGCCACTTGTTCCCTAAGGAATGCAATATATTGTTCGTCCCTTCCAGCCCCGAACATAGGTCCCCAAAGCCCAGTTGTATCTGGCGCCCCATGGCTGTGACTCGACGAGACGAAAAGCCTTTTTCCTTCGAAATAGATTCCCAGCTCCTCGTAAACATATTTTTGTACCAAGAGGTGTATATAGTCGCAGTCGAAATGCACAAGCCCAACGGAGTCAACACCCGCAAAACCAATGCATTCTTCTTGTTCTGTGTCGCATATAAGGACGATATTCGCATAAAGGTCGTCGTGAACCCCTTCTGAAATCCTGCACTTGTCAGGTGCGCCCCCACAAAAGCCAAATCCCCCCATGTACATGGGATGGTCTGGGGTTATCTTCTTCTTCACAGCGGATGCTGCATATCTTGTCGTAAATGTCTTTCCAGCAGGCATCCTTGGAAGGCTTTGAAAATCTACATCTGGTAACTGGACATCTGGGCAAGCCAGACACACCTCTGAGTCTTGGGAGACTACTCCGTCACCGCTCAACTTTGCATCCCCTGCCCGCTCCTCGATACTCGCGCCGTCATCTGCTCTAGTATCGCTAAGACTAGTGACTTCTTCTCCCACAGGCACATCGTGTGTCTCGTCCCCCGCATCAGAGACCACATCTTTCGCATCGCCTGAGAGATTTGTGCTATTCGAACTAGAACAAGCAACGAAAAGGGCCGCAAGAAAAAGTGCAAATCGCATATTTGCCTCCCAAAAATGCTTAGCGCAAAAGCCATTTGAAGCTTATGGAAAACTGTTTGCAAAGTAAATGGAAACTGAAAACAACATGGTGGAACTTGAAAAAATAGTATTTCTGGCAGATCTAAAAAGATGAACTCTTGTTAGGAATCTAGGACGATAACGACAAGGACCAGGCGCTTGTCTTGGCTCTGTTATGTGTTCGTTCTGCGATGAGCAACTGGGTGAAGTCAGGTGCAAGAATATCTATCCGCAGTTCTCGCTTGAAAGGTAGTGAAGAATCTTGGATACGCACAAGCGTTGTATTTCACTTACAATCGTGTTATTTATTGTGTCGTTGCTCTTCTGGAGGAGCGCATGTCTAAGAGGTTTTTCTTGTTCGAAATTGAGGGAGATGAAGAGTTTCTTAGGGGAACGCTTGAAGGGTATTTCTCGGCAAGGAACGAGCCAATGGAAGGGGTCTTTTTTGGCTCAGAACATGGTCTGGAGGACGAGGGTTTTTTGGAAAAACTTGTCGAGTTCCTTGGGATAAAACGAGAGAACAATCTTCTTGTTGTTGCCGAGGAAAAATCTGAACTCGTCAAGGACGCACTGGCTAAGGTATCTGGACTGAATGTAAGAGGTATCCATCCTATAAAGTCCATATCTTATCCGTTCGAGGTCTTGTGTTACAACGAAGCGCTGGGACTAAAGGTGAAAGAAACTTTAGAAAACTTGCCAGAAGGGGCTAGGGCAACAGGTCTTGCTTCTGACGAAAAGAAAAGACCCGAACACTTCGAGATTTCCGTTTATACTCCAGCGCATCCATATCGGTTCCACGCAAAGGGCGAGATAGTTGGCGAGGTGGAGGCGGTTCTAAGGTCTTACAGAGTGCTTAGCGAGTTCGATGTGGTGCGGTTCGGTGAGGCGAATATCGAGATCGATCAAGGCGAATGAGCAGTTAGTGAGATGGCTGAAAAGAAGTTTTCGGTCTTCCAGGGCATAGCAGGCGACAGCCCAGTCGGGGGCTTTCTAAGGCTCAAATATCAGAGATTGCCTGAGGTTGGCTTGCCCGAGGGGCTTTATAACCCTGCTGAAGAAAAAGCCATCGAGGCATTCAAAGATGCCATCGCCCAAAAAGACCTGATCTTAGACATCGGATGCGGTAAGGGGATGTTCCTTGTCGAAAGGGCGAAACAAAGAAGAGATGCGATGTGCATTGGCTTCGAGACGAAGCTCAGTTATTGCATAAAGACGCTTGAGCGGGCGAAAAGGCACAATGTCTTGAACTGCCTCTGCGTGTATGGGGATGCAAGGCTCACAATCCCTTTGCTTATCCCAGAAAAAAGCGCAAGCGAGGTCTATATCCTTTTCCCAGACCCGTGGTGGAAGAAAAGACATGCACAAAGGCGTTTTGGCGCAAGGACAAAGGCGATCATAGCATCAGTAATGAAAAAAGGCGGGATTCTGGTTATAAAAAGCGATGTGGCTGGATATATTGAAGAGCTCGAGCGAGTGTTTTTGGAAGGCGGGGTTTTCGAGCCATGCGATGTGCCAAAAGACCTCCCCCGAAGTAATAGGGAAAAAAAGGTGCTGGATTTAGGGGAAAAAGTCTTTGAGATTGCACTAAAAAGGCGCTAATTAGGACGGTGCTTTTTTATAGGAGGCGATGATGCACACATTCGATGCATTGTTCATGACCCTATTGTTGCTGGTTTCGCTTTACTTCTTTTACAGGATCATGCGCACAAAGATTCTGGTGTTGCTTAGGGCGAAGCCAGAGGTGCGATGGGACAGGGTTCAGGACAGAATAGAGAATGTCATAAGGATCGCCTTTGCTCAGAAAAAACTGTTCAAAGAAAAGGCTGCAGGCGTGATGCACGCATTTATCTTTTGGGGCTTCCTTATCCTGCTTTTCCGTAGCCTTACTCTTATCTGCAGGGCTTATTCAGAAGGCGGGGTTTTTGAAAGCGCCTTTTCTATCTTCTGGTTCTCTAAAGGGCTCGACCACGCCTACACATGGCTGAAGGACATAACAGAGATTGTTGTCCTCATAATGGTCGCCTATGCAGCGTTCAGAAGGCTTGTAATAAAACCTGCAAGGCTTACCATAACACCTTCCGGGTACCTGATTTTGGGACTAATCGCTACGCTGATGGTAACGGACTATCTTTATGATGGGGCAAGGATTGCGTCAAATCTTCCACACATCGCGGAAGAAGCGAGGTATTCGCCAGTTTCGTCCATCGTGGCTCAGATGTTTGGGGGAATGTCTTTGGGTGCTTTTGAGGCGCTTGGCACGACCATGTTCTGGATCCACATCGCAACCTTGCTTTTCTTCTTGAATGAACTTCCACGCTCTAAACACTTCCATGTCATTACATCTATCCCGAATGTGTTCTTCGCTAAGATAGAACCCAAAGGTGCGCTAAGACCAATCCTCGATATAGAAAATCAAGAGACATTCGGCGTTTCAAAACCACAGGAGCTCACATGGAAACAGATATTCGATGGCTATTCGTGCACTGAATGCGGAAGATGCACAGTGAACTGCCCAGCACACTTGACCAAGAAGCCCTTGAATCCGAAGGAACTTATTCGGAGTGTGCGTGACTATGTGAAGAAGTACGAAAAAGAGATTATTGAAGGAAAGGATGTGGTGGCGGAAGGGGCACCGACTATTGTTGATGCAATAGGCGAAGAAGTGATATGGTCTTGCACTACATGCAGGTCCTGCGAGGAGAACTGCCCTGTTACGATTGAACATGTGGACAAGATAGTTGACTTTAGGCGCTACCTGACCCTCATGGAAGGGAGGATGAGCAAAGAGCTCACAACGACTATGAAAAACTTGGAAAACAAAGGCAATCCATGGGGGCTTGCATCTTCGGATAGGGGGGGCTTTGTCAAAGAGCTCGGGGTTCAAACCCTTGCAGAGAAGGGCAGTGCCGAATACCTTTATTTCCTTGGGTGTTTCGCCTCGTACGATGACAGAAACCAGAAGGTGGCAAGGTCTGTGATAAGACTTCTTCAAAAGGCGGGCGTTGACTTTGCGGTTCTTGGGGGCGAAGAGCAGTGCTGTGGAGACCCGGCAAGAAGGCTTGGTAATGAATATCTTTTCCAGATGCAGGCTCAGGCGAACATAGAAACAATGAAGGCATACGGGGTGAAGAAGATCATAACTTCGTGCCCTCATTGCATGAACACCCTTATGAACGAATATCCCCAGTTTGGCGGGAAGTTCGAGGTTGTGCACCATTCAGTCTTCCTTCTGAAACTTGTAAAGGACGGAAAGGTTCGTTTGAAGGCGCCAGAAGAGGTGGCAACAAAGGTTGTGTATCACGACTCGTGCTACCTTGGGCGATATAACGACATCTACGATGAACCAAGGGCTTTGCTTGAGTTTTGCAAGGACATAGAGGTAAAAGACATAAAAAGAAGCAGGGAAAACGGGATGTGCTGTGGCGCAGGGGGTGGGCTTATGTTCAAGGAAGAGCACCACGAAAGGGTAAACAGGCTCAGGCTAAGCCAGTTAGAGGAATCAGGTTGCTCACTAATCGCTACTGCGTGTCCATTCTGTCTGGTAATGCTCAAGGATGCAGTTGCAGAGACAAAAAAAGAAGATAAACTTCGTGTCTTCGATATTGCAGAGTTTTTGGAAAAGAAGACGGTGTCATAACATAGCCCGACCTTCTGGCTTACAAGACCAAAAAGCGCCTTAGGACATTTTCTTGCAGGGCTTGGGGGCTTGTTTGTAGCGCTTTGAGTTTGCGCTCTTAAACTCGCAAAGCCTTGATAGAAGACAAATATCTAGGTAATGAACGCTCGATTCATTGAGCCAAAACAAAATCGGAAGCACTCCTCGGTTCTAGTTTCGAGTTTCCGTTCGCAAAATGCAGTATCCCTGTTATCGAGGAAAATCTTGTGCCAACCTGAGGCAAAGGATCAAGGCGGAAGATGAAATCGTTTACCCTCAAACTACTATTTACAACGAACTCGTTCGTTGGTGCACTATCCCCAGGACCTGCTGGAGGCTCCACCTCGGTCACTGTCACATCTAGCACTCGGACAAGAACTGCTTCATAGTTCTTCCACTTCTGTCCATTCGTGCTCACCTCAGAAGGGTTGACAACTACTGGCTCAAGCACTGTTGTATCGTTTGAAACGATCTGGAAACTAGAAACCCGTGCAATCTGAATCTCGCCATAATAGTCTTGCAGAACACCAACTACGGTCACCCTTTGTGAAGCCCGAACCTGTTGTGCTCCAGAGGGATAATAGACATAGATGCCAGAAAACTCTGGACCCTGATAACCAGCGTCGCTAGGTGTCATCTGGATGAAAAAGCCAAGTTTGTTTCCATTCTTTTGCCCAACGCCAGTGACAAGGGCATTCTGTATGCGCACCTTTGTCCCAAGAGGCACGAACAAGGTCTTTGCCTCCCAAATGGTCACATCGCAAGGTGCTCCATTGGGGTTCGCTCTTGTCGGGCATGGGTCGCAGGCGTCGCCAACCCCATCCATATCTTTATCTTCCTGATTTGGATTTGGCACATCAGGGCAGTTGTCCCTGTCATTCTCGACTCCGTCCCCATCCTTGTCTAAGAACGAGTTTGAACACCCAGAAATCCCCGCATCGAACGGGCACGGATCACAGTCATCTCCAACTCCGTCTTTGTCATAATCAGGTTGCCTTCCTTTGTCCATGGGTCTTGGGGGGTTGAATATGTGCGGGCAGTTGTCAGCGTCGTCTGAAACGCCGTCCCCATCCGCATCGTTCGCCTTTGGGATGCCATCGAACTCCCCCTGCCTGAATGGGACACAGGTTGGCTCTTTTTCGGGCACATTGCAAAAGAACAAGGGATATGCCCCAGAAGGCGTAAGTTCTGCAATAGTCTTTCCAGTTTCCCTTTTTGCACACACAATCTTAGAAACCCCGCAGACATTCAGCACTTCGCAGTTGGACACATCAATAAGCCCCCGCGCAAGCGCTTCGTCTCCATACAAGGGTATCCCAGCCCTCAAAACAAGCACAACATCTTGGACACCTGCATCAATGATTGCCCTTTCATCCTTTCTTTCCCTTGTGGAAAATATCGCAATGTCTGCAAGATAACCTGCCTCGAGCTTTCCGATGACTGTATCAACATGCAAGACCTTCGCTGCGTTTATTGTCGCCATAGCGACAAGTTCCATATCAGTGAAAAACCCGTTCAGATTTGTCTTGTTGTAATAGTCAGCGCACTTTAGTTCACGGAGCATATTCACAGACCCAGTTGCTGTCCAGTCAGTGCCTAAGGCGATTGTAACCCCGAGTGTCTTATAAATAGTGACAGGTGCTGTAATCCCATAGAGGGCGATGTTGCTTCTAGGTGACCAGACAAGACCAGTGCCATCTGTTGCCATTTCACGGATGTCCTCGAGTGTGACACCGACGCCATGTATGAAGCTCGTGTTTGCCCTGACCAGGTCCTGCCCCCCATTTGTGTTTTGACTCAGGCACAGAAACTCGTTCCTCGCTGCATCGTTTATCCCTTCTGCAACATGTGGAACATAGGCGTGCATGCCTATAACGCTTTGTTCTGATTGGATACTAGGATAAGCGCAGCTATCTGTGAGCATGACCCCTGATGAATCGCCCAAAGGGAATGTATCGTATGTTGCCTTCAGGGCTGGGTCTAAACCTTCAAGGTTTCCATCGAGGTTTCTAAGAAGACCTGCGCTCCCTCCAGAACCAAACAACGACACAGTGCCTGACAGGACCTGCCTGAGCTCTCCAAATGAAACCGCATTGCTTGTTGATGGAACAGTAATCTTCGTGTGCCCATCGAGCCCTTTTCGCCATTGGTGCCGATGTTCGTATCTTTCGGTTGTGATTGTTACAGGATAGTTTCCAGTGAAGGTGATGTGGTCGTGGGGGTTTATCAGAGCGGGCGACACAAGCCCATAAGCACAATCGAGCCTTGTGGCAATGTTATAGCCTGCCTCTTTGCTACAATCGCACCCTGCGCATCTTATGAATCCCTGACCATCAACAAGGACTTCACCATTGTGAAGAATCTTGTTTTCTTTCAAGACATCTCCCCTGATGAGGATATATGCACCCGAGCCACTTATGCTGCAAGAACCGCTTGAAGGTGCGGGGATCGGGGGGTTCGGGCAATCCTCGATTCGTGGAACGAAAACATCGCCTGAGTCGGAGACCTCGTTTGTATCGCCTGGCTGGACATCCGGGAAGTGCGAGTCCACCGTCCCAGTGTCGTTTGAAATATCTTCGGTTGAGGCTTCTTGGAAGTCAAAGCCGTCCTGAGCGATGAAATCTTCGCCAGCGCCTACTGTGTCCAGGCGAGCATTGTCATCTTCGACCCAGGAATCCCTGTCTTTATCGACCTCACCCAGTGCGTCATTGTCTTTCTCGATGGTATCCCCAATACCGTTATCTTCTTTGAAGCCTGTGCCCGACGACGAACAGCCAGTGACAAGGAATGCGAAAACCGCCAAAAATGCAATGTTTTTCATGCGCTAAACCCAACGAAAAAGCGATTCATCGTATGGTTTGGCTTAGAGTTTGTCAAGGAAATTGTCGCTGGGCTGACAGATCGTGACCACCCTCGCCTCGACTCGAAGCCGTGGAATGCGAGGATGAAGTCGCCTTTCGTACCGAAATGTGCTAAAGAAGCCATGGATATGGTCCACAAGTTCGCAGAACTTGGAGGGCTACCTCCGTCAGAGTATTTGTTACGAGTTTTGGAACTTTCTAACGGAGGTGCCCTATGAGCAACTCCTC
>Ga0272449_1000109_pt1 | contig 107364 bp, 85 predicted proteins | sample YNPCB0241_FD_198679 | JGI IMG/M metagenome (GOLD analysis project Ga0272449, IMG submission 198679) | Hot spring sediment microbial communities from Yellowstone National Park, WY, United States - YNP-CB-024-1 | ecosystem: Environmental > Aquatic > Thermal springs > Hot (42-90C) > Sediment...
GCCTCGGCGGCCATAAACGTGTGCGCGATGCCGGTCGGACAAGATGTCACTGCTACGATCTTTGCCATCCTCCTGTAACTCCTTTCTAGATATTAGGGTAGGTTTAGATTGGGGGTGAGACCTGGGTTCCGTTGAGAACCCGGATAGACACATGAGCGGCCAGGGAGTCCAGTATCGCGCGCTCGGGCAGGTTGGGGCCCAGGGTCGAGAGGGTACCCAAAGCAAAGGCCGTAGCCAGGCGCGCGCATTCCGCCAGCGGCAGCCCTTGGCGTTGGGCAGCCAGGATGCCCGCCACCATAGCATCGCCCGCTCCAACTGTGCTCAGCACGGCGACCGGCGGCCCTTGCACGTGCAGGGATTGCGCGGAATCCATAAAAATTGCGCCGTCTTTGCCCATAGAGATGGCAACCACTTCGACCCCATAGGCGAGCAAGGCTCGCCCGGCAGCCTCAATGGCGGCCAGGGTGGTCAAGGGCTGTCCGTGCAAATGCTGCAACTCATCCAGGTTGGGTTTGAGGATGTGCGGCCCGGCTTGCACGCCCTGGCACAGGGCTTCCTGGCTGGTATCCAGGATCACGCGCTTGCCGCGCGCCTTGAGTAAACGGATGATCTCGGCATAGGTCTCGGCAGGCAAACCCGGCGGTAGGTTACCGGAGAGCACAAACCACTCACAACTTAGCGCCAGGTCTTCCAGTGTGCCCAATAACTGCTGGTACGCCTGTGGGGTGGGCGCCAAGCCGGGCATGTTGATCTCGGTAGTCTGGCGTGAGGCTTCGTCCACAATCTTGATGTTGGTGCGGGTCGCGCCGGGGAGATAAATAAAGCGGTTAAGGATGGCTTTACGGGCAAACCACTGCTCAAAGAGCGCGGCATTTTCCCGCCCCAGGAACCCAGTCACGGCGACCCGTAAACCGTAATCGGCCAAATAGGAAGCCACGTTGACCCCCTTGCCCCCGGGATCCTGGCGCATGTCCTGCATGCGGTTCACCGCGTTGACCGCAAAATGCGCCACATAGAGGGTTTGGTCAATGGCAGGGTTAAGGGTAACGGTAACGACATCCATCATCCCTGCACCTCATCCTCCAAGCCGGCCTGGATGGCGTCGCGTAAGGTCGTCAGGGCAGCGTTGGCATCGGCACCCTCCGCCGAAAGGTAGAGGGTAGCGCCGCAATCGGCGCCCAACTGCAACAGCGAGAGCAGGCTTTTACCATCGGCCACCCGCTCCCCCAAGCGGACACGGATGGCGGCCTGGAACTGCTTGGCCAAACGCACAAAGACGGTCGCCGGGCGGGCATGCAGGCCGTGCGTGTTGCGCAGGGTGACGGCGATTTCATTCACGGCAGTGGGGTGGGGAGAGGCAGGGGACTCAGCCGGGGGTTCGCCGGTCAGGGCCAGGATGATCTCGGCGACATCGGCGGTGTGCGCCAGCCGCTGTACCTGCTGGCCATCTTGGAGCAGACGCGTCAGGCGGCGTAGTACGCCCAGATGCTCATCCGAACGGGCGGCAATCCCAATGATGAGATGAGCCGTGGCATCAGGATGCCAGGCTACACCTACCGGCACCTGCAGCACGGCAATGCCGGTCTTGAGGATGAGATCACGATCTTCCGGCAGTCCGTGAGGAATGGCGACGCCGTGACCGAGATAAGTATCGGCCACCACCTCGCGCTTGAGCATGCTTTCGGCGTAAGCGGGCTGGATATGGCCGGTATCCATCAGCAGTTGCGCCACCGCCCGGATGGCGGCTTCTTTGTCTGCCGGCTGGGCGCCCAGCATCACTTGGGCTGGGGAAAGGGTGAGCATGTTAACCTCCAGGGGGAAGAGACGGGCAAAATCTGTAATCGTTTACAAATTACATTATAAGGATTTGACGCAATTTGTCAATACCCCGCCTAAAATTGCCCCTAATAAGGCTTATAACGCCTCAAAACGCCCCTATAGAGAGGGTTTGATTGGTAAACGATTACAGAATATAACGGCGACTCGGCTGCTTGTGCTATAATGAACATAATCCTGCAACCGGAAATGGAAAGGTCATGCCGAGCATCAAGGATGTTGCACGCGCTGCCGGGGTATCCACCGCCACCGTCTCACGGGTGCTGGCCGATAAGCCTTACGTCAGCCCCGAGGTGCGGCGGCGCGTGTTGGAAGCGGTGGAGCGTCTAGGGTACCGCCCCAACCTGGTAGCGCGGGGACTGCGCGCCCAGCAGACCAACACCATCGGCCTACTGGTCTCTGACATTCGCAACCCTTACTTCACCGACGTCAGCCGTGCGGTGGAAGACCTGGCCTACACGCACGGGTTCACCCTCTTCTTGGGCAACACGGATGAGAACCCCCAAAAGGAAGCCCTCTACCTGCAATCCATGCGCGATCACAACGTCGCCGGTCTGATTTTTTCGCCCACCCGTCACGCCTCGGAGCACTTTACCGAACTCCACCTCACCATCCCCACCGTGGTGATAGATCGCGCCGTCCGTGAGGGCGATGTGGATATGGTATTGATTGATAATGTAGAAGCCGCCTACCGCCTGACCCAGCACCTGCTGGAGCAAGGCTACACCCGACTCGTGGGTTTATTTGGGGAAATGAGTGTAACCGGGCGGGAGCGCCAGCGCGGGTTCGAGAGGGCACTGCGCGAGCATGGCTTGGCGCCGCTCCAGATGCGCTTTCTCCCCCCTTACATCCTGGCCGGTTATGAAGCTACCCGCACCGTGTTACAAGCCCAACCCCGCCCGGATGCCATCCTGGCGACCAACAGTCTATTGTTGGCCGGCGCGCTCAAGGCCATCCGCGAAGCCGGCCTCCCAATCCCGGAGGCGATCGGCCTGGCCGGCTTCGATGAAACCACCTGGACGCCGCTGGTCGAACCCCCTCTGACCGTCATTGCCCAACCGACCTATGAAATCGGGCGCATGGCCATGCGTATGCTTCTGGAACGATTGGAAAACCCCGACCTGCCGTATCGCCAGGTGATCCTCAAAGGGCAACTGCTGGTGCGGCGCTCCACCCAGCGCCGCCCTGAGGTATAATGAAGGCGGGTCGAGGTTAAGGTTATGGTGTTTGAGGTCAACGATTATCACCAGTTGGTAGACCTACTGCGCAAGCATCCGGAGTGGCGGGAAGAATTGCGCCGTTTGCTGCTGAGCGAGGAACTGCTCACCATGCCGCAATTGATGCGGCAGATTGAGCAGACCATCGCCGAGATTGTTGAAATGCAGAAGCGCACCGAGCAGGTCGTGGCTGAGTTGTCCGAGGCGCAGAAGCGCAGTGAAGAGCGCCTAACACGGTTAGAGCAGACGGTCGCCGAACTGGCCGAAGCGCAGAAGCGCAGTGAAGAGCGCCTGACGCGGCTTGAGCAAACGGTCGCCGAACTGGCCGAAGCGCAGAAGCGCACTGAACAGGCCGTGGCCGAACTGGCCGAGGCGCAGAAGCGCACCGAGGAACGTCTGACCCGCGTGGAGATAGCCCAGGCGCGCACCGATGAGCGCTTGACGCGCTTGGAGCAACGGGTAGACCGCTTAGCCAACGAAATGGGTGGGTTAAAGGCCGCCTTTGGTGCCACGCTTGAGGAAGAAGCGGCCAGCGTGGTGGAGACCGTCCTGCGCCACAAGGGTTACCGCTTACTCGGGGATGCGGTCAACCTGCGCCTGAACGGCGAGGTGGATGTTGCACTGCGAGTTGAGGATGCGCAGGGGCAACAATTTTCGGTCATGGTCGAATCCAAGGCACGCTTGAGCCGCCGCGATGTGCAAGCGTGGGCGCAGCGGATGCGCTCCGCCGGGTGGCAAAAGCGCCTTAGCAAGGCCGGCTATCCACCCCCTTACCTAGTTTATGTGTTTGCCATTCGCGCCGACATAGGGGCACGCGAAGCGGTGGCCGAGCACGGTATCGGTTTACTGCGGGGCGAGGGGGAAATGATCGCTCCGGCAGGTAGTATCGGCTGACTTACGGCTGCATAAATCCCCTAGATTTCATTGCTGAAAACCTCTTGCCACGTCTCTAAACGGGTATAAACTGGTAGATAAGGGTTAGGGTTTGGTGCGTCCGCGGCAGGGCGCTTCTATCCACACCTTGTCCCTGCACTTTCTCTATGAGGTGCGCCCATGGCCGGTCGTGCCTATCACCCCCTTACCCGCAATCTAACCCTCCTGGCACTGCTCACGTTTATCGTCATTAGCCCGTTTCACCCTACCGCGAAGGCTACCGATGCCGCCCCACCTCGCTATGTGATCGTCGCGCCGAGCGCATTCACCGCGGCGCTCCAGCCCCTGCGCATGCTCAAAGCGGCCCAGGGCTTCCAAACCACCCTGTTGACCATCGAAGCGTGTGGGGGAAATGCCGCCGGCATCAAGGCCTGCCTGCGCACCATTTACGAAGCCGATACGTCAACCCCGCTCTATGTGTTGCTGGTCGGCGCCACCGACCGCCTGCCGGCCTGGCCATCACGGCTTAACCCCAACTTCCAGACCGACCTCTACTACGCCACCATGGACGGCAGCCTGGACTACACCCCCAACATGATCTTAGGGCGCCTGCCGGTGCGCTCAACCGAAGAATTAACCCGCGTGATCACCGCCTGGCAGGCCTATGCCGGTCTAACTGGCGATGAACCCTGGCTGCGCCGCGCCGCCTTCTTGGCGACCAACCATCTCGATGAGCGCCTGGCCGTCGAAGCCGCCCTCAATGACCTGATTGCCACCTACACCGCCCCGCGCGGCTATCTGGGTGGATTCCCGGCACCCGATCAGGCCGGCGGGGATCGCCTGTATGCCTATACCTACGCCGCGGATCGCGCGGCGGTGCGCACGGCATTGAATGAGGGGCGCAGTCTGGTGGTTTACCTGGGCGAGGTGGCGTTGACTGACCTGCCCGGCACGGGCACCCTCAGCGCCTGGAAAGCCCCCGCTTTCGACCAGAATGACGTGCGCGCCCTCAACGCTAACCCGATCCCGCTGGTGCTTTCCCTCGCTAGCCGCAGTGCCGATTTCACCCTGGACGAGCCGTTGGGTGAGACCTGGGTGCGCAACACGGAACACGGGGCGCTGGTCTTCATCGGTGCGGCTCAAGACACCCAATGGGCGCTGGATCGCGCTCTGGCGCGCACCTTTTTCGCCGCTCTCTTTGCCGAACCCACCCCCAGCCTCGGCCAGGTCCTGCAAAACGCCCTGACCGCCTTCGCCGCCGATTACCCCGATGATGCCCGCCGTTACTGGGAAACCTACACCCTGCTCGGCGACCCCGCCCTACGGCCGCGTCTTTTCTCGCTTCGCGGCGATTTCAGCCTTTCTCTCCAGCCCACTCCCCTGAGCCTTTGCGCCGGGAGTGCCACCACCGCCCAGGTTGCGTTGCAGTCGCTTCAGGGCTTCAGCGCGCCGGTCCGTCTAACGCTAAACACCCCACCCGCCGGGGTGCAGGGGGCCTTTCTGCCTACCCGCCTCACCCCGCCCGGCAGCAGCACCCTCACCCTGAGCGCAGATACCGCTGTGCCCGGCGACTCGTATCTACTTACCCTGCAAGCCACCGCCGAGACCCAAACGCACACCCTGCTCGTTCCGCTCCAAGTGGCGGCGGCACTGCCCGCACCCCCGGCGCTTTCCACGCCGGCGGTGGGCGCGGAGGGCGTGCCCCTACAGCCTACTTTTACCTGGCAGGGCGATCCTGCCACCGTGACCTACACCTTGGAGATCGCCCGTGATGGCGCCTTTGCCGCACCGGTGTTGGTCGCCAACGCCCTAACCCAGACCTATTTCGTGCCTTTTGACCCCCTGCCGCCTAACACCCTGCTCTACTGGCGGGTACGTGCCCACAATCCCTGCGGTGAACGCGTCTCATCCGCTGGCTTTTTCACCACCCGCCCGCTCCCCGGCGCCTGTCCCGACGGTGCGGCAATGCGCACGACCTATGCGACCAACGTCGCCGCGGCAGAACCGGCCTGGCAGTTGGACCATTGGGCGATCACCAGCGCATCGGTGCATTCGGCGCCCTATGCCTTTCATGCTTCGAATTTCCCAGCCCTGAGCACTTACAGCCTGGTCTCGCCGCCAATAACCCTACCCACTGCGGCGGAAACCCTTCCCCATACCCTCGCCTTCTGGTTGCGCACTGATTTAGAGGATAATGGTGCTACCTGCTACGATGGGCTGGTTTTACAGGTCTCAAACCATGACGGCGAACCTTGGGACGACGTGCCCCTCACTGCCTATCTGGAAGGTGCGCCAACGGGGACGCTGGTCAGTTCCCGTGGCAACTCCCTCGGCGGACACAGCGGCTGGTGCGGCGCGTTGGATTGGCAGCCGGTGCGTGTTGACCTGACCGATTACGCCGGCCAGACCCTACGCCTGCGCTGGGCGGTCGGCAGTGATGACCGCAATGAGAGCCCCGGTGCATGGGTGGATGACGTACAGATCACGTCCTGCCAGAGCCCACCGCGCTATGCCCTGACCCTGCTTCCGACCCCCAGCGAACAGGTGGCGCATGGGGGTGAAACCGTGATTCACGCCCTGACCCTGACCAACAGCGGCAGTGCTGCCGCCACGGTTGACCTTTCCTTGACTCCCGACGCTTGGACCGCGACCTTACAAACGCCATCATCGCTTTTACTGGCGGCGGGAGAGCAGGCTGACATCCGCGTCGCCGTGACCCTGCCCGCAGACGGCACGGCTATTGAAGACCTTGCGGCGCTGACCGCGACCGTGCGCGAGTACACCGGCGTCAGCGCGACGGCGATCTTGCACAGCCGGCGGCATTCTTACGCCTTTGCACTCACTTCCCCCAACCTTAACCTGGAAACCCCGCCGGGGATATCCTTTCCCATTCCTCTGACGCTGCGTAACACCGGCACCCTACCGCTCACCCTGGAACTACACGCCGCCTCGGCCCATGGCTGGACGACCACACCGCCCGCCCCACTTACGCTGGATGCGGGGGAAGCCCGTTCCCTGGCGCTGTTTGTCAACGTCCCCGCAGGGGCCGCCGCAGGCTCGGCGGATATCCTCACCCTGGAAGCCCAAGCGCAGGGCGCCGACCTCCCTGCCCAGCGCTTAGAGATCACGCTGACCGTCTTGCCCGAGCCTCAACCGGAACTGGCGGTGCTGATGGTGCCGCCTTACCTGCCCCGCGGTGGTCGTGCCACGATGGGGGTCGGGGTGATCAATCACGGCAATCTCCGCGACACCCTGGTCGTGGAAGTCCATACCGCCAACCCGTTGAATGCCGTGCCCGATCCGGGATGCGCGGCCATCGCGCTCGACCCCGGCGCCGGCACCAACTGCCCTCTTTTCCTTAGTGCCCCGCTCAGCACAGACAAGGGCAGTTACACGCTTGAGGTCTGCGCGGCGTCTTCCTACGACCCACAGGTGCGTCACTGCCGGCACGCCGCGGTTCAGGTGACGGACTGGCTGACCTTCCTGCCGCTGATGGGGCGCTAGGTGCCCCAATCACGCAGGTAAAGAAAATCGTAGCCCACGGTACGATACGAGAGTTTGGCAATAATCGGGGGCATGCGTTTGAACTGGTTACGGCGGATGCGCTCCATGACCTGGCGCACGAACTCCGGCGCAAACCCGGCTTCGATACATTCCTCGGGGCTGTAGCGTTCATCCACCAGCAAGTAGAGCAGGCGATCCACCTCGGCATAGGTGAAGCCCAGTTCGCCCTCATCGGTTTGCCCTTTCCAGAGGTCTGCCGAGGGGGGCTTGGTCAGGATGGATTCGGGCACGCCCATCGCCCGCGCCAGTTGGCGCACCTGAGTCTTATAAAGATCGCCCAGCGGGTTGATAGCGCAGGCCGAATCGCCGTAAAGGGTGGTGTAACCGAGCAGGATTTCGGTCTTGTTACCGGTGCCCACCACCAGCCCGCGGAACGCCGCCGATTGATCGTAGAGCACGATCATGCGTGCGCGCGCCATGATATTGCCGCGCCGCACCGCGTCCATCTCGGGGAAACGCTCAAACAGCGGCTCCACCATCTCGGTAATGGGGATGGTGATGGACTGGACGCCCAGGGCATCAATGACCTTTTGGGCATCTTCCAGTGAGTCGGGGGATGAGGTGCGGTAGGGCATGCGCACCGCCAGGACGTTCTGCGGCCCCAGCGCCTCGGCGGCCAGGTAGCATGAAAGCGCCGAGTCAATGCCGCCCGAAAGCCCCACCACAGCCCGCTCAAAGCCCATCCGCGTGATCTCACTGCGGATGAAGCCGGTCAGAATTTTGCGCACCAGGTCGGTGTTGATGGTCAGGTCAATCGTGGTCATGGCCTTCCTCCCTTAGCGCCCACTGTTGCCCTGGCGCTGCCCCAAGATGCGGGTCAGTTCGCGCTGCACCAGGGCGGTGCGCTCATCGCGCAGTAGGGGCAAGCGGTAGCGGGTGCGGTGCAGTTGGTTGAGGTCAATTTCGGTGACCAGCAAGGCTTCTTCGTGATAGGGCGCCTGGGCGACTACGTTGCCCTCGGGGTCGTAAACCGCCGAGCCACCCCAGAAGTTCAGGCCATCCTCATAGCCTACGCGGTTGGTGTGCGCGATGAACGCGGTGAACAAACTGGCATAACCGCGGTTAATGTGATCCACCCAGCGCGCCGAGCCCAGGCGCTCATCGCGGCTCAGACCGCGCCCGGGAGACGCCGAGGCGAACAGGAACAGGTCGGCCCCGTCCAGCCAGAGCAGATAGGGCGGCGAGGCATGCCAGAAATCCTCACAGATCAGCATCCCCACGCGGCCAAAGCGGGTATCGAAGGCTTGCACGGCATCCCCCCAGGCAAAGAAACGCCCCTCGTCAAACAGCCCATAGGTGGGGAGATAGACCTTGCGGTGTACGTGCACCACCGCTCCCTGAGAGAGATAAGCCGCGGCGATGAAAAAGCGGTTGCGGCGATCCTCTTCCACAAAGCCGACCATGATATCCAGATGCTGGCTGGCGGCCAACAAGGGCGCAAAGAGAGGATCATCCGCCATCGGACGGTGGGCGACCTGGGGCACCAGATCTTGTAGGACGTAACCGGTCAGTGAGAGTTCCGGAAAGAGGATCAGGTCGGCGCCTTGCTGGTGCGCCTCGTGAATGAGGGCAAGGTGTTTTTCCAGATTGGCCTGGGGTACGCCCAGGCGGGTATTGATTTGTGCCAGAGCCAGGGTTAACTTCATGACACCGCTTTCCTCCCGAGTGGGAAATAAGCGCGTAGCAACAGGATCAGGCAGCCCGCGCCTATAAGCGCGCTGAGGGCGAGGTCGAGGCGAATCGTGTTCCAGGTGGGGGGCACATCGGCGCGCGCGAGCGAGAAGAGACCGGTATGGACGGCAAAGAGCAATCCGCCCCAGCCTACCCGCCGGGCGACTGTTGCCTCGCGCAGGCGCACCTCAAGCGCCCAGAAGAGCCCGAGCAGGCTCAGCGCGGCCAGGGGCTGGAGCGGCCAGCGCAGATTGGTGTGCCCCCACTCATCGCGGATGGGCAATGCCCACCAGGCGCCGGCGGGGGCCGGTGGGCCGTAAGCGCAGCCGGCGTCCCAACACCCCAGCCAGACCGCGGCGGTGACCGTAGGCAAAAGAGGGAGCAGGTCGGCGCTCAGCGCCAACCAGGGGCGGCGCACCCCCCACGCCAGCCCGACCAGGCCCAGCAGGGCGCCGAGCAACGCCCCAACCCCGCTCAGCCCACCTTGCCAGACCTGGGGAACGACCAGAGGGTGGGTGCGGAAATAGGCGGGGTGAAGGATGACATACCCCAAGCGGGCACCGATCAGCGCGGCTGTCAGCACCGCCACCCCCAAGCCGAGCCGGGCAAACTGCGTGCGGGGTGGGCCGCTATGCGCCACCTGCCACAAGCCCAGCGTGACCCCTAAAGCCAGCCAGAGCGAGAAAGGATTCATCAGGCCACCTGTTGCTTGAATTATACGGCAGAGCGTAGGGAGTGATGGTTGTTATATACAGGCCAGGCCGATTTTTGGCGCATGTAAGGTGCCAAGAAGGGATTGATGTACAATTGAAACGTGACTGTAAAGTAAGATCCATCCTGGATACAGGTAGCCATGTTGCATTATATTGACCGTTCGCATTTGTTGGATCATTTGCGTGCTCTGCCGGAAGCCTCACAGGACGTGATCCTGCTTTTGGGCGGGGCCATGGGTTGGACTGAGGGTGAAAACCTCTGGAAGCCTTATCTCGATGCGGCCATACGTGCTTTAAAGCCTGACGGGTTGCTCTTTATCCAGGGCTTGCCAGAGTACCTGCCCGCCATCGGGGTTTATCTCGACAGCCGCCTGCGGTTCAAATACTGGATTGCGGTAGAGTCGTTGCCGCGGCAGATTCGGGCCGGGCTCCCGTCCGTCCATGCCGGCATTCTGATGTTTGCCAAGGGCGAACGCTTTCACATTAACCGTGTGCGCGTCCCCCATGAGGCATGTAAGGCTTGTGGGCGAACACTCCGCGATTGGGGCGGTAAGGCGCATTTGATGCACCCCGAAGGGAGTGCACTTTCAGATGTGTGGCGGCACTTACCCCGGGCCGATAACTACACCGGTTTGTCGGAAGCCGTATTTGAGACCTTGCTCAAGCTGGTAACCCCAGCACAGTCCTCATCCCCTGATAACCACCACTGGAATGGGGTCATAGCACCGAGCGAAGGGTTGACGGTGCGCGAAAATGTTTTCTCACTGCATGAGCCGCAGTCTTTTTACAGCGTTGAAACCTTGCAGTATCCATTGCCCGGCGTGAGGGCTGAGCCGATTACGCTTCCCTCGTTCGAGGAAGCGCCTTTGACCTTGCCCTCTGATTTTGTGGATGCAGTCATCCAAGGGGATGCACTCGAGGTGCTTAAGCGCCTTCCGGATGAATCGGTGGATGTGGTATTTGCCGACCCACCGTACAACCTGGATAAAGCCTATAACGTCTATGAGGACGAGAAAGACCGCCGTGCCTACCTTGCGTGGTGTGAGTCCTGGTTGAGCGAATATATCCGTGTTCTTAAACCAACGGGTTCGCTCTTTGTGCTTAACCTCCCACGATGGGCCATGTATCACGCGCACTACCTGAACCGCCGCCTGCACTTTCAAAATTGGATTGTTTGGGATGCGCTTTCGGAGCCACGAGGCAAACTGATGCCCGCGCATTATGCGCTTCTCTTTTACACCAAACACCCTACCGATTTTGTCTTCAACTACGAAGAACTGGCGGCCTTGGATGCACGCTTCTACTGCCTGCGCTCGGCTTGCATTCGCCAGCGCAAAGCGCGCGGGGAAGATGAAAAAGAACCGCTCACCGACTTTTGGTGGGATATTCACCGCATCAAACATCGGCGTGATCGCGATTATCACCCGTGCCAGTTGCCCGATGCCTTGATGGAGCGCATCATCCGCTTGACCTCTCGCCCAGGGGATGTGGTGCTGGACGCCCTTGCCGGCACCGGCACCACGGCGGTGGTGGCAGCACGCCTGGGGCGGCACTACCTTGCCATTGATATTGACGAGGTTTACGTTCAGATCACCCGTGAGAAACTGGAACAGATTAAAACGTGGGGCGAGATTCGCCGTACCAGTTTGAGCAAGCCCAAAGCCCCTTACACCAAGAAGGCGTTGCAGTTGGAACTGCGCGAATTAGCGCGTCAACTGGGACGTTTGCCCACCCCTGAGGACGTACAGCAGTTCAGCCGCTATGGCTTGCAGGCTTTTATGCAAACGTTCCCCACCTGGGGTAAGGCACTCAAAGCGGCTAAATTGGAGGTAGAGAATGGCAACACCGCCAAAAATAAGCCTGGATGAAGCCTGGAACACCACCACTATCTTTTTCGTGGATGAAACCCTGGAAGATGAGATTGATCAGCGCGTAAATGAGATCATGAAACTGGCCCAGCGCTATGGCTTTGAGGAACAGAGCGTGCCTTCTAGCCCTCAATTAGCGGCTCTACTGCATGAAAATCCCGATTTCCTCGATCTGGTACTGTTAGAGGTGGGCTTCTCGACCGAGAAGTTTCAGCGAGTCGTCACACTATTGCGGCGGTTGGGGCGAATCCAAGACGCTCAAGCCGCCTGGCAACCGGAATGGGCGGTATTCGCAGTGGAACGGGAATGGTCTATTGAGAAGATTAAGAATCGCCTAAAACGTGATGCCGATTTTGCCCAGGTTATCGCCACAACTCTTCTGCACGGCAAGGATGATCCGGAATTGCAGCGTTTTGTCCCTCGCTATTATCTCGAAATGCTCGATCTAGCCAACCTGTTTATCTCACCTCCGGCAGCGCAGCGGGTGCGTTATAAACGTGCCTTGATCGGCACCTATAGCGGGCGCAAAGGATACTATGTGGAGCAACGTATCGCGGGCTACCTGGATCAGATGCAGGCACGCTACGGAATCGGCTATGAGCAAGGGCGTTCGCGTTTTACCGAGGTCAACCTCGATTTTGCCATCCCTTCGCTCGATGACCCATGGGTTATCATCATGTCCTCTTTCCAAGAGACCACCAGTAGCGGTCAAAGCACCAAGGCGCGTGATATGTTGCAGGCCTATGACAGCATTCGCCATCACAATACCCGTTATCGCGAAAATCGAGCCTTTGTCAATTTTGTGGACGGTGGGGGATGGCTGGCACGGCGGGCGGATTTTGAGCGGCTGTGGGAACATTGCGATTATTTTATTAATCTGGCCCACCTAGATCAGTTAGAGGCGATCCTGCTGGCGCATGTGCCGCGGAAGTGAGACGGCCACCAGCGGCCAGGCAAAATGGTAAGGCGCTTGGCAAACTGCCAGCCCTTGCTAGAGGGCCTTTAATTTATATAGGAGCCCAGGGCTTCAACCCCGAGCGGGAAACGGCTTGGCGGTAATCAAACTTTACCCTCAGGCGGGCACATTCGGCAATACCCTCAGGATTTATCCCTCAGACGAAATGCCCGCAGACAGTGCCGGGTGACCCTTTCGTGTTACCCCACACAGTGCGGTGAAGGCAAAGCCGACCTAACCCGCGTTCTCCCCGTCATCGGGCCATGATTAGGCCGACTACCCCCGCCCAAAGCACATAATACAGCATGGGCATAAGGGTGTAACGAATGATGCTCCCCTCTTTGCCGCTCAGTCCCACAACCGAGGCCGCTGCCACAACGTTGAGCACACAGATCATGTTGCCGGCGTTCGCCCCAAGCGCTTGCAACGCCAAGATGACAAAAGGCGAAAGATGGGTCTGAACGGCCACGCTCACCTGGAACAACGAGAACATCATGTTGCTAAAGGTGGCACTACCGGCCAGGAAGGAACCCAGACTGCCGATAAGCGGAGCGACCAGCGGCCAAAACTGCCCCATCAGCCCGGCCGCCTGTTGGGCTAACTCAATCGGCATGCTTTCAAGCCCGGCTTGGTTGACCCCGGAATTGATGAAAATGCGCACCATGGGCAGGGCCCCGCCCAGGGCGATGGCGCTCCCTACCAATCGGTGCAGGGACTCAGACACAACGCGTTGCCAACTCGGCCGTTCAAGCCGATAAAACCAAGCCGAGAACAACGCCACAATCACAAAGAAGGTGCCCGGCAGGTAAAGCGGTTCCAACGAGGTGCTGATTCCACTCCCAAAAATGTTCTCAAAGCGTATGGACTGACCCTGAAGAAAAGCCTTGAGCGGCAAAAAAGGCAAGCGGCTAATGACCAACAAAAGGGTTAAGAGGATATAGGGCAGCCAAGCACGCAACAGCGGCATGGGATGGGTGATGGTCTGCTCTTCTTCTGTCGGCGCTTGGAAATACCAGGTGGGTTTAGGGATGAGAAAGCCTCTGCGCGCCGCCGGGATGACCACCAGCATCCCCACCAGGGCGCCGATCAGGGTGGGGAACTCTGGGCCTAACAGCCAAGCCACAAGATACGCCGGGAGCAGAAAACTCACGCCGGCAAACAAAGCAAACTTCCACATGACCAGACCCTCTTTCCACGATTTGTTCCGGCCAAAAAAGCGCGTAAGTAAGAGGACTTGTAATAGGGGAATCAGAGAGCCGACAAACAGGTCAATGCCGACCGCTTGAACGGCGACGGTATGGATCACCTCGGGTAGGGTCAGGCCGCCGCTTACCTGGGCCACAATCGGCGCCATTTGCCCACCGGTTTGTAACCCCCTAGTCATCCCGATCTGAAACGTCGTTCCCAAGGCGCCAAAGGTCACCGGGCTGCTGTTGGCTGTGAGCGCAAGCACCACGGCGGCCAGAGGCGGAAAGCCAAGCGCGACCATGAGTGGAGCGGTAATCGCTGCCGGGGTACCAAAACCGGCCGCGCCTTCGATAAAAGCGCCGAACAGCCAGGCAATAATAATGGCTTGCACACGGCGATCCGGCGAGATGGCAAAGAACATCCCGCGAATGCGTTCCATCGCGCCGGCACTGGTCAAGGTATTTAAGAGCAAGATGGCACCAAAGAGGATCCATAAGATGGATAAGGAAATCATCCATCCTTCCATCACAGACGCCGCGATGTGCACTGCGGGCACCTTCCAAACCAAAAACGCCAGCGCACCGGTGAGGAATAGGCTCAACGGCATGGCTTTGCTCGCGGGCAACCGCAACACAACCAGGAGAATAAAGATCGCTAGAATCGGTGTTAACGCCGCCAGAGTGGTCAGAAGCGTCATCTTAAGCCTCGAAAAAGGTGTTCATCTCTAATGCCAAAACGAGGCACTGGGTCTTGGTTCGTAACGTTCATAAATTGTAGTCAAACTGCGCTCTTTGTAAACCATCCTTGTCACATGTTGTGGGGCATCCAAGGTCTATTTCGCGTTTAGATTTCGAGAGCGTGTACTCCGAGTTATCCGGCTTGGCGAAATGAGAGGATCCGATGTCCATAAACCAGAGCACCCTCAACGCCCTCTGACCAGGTTTATGCGCGGGCTAATGGCCAGCGCAATTCGGTTTCAAATGGCGTGCTCCCTTTGGTCCATTTTGTAACACCCCTGATAGGGTGTTGAATAATCCGTCTATAATCCCGTCCTGCTTCGTATTAGCGGCTGGGTGGGCGTGGTCATTGCGGTCTTCAACCTGGCCACCTTTTTTATCCTGAAACCCCAGTATGCCTGGTTAGGTGTCTTGCATTTACCGCTAACGGTGATCTCGGTGTTGGCGCTGATCCTTTCATTCCGTTTGCCGCGCCTTCAAACAACCGAAGAGTCTCCATTTGCGGGCAAGGTATAATCCCAGGGTGAAAACCCTCCGTGATAGGCTGCGCTGGCTTGGGCTGGGAATCGCGCTAGCGCCGGTGACGTATACGGCCGACGTGCGCCCGCTCTTCACCCCCACCCCTCGTTATCGCCGACGGCTACGGCATCCCTGATGCCTGCGCCGCACCACACCCCTGCGCTACGATTACGAAGCCCTGGCGGGGCGTTTTTTGTCCATGACAAACCAACCGCATCCCCCAGCCACCTTCAGGGGGCTTTGTGTATGTAGCCCATGGCTTCAGCCCCGGGCGGGCAACGTCCTGAGCGCTACCATGCCGGATGACAACCCCGGCTCTTCGTTCTACACCCCGCGCCTTCTCTCCAATCGCTCATGCTATAATCGCCTCAAAGGAGTGATTACCATGCGCACCTGGATCTTGACGCTCATTCTGGTCGCTCTGCTGGCGGCCTGTGCCGCGCCCGCGCCTTCGCCTACCCCGCCGCCCCTGCGCCCGACTTCTGCCCAACCCCAACGCCCCCCTGAGGCTTCGCCCACGCCGCCGCCACCTCAGCCCACCACCACCCTCGCCCCCACCCATACCGCCTCGCTCGTGCCCACGCCGGTCAACCCCGCCCCCGATCCGGCACGCCTGACCTGGCGTCCGTTTGCCACCGGCCTAGAACGCCCGGTAGACTTGGCCGACCTGGGCGATGGGCGCATCCTGGTGTTGGAACAGGCCGGGGTTATCCGTCAGGTGAACAACGGCCAGGTGGCGCCTGCGCCGTTCATGGATCTGCGTGATCGCGTTGGCAGCCGCGGCTCGGAGCAGGGCCTGCTTGGCATCGCCCTCGATCCCGCTTTCGACCGCAACGGCTTCTTTTACCTCAACTACACCGACCAGCGCGGTAACACCGTCGTCGCGCGCTACGCCCTCACTCCCGATGGCCGCTTCGGCGACCCCCAATCCGAGGTGCGCCTGCTCTACGTCGAACAGCCCTACGCCAACCACAACGGCGGGGGATTGGTCTTCGGCCCCGATGGCTACCTCTACATCGGCCTGGGCGACGGCGGCTCGGCGGGTGATCCCCAGGGGCGCGCCCAGGATCCCAACACCCTGTTGGGCAAGATGCTGCGCCTGGACGTTCACAGCGCTCAGCCCTACGCCATCCCTGCCGATAACCCCTTCGCCAGCGGTAGCGGTGGGCGGCAGGAAATCTGGGCGCTGGGATTGCGCAACCCCTGGCGTTATGCTTTTGACCCGGCTACCGGCGATCTCTACATTGCCGACGTCGGACAGAACCGCTGGGAAGAAGTGGATTACCTGCCCGCCGGCACACCGCCCGGCGCCAATTTCGGTTGGAACTACCGCGAGGGTGCCCACCCCTTCAAGGGTGAACCGCCGGCCGGTTTGACCCTGATTGACCCAATCTGGGAATACGGCCACGACCAGGGCGGGTGCTCGATCACCGGTGGTTTTGTCTATCGTGGGCAGGCCCTGCCCGAACTGCAAGGGGTCTATATCTTCGGCGATTACTGCAGTGGGCAGGTCTGGGGGCTGTGGCGCACCCCGGTCAGCAGCACCTTTCAGGTGTTGGAACTGATGCGCACCCCGGCCAACATCAGCGCCTTTGGGCAGGATCGCCAGGGTGAACTGTACCTGCTCGATCACCGCAGTGGGACGATTTACCGCCTCGAACGCCCCTGACCTGGAGGGCCGATGATCTTACAGGTGGGGCTGGAGAACGGGATTGAAGGGCGCAGCCTGGCCTGGGCGTTGGAGCATCCGGGCTGTTTTGCCTACGGGCGTGATGCCACCGAAGCCCTGATCGCCATCGTCCCGGCCTATGTGGCCTACGCCGCCTGGGTCAACCGCCGCGTTCAGCCCGCATGGCTGCCCGAGGGAGGGGACGTGGATGTGCGCTTGGTCGAAGTGTGGGAGGTCTATCATCTAAACGAATTCTACGAGCGCGTGCCCGCGGGCGGCTATGAGGTCAACGCCTGGTTTCAGCACGACTGGAAGCCGCTCACCCGCCTGGAGGTGCGGCGGGGCTTGCAGTTGCTGGCCTGGAGCCGTGCCGACCTGCTCGCCCTGGTGCAGGGACTGGATGCGGCCGCCCTCGACCGCACTTACCCCGGCGAGCACTGGAGCATCCGCGGTATCTTGGAGCACCTGGCCGGCGCCGAATGGTGGTACCTCGACCGGCTCAACCTGGCCGATCAACCCCGCGCCGCGCTCCCGGCCGACCCCTTCGAACGCCTGGCAGTGGTGCGCCAGCGCCTGGAGATGGTCTTGCCCCAACTGGAAGGGGAAGAACGCGTCATCGGCAAGCAGGGCGAACTATGGAGCCCACGCAAACTCCTGCGCCGCGCCCTATGGCACGAGCGCGACCACTATGATCACATCCGCCGCCTGCTCGGCCTAAACTAACCCCCCTGACAAGCCCCCAAATTACGGGAAAACCCGCATGACACGGCGGGTTTTCGGCGTTAAAGTAGGGAGGCTCAAACCTTTTTCTATCCGGGAGGATGCCATGCGTCGTACCATTATCTTATGGGGGAGTCTGATTGCGCTCATGAGCGGCCTGTTGAGCGCCTGCGCGCCTTCTCCCCAGCGCGTGCAAGCCGCACTCTTTCAAACCCAAACCGCCTGGACACCCGTGCCCACGCTGACGCCCTACCCTACTTACACCCGTTACCCGACCGCCACGCGTTATCCCACCTACACCCCTTACCCCACCTACACCAAAGTTTTGCCTACGCACACCCCTACTGCCAGCCCCACGCCGCCGTTCACGCCCCAAACCATTGGGCCGATTTGGGATTCTTGGCACGACACCTCGTATTCGGTGGAGGTAAGTATCACCAACGTCCGCTGGCTTGAGCGCGGCCTCTACAGCGAACCCAAGGCGGGCAACGTTTATGTCATCGTAGATCTAACGGTGAAGAACCTCGGCCCCGGTTCCATCAACAACTTCGGCTCGGGGTTTTTCAAGGTGCTGGATGCCAACGGCGTGCTCAAAGATGATGATTACACCAGCGATGTTGAAGACTGCCACCTGGACTATGTGGATTTGATGCCCAACGGCACCTTCAGCGGCTGTTTGCTGTTCGAAGTCCCGCAGAGCGGTCACCTGGAATTCATCTATACCCCCTACCAATACGAACCGCTCAAGCCCGGGCGCTATCTCTCGTTTCTCCTGCGGCCCTGAGTCGCGATCCCAAACCCAATATCATCATGGAGGACATCGTGGATCCCAATTATGTATCTAAACCTTCTCAATCATCCTCAGCCCCGTCACGGCCTTACGAGGGCCTGCGCACCCTGGCGGGTGTGCTCAGGGTTCTGGGTTATTTAGCCTGGGGAGGTGGCTTGTTACAGGCCTGTTCCGCCGCTGCGCAAGCCGAGGAGCATTGGGAAGACCCGGTGATAGCTTTCCTGCTCTGGTTTGGAATTTCATTCACCGCCGGCCTGGTCAACCTGCTTACCGCCGAATTGATTAAACTCGCCCTGGATGCCAAGGCCGACCTGGAGCAGTTGGTAACCAAGATCAACGCCCTGGTGCCAACCCCCAGCCCCGCGGAGATCGCCCCTACTGCGGACGCCGCCACACCCCCTGCCTCACCGCAGGCGTAACCCACGCGCCCCGGCAACCTGCCGGGGCTTTTTATCCCAATGAAAGTCAAAAAATGCCCCTTTCGGGTCATTGTTAGCCCGACCAAGGGGGATTACCATCGCTTTCACCTTTTGGGTCGGTGAGCCGTCCACATAATTGTGGTTTCACAACGACACACCGCTTTCTGCCACAACAGGAGGAGACTATGGTCTTCCATCCCGCGCCCAAACCCCATTTCACACCTTGGGATTCGGTTGAACACGATGCCTGTGCCCTCTATATGAGTGTGCGCAAGCACGGCCAGAGCACCTTCGGCACCCTCAAGCGCGCCTTGGGAGCGCTGATCAGCATGGGGCACCGCACCGGTTTTGTCAACGGTGAGGGAGATGGCGCCGGGGTGCAAACCGATATTCCGCGCCGACTTTGGGCGCGCCGGTTGGCGCAAGCCGGTCTGCCCTCCTATCTGGCCACCCGGCCGGGTTTCTGGGTAGGACACCTCTTTGTGCCACCCGAGATGTCTGAAACCTTATTACGTGACGCGCTCTCCGCCCACTTCGATCACGCCGGGCTTAACCCGCTCTACCTGGAACCGGGGCGGGTGCGCCCGGAGGCGCTTGGAGCACAAGCGCGCCAGAAACCGCCGCAGTTCTGGCAAATCGCCGGCCACGTGAGCAACACCGAGAATCTTGAAGAACGTTTGCTCCACGTTCAAGCGGCCTTGGAGCGCGATTTTCCTTGCCATTTTGCGTCTCTTAGCCCCCATACGGTGGTGTATAAGGTGCGCGGCTCGGTCGAGGTACTGGCCCAATACTACCCCGACTTGCGCGATCGCTACTTTGATACTTCCGCCGTGATGTGCCATGCGCGTTACTCGACCAATACCGTCTCGACCTTCGAACGCGCCCAACCCTTTGCGCTCTTGGGACACAACGGAGAAATCAACACCATCCAGCGTCTGCGGCAAGAGGCAAAGCAACTAGGCGTTCCATTGGTGGACGGCGCTTCCGATTCTCAGGATGTTGACCGTCTGTTACATACCCTGTGCGCCTATTACCACCTTGATTTGATCGAGGCAATGGAGATGGTCTTTCCGCCCTCCCCGCACGAGATCAGCCTATTGCCCCCTGAATATCGGGAGACCTATCAAAACCTGCGGCGAGCGCTGGGGCCCTATGCCCAAGGGCCGGCAGCCATCGTCGCCCGCTGGGGGGCCTGGGTTGTGGCCAGTGTGGATGCGCTCGGTTTGCGTCCGTTGTGGTGGGTAGAGACTGAAAAAGAATATGTCTTCACCTCGGAACGAGGGGCGATTCCCATGGAAACCTGGGTGAGCGAACCGCGTGCTCTGGCACCGGGGGAGAAGGTAGCCCTCTTGTTGCGCCGGGGCGAGGATGCATTGGTGCTGGATCATGCGCAGATACGCCGCCATGTGGTCAACCGGGCGGCTCAGCGCTATATCCCCGCGGCGAGCGGTCACATCGAGCCGGAATGGGAGACTTGGCCGGAAGCCGAACCCCCGTTTGCGCCCATGGGCAACCCCGTCGGTCAAACGGAGGTTCTGGCGCGCCCGGCCGCGTTTTCGCTGGCCCTGCCCCGCTCGGCTTCGACGCCCTTCAAACTGGCCTGGCAGGAACGGCCGGTGTCTCAACCCTCGCGCCGGCCCCCTTTACCGGTCAACTCACGTCTGTTAGCTGCTAACGGCTGGTTGCGCGATCACCTGAACGAAGTGGCCGCCCTGGCCAGCGAGCAAAAGGATGACCTGATCAGTTCGCTGGGCTATGATGGGCCGTTGGCGGCGCTTAGTCGGGTGCGCGTCAATTTGGCCGATTTCTTCAAGGAAGCGGTGGCGGTGGTTACCAATCCCTCGATAGATCACGCTCGTGAGGGAGAGGTGTTTTCTACCGGTGTTTTGGTAGGTGCCCGCCCGGCAATTGGCCAACCCTGCCGTGAAACGGATATCCTAATCGAACTGGGGCTTCCCATTCTCACTGGCGGATATCCGGGGTTGTATTCTGAAGAAGTCGCAGAACGGGTAGCCCACCGCTTTGGAACCCTGACCTTTGAGGCGTTGGTCGCCACGTTTGGCCCCCGTGTTACCTGGCTTCCTCTCGGCGTCCGGAGAGAGGAAACCGTCTCGGCGGCCCTGGAACGGTTGGGACATGAAGCGGTGGAGGCAGTGCAAGGCGGGCAACAATGCCTGATCCTGGATGACCTGGCAGCCATGGATGAGGGCCTAAACTGGCTGGATCCCCACTTGGCGCTCAGCGCGCTGGATCGGGCGTTGCGATCGGCGCCTGCCGGGCCGGAGGGCAATTTACGTCGCCGTGCCGGAATTGTGGTGCGCAGCGCCGCTTTGCGTAATCTGCACGATCTGGCGTTGGCCTGCGGCTTGGGAGCAGATGCCGTTGTGCCCTATGCCCTCTTTGCCGTTGCCTTGAAGAGCGAAGGCACACCGGTGGAGGATGCAGTCGCCGAGCCATTGCTAACGCGCGTCATGGAGAATGTGCAAGAGGGTCTGGAGAAGGTGACCTCGACCATGGGCTGCCACGAACTACGCGGGTATGGGCGCGTCTTCGGGGCGATCGGTTTGGCACCCAGCCTGGCCGAGGTCTTTGACGCGCCCAATTACCTGGGCAGCGAATCCGTCGGGATGACCTGGGAACGCCTGGAAGCCGAATCCCGCCAGCGCGGCGCCGAACTCCGTGGCGAGGCCGAAGAACCGCGCTTGCCCTTCCAGAGCCGTTTTTATCCCAAGTTCTGGAAAGTGGTGTTCAATTTTGCCCGAGGCGAGCTAGACTATGCCGAGGTACAACGCACGTTCCAGAATCTGATGGCCGAGACACCGGTTGCCCTGCGCCACCTACTGGATTTTAAACCCGCTACCGTGCCCGCGCGACCGGAAGAGGTAGACCTCTCGATCCAAGATTATGATCTGCCCCTGGTCATTGACGCCATGTCCTACGGCTCGCAAGGTGAGAATTCATTCAAATCCTACATCCACGCCGCGGCAGCGCTCAACATGTTGTGCATTAACGGTGAAGGGGGTGAATTGCCCGAGATCATGGGCCAATATAAACACAACCGAGGTCAGCAGGTCGCCAGTGGACGCTTTGGGGTCAATGCCGAGTTTCTCAACTCGGCGGCAGTGTTGGAAATTAAGATTGGGCAGGGTGCCAAACCCGGCGAAGGGGGAATGCTACCAGCGTTTAAGGTGACGCCGAAGGTCGCCCGTGCTCGGCGCACCCCACCTTATGTCACCTTGCTTTCGCCTTCCAATAACCACGATCTCTATTCCATCGAAGATTTGGCCCAACTGATCGAGGAACTGAAACTGGTCAACCCCCGGGCTAAAATCTCGGTCAAGGTACCGGTGGTGCCGGGAATTGGCATCATTGCCGTCGGCATTGCCAAAGCCGGTGCAGATATCATCAACATCTCGGGGTATGATGGTGGCACCGGCGCCGCACGCAAACATGCGCTACAGTATGCCGGTTTGCCAACCGAGATCGGGATATGGCTGGCGCATCATGCTCTGGTCGAAGCGGGCATTCGGCACAAAGTTGAATTGTGGGCGAATGGAGGGATGAAAAGCGGTGCCGATGCGGTAAAGATGATCTTGTTGGGTGCCAATCGGGTGGGCTTCGCGACGATGGCGATGGTTGCCTTGGGTTGCACCATTTGTCGCCAATGCAACTTGGGCACCTGCCACGTTGGCATTGCCACTCAAATCCAGAGCATAGAGGAAGCCCGCGAAAGAGGGCTAAAGCATTTTGTCCCGCTGGTCTTTGAGCGTGACCACGAACGCATCGTGCGTCTCTTCCGTGCTCTGGCCGAGGAAATGCGACAGATCACGGCTCAACTTGGCGCCACCCGCTTGCAGGATTTAGTGGGTCGGGCTGACTTGATGGAACAGGTCCGCAGCCATGAAGCCATTGACCTCTCCCCATTATTGCGCGCGTTACCGGTCCAACCGCGCCCCGCACCCGAGCCGGGGGTGGGGGTTCTGCTCATCCGCCCGCGCAACAGCCTGAGCACCATCTTGACCGATCTGATTATGCAGGCCGTAAGCGAAGGTGAGCGCGAGGTCACCTACCAGGACTCGGTTTCGGCCATAGATCGGGCGCTGGGGTCGCGCCTGGCAGGAGAACTGATGCGACACCCCGATCTTTACCACCGCGTAGATGCTCTACACCTGCGCTTTGGACCCTCGGCCTTGGCCGGAAACGGTTTTGCGGCCTGGAATACCGAGAAGGTAGACGTATTGATCGAGGGAGGCGCCCAGGATGGCGTAGCCAAGGGGGCGAATGGTGGTCGCGTGGCCATCATGAAGGGATTAAACCACGACGGAACGCGCTTGGATGGCAGTGTGGGCAAATCTTTTGCCTATGGCGCACAGGATGGCATCTTGATCGTCCAGGGGAATGCCGACGCCCGCGCTTGTGTTCGCCTTTCTGGGGCGCGGGTCATCATAGGCGGCGAGATCACCCGCCCGTTGGAAGATGCCCAAGGTAACCTGGGCACACACGCTAACCTAAAAGGGTTCGCCTGCGAATATATGACCGCAGGCACTGTGATCCTCTTGGGTGATCCGGGGCCGTATGCTTTTTCGGGGATGACCGGTGGAGTGGTGTACCAAAAACTCACCCCCGAGTACGGATTTGATGAGCAGGCACTGCGCCGCCGCCTGGCCCGCGGGGCACGGGTTCACATCCTTCCGGTGGACGATGATGACGTTTCAGCCATCCGTGACCTAATGCGGCATTACATCCAAGCCCTTGAACAAACGTATCAGTTTGAAACTGCAGAGCGCATGCGGGCGCTGGTGGCAGAAAATGCGCGGGTGAAGGAGCTGTTTGTGAAAATCGTACCCGAGGTGTGATCGGGCTCATGACGAACATACCGAGGGGGTACAAAAAGTGCTTTGATCTTTCTCTTGCAAAATTCTAACGTTTTTCATATGCAGGCGGGCTACTCATTTAAGTGCATCGCGTAAACATGCTCATGCGGTGCCATCAATCCCATGGGAAAGGAGGGATGTGGCGATGATCGAACCCTTCGTGCCCTGGCGTGAAATCCGGCGCATGGAACGCGAGATGGAACGCATGGAGCGCGAGATGGATCGCCTGTTTGAAACGTTCTTCCCGCGCCGCCGTCGCTTCTTTGAGGTCGAATTCCCGCCCATGAACGTGTGGACCAACAGCGAGGGCGCGGTAGTGACGGTCGAACTGCCCGGGGTGAATCCGGAGCAGATCGAGGTCTCCGTGGTTGGGGATACGCTCACCCTGCGCGGCAAGCGCGTCGCCGAGGATCTGCCCGAGGGTGCGCGTTACCAACGCCGTGAACGTTTCCAGGGCGAGTTTGCGCGCTCGTTGCAGTTGCCCTTCACCATTGATGCCGATCATGTCGAAGCCCAGTATGAGAACGGCATTCTGACCATCACGCTGCCGCGCGCCGAGGCCGACAAACCCAAACGCATCACCGTCCAGGCGGCCTGAGGCGCACTTTGATCCCATCCGGAAAGGAGGGTTGACCTATGGCGGAGGAAACCCGTGCTTTACAAGTGCGCGAAGAAACCCGTCCGGCTCGCGTTGAGCGGGCTCGCCGTGTCTTTGCCCCGGCGGTGGATATTCTTGAAACGCACGACGACATCCTGATCCTGGCCGATATGCCGGGGGTGAATCAGGATAACATTGAAGTGACGCTCGAAAAGAACATCCTCACCCTGCGCGGCACCGTCCAGAGCCATGCTCCCCAGGGCTATGACCTGGATTATGCCGAATATGAGGGTGGGGATTACGAACGCACCTTCACTCTAACCGAAGATATCGAACGCGATAAAATCGAAGCCTCGATCAAGGACGGTGTCTTGCAGGTTCGCTTGCCAAAGGCCGGTCCGGCGCGAGTCCGCCGCATCCCGGTCAAGGCGGCATCATAGAAACCTCAGCCGGGAAAGGAGGTGAGAGTATGCCCATCACCGATCTAATTCCCTGGCGACCCAAGAACCGCGCGCTGGCCGTGCGCCGCGAGGCAGAACGCTCGCCCTTCGCTCTGATGCGCGACCTCGACCGCTGGATGGAGTCGTTCTTCGACCGCGCCTGGTCGCTCTCGCCGTGGGAGTGGTTTGAAGAGACCTGGGAGACCTTCACGCCGCGCGTGGATGTCAAAGAAACGGCCAAGAAGGTTGTCGTGACCGCCGAACTGCCCGGCCTGGATGAGAAAGATATCGAGATCTCCGTGGTCGGGGATACGCTGGTGCTCAGCGGCGAGAAGCGCCAGGAGGAAGAAGAACAGGGCGAGGATTACTATCGCATGGAACGCCGCTACGGCTCGTTCCGCCGTGTTATCCCTCTGCCCTGCGAGGTCGAAGTGGATAAGGCCGAAGCCACCTTCAAGAAGGGCGTGCTGACCATCACCCTACCCAAGACGCCCGAGGCGCAGAGCGCGCGCAAGACCATCCCGATCAAGACTGCCTGATGCGGGTCTTAGCCACCACGTGGGGGCGGGTGATCCCCGCCCCCATTCCATCCTGGACGGGAAAGGAGGGGAGGCTATGATCATCGGTGCCGCACGGATGCAGCACTTGTTCCGCCGCATTGCCGGCATTAACGTGGATAAGAACGACCTCAAACGCGTTTCCGACCTGATCAGCGATAAACTGCATGACCTACTGATCATGGCCGAACGGGCCGCGGCGGCCAACGGGCGCGACGTGATCACCGAGGCAGACCTACCACTCACGGCCGGCTTTCAACGCAGTTTGCAAGCCTTCCGTGATTTGGAGGAAGAGATCGAACTGCGCCCGGTCTTGGAACGTATGGCCACCTACCCGCCGCTGGATCGCACCTTATCGGCGGAGGTCGAAGCGATGCTGCCCGACCTGGCCGGGGCCCTGCTGTTGATCATAGCCAACAGCCTCAAAATCCTCGACCCCGAGGTGGAGAACCCACTTCCCGAGCACTGGGATCGGTTGGAACTGCTGTTGGAATTGACGCTGTGAACACTGCCACACTGCCCCGCCGGTCTCTGCCCTGACCGGCGGGTCGTTGAATACCAGCGGGCTCGGTCAATCCACTCACGTCAGGTCTTCCCTTAGGGCACATCAACCAGGCGCACCTTGCGTCAACGTACGGTGCTGGCCGTGGGATCGGTCGCCCCTGTAAAGCGGCCTTCGGGGTAAAATCGAGAGGGACACCTTGATCTCGAAACCGAGGGAAACCTGCGTTTGGCGCGTTCTTCGTTCACTCGTTTTCTCCCTTTCATCCTAACCTTGGCGATTGCATTGGGAATCCGTGTGTGGCTGTGGCGCGTTTACCCGGTGCGCGCCTTCAGCGATACCGGTGCCTACCGCCGCGCTGCGCAAAGCATCCTCAACGGCTGGGAAAACTACGACGGTGTGCGCACGCCGGGCTACCCGGCTTTTTTAGCGCTGTGGGGCAGTGACGGGCGGGTGTACCTGGCGCAGTTGGGCTTGGGCTTGCTGACCACGTTGCTCTTTTTCTATCTGGGCTGGCGGTTATGGCGGTCGCCGCTCGCAGGGATGATCGCGGCGCTGGCGCATACGCTCAACCTGGGGCAACTCTTTTTCGAAGCACACCTGCTGAGTGAAACCCTGGCCACGTTTTGGGTCGTGCTGACGTTAACCCTGGCCTGGGTCTGGCTTGAGGCGTCCCCTCGTGGGCGTCCCTGGGCGGCAGCGGGTCTCGGGCTGAGCGGCGCCATGGCCGGGCTGACCCGCCCCTTGTTTTTGTTCTTGCCCTTCTGGTTGGGATTAGCATTGGCTGCGTGGCCGGTCATCGGCGGCCCGGGTGGGCTGGGGCGGCGGCTACGCCGTTTGGAATGGCGCACTCTGCTGGCGGCCTGGCTCGCCGCCGGCGTGCTGGTGGGGGCATGGATGGTGTTCATCCATGCCCGCTTTGGGATGTGGAGCGTGACCACCATGACCGGTTACAACCTGATCCAGCACACCGGGTACTATTTTGAATATGTGCCCGATGACTACGCCGCCCTGCGCGACGTGTATCTGCGCTACCGCGACGCCCGCATCGCCCAATACGGCACCCAGAGCAATGCCATCTGGCAGGCGATCCCGGAGATGATGCAAGCGTCTGGGCTGGGATTTTACGATCTCTCGCGTACCCTGGCACGTCTCTCCCTGCAACTCATCCGCGAACACCCCGATCTTTACTTGCGCTATGCCCTCCGAGGATGGTGGCTCTTCTGGCGCGCGCCGATCATCTGGGTACCGGCGAATCTGGCCGATCCGGCTTGGCAACCATGGTTGAGCGGGCTGGCCTGGGCCGAACGCGCCGGGCTTTTCGGCCTCAACCTGCTTTTTATCCTGCTCTCACCGCTAATGCTGGTGCGGCGCTGGCGCGAGCGGCTAGCCCTACCCGCTTATCTGGGGTTGCTGGCCGCAACCCTGTGGGTAACGTCCATCCTGCAAACCCTGCCCGATCACGGCGATAACCCGCGCTTCCTCATCCCCATGCAATCCCTGGTCGTGTTATGGGGGATTGGGGTGGCCGGGGCACTATACACCTTTTACCGCCATCGCGCCGCTCAATCCAACTCTCCCCATGACCTCCGAAGTGAGGTAAAATAATCAAGGTCGTCCACGCATCTCGGCACGGTGACGATGAGGCTCGCCCGTGCCATGCAACGCGATGTTTCGGGGTAACCGATGATAGCCTCTACCTAATCCGGTAGAGGCTATTTTTATTGGCCTCGCTTATTATGGAGGAAAAGTATGGACACATCGGCATCGCCAACGACAACCCAAGCGGCGCTTAGCCCGCACCGCGCCCTGCGCTTCGTCCTGCTCATCGGGGTGGTGAGCCTGTTCGCCGATATGACCTACGAGGGCGCGCGCAGCATCAACGGGCCTTTTCTGGCACTGCTGGGCGCCAGTGGGGCGGTTGTGGGCACCGTTTCGGGGTTGGGAGAATTGATCGGCTATAGTTTACGCTTGGTCTCCGGCTTTTTCAGCACCCGCACGCGGCGCTACTGGCTGACCACCTTTATCGGTTACGGCATCAACCTGTTAGCGGTGCCCCTGTTGGCCCTGAGCGGGAACTGGCCGGTCGCAGCGGTGCTGATGATCGCCGAGCGGGTAGGTAAGGGCATCCGCGTGCCCCCGCGCGATACCATGCTCTCGTTTGCCACCCAGCAGATGGGGCGAGGTTGGGGCTTTGGCCTGCACGAAGCCCTCGATCAAATCGGTGCCATTCTCGGCCCGCTGGTGGTGGCGGCAATTCTGGCCATCCAGGGCAACTACCGCCACGGTTATGCCGTCTTACTACTCCCGGCTCTCTTGGCTTTGGGCGTTCTGGCGGCGGCGCGTTACCTCTACCCCCGCCCGCAGGACCTGGAAGCCGACGCCCCGGCCCTGCGCTTTAGCGGGTTCAACCGCGCCTTCTGGATTTACGTGCTGGCCGCCGGTCTGATTGCCGCCGGCTTTGCCGATTTTCCGCTGATCGCCTACCACTTTGAAAAAGCGGCGGTCGTGTCCCCGGCCATGGTGCCGGTGCTGTACGCCATTGCCATGGGGGTGGATGCGTTGGCGGCGCTCATCTTTGGACGCATCTTTGATCGTCTCGGCGTGGTTACCATGATGCTGGTAGCATTCCTCACCGCCTTCTTTGCGCCGTTGGTCTTCTTGGGCGGGGCGGTGGCCGCCGGGATCGGGATGGCGCTGTGGGGTATCGGCATGGGAGCGCAGGAATCCATCATGCGCGCCGCCCTGGCCGAGCGCATCCGTCCGGAACGCCGGGCGCTGGCCTACGGGATCTTCAACACCGCCTACGGCTTGTTTTGGTTCGGGGGCAGTGTGCTCATGGGGTATCTGTACGATGTTGCGCTTCCGGCCTTGATCATCTTCTCCATCCTGGTGCAGTTGGCGGCGCTTCCGTTGTTTTATGTGATTCGTGGAAAGGAGTAGATCAAGATGTTAGTCCGTGATGTGATGACACCCAACGTGCCTGCCATTGCGTTGGAAGCCACGCTGACCGTTGCCGCGGAGAAAATGCTCGCCGATCATACCGATACCCTGTTTGTGGTTAAGGGCGAGCGGCTGGTGGGAACCATCGGCTTGCGCGATCTGTTTACCGCTCCGGTTCCAGCCCACTTTGAGGGCGCCACCCTGCGCCAGCCTGACCTCGATGCCCTGCGTCAGGTGTGGAATCGAACCCGCGTTGAACACCTGATGAATACCAACGTCCTCTCTGTAACCGAGGATACTCCCCTGCTCAAGGCCGCCGAGATCATGATCAACAGCGGCAAACATCCTCTGCCGGTCTTGCGCCAGGGGGCAGTGGTGGGAATGATCACGCGGCAGGCGGTGGTGCGGGCAGTGCTGGCGGCTCGTCATGGAGAGATGAATGAAAACCGTTAAGTCGGAGCCAAGCGACTTAACGGAAATGAGGACTCAAACACACGATACCTTAAGGAGAAACTGTTATGGCCAAAATCACTTCTGTTCACGCGCGCGAGATTCTCGATTCACGCGGCAATCCTACCGTTGAGGTTGAAGTCCGCCTCAGTGATGGTGCCTTCGGGCGCGCTGCTGTTCCCTCCGGCGCTTCAACCGGCGTCCACGAAGCGCTGGAACTGCGCGACGGCGACAAGACGCGCTTTGGCGGCAAGGGGGTATTGAAGGCGGTTGCCAATGTCAACGGCCCCATTGCCGCCGCCCTGCTCGGCCAGGAAGCCACCGATCAGGCGGCAGTAGATCGCATTCTGCTCGACCTGGATGGGACGCCCAACAAACGCCACCTAGGCGCCAATGCCATCCTGGGCGTCAGCCTGGCCACCGCCCGCGCCGCCGCGGCCTCACTGCACCAGCCGCTCTACCGCTACCTGGGCGGCGAGGATGCAACGCTCTTGCCCGTGCCAATGTTCAACATCCTTAACGGCGGGGTGCATGCCAACTGGCAAGGCACCGATCTGCAAGAATTCATGATTGCGCCTGTCGGCGCGCCGACCTTCCGTGAAGCCCTGCGTTGGGGGGCCGAGATTTACCATACCCTCAAAGGGGTGCTGAAAGAGAAGGGTTATGCCACCGGCGTGGGGGATGAAGGCGGTTTTGCACCTGCCCTCAAACGCAACGTGGATGCCGTGGAATTGATCCTCCAAGCCATCGAGAAGGCCGGCTACAAACCCGGCCTGCAGGTCGTGCTGGCCCTCGACCCCGCCTCAAGCGGTTTCTTTGAAGACGGCGCTTACCACTTGCGCACCGAGAACCGCCGCGTATCGGCAATGGAAATGGTGCATATGTACGCGGAATGGGTCAACAAATACCCCATCCGGGTGCTGGAAGACGGCCTGGCCGAGGATGATTGGGACGGCTGGAAACTCTTAAACCAGGCTTTGGGCGAGAAAATCGAACTGGTCGGCGACGACATCTTTGTCACCAACGTGGAACGCATCACCCGCGGCATTCAAGAGAATATCGCCAATGCAGTGCTGATCAAACTCAACCAAATCGGCACCCTGACCGAGACCATCGCGGCGGTCAAACTGGCGCGTCAGGCCGGCTGGGGCGCCATGGTCTCGCACCGCAGTGGCGAGACGGTGGATTCGTTCATCGCCGATTTCACCGTGGCCATGGGCACCGGGCACTTGAAGACCGGCGCGCCGTGCCGCGGCGAGCGGGTGGAGAAATACAACCAACTCTTGCGCATCGAAGAGGAACTGGGGTCACGCGCCACGTATGCCGGACAGCACGCCTTCGTGCGTTAGTGTTCAGTTGCCCGGGGTAAAACGCGCCCCGCGGCGTGCCGTGAGGAAGATCATGGGTGAGCAAGAACACGAATTGGAAAAATTAGAGGTGTGGGTGACCCGCGAGATGGCGGAGGATTTGCGCGCCCTGTTGCAAGAAGAGGGTTGGACGCAGGACGAAGGCCTGCGCCTGATCCTGGGCGCGGGGATGGGGGCCGTGCGGGCGGCACAGGCAGAAGCGGATCTGGAGAACGAGGCACTGCCTGAAGCCAATGACGCGCCGCCTACCTTTGAGGCCATGCGCCGGCGCCTGATCCACGTGGAGGCCAGCCTGGCCGTACTGCGCTTCCGTCTCTTTGAAGCGCAGGAAGCCAACCGCGCCTGGAACCTTTCTACCGGCGCCATTCAAGCCGAAAACGTCGGGCTAAACGCTCTGGTCAAACGGCAAAAAGAGGACATCGAAGCCCTCAAAGCCCGCCTGGCCGAACTGGAAGCGGCACTGCGCCAAGCCACATCCGCACCCGCGCCGCCTGCCCCCGCGTCTGAACCACCGTCCGGCGGCGGGTGGGGACGCCTGCGCCGGCTCTGGCCGCGCGGACGCAAGGCTGCATCTTAAATCCTGCGCCGGATCACCCCACGGCAGGTCTCAATAGCCGGGGCACGCGGTTTCATGCCGCCTCTGCCCCGGCGCTGTTTTCCCGCAGATGGGCGACCCAGCGGCGCAGTTCATCCCGTTCCTGCTGACACACGTTCAGGCGCAGAGCCAGGGCTTGCGCATCCTTAAGGAATTGATAAGCGCGGAAGCGCATCACCGCATAGCGGGCATTGATCTCAACCCGCTCCCGCAGTAGGCGTTCGAGCAGGGCGGCGTCTTCGCTGGATGTGCCGGCGGACGGAGGACGGCTCTGGCGCGGTTCTTCCAGCGCGGCCAGCCCCGCCGCCAAGATGAAGCGCACCCCTTCGGCTTCGTCCCATCCGTTGGCCGCGCAAACGGCGCGAATGGCTTCCCACATCTCATCGAGGATGTCCACCTCCAGGTGGACGCGCCGCGTCTGGGCAAAAAATTCCTGTTCAAATTCACGGCCGTAATCGCTCATTGCACTCTCCATGCCAGGGGCAAACCCCGATCAAGTCCGCCGGGTATCCACAAAATCGCTGGGCGGATAGCCGCTGAAAAAGGCCAGGTTCTCTTGCCAAGCCCGCTGTTCGGCTTCACTCAGGGGTTCATCGCGGTGTTCCCAGGCGTGCTTACGGATGTATTCATTCATAGCGGCAATTTGCCGGGTAAGGCGCACCAGGGCCGTTTGGCGCACAAACGCCACTGCCTGAGGGTAGCGCACGCCCAACGTTAAGGCCTGGCGCAGGTGGTGCAAACATAAGCCATCCGACTCACGATAAAGGGCTTGCCAGGTCTCCGCTTCCTGTTCCAGCGCTTCTAGCAAACCGGCCAGGGCATTGCGGGCGCTGGATGCGGCGGCGGTGCACACCGGGCAGGCCGCGGGTGTGGGGGGCGGCGCCAGACGTACCCGCAGGCGCTCCAACCACCGCCACAGCCGGCCTAATGGGCGCGGTTGGGGCGCTGGGTGTAGGTGGGGTAACGGCTGTTGTGCCAGCCGCTGATAGACGTAGCGACTGAGCGATTCATAGAGAATGTTGGTGCCCAGCCAGTCGTTGAACATGGCTTGCTCCACGTGGGCAACCAAGCGTGTGTGCGTTGGGCAGTACCCCCAGGCTTCCAAGAACTTCACCCGCGTCACCGGATCGTTGATGTGCTCCCAGTGCAAACTTTCCACGTAACGGCGGGCAGCCAGGTGACTCACCTGACAGATGGGACAACCCGGGCGGCTCAACAGTGCCTTTAGGTCAAAAATGGCAGTCAAAAAGGACATAACCCTTAAGCAAAAAACCTCCACCGCTCCATAAGATTGGGTAGAGGCTATCAGTCTTACCGACGGTTGATGGCGAGCCTCATCGCCGTGTTGATTGTATCACGAACGCCCCGGTTGTGCGGTGGAGAGCACATGACGCGAAAACCACCGCCCGCACCTCAAACTCATATCCTGTCGGTGCTTGTGCACCGCGCCAAACCCATCTATACTAGGCTTATCATCCTTTACATCCGGGGGGAGCCGGTATGGACAGTTCGGGCATCGGTATTCTAGGATTTGTCTGTTTGGGGGTGTTCCTGTTGGTCTTCATCGGGGCCGGAATTTATGCCCTCAGCCTCTACGGGCGGGAGAAGAAAAAGGGCACCGAGACGCAAACTTGGCCGGCGGTCAGCGGGCGCGTGGTGGAAGCCTACGTGGCAGAAGATGTCCAGGTAGATTCGGAGGGGGATCGCAACCGCGTGTTTGCGCCGCGCGTGGTCTATGAGTATGAGGTCAACGGCCAGACCTACCGCGGTGACCGCCTGCGCATCGGCATTGAGTCATTCATCGGCAGCCGCCGCCGGGTGGAGCAGGAACTGGCGCGTTACCCGGTGGGCAGTGCGGTGACGGTGTATTACAACCCGGCCAACCCGGCCGAGGCCGTCTTGCAGCGCGGGGTAGGGAGCCGGGCGGCACTGGTTATCGGCATCATCTTTTTGGTCATCGCCGGGATGACGGCCTGCCTGGTGGCGGTGGCAGCATTGGCGACCCTGCTTTCGCAGTAGCGCATGCTCAAGCCCCAAGCCAATTGCCCCGCAAGGGGGTTTTGAGGTTAAGCAGGAAGGAAATTCTGCCTAACTCGATATAACATCGTGATAAAGTTATGTTATAATGTTATATCGAGTTCAGTCCCCCATTCTTTTTCACAACTTCATAATTCATACTCCCAAATCTCTTCTCAGGAGGTGTACTTATGCCGGATGATGTTGTCACCCCACCTGCTGAAAGCGTTGAGGAATTCGGCTACAAGCAGGAACTCAAACGCTACTTATCATTCTGGGACTTATTGGTGTATGGTCTCGTGTTCATGGTGCCGATTGCCCCCATGGGCATCTACGGCGTCGTGGCCGAGATCAGTCAGGGCATGGTGCCGCTGACCTACCTCATCGGCGCGGTGGCGATGGTCTTCACCGCCCTTTCCTACTGGCGCATGGCGCAGGCGTTCCCTATTGCCGGCTCGGTCTATTCCTATGCCCAACGCGGGCTGAACCCGCACGTGGGTTTTCTGGCCGGATGGGCAATCTTGATTGACTACATCCTGGTGCCGGCGCTGGTGTACCTGGTGGCGGCGTTGTGGCTCTCGGCGGAAATTCCCGCCATTCCGGTGTGGGGCTGGATTCTGATGTTCCTCATTCTCAACAGCGTGCTCAACCTGTTGGGTATTGACGTGATGGCGCGCAGTATGTGGGTGATGCTGGGCATCGAACTGCTGGCCTTCTTCGCCTTTGTGATTGCGGCGATCCTTTACGTTGCCAAGGGCGGCGGCGTGGGTGCGTTCAGCCTGGCCCCGTTCTTCAACCCCGAAAAATTCAACTGGCAGTTCGTCCTCACCGCCACCTCGGTCTCGGTGCTCTCTTATCTGGGTTTTGACGCCATCAGCACCCTGGCCGAGGAAACCCGCAACCCGCGCCTGATGATCGGGCGCTCGATGGTCGCCGCGCTGGGCTTGCTGGCGTTCTTCTTCATGACCCAGACCTGGTTGGCGGCGCTGGTGTGGCCGGATTACACCACCTTCCCCAATACCGACGTGGCGTTCTTCTACATTGCCCAGGAAGCCGGCGGCACCGTGGTGCGCTTGCTGGCACTGATCGGCACCGTGCTGGCCTGGGGCATCGGCGATGGCATCGCCGCGCAGGCGGCGGTCTCGCGCGTGCTCTTCGGCATGGCGCGGGATGAGCAACTGCCCAAGTTCCTGGCCTGGGTGCACCCCAAGTACAAGACCCCCTGGATCGCCATTTTCGTGGTTGCGCTGATCACCCTGCCCATCGCCACCCTGCTCGACCTGGAAGTCCTTTCATCGTTGGTCAACTTCGGCGCGCTGACTGCCTTCATGGTGCTCCACATCACGGTGATTGCCTACTATTTCTTCTCCAAGAAAGAACGCTCGCCGCAGGGGATTTTGAACTACCTCATCCTGCCTCTGGTCGGGTTGCTGATCATCGGCTTCGTCTGGGCCAACCTTAACGCCCATGCCAAGACCCTGGGCTTCATCTGGCTGGGGGTTGGATTTGTGATCTTGCTGATCGTCTCGCGCGGCTTCCGCAAGGTGCCGCCGGCCTTACAGGTATAATGAAGGTGGGAGGTGACCGATGAAACGCTTGACCCGTGACCACGTGTTCTTTGCTTTTGCCCCCGATGTGCCGCCCGCCCTGGAGGTACAGCCGGGTGAAGAGGTGTGGCTGGAAACCCATGATTGCTTTGAGGGACAGTTGAAGAGCGAGCAGGATTTGATTGACACCCTGGATTGGAATCACGTCAACCCTGCCACCGGCCCCCTTTACGTGCAGGGGGTCAAACCCGGTGACGTGGTACGCGTGGACATCCTCGAACTGCACGTGGGCGAACGCTCGACCATGGTCACCGTGCCCGGTGAGGGCGCGCTGGGCAAGCACCTCACCCACGTGGAGACGGTGATCCTGCCGCGCCAGGGGGAAGCAGTGGTCTTCCGCAACCGCACCCGCGTGCCCCTGCGCCCGATGATCGGCGTGATCGGGGTGGCGCCGCGCGAGGGCAAAGTCCCCTGCGGCACGCCCGGCCCGCACGGCGGCAACATGGACTGCACCCTGATCACCCAGGGCGCCAGCGTGTATTTCACCGCCGCCGTGGAAGGCGCGCTCTTCGGGTGCGGCGACTTCCACGCCGCTATGGGCGATGGTGAAATTGTCATTTGCGGCGCCGAGACCCCCGGCGAGGTGCGCCTGAAGATCGAACCGGTGCCGGCGCTGGCCGGTCTGCCCACCCCCTTCGTCGAAAACGAGCATCTGATTGCCACCATCTACTCCGCCCCTACCATGGATGAAGCCAGCCAGGGCGCCATCGAGGCCATGGCCAAGTTCCTGACCGATCAGGTGGGCCTTTCGGTCAACGACGCCGGCCTGCTGATGAGCCTGGTGGGCGAGTTGAAAGTGTGCCAGGTGGTGGATCCGCTTAAGACGATGCGCTTTGAGTTCCCCAAGGCCGTCCTGGCCGATTACGGCTACCGCTTGCCGCGCTAACCGCCCTGCTCCACGGGCAACACGCAATCTGAGGAAGGCCAATCTGCGGCCTTCCTCAGATGTTTTTAAGGGGATGCGGAAAAAAACGGGTACAATTGTGCCGGTTTTGTCATCCTTTTGATCAGGAGCATCATATGACCACACCCGACTTCCACACCCCTACTTGGGTGCATGATGCCGTTTTCTACCAAATCTTCCCCGACCGCTTCGCCCACAGTGCCGCGGTGGAAAAACCGGGCAACTTAGAACCGTGGGACGCTCCACCGACCCCTTACGGCTTCAAGGGCGGCGACCTACTGGGCATTGTCGAGCGCCTGGATTACCTGCAAGACCTCGGCATAACGGCCATTTACCTCAACCCCATCTTTCAATCGGCCTCGAACCACCGCTACCACACCCACGACTATTACCGCGTGGATCCCCTGCTGGGCGGGGATGCCGCCTTTCGCCGCCTGTTGGATGAAGCCCACCGCCGCGGCATCCGCATTATCCTGGACGGCGTCTTCAACCACGCCAGCCGCGGTTTCTTCCAGTTCAACCACATCCTGGAAGTGGGCGCCCAGTCTCCCTACCTGGATTGGTTCGTGATCTACGGTTTTCCGCTCAATGCCTATGAGGGCACGCCGAATTACAAATGCTGGTGGAACCTGCCCGCCCTGCCCGAATTCAACCACGCTAACCCGCAGGTTCAGCGCTTCATCTTCGATGTGGCGCGCTATTGGCTGGAACAGGGGATAGACGGCTGGCGGCTGGATGTGCCCTTCTGCGTCACCGAGCCGGGTTTCTGGGCGCACTTCCGCGAGGTGGTCAAACGCACCAATCCCGAGGCCTACATCACCGGCGAGATTCCCGAGGCCGCCGACCCCTGGCTGCAGGGCGATCAGTTCGACGGGGTGATGAACTACCTGCTCACCTATGCCTGCTGGGGCTTCTTCGGCGGGGAACGCCTCCAACGCGACCTCGTCGGCCATTGGTACGATCACGGGCCGGACTACTTCGTCACCGATGCCACCGCTTTCGCCGCCAAGATCACCCACCTGCTGGAACGCTACCCACGGCCGGCGGTGTTGGCGCAACTCAACCTGCTGGACAGCCACGACACCGCACGCTTCCTCACCCTGGTGGGCGGTGAGCGGGCTTTGCTGCGCCTGGCCGTGCTCTTCATGCTGACCTATCCCGGCGCGCCGTGTGTGTATTACGGTGATGAGATCGGCCTGGAAGGCGGCCAAGACCCCGACTGCCGCCGCGCCTTCCCCTGGGATGAACGGCGCTGGGATCATGACCTGCGCGCCTGGTACCGCACCTGCATCGCCCTGCGCCGCGCCCATCCCGCTCTGCGCACGGGGGATTTCATCGTCTTGCAGGCCCAGGGGCAGGTGCTGACCTACCTGCGCCGCCGGGGAGAGGATCAGGCCGTGGTAGTGCTCAACCGTTCGGCGCAGACTCTGCATCTGGATGTGGCCGCGGGCGCGTCGCTGCCGGAAGGCTCGATCTGGCGCGATGCCCTGGGGAGCGGCACGGCACAGGTGACGAACGGCCACCTGCACGGGCTGACCCTCGGCCCGTTAAGCGGGGCGGTGCTACTGCCCACCTGAGCCTTTTGTATCACCTTTAGCATCTGGATGGTCATTGTCATTCCCGCAAAAAGGATAAAATAGGGACGATATCTTTGCTTTGAGGGTTGGGGATGAGCAACTGGATTAACGGTAAAACGGTGCTGATCACCGGCGCCACCGATGGCATCGGCAAGGTGACCGCGCGCGAACTGGCGCGGCAGGGCGCCCAGGTAGTGATCGTCGGGCGTAACCCGGAAAAGACGGCGCAGGTTGCCGAGGAACTGCGTCAGGTCAGCGGCAACCCACGGGTGGATTACCTGATCGCGGATTTGGCCTCGCAGGCCAGCATTCGCCTGATGGTCTCGGCCTTCCGCCAGCGCTACGACCACCTGCACGTGCTGATTAACAACGCCGGGGCTTATTTCACCCGCCGCGAGGTCAGCCCGGACGGGTTGGAAATGACCTTTGCGCTCAATCACCTGGGCTATTTCCTACCCACCTTGCTCTTGCTCGACGTGCTCAGGGCGAGCGCGCCGGCGCGCATCATCAACGTCTCGTCGGCGGCGCACGTTGGCGCACGCTTGAACTTTGATGACCTGCAAAACGAACGCGGCTACAACGGCTGGCGGGCGTATGCGCAGTCCAAATTGGCGAATCTGTATTTCACCTACGAACTGGCGCGGCGGCTGGAAGGGACGGAGGTGACGGTAAACGCGCTTCATCCCGGCTTTGTCGCCTCGCGCTTCGCCCACAACAACCATGATCCCATCGCCTGGAGCTTCCGCCTGGCCCAACGCCTGTTCGCCATTTCGCCGGAAGAGGGGGCACAGACCTCGATCTATCTGGCCACGGCGGACGAGGTGGCCGGGGTCAGCGGACGCTATTTCGTCCGCAAGCGCGCCGTGTCCTCTTCCCCGATCTCTTATGATCGCGCGGCGGCGCAAAAACTCTGGGAGATCAGTCTGCGCCTGTGTAGCCTGGCCGAGGTCACGCCGACGCGCTTTGCGACGCTGACGGCGTAACCACGACAAATTGCAGACAAGTGAGCAGGCGGCGCTACGACCGTAAGCTGCCTACTATTGTTACTTGCCTTGGGGTATTCCCAAAAGCGGTAAAAAGAGACCCCCTTCCATCGGGGGCGTGGGTGTATCTTGGCAGAAACGCAGGATTATGATATGTTAGAGCGCTAAAAAGGAGTGAGGAGACAGCATGGCCAAGATCCCGCGCTGTATGAGCACCCAACATCCGGACAATGTCCAAGTTCCCTTCTTTTCGGATAATTCCGAGTTACAAGGGGAAGATGAAGTCCAGGAAGCCTATTACGTTTTTTCTCACCTGGGCTGTGACGAGCAAATGTGGGATTATGAAGGCAAAGAGGTGGATAACTTTGTCATCAAGAAGTTGCTCACTACCTATGGGTCTTACTTCCGGAAGCATCAAATCGGCAAGGATGTGTTCATTACGCCGCGGGTTCCCAACCCCGCCGTTGAACGCAGTGAAGCAAAAATCCTCCTGGAAACCCTGGGCAGTATTCCCCGTTCCTACGATGCCGCGGAGATCTTTCAACCCGGATACCCAGCGCCAATTTTCGAGGTCATCCTCCCGATGACCACATCTGCCGAGGAACTAAACCACATCTATGTTTACTATGAGCATTTTGTCGCCGGGCGGACGAACACCGTGTTACCGGGCACAAATCTCACCATTGGGGAATGGTTGGGACCATTTCGCCCGGAGCGCATCTTTGTCATTCCGCTCTTTGAGGCGGTCGAACACATGCTTGCGGCGGCGGAGGTCATGGAGACGTATCTGCGGGATAAACCGGTGGAATATCACCGTGTTTTCTTGGCCCGATCTGATCCGGCAATGAATTCAGGACTGATCACTACCGTGCTGGCTAATAAAATCGCTCTCTATCGGCTAGAGCAACTGGAAAAACGGATTGGAAAATCGCTCTATCCAATTTTAGGAGTTGGCTCACCCCCCTTCCGTGGGCATATGAAGCCCTCCACGGTTGAACAAGTGGTCAGGGAATACCCTTCGGTGCAAACGTTTACGATCCAATCTGCTTTCAAGTACGATCATCCTGCCCTAGAAGTTAGCCAAGCCATTCGCCGGCTCCACGAGTTACCGCGCCAACCGGCTCAGCCCGTGGAAGAACCACGCTGCCTTGAACTGATGGAGAAATATACGCGGGCGTATCGAGAAGCCATCGTAAACCTGGCCGTGGTGATCAACAATGTGGCGGCATATGTGCCTCGACGGCGCAAACGCAAGTTGCATATTGGGCTGTTTGGTTACTCCCGCAACGTCAACGGCATCTCACTGCCCCGCGCAATCGCCTTTACCGCGGCGCTGTATTCTATCGGACTGCCGCCAGAATTACTGGGATTGCAAGCATTGAATAACGAAGACATTCGCTTCTTGCGCCAGGTGTATCTCAACTTCGATGCGGACCTGGCGGCGGCGCTCCGCTATACGGATCTGGATAGCCCCTTCTTATCCCATGAGTTACGACAGGCGATTGAGCGCCTCGGGATTGCTTTTGAGATTGATACAGATCATCTAGAAATCAGCCGCCGCGTTGTGGATGCCATCCGCCAACAGCGCTTTCATCGTTTGGAGGAATGGATCTTACAAGCCGCGAATCTGCGCCAATTTTTAGGCTAAGCGTTATCGGCTGTCTCGGTCAGGCACGCAGTTCGCACGGGCGCGAAACTGCGGCGGTGCAGGGGGCATGGGCCTAAGCGCCGCAGGGCTTCGCGGTGGGCGGGCACGCCGTAACCCTTATGCTGGGCAAAGCCGTAGCCGGGATAGCGAGCATCGTACTCGCGCATCAGGGCATCGCGTGCCGTTTTAGCCAGCACTGCTGCGGCGGCAATGCTCACGGCGCGCTGATCACCGTGGATCAGGGCATGTTGGGGCAAAGGGATTTCGGGCAGAGAGAGTGCATCAATCAACAGGTGCTCGACGGGTAGGTTGGCGGCGGCCAGTGCGCGCTGCATCGCCAGGCGCGTTGCCGCCACGATGCCCATCTGGTCAATTTCTTCGGGTGAGGCCATACCCACCCCCCAGGCCAGGGCAAGTGCGCGGATGCGCTCCGCCCAGCGTTCGCGTTGAGCCGGGGTGAGTTGCTTGGAATCGCGCAGGCCGGCGAGGTGAGCGGTCACGCCGTCCGCGGGGGGAAGGATCACGCAGCCCGCGGCAACCGGTCCGGCCCAGGCGCCGCGCCCGGCCTCATCCAGCCCGGCCACATAGCGCAGGCCCTGCGCCCACAAGCGGTGTTCAAACACCAGCGTGGGGGCTTGAAGCGGCTCACGGGGAAGGCGGTGTGTCATAAACGCCTCGCCGCGCATTACGGCGGATCGTCAGCAAATCTAAAAACATTTGGCGCGCATCCCGCCACAGGCGCACTTTGCTCTCCGGATTAAAGTACCACGGGATGGGAATTTCGACGATTTTATAGCCCCGCCGACGCGCGATGAAGAGCACCTCGACGTCGAACGTCCAACCGGTGATGGTCTGATAGCGGAAGAGGTCCTCGGCCACGGCAGCGCGGAACATCTTGAAGCCACACTGGGTATCCTGCAAGCCGGGCAGGGCGAGCAGGCGCACCATCCAGTTGAAGACGCGCCCGGCCAGGTGGCGGTATTCCGGCTCGCCGTAGCGGCGGGCGCCGGGGGCTTCACGTGAGGCGATGGCGATATCCACCTCGGGGGGCAGTTGGGGCGGTAGAAAGCGGTTGACCTCGGTAATGGGCATGGAGAGATCGGCATCGCAGATGAAGCGGTAAGCCCCGACCGCGGCCAGCATCCCCCGCCGCACCGCCCAGCCCTTGCCGCGAATATCCTCGTGGAATACCCGCAGGTAGGGCAGGCGCGCCGCGTAGGCCTGCGCCACGGCCAGGGTGGCATCGGTGGAGCCGTTTTCCACCACCAAGACTTCGGCGGAATAGGGCTGACCGGCGAGGAAATCATGAATCGCCTGCAAGGTGCCCGGCAGGCGATGCTCTTCGTTATACGCCGGGATAATGATAGAAAGCAGTGGGGCGCTCAAGGGACACCTGCCCGCGCGAGGACCGCGGCGGCGCGCGAGGGTTTAGAACAGCGGCACGTTGAGATGATCGTGGTCACGGCCATCGGTTGCGGGTTCCGTTGCGCCGCTGACCACAACTTCCTGCCCCGGCGCGCCGGCCAGGCGCACCACATCGAAAACCTCGAACGCATTGCCCATGCGGGGCACGCGTCGTCCGGTGACAAAGACCTGCCCGGCCTTGAGGCGGCGGATGAGTTCCTCACGGGTGAGCAGGATGTGATCGGAAAACACCATGCCGCGCCGTTCGTGCACCCGCGCCAGGGCGATGTGCCCGGTGGGGTCGTAGCGCACGGCTTCGATCACCCCGTCATAGCGTTTGGGCGGTCGGTTATCCTGGGATTTAGTCTTAAGGAAGGGTAGCGCCATCGGTTGTCTTCACCCTTTGATAGTGTACGCGCACATCTGCGCCGTCCGCTTGCAGGAACAACCGCCGAGCATTCTCGGCGGCCATCACCCAGTCGGGGTGGGCGGACTTGAACCGCCGACCCCCGCGTCCCAAACGCGGTGCGCTTCCATCTGCGCCACACCCCGCTGTTTCAGAGTATAGCGGAAGAGAGGTTCTTCGTCAAGGAATCGTGACTTGGCGCATGGTGGGAGGAAGGACTCCGATGCAGGTTGCGACGGTCAATCTGTACCTATGAAGGCGGGGGTTAGCGCCATAAAGGGGATGCCGCGGCTTCTGGGGTGGCGTGGCTTTCATTAACGCTTGCCAAAGATCGCTTCCCACACGCCAACTGCCCACTCGAGGGGAGACTGGCGCCATTGCCTGTGCCCGGCCCTGCGTTTACCCGAGGTGCAAAGCCGGGGTTGTCACCCGGCTGTTGCCGGGGCATCATCTCGCCTGGGGCTGAAGCCCGGGCGAATATCCGGGGGCAATGACCGGGGCCAATATTGGGACGAGCAGTGTCCCAAGCGCACACATGCCCGGGCACGAGAGCAGATCATGTGCGGGCAGCAGTCCCGTTTGCCTTACGGGCCGGGATGGGGCAGCTCACGCTCTCCACGCCGATGGCGGGATAAAGTCGGTGGAAGCGCCTTCAATCGCCCCTTTGCCACCGCCGGGCTCAAGTCGAATCAGCCGTCGCCGACAGCGACTTGACGGGCGGGCGCGTTTTGGTTAGAATTTTGTCGCTTTCTAACTTAAATCTCACCGATCTGAGGGGGTCATCATCCATGCCCGATTCTTCCTACCAACGCGCTCTCCACCACCTGCATCAAATGCTCGGCGACGGCGCGGAGTTCCGTCCCGGTCAATGGGAAGCCATTGAAAAAGTGGCGGTGCACAAACAGCGGGCTCTGGTGGTTCAGCCCACCGGCTGGGGCAAGAGTTTGGTGTATTTTATCGCCACCCGGATGTTGCGCGATGAGGGCAAAGGGCTGACCCTGTTGGTGAGCCCCTTGCTCTCCCTGATGCGCAACCAGATCGAGATGGCCAAGCGCATCGGCATTCGCGCCTACACCATTAACAGCAATAACGAAGACGAGTGGCCGGAGGTCGAGCGGGCACTGCGGCAGAACGCCTGTGATGTCCTGCTGATCTCGCCTGAGCGGCTGGCCAACCACCACTTCCAGAATCTTTTGACCAACGTGATCCAGGGTCGGATCGGGCTGTTTGTTGTGGATGAAGCCCATTGTATTTCGGATTGGGGGCACGATTTTCGCCCCGACTACCGCCGCATCGTTCGCATTCTAAAGGCGTTACCGCCGAATGTGCCGGTGTTGGGCACAACCGCGACCGCCAACGACCGTGTCTTAAGGGATATCCGCGAGCAACTGGGCGAAGACCTGTTGATCCTGCGCGGCCCGCTGGCGCGCAAATCCTTGTATTTGCAGAATATCGTCCTTCGCAGTCAAAGTGAACGGCTGGCCTGGTTGGCCGAGAATCTACCCCGCCTGCCCGGGAGCGGGATTGTTTACTGCCTGACCGTCCCCGATACCGAACAGGTGGCCGCCTGGTTAAAGTCTCAGGGGATCGCGGCCGAAGCCTACCATTCCCAGAGCGAACAACGGGAAGCCCTGGAACAGCGCTTCCTGCACAATGAGATCAAGGTCTTAGTGGCGACGGTCGCCCTGGGTATGGGATTTGACAAGTCGGATATCGGCTTTGTCATCCACTACCAGCGCCCCGGCTCACCCGTTGCCTATTACCAGCAAATCGGGCGGGCGGGCCGCGCCATAGAGCACGCCGACTGCGTTTTGCTCAGCGGCGACGAGGATGAAGACATTCAAGATTACTTTATCGAATCGGCTTTTCCCCCGGTTGAGGTTTTTCGTTCGGTTCATCAGGCCTTGGCGCAGAGCGATGGACTCTCGCCTAACCAATTGATGGCACAGATCAACGTCAGTGCCGGCCTGCTCGAGAAGACGCTCAAGATTTTAGAGGTCGAGGGTCACATTGGCCGTCTCAACGGCCATAACATCTATACTGTCAACCGCCAGACGTTGAATTTAGACCTCGAACGCATTGAACGGATCACCCAACTGCGCCGCCAAGAGCAGGCCCAAATGCGGGCGTATATCCACCACGAGGGCTGTCTCATGGCGTTCTTGCAAAGGACGTTAGATGACCCTTATGCCGAACCCTGCGGGCACTGCGCCAATTGTCAGGGGAGACGACTGCCCACCTCGGTGGCGGCGGATTTGGTGCGCAAGGCCGAGGAATTTCTGAAGCATGAAATCATCCTTCTGCCGCCTCGCAAACAGTTTCCGTCCGGGCTGGTTCCCGGTCGGTCTATTATTCCATCCGCGTATCAAAACGCGACCGGGCGCGCCCTGTGTCGCTACGGGCGGGTTGGATGGGGGCGCCTGGTGCGGAGCGGAAAATACGAGGACGGCCGTTTTGCGGATGACCTGGTGGAAGCGGCGGCGCAATTGATCAAGGACGTGTGGAGACCTGATCCGTTTCCAAAATGGGTCACGGCCATCCCTTCCCGGCGGCACCCCAACCTGGTGCCCGATTTTGCCCAGCGTTTAGCGCGGCGGTTGGGCATACCCTTCTACCCGGTTTTGGAGCGGGTTGCCGATGCACCGCCCCAGAAAGAGATGCAAAACAGCCACATGCAGGCGAAGAATGTGCTCAACACGATTAAAATTAGCGGTAAGGTGCTCGCCCAGCCGGTTCTGCTGGTGGATGATATCGTGGATTCTCGCTGGACGTTGACCATTGCGGGCTATTTGCTCCGCAAGAGCGGCAGTGGGATCGTCTATCCGTTCGCCCTGGCCCAAGCCACCTCGAGGAACTCATGACCCCTGTATCCGATGATTCGAAAGCCATCCTGCTTCTGTGCTCGCGGCTGGGTTTACCCCCTGCGCCCGCAGTAGTTAAATCCAAAGCCGAGGGAGGCGCACCGGAAGGGGAAGCGGTTCTGCCTCTCACCCCCTCGGAATGGAACGCTCTGGCCGAGAGACTGCGCCAGTACAACCTGCGCCCCGCCCATCTTCTGCGGATGCAAGACGACGACCTCATCCACCTTTTAGAGGGGGATGAGAGCAGTATTCGCCGCATTCGCGTTCTGCTTGAGCGTGGGGTGGGATTGGCGTTTGAACTGGAGCGCTTGGCCGACGTGGGCATCTTCCCCCTCACCCGCGCCGATGCGTCATACCCCAAACGCTATAAAGAACGCTTGGGTAAAGCGGCGCCGCCGGTGCTGTTTTATGCCGGGAACATCGAACTAGTTGAACAGCCCGGCATTGCCGTAGTGGGCTCGCGTCACGCCGATGCGGTGGCGCAAGAAGCGGCCCAGCGCCTCGGCGAGGCCTGCGGTTATGCCGGTTTGATCCTCTACAGCGGGGGCGCCAAAGGCGTGGATACCCTGAGCATGCAAGCCGCACTCGACGCCGGCGGTTATGCGGTGGGGGTTTTAGGGGACAGCCTGGTGCGCGCCTTACGCACGTGGGGGCGCTGGCTTCGCAGCGGTCGCCTGTGCCTGCTCACCCCCTATCACCCCGAAGCCGGTTTTTCGGTGCCCAATGCCATGGGGCGAAATAAACTCATCTACACCCTGGCCGACTGGGCAGTGGTAGTGGCCAGCGATAAAGAGAAGGGGGGCACCTGGGCCGGGGCCATCGAAGCACTGCGCCATCGCTGGGTGCCGGTGTTGGTGCTGACCTACAGCGGCATGCCCGCGGGCAACCGGGCCCTGATTGAAAAGGGCGGCCTAGCGCTCCCTTATGAACGAGTGCTTCAGATGAAACCGGGTGCGCTGAAACACTATCTCGCCGAAGCGGTGAACGGCGCGCAGGCTGCGCCCGTGTCCGCATCTGCGCCGACGGATTCCCCGCCGGACGCTTTGCAGTCCACCAATCCTATCACCGGAGCGCCTGCGCCGGATGACGTGGTAGCGGGGGAACACATCGAAGCGCCATCAGAATCCCCAACCGAGCGGCTTTGGGCGGAAGTGCAAGACCTGCGCCATCAGGTTGATCTGGTGCATGAAGAGATTCGGCATCTCTACTCCCAAATCGCGGCTCTGCGTGAAGAAGTTGCCGCGCTTGGCAAGGCCAAAAAGCGCACCAAGGGCAAAGCGGACTCGGGAAAGGGCCGCGGCGAGACACCCCCGCCCTTATTAAAGGATCTCCCATAGGCGTTCCAAACATACCCCCCAGGGAGCGGGTCGCATTCACCCTCTGGCAACGTCTGCCCCTTCCCCACTCCGCACGCCATTGCCCCTTCCGGTATAATAACCAAGATCAGGCCCGGCTTGCGGGTCAATTTGGCTTGACCGAGGTGGCACCGTGCCGTTAAGCGACGGATTGGCGTTCGTCAAGTGGGTGTTGGCGCTGGCGGTCTTACAGGCACTGGGACTGCCGCTGGCGTTTCGGCTCTTTGCACACCTGCCCGAGCGCGGCTATGCCCTGGCCAAATTGGTGGGCTGGCTCGTACTGGGCTACCTCACCTGGCTGTTGGGTTCGCTGGGCTTGGCCGGCAACGACCTCGGCGCCATCCTGCTGGGGGCGTTGCTGGTAGCCGGCGCCGGGGCGCTGTGGCTGGGGCCGCAGGGCTGGGCTGACCTGCGCGCCTGGCTGAAACGTGAGCGCGCCTACATCCTGGCCGTGGAAGGAATCTTCCTGGCCGCCTTCCTTGCCTGGGCATTGGTGCGGGCCTACAACCCGCACATCCTGGGCACCGAGAAGCCCATGGAATACATGTTCCTCAACGCCATCTTGCGTAGCCCCAGCCTGCCGCCGCAGGATGCCTGGCTCTCGGATCATGCCATCAGTTACTACTACTTCGGCTATTACCTGGTGACCCTGCTGACCCGCCTTACCGCCGTGCCCACGGCGGTGGCGTTCAACCTGGCTCTGGCGGCGCTCTTCGCCCTCAGCGCCCAAGCCGCAACCGGCGTGGTGCTCAACCTGATCCTGCTGGTCAAAGCGGCGCACAGCCCGACCCCGCCGCGCCTGCTGAGCGGCTTTGCTCCGGCACTGCTGGCGCCCCTGCTCTTGCTGATCGTGGGGAATTTCTACGGCATCCTCGACCTGGCCCGTCAGAACCGCGTCCTGGCCGAGGCGGAGATTCCCGTCCCCTACTACGATTTCGGCACCCTGGCCCAAGGTGGGGATCAGCCGCCGGGGGTGCGCTTTGGGCCGCTCAACCTGTGGGCTTGGCTCGACCTCAAGCCCGATCCCCTGCCCCCGGCCGCAACCGCCGGCTGGCGCTGGGATCTGGGCAACTGGTTTTTCGCCGCGCGCACCCTGCACGACCGCGACCTGCTCGGGCGCGAGACCGAAGCGATTGACGAATTCCCGGCTTTCTCGTTCCTGCTGGGGGATCTGCATCCGCACGTGCTGGCCCTACCGTTCGGCGTGCTGGGGGTCGGGCTGGCGCTGGCCTGGCTACTGCGCGGCTTGGCCGGCGAGGCATCCCCCGGGCGCGCGTTCTGGCCCTTTGGGCTCTTTTCTGCGCTCATCCTGGGCGGCCTGGCGTTTCTCAACACCTGGGACTTCCCGATTTACCTCTTCTTGGTTGCGCTGGCCGATCTGGGCGGGCTGGGCCTGCGCGGCGGCTGGGAAACACTGCGCGCCGGCTTCTGGCGCCGGGCGGCCGTTTGGATGGGCTTGGGCGTGGCCAGCCTGGCGCTGTATTGGCCCTATTTCCTGGTGACCTTCCAATCCCAGGCCGGCGGCATCCTGCCCAATCTGATCTACCCCACGCGCTTCCAGCAGGCGGTGGTCATGTTCGGGCCGCTACTGATGCCGGTTTACCTCACCCTGCTGTGGCTGCGCGGGCGTGGGCGGGCCGGGTTTGACCGCCGGGCCGCCTGGGCATTGGGCGGCGGGATTACGGCGGCGCTGGTGATCCTGGCGCTGGGGCTGGCGGCCCTGCTCAGTCTGAACCCCGATCTGCGCGGGCTGATCTTCCAGGCGCTCGGCCCGCTAAGTTGGCGCGAGGCGCTGGGCTTGCTGATCCAGCGCCGCCTGGTAGATGGCCTGACCGCACTGGTCGCGGCGCTGGGACTGGCCTGGGCCGGCGGGCTGGCGGTGGGCTGGTTGCGCCGGGGCCAGCATGCCCCCTGGCCACGGCCAACGGAGCGCCCGGCCCTATGGCTGATGCTGGCACTGTTCTTCAGCGGCGCCCTGCTCTGGCTGGTGCCGGAGTTCCTCTACTTGCGCGATAACTTCGGCACGCGCATGAACACACTGTTCAAGTTTTACTTCCAGACGTGGGTGCTGTGGAGTCTGGGGGGCGCGTTCGGGTTGTGGTACCTGGCTCAGCAGGCCGGGCGGCTGACGCGCGCCCTGGGGGTAGGATTGAGCGCAGTGGGAATGGTGCTCGGCGGATATTACCTGATCGGCAGTCTTCCGGCCAAGACGGGCAATTTTGCCGGCCCGCCCACCCTGGACGGCATGGTTTACTTTGCCACCACTTACCCCAACGATTGGGCGGCTATTCAGTGGTTGGCGCATAATGCCCCTGCGGATGCGGTTCTGCTGGAAGGCTCGCGCGGCGCCTATTGGATTGAGGGGCGTTCCTCGCGCTTTGCCATGGCCACCGGCATCCCGACCCTGATGGGCTGGGCGAATCACGAAGCCCAGTGGCGCGGCGAGTATTTCGGCCAGGTGGCGGCGCGCCAGCAAGACATCCAGACCCTTTATCAGACGCGGGACGACCTGGAAGCGCGGCTGTTGCTGGAACGCTACCGCATTACCTACGTGATCATCAGCGATTTAGAACGGCAGTGGTACCGCCCGCTGGATGAGGGCAAATTTGAGCGCCTGATGCGCCGCGTCTTTCAGCAGGGGGATGTGGTGATCTATCAGCGGTGAGGAGACTAGCGGCAGGCGCTGATATCCACCAGCCAGCGAAAATCACCCTTGCGATTCTGCACCCGGTCAACGTTTTGGACGCATTCATCGCGCCAAAGGGTTTGAACCTCAGGAGATAATTGTTGCCAGGTCTGGGCATCCCAATAGGCATAGGTGAACCCGGCAACCCGCAAGGCATAGGGATCCGGGTGTTCGCACAGACGCTCCCACTCCGGCTTGAAGTGATACCAGGTATCTCCGGCGCGAGTGAAACGCCCAAATAGTGTGGTGGCTCGAGAGGGCTGGGGGTCAAAGATCAGCGCGCCGGCATCCAGGCGATCCCAATGGGCTTCAAACATGCGCACATCCAGGCTGTTCAAGAAATAAGAAGCCACCGGACGCCCCATCGCCGAAATCTGGCAGGCTAAGATGACCAACCCGCTCAGCATGGCCAGTGCGCCCAACCCGGCACCGATCAGTTTTAAGAGGTTTGCCCGTTCCCGCAGCCACACCCAGAGCACCGCTGGCGCGAGGATCAACGTGATGGGCAGGAAAGCATACAAGCGTGTAGTGTTGCGCACCCCGGTCGAGCCGGTAAAGCGCACCCACAGGATGGGTAGGCTCAGAATGGCCTCACCGATCAAAAGCGCCTCATACCAGTGACCTGCCCGGAGCGCTTTCCACCCCCAAATGACCACCAGAGGTAGCGCTAAAAGCAACGGGCCGGCCTCGAACAGCGCCACCAGAAGTGTTGAGGGCTGGGTCAGCGGTAAAACCCCTAACTGAGTTGAAACCAGAGCAGGGATGCGGCTTACCTCAAAGCCCAGGGTCTGATACGAAGGCGGGGGCGTCATTCCCAGCAAGCGTGACAATACCCGCTGCACCAAATCACTCCAGGTACCCCCTTCGAGCATTGCCAGACCGGCCGCACCTAACCCTATGACCCACCAGGCACGCAGGCCAGAAGGGAGATTCCAACGGCGATACCGCAGCATCCACACCAACGAGACGCCCCCCAGAGCCGCAAGACCTAACGGCAGATCGGTTTCTCCCATCAAGTGGTCGGCTGCCAATGCCATCAGGCTTATCGCGCCGGCCCATGCCGGTTCGCGCCAGCGGGTAGCGGTGAGGAGCAGGAACAGGATAACCGCATACGGCATTAAGCCATTGACGGCGTTGAGCAGTAGAATGCCCGGTTCCAGTAAGCCGTTGACGAAAGCAAAGGGATAGGCCAGCGGCGGCCCACCCTCAACCGCCCAGGCATGAAACAATGCCTCGGCCAAGGTCGTCCCGCTGGCTGCGCCACTCCCAATCAGGGTGACCGCGGAGGACAGGCGTTCGAGCCAGGCTTGGGGGATAACCAGCACTAGCCAACGCGTTCCGCTCACCAGAGCCAAGGCTGTTGCACCGAGCACAGCACCGGCCACATGGCCGGTGATGCGCTTCCCCCACAGCGCAGCCAAGGCCAGGGCCAGAGCAAATGCAACGGCGCGAGCGGCATCCAGGGCATTCCAGGGCGTCCACGCCGCCACGCGCATGATTTGAGCGCCTACTAGAAGTAAAAAGTGATGATAACCGTAAGGAATGCTCGGATCATAGGCAAAATGGGGCGGAAAGTCACTGGCGGCGATGAGCGACAGGGTGGGTAAGTGGGCATAATCATCGAAGATGGCCAACCCGCGAGCCATGGCGTAGGCCGCGCCAACCAGGGCGACCAGACCAATCCACCACACCGAGAACGCCGGCATGCGCCAGCGGCCGGCACGTTTGGCAACCACAAGCCCGGTGATGCCGAGGCTCAGGCTTACTGCCCAAGCACTCAAAGGCAAAGGAAGAAAACGCGTCACCAGGCTGGTCAGAACGCCTTGCATTAAAAGACCAGCCGTGACGCCGGCCACGACGTCCTCGGCCGGCGTGAGGCGAAAGGCACGACGCACGAGGCCATAGCCACCGATGGCCCATCCCAGGCCCCATAAGCCCAGAAACAGAGGGGCTAAAGAGGGTGTCACGGGGAAAAATTATACCCCCTACTTCACGGGTTGAAGGGCGGAACTCTTGGCGCTCGGAGTGGATTGCCGCGGCGTCATGCCATCGGCGGCCAAAGCACCTGCGCATTCCCGCCAAGGCAAAAAGCGGGCAAAATCATCGAGGGTGCGCTTGGCATCCACCGGGAACCGTGCCAGGTAGAAGCGATGTTCCAGGCGATGGCGGGTAAGAGCCCCTACGCCCATGGCAGCCTGGTAGCCGGCTTTCCTCACCCACCGCTGGGCGGCGTGTGAGAAGATGCCATAAGGATAGGCAAAACTATCTATCGGACGGCCAAAACGATTCATCAGCCATTGACGCGAGCCTTCGGTTTCTCGGCGTAGAGCCTCCCCATCCACTTGAGCCAGGTTGGGATGTGAAAAACTGTGACTGCCGATCTCCCACCCTGCCGCCACCAGTTCCTGCACCTGCTCTGAACTTAAGAACCCGGGTTGATCCAAGTAGTTGACCACGAGGTACAGGGTGCCACTGAAGCCATAGCGCTGCAGAATGGGAAACGCCCGGTTGTAAAGATCGGCATTGCCATCGTCAAACGTGATGATCATCGGGCAAGCCGGAAGATCAGCCCCTTGCGCCAGGGCTTGGATCAGTTGCGCTACGGATATCGTGCGATAGCCCCGTTCCCAAAGTAACCCCATTTGGGCTTCAAATTAGGATGGTTCAACGTAATAGGGGTTCATCGAAGGGTTAGGAGCGATATGGTGATAGAGCAAAATGGGCACTTCAACGGTACCCGGCCCTTGGTAAACAAGCACGGGCGTTGGGGTTGGCAGGTGAAACACAGTGGGCGTGGGAGATGCGGTGGGGATAAACGTGTAGACGGGATTAGGGGTGAACGTTGGCGGGTGATGTGTGGGACTGATGGAGGGGGATGTGGAGGATAGAAAATGGGTATTGATTTCGGTCGGCACCTGGGCAGCCCCCCAGGTTGCTGGCGTGGCACAAGCCGTTATCAATCCCCCAAGGATGATTGGCAATAGAAAAGAGCACCGCCAGCGGGCAAGATAACGGCAAAAGCCAGGACACTTCAGCGCGCTATCCATGCATAAATTATAGCCATGCTCCGCGCTTACGAGGCGCCGATAAACGGCCGTGATGCCGCCGTCACACCTGAGACTCAAAACGCCGAAATCGTTGCGGGCAAGGATTGCCTGACTTATCCTCCATCTAGGGGGTATAATTATTTAGGTAAACCCTCGTTTGGGAGCAACGCATGGAACAACGCAAGATTCGCGTCCTGATCGCCAAGCCCGGCCTGGACGGCCACGACCGCGGCGCTAAGGTGGTGGCGCGCGCCCTGCGCGATGCCGGGATGGAGGTTATCTATACCGGCCTGCGCCAGACCCCCGAAATGATTGCCGAAGCCGCCCTGCAAGAAGATGTGGATGTGGTGGGTCTCTCCATCCTCTCCGGCGCGCATATGAGCCTGGTGCCGCGGGTGCTGGAACTACTGCGGGCGAACGGTCAGGAGCACGTGCTGGTCTTTGTCGGTGGCATTATCCCCGAAGAAGATGTGCCGGCTCTGCTCGCCATGGGGGTCAAAGCGGTGTACGGGCCCGGCACCCCCACCCAAACCATCGTCGAAGACATCCGCCGCGCGGTGTTGGCCGCCGAGGGCAGTGCGGCTTGAGGTCAAGGGAACGGCCTATGCGGTTGGTGGAAGAGGTTCTGGCGGGCAAGCGGCTGGCATTGGCCCGCCTGCTGACGTTGATTGAAAATGACGCCCCTGAGGGCTGGGCGGCACTGGATGCCCTCTACCCCCGCACGGGGCGCGCCCACCTTATCGGGGTGACCGGCGCCCCCGGCGTGGGCAAATCGTCCCTGGTCAACCAAATCGCCCGTGCCCTACGCCACCCCCAAGACGGCGAGCCCCCTAAAACGGTTGCCATCGTGGCGGTGGATCCCACCAGCCCTTTCACCGGCGGGGCCTTGCTAGGGGATCGCGTGCGCATGCGCGACCTCAGCGGCGACCCCGGTGTGTTCATCCGCTCGATGGCCTCGCGTGGTGCCCTGGGCGGCCTGGCGCCGACCACTGCCGCGGTGGTACAGGCGCTGGATGCCGCCGGCTTTGAGGTCATCCTGATCGAAACGGTTGGCGCCGGCCAGGCCGAGGTGGAGATCGCCCGCCTTGCCCATACCACCATCGTGGTCGAAGCCCCCGGCGGCGGGGATGATATTCAGGCCATCAAGGCCGGCCTGCTCGAGATCGCCGATCTATTGGTCATCAATAAAGCCGACCGCCCCGGCGCCGACCTGACCGAGCGCGCCCTGCGCAGTATGCTCGATCTGGGCTACCCACAGGGGCATCACCGCCCCGAGGATTGGGCGGTGGCGGCGGCGCAGCCCGGCGCGGCTTGGGTGCCGCCCATCCTGCGCACGGTTGCCACCGAGGGCAAGGGCATCCCCGAGGTGGTGCAGGCCCTGCACGCCCACGCGGCTTACCTGCGCGCGAGCAGTCAATGGCAGGCGCGTGAACAGGCGCGGCTCAAAGACATCCTGGATCACATGCTCCAGGCGGCCCTGCTGGCGCGCTGGCAGGCCAGCCTGCCCCAAGGGCATTACCAGACCATCCTGGAACGCCTACGGCGGCGTGAACTTTCGCCCCACCAGGCCCTGGAAGCCCTGCTGAACCTGACGCCGATCCCGAGCGCGGAAGACCCGCGCCTTGTATCTTGAATGCCATCCTTATCGAGGAGTGATCTGCATGGAACGCACACTTATCGCCCATCTCCCCCAGGCCATCGGCCAAAAGGTCAAAATCCAAGGGTTTTTGCACACCCTGCGCGACCAGAAAACGATGCAATTCCTCATCCTGCGCGACCGCAGTGGCATGGTGCAGGTGGCCTTTTATAAAAAAGCCAACCCCGAACTAGCCGAACAAATCTCGCGCCTGACCAACGAATCGGTGTTGACCATCATCGGCACGGTGGTGGAGAACCCCATCGTCAAACTGGGCGGCTTGGAAGTGCAATTGGAATCGCTCCAGGTGGAAAGTCTGGCCGAAGCGCCTCTGCCGCTGGATCCGACCGCCGAGGTCTTGCCTTCCCTGGACTACCGCCTGGATTGGCGCTTTCTGGATATGCGCCGCGCCCCGGTCACCGCGTTCTTTGAGATCCAGACCACGCTGGAGATGGCATTCCGCGAATACTGGTTGCAACATGGGTTTGTGGAGATTCACTCCCCCAAACTGATGGGCTCGGCCAGCGAGAGCGGGGCGGAACTTTTTGAAGTACAGTACTTCGATACCAAGGCCTACCTGGCGCAGTCGCCCCAGTTCTACAAGCAGATGGCGATGGCCGCCGGCTTCGAGCGTGTCTTCGAGATCGGGCCGGTCTTCCGTGCCGATCCGTCCTTTACCTCGCGCCACATGACCGAATTCACCGGCCTGGATATGGAGATGTCGTATATCGAGTCGCATGAAGATGTCATGCGCTTCCTCGAAAATATGCTCCACTACGTCTACCAGCGCGTGGCCGAGAAGCACGCCGCCGAGATTGAAACCCACTTCGGCGTGCAGTTAGAGGTGCCCAGCGTGCCCTTCCCGCGCATCCCCATGGCCGAGGCAGTGGAAATCCTCAAGCGCGAGGGCTACACCCTGCCCCCGGAAAAGAAGGGCGATATTGACCCCGGCGGAGAGCGCACCTTGGCGCAGTATGTGCGCCGCGAGTTCAACCATGATTTCTTCTTCCTCACCGATTGGCCGTGGACGGTGCGCCCGTTCTACCACATGCGCCATCCCGACCGCCCCGACCTGACCCGCTCGTTTGACCTGATCGCCAAAGGCACCGAGATCGTCACCGGCGCCCAGCGCGAGCACCGCTATTCCATCCTGCGCGAGCAGGCGCTGGAAAAAGGGCTTTCACTGGAGCCGATTCAGTTCTACCTGGATTTCTTCCGCTACGGCTGTCCGCCGCACGGCGGGTTTGGCCTCGGCCTCTCGCGCTTGATGATGGTGATGCTGAACCTGCCCAACATCCGCGAGGCGGTCTTCCTCTTCCGCGGCCCCAACCGCCTGCATCCGTAGATCGCGGTCGTTATTATTTACACTGTGGAGGAAATGCGTGATCGTTGGTCAAGGAATTCGTTTGCGTGCCATTGAACGTGAAGATTTGCCCCGTTTTGTCACCTGGATGAACGATCCCGAGGTGCGCCAGGGGCTGAACCTGATTTATCCGCTTTCTATGGCGCAGGAAGAGCGCTGGTTCGAGCAGATGCTCCAGCGCCATCCGGCCGAGCAGGTGCTGGGGATTGAGGTCGAAATCGGAGGGGTGTGGACGCTGATCGGCACCTGCGGCCTGCACAACGTGGATTGGGTTAACCGCCAAGCCGAACTGGGCATCTCCATCGGCGATAAAGCCTTTTGGAACCGCGGCTATGGGCGGCGTGCGGTGCGCCTGCTGTTGCGCCATGCGTTCAACACCCTTAACCTCAACCGCGTCTATCTGCGCGTCTATGAGACCAATCCTCGCGCCATCCGCGCCTATGAACACGCCGGTTTCACTCTGGAAGGCCGTCTGCGCCAGGCACGCTTCCAGAACGGGCGCTACGTGGATGAACTGATCATGAGCATCTTGCGCAGTGAGTGGCATGATGCGGAGGACTAGAAGAGGAGGTCGGTAGCCTATGCCCAACCATACCCGTCATGAGCGCATGATGTACGGCGGCATTCGTCTCTTTGCCGGGACGGCGTGCCCCGAATTGGCCCAATCCATCGCGGAATACCTCGGCCTGCCCCTGTGCGGGCGCGATGTGATCACCTTCCCGAACGACAACCTCTTCGTCCGCCTGCATTCCAGCGTGCGCGGGCAGGATTGCTACGTCATCCAGACCACCTCGGCGCCGGTGCACCGCAACCTGATGGAACTGCTGATCATGATCCAGACCCTGCGCCTGGATTCGGCGGCGCGCATCACGGCAGTGGTGCCGTATCTGTGCTACGCCCGCTCGGACAAGAAAGACCAGCCCCGCGTGCCCATCACCGCCCGCCTGGTGGCCGATATGATCGAAGTAGCCGGCGCCGACCGCTATATCACCATGGACTTGCACGCCGGCCAGATCCAGGGCTTTTTCTCCATCCCCGGCGATGTGCTGACCGCGTTCTACCTGCTCACGGATTACTTCAAGACCTTGCTCCCGCAGATGTACAATCCGGTCGTGGTCACGGTGGATTTGGGCTTCGCCAAAAAGGCGCGCAACTACGCCCAAGCCCTGCACCTGCCCCTGGCCTTCATTGAAAAGCGGCGCGTGGCCAACGACGCCCGCGCCGAAGCCCTGACGCTGATCGGCGATGTGTATGACCGCGATGTGATCCTGGTGGATGACGAGGTGGATACCGGCGTCTCGGTGGTTCAGGCAGTCAACTTAGTTAAGGATAACGGGGCGCGCAACGTGTACGTCTCGTTCGTGCACCCGGTGCTCTCGCTGGATGCCGCCGACCGCCTGGCGGCGCTGCCGGTGCGCCAGTTCGTGACCACGGATAGCATCCCCATCCCGCCCGAAAAGCGCGCCAAGTTCGGCGAGCGGCTCAAAATCCTCACCATCGCCCCCTTGCTGGGTGAGGTCATCCGCCGCACCAACGAGGGACGCAGTGTGGGCGAACTCTTCAACGAATGAGGGGAACGCGCATGCCGGAACTGCCCGAGGTGGAGACGATTGCACGGTGGCTGCGCGAGGGACGCGCCGCCGAGCCGCCTCTGCTCGGGCGCACGTTCACGGCGGTGGAAGTACGATGGCCGCGCACCCTCGCCGCGCCCGACCCGGCCACCTTTGCCCAACGTCTTACCGGCCAACGCGTCCTAGAGATTGGGCGGCGCGGCAAGTTCCTGCGCTGGGTGTTGGCCGAGGGCAGGGTGGTCTTACTGCATCTGCGCATGAGCGGTGATCTGCGCTGGCAGCCCCCGCCAACCGCGGCGCCCCATCCACACGACCGCCTGGTCTTTCACTTTGCCGACGGGTGGCGCCTGGCGTTCAACGATCCGCGCAAGTTCGGGCGGGTGTGGCTGGTGGAAGATGAGACAAGCGTCCTCGGCGACCTGGGGCCGGAGCCGCTCGACCCCAACTTCAGCGCCGAGGATTTTTATGCCCGTTTACAGGCCTCGCGCGCCCGCCTCAAACCCCTACTGCTCGACCAGCGCTTCCTGGCCGGCCTGGGCAATATCTATACCGATGAGGCGCTGTTCCAGGCCGGTCTGCATCCTCTGCGCCCGGCGCATACCCTCACCCGCGCCGAGGCCGAGCGCCTCTTAAGCGCCATCCGCCAGGTGCTCCAAGCGGGCATCGCCCATCACGGCGCCAGTATTGATTGGGTTTATCGTGGGGGCGATTTTCAGAATCATTTTGCGGTGTACCGGCGCGCCGGCCAGCCCTGCCCGCGCTGCAGCACGCCGATCCAGCGGCACCTCGTGGGTCAACGCGGCACGCACTTCTGCCCCCATTGCCAAAGGTAGTGTTTAACCATCATGGATCGTTTTTGAGTGAGGTGGGTTGTGACGCAACAGGTTCTTCTGCTCATTCTCGTCGGTGTATTGGGCTTCTTATTAGGGGCACTGGTGGTCTGGTGGTGGAGCGAGCGCGAGCGGCATGCCACTGCGGCAGGTGAAAGTGCGCCGCCGCAGCCGACCAAGACCGAGACCGCATCATCCGCGACCGCCTCCCCACGACAATCCCCGTTCAGCGAGGCTTCGCACGTCTTTGTCACCCGGCTCTGGCGCGACCGCAGCACCGGCCAGTTGCTGGTCGAGGTAGATGGCATGCTTCATGCAACGCCAGATACCTTGACCGATGAGCAGCGCCAGCGCCTGAGCACGGCGGCGGAAAGTTGGTCGCTCTGGCTGGGACTGCACCCCCCTACAGCCCCCGTCCCACCCCCACCCGCGGCGCCGCCCAGCGTCTTCACCGTACCCATCGAGACGCTTATGGCTCCCACGGTCGAACCCCCGCGCGAGGGCAGTATCGTGGAACAGATAGACGCCATCCTTCAAGACCTGCTTGCCCAATCCCCCTACGCCGACCGCCGCGTGCGCCTGGCGGAAGAGCCCAATCACGGCGTGGTCGTGTGGGTGGGCCTGGAACGCTATGGGAGCATTGACGAGGTGCCCGATGAGGGCATCCGCGCCCTGATCCAGGAAGCGGTGCGCCGCTGGGAAGGCTGATCCCGCCGTTTTAGACCACGTGGCCCCAGACCCCCGGGCGCGGCGCGGCTCAAAATCGCACGTAGAGGTATCCTACCATGCCTAAAATCCGCGTGTTGGCGTTCGGGTTCATCCTCACCCTGTGGCTGATCGGCTTGGCCCAACCGGCCTGGGGCAGTCCGCCCCCTCCCCAACCTCAAACGACCCCCTTGGTGGATCCGGCGCTCGAAGCCGCGCTGGAAGCGAAAATCGGCCAACACCAGTTTGAGGTGCTGGCGTTTACCCTCTACCGCGTCAAAATTGAGCGTGTGGTCGAGGCACCGGATGGACGCCTGGCGTTGCTGTGGCTGGCGCTGGTGGATGCCAAAACCGGCGAGGTGATTCCCGCCGAGCCGGGCCTGGCCGTCGCCCGCCGTGACGGACTGGGCGCACTGAGCACCGACTGGCAGATCACCTTGCAAGCCGATAGCGACTGGGCGCAGGCGCTGGCCGAAGTGCCGGATGACCTGCTCGATCCTGAGATCCGCGCCCGCTACGCTGCGCCCAGCGCCGAGCAACTGCAAGCCCTGGCCACCGTTTACCGCGGCTACAAACTGCCCTGGGCCAGCGGCCTGAAAAAGCGCCTCAGCGGCTCCATCGGCCACTTCCTGTGGTACTACTCGTGCAGTATTGATTACTGCCGCTATGCCTACGATTTCGCCGATGGCACCATGTTCCCCATCCTGGCGGCGCGCGGCGGAACGGTCTATATGGCCAAATGGGATTGCCCGAACGGCTCAGAGACGTGCAGCAACTACATCGTGCTCAAAGATGTGACGACCGTGCCTACCACGTATCAACTTTACCTGCACCTGGCTTACGACAGCATTCCCCAAAACCTGCGCCAGGTGGGTGCCATCGTGCGCCAGGGGCAGTTCATCGGCAATGCCGATGACACCGGCTACAGCACCGGGCACCACCTGCATTTTCACGTCCACACCAACCCCACCTGGTACTGGGGGTCGTCGGTGGACATTCGCTTTGATGACGTCAGCATCAACGACGGCACGCCGCGCAACTGCTATGAAGCCAGCCGCTGGCCGAGTTACGGCACCCAATGCCAGGACGAATACGTCTCGGGCAACTACGGCGCCTTCCCGCCCAACGGCGACCTGACCCTGCCCCTGGCGGGCGAGGTAATCACCAACGGGCGTGTGCTCATCGGCGGCAGCGCCAGCGATGATATTGCCGTCACCCGCATCCAGCCGGTGGTGCGCGGCCTGGATGGGCAGTGGCGTGAGATCGGCAGTGCCTTCACCACTACCCCCTTCGTGGGCGAGATTGACCTGTGCACGCTGGGCTTGCCCAACGGCCCGGTGGACGTGGCTTTCTATGCTTGGGATTACGAGGGCAACCGTTCGCCGGAGCCGCTGGGGGTGCGCACGGTGCTCAACCGTTCCAACTGCGCCCCACCCCCGCCCACCTGCACCATCACCAGCAACCAGGTGGCGCTCTTCAGCCAGCCCAACTATCAGGGCGCCTGTGTGGTGCTGGGGGTGGGTAGTTACGGCAGTGCCGGCAGTTTCGGCCCCGTGGGAGACAATGCGACGGCCTCCATCCTGGTCGGGAGCGGGGTGCGCGCCCTGCTCTACGACCTGCCCGATTACCAGGGGCGCACCGAAGCCCTCGAAGCCAGCGACCCCGACCTGAGCGACAACCCGCTGGGGAGCGGGCGGCTCTCGGCGCTCAAGGTGCAAGCGCGCACCACCACCCCCACAACGCCCAGCCTGATCACCCCGATCTACGCCGCGGATCTTCTTCAGCCGGACACGCTTTACTTCACCTTCCGCAGTGAGGGCGCCACCCGCTACCGCCTGGACGTGCGCCGCCACGCGGATGGGCAAAACGTGTTCACCGCCGACAACCTGCGCAGTCCTGCCGCCGTCTTAGGCACCCTGCCGGCGGCCAGCCCGGCCACCAAATACGTCTGGCGCGTCACGGCGTATAATTCGGCCTCCGCCAGCGGCATTGCCCAAGAGCAGTCGTTTGAGGTTTTCCCACCTTATCTCTCCGGGGGCACGACGCAAGCCCTCCCCTATCAGGTGACCTTCGATGCCGGCGGCGAGGGTTGGCTGGCCAGCGGGGCCTGGCAATGGCGCACGCCACCGCTCAGCGCCGCCAGCGCGGCCTGGGTGGCCGGGGGCAACGGCAGCGGCGACCTGACCTCACCGCCTATTACCGTCCCGACCGACGGCACGTACTACTTGCGCTTCCGCTATTATGCCGATACCGAATCCGCCGAACCCTATTGGGATCAGCGCTGGGTGCAGATCGCCGGCGACGACGGCCTGTTCCGCAACGTGTGGCAGTTTTACGATGACCCACCGCGCACGTGGGTAGAAAGCCCGCCCATTTCGCTGGCGGCCTATGCGGGACAGACGATCCGCGTGCGCTTCCATTACAACACCTTCGATACCTATTACAACGGCGGCCTGGGCTGGGTGGTGGACGACGTGCGGATTACCGCCGACCCACCCCCCGCGTGCGGTGGAAGCGCCGAAAGCACCCCCAACGACACCCTGGCGACGGCGACGCCGCTCAACCTGGGGCAAACCGTGAGCGGCGCCATCTGCCCGGCGGGAGATGTGGATGTTTACCGCTTCAGCGGGCAGGCCGGACAGCGCCTCGCCATCCGCCTGGATGCTCAGCGCAGTGGCTCGCCCCTGGATGCCGTCCTGGGCCTGTACGACGCCCAGGGCAACCGCCTGGCCGAGAACGACGACCTGGTGCTCTATCAGATGAACGACCCCGCGCTCGGCTACACCCTGCCGGCCGGCGGCACCTACTACCTCAAGGTGCGCGCCTGGGGGCACCCGGGCGTGGGAGATGCCAGTCAGACCTACACCCTGCAGGTGCTGGTTGACGGCGCGCCGCCCACGCTGAACCTCATCACGCCGGCGGCGTCCTGGGTGCCGAACGGGGCGCTGACCCTGCAGGCCCAGGCCAGTGATGGCGAAAGCGGCGTGGCGCTGGCCAATGTCTATTGGCGTCCGAACCCCCGCGCGCCCTGGCAGTTGCTGGGCCAGGATTGGGACGGGCGCGATGGCTGGACGTGGGCGACCACCGGCGCCGCGTTAGCCGGGGGTGACCTTTACGTCGAGGCGGTAGATTTCGGCGGCAACCGCAGTGGCGCCCTGCGCCTCGGCCTGCGTGTGGATGCCAACCCGCCCAGCGTCAACCTGGAGCCGCTGGCCAGCCCCAACCCCAGTACGGCGGTGCGCCTGGCCTGGACGGCGCACGATGCTGAGAGCGGCGTGGCCGGGATCACCCTGCAGGCCCGCGTAAACGAGGGCACCTGGCAGACGCTCAGCGGCAACCTCACCGTTCCCCAGGGCAGTGCCTGGTACCTCGGCGCCTTTGGGCAAATGCTGACCTTCCGCGCCCAGGCCTGGGATTATGCGGGCTATGTGAGCACCTGGTCCGCCGAACGCACCACCCAAATCGAAGCGTCCTGTGCGCCGGACGCCTACGAAGGCGGGGATGATGCCTTGGCCGGCGCGGTGCCCCTGATCGCCGGGGTGGCGCAGGAACACACCCTCTGCCGTACCGGGAGCGGGGTGAACGATGAGGATTGGCTGACCGTCGAGATCACCGAACCCAAGCCGTATTTCTTTGCCGTGCGCTCGCTGGGCGGCGGCGCGGCGGTGCGGGCCGAGGTGTATAGCGCGGATGGCACGACCCGCCTGGCGACCTTTGCCGCCCCCGACCTGGGGCGCGACCTTGGGTTCACCTGGACGCCGCCGCAGGCCGGGCGCTATGCCCTGCGCCTCACCCCGCTCGTCGCCGGCCTGGCCGGGAGCGGGGCACGCTACAGCGTATCATATAATGATGCCCGTTTCCTGTACCTGCCGCTGGTGAGCCGCTGAGTGCTCAATCCGGGGCGCGTTGTAGATAGGTTTTCACCGTCTCAATAAACGCGGCGGCAGCAGTAAGGGCCTGGCCTGCTTGGGATGCATCCAAGTGGGTGCCAAGATTGTAGTCACCGAGATTGCGTAGTTCAAACAGCCAACTCAGCGCTTTGCCCATCTCTGGGCTCAGCCGCCCGGGCTTTAAAAGTGCTGATGGATGGCCGCGATAACCACGCTGTGTTTGGTAAATTCTAAGCCTTCGCGGATGAGCAGGGCTTCAGCGGCATAGAAGGCCGCATAATAAGCGCGCGAGGCGGCAAAATCGTAGAACGCCTCCCGCGCTAATACCTGCGCTGCCGCCAGGGACTGCTCGGCACGTTCGAGATAGGTTTGGATCTCCGCGGTAAATCGGCTCATTTAGACCTTTACCCCCTCGGCTTTGACCCGACGATAAAAAAGCGTTCCCCCTTGCTCAAATGCTTCCCACGCCGCCGGCTTTACCGAGATCAGGCGCTCGGACTGCAACTGCAGAGGGTAGAGAAGGTCAATCAATTGGTGCAGTTCTGCGGCATAATCCATGGGCGGATCAAGCAACACCAATAGATCAATATCACTCTCCGCATCGGCATCCCCACGCGCTGTGGAACCGTAAAGGATCAAGCCCTTGAACCGCTGTCCATAATGACGTTCCAGGACCGCCCGAATTTCCCTTAAGAGCGGGTGAATAGAGCGAGGGGATTTCACTGCCTTGACCCTGATATGACTATAATTAGACGCGAGGTGCGTTTACATTTTCATTATAGCATATGGCATTTCTTCCCCCGGTGTGTCAAATGAGACACAGGGATGCCCCTCCGAAGGCTTACGAACACTTGCTCGATGGAGTTTGCCATGCCCACGCTTTCCCCTGCTCTTCACGATGAAGTCATTTCCTTACTGCAAGCCCTGGTGCGCACGCCCAGCCTCTCCGGCCAGGAAGGGGCGCTGGCCGACCTGGTCGAAGCCCGTTTACGCCGCCTGGCGTTCGATCAGGTCGAGCGCGACGCCTGGGGCAACGTCATTGCCAGCCGCCAGGGGTATGCCCCCGGCCCGCACCTGCTCTTCGATGCCCACATGGACGTTGTCGAGCCGGGTGACCGCACCGCCTGGGCAGGGGGTGATCCGTACAGTGGCCGCCTCGAACACGGGCGGGTGTGGGGGCGCGGCGCAACCGATACCAAGGGCAGTTTGGCGGCCATGATGGTGGCGATTGGCCGCCTGCCCACACGCGCGTTTCGCGGCACGCTGACGGTGGTCGCCAGCGTGGGGGAAGAGGCGCTGGAAGGGGCGGCGCTGGGGAAGGTGTGCGCTCAACTGCGCCCGGATGTGGTGATCATCGGCGAGCCGACCGAGGGACGGCTGGGGATCGGGCAAAAGGGGCGGGCGCGGTTGTATTTCCGCGCCCAAGGCCGCGCGGCGCATTCCTCGACCCCCGCCGAGGGCCACAACGCCATTTACGTCGCCGCCGAGGTGATCCAGCACATCCGTACCCTGCCGCTGCCCACCCATCCCGTGCTGGGGGCAGGGGTGATGGAAGCGTTGGATATTCATTCCGAGCCTTATCCCAGCGCTTCGACCATCCCCTACACCTGCTTGGTGCGCTACGACCGCCGCCTGGTGGTCGGGGAGACGCCCGAGAGCGTCCTGCAGCCCTATCGTGAGGCGTTCGGCGGGCGGGAGGACGTGGCCTTCGGCTTTGAGGATATTGCCTTCACCACCTACACCGGCGCCGTCCTGCGCACCCCCGATTTTCATCCCGCCTGGCTGTGGGCGGAGCACACGCCTTGGGTACAGCAGGCGCTGGCGAGCCTGAGCGCGGCCGGCCTGCGCGCCGAGACCTTCATCGCCCCCTACTGCACCAACGGGAGCACCACCGCCGGCGAACTGGGCCTACCCACCTTGATTTACGGCCCATCGAGCATCGCCCTGGCGCACAAGGTGAACGAATATATCGAGGTCAATGACGTCCTGGCCGCGGTGCTGGGTTACCAGGCCCTGGCGCAGGGGTTGGGGAACGAGAAATTCTAAAACAGAGTTTGGGATACCCGCACCTCTACAAGGCCCTAGCACCCCCTTTTACATCCCCTCTATCACCTTGGAGCCGTCCGAAGAAGAGGGCGTGTTCGACGCTGTATCAACCCTGAGCCGTGGGGCAGATATCTTGCATGTAGCACAAACGACATTCGGGTTGGCTGGGCTTACACCATTTCTTTCCAATTTCCCAACAGGCAAAATCCATAATCCCGGGGAACTCCGGATAAAGCCCCCGTGCCGTCAGGATGACCTCGGTTTCAGAGGGATTGGAATCACATAATCCGAGGCGAGAAAAGACACGCCGGATGTGAACATCGGCAGAAATGTCAATAGAAGTATAATCCGCGAACTCTACTTTAAGTTCGCGGGCCAGAATATTAGCCGCCATGTGCGCGATTTTGGGACCGACACCGTAGAATTCCAAAAAGCGCCGGATGACTACACTGCTGGGTGGTTTATTACGCCAGATTCGTGACGCATCGCCCTCGTAAACGTCCTTAATACGTTGCACCGCCGAATAGAAACTCTTTGCCATGATCTCCACAAAGCGATGCAGGGGTTTGGGTTCTCTCATCAGCCGCCGCACGTCGTTCTCCGAGAGCGCGCTGAGCCGTTCAAAAGAAAAACCACCGATCTTTTCCGAAATTTGATAGGGGATGAGCCAGGCCTTCTCGGCCTTGATCTGGCGGTCCATAATGCAAGCCAGGACGAAGGCGTGCGGGTAATTTTCTAAATCATTCAACAAAGCATCCGCCTGGGGATGCCCGGTAAACGGGACCAATTGTCTGGGAGCACGGAAAACCTCCCAACCTCGCGCCACCAATCTGTCACGAATGAGATGCTCAGCCATGATCTCTTCACATAAGATTGAAAATCCAAAAGGCACCTTTGAGGTTCAAATACACATTCACTTCGGTTCAAATACCCCCGCTGGACGCGATCTTTCTCAATTCTAGATATTGCTTTTATTATTGTCAAGCCTTGCAGGACATTATGGATCTCTATCGGTTACGTTGATTGAGGTTCTATTGGCCTGCTCTGTTACTATCGTCCACACCCTGCCCCTGAAAAGCAGATTTTAGGGACGTTGACCTTGACAAACAAGAGACGTATACTGGGTCTGTCCGATTTTTAGGGTTACCGGTTTTCCGGAACGTTGGGTAGGCGCACAGGATGACAAGACGCCCTCTTATCATTTTGGTCGGGATGATCGGTATAGGGTTATTGGCGGGGTGTCTGGCTATCCCTGGCTCTCGGGCCACCCCAACCCCTCTTCCATCTGAGGCCGCTACCGCGACCGCCGCGCTGGGGGCGAAACTCACCGCCATCGCCGTGGCAACGGCTCACCCCGCGACCCCAGCACCCCCGGAAGAATATCCGACCGTCACCGAGGCTTGGACGCCCGGCGCGAACGAGATCGTGGCCAGCGATAGCGGTAAAACCTATGCGATCGGGGTCACCACGCGCATTTCCCTCATCCTGGAGCGTGCGGCATACCCGCCGGAAAACCTGACCGTGACCTGTGTGCCCGCAGAGGTGCTGGGGCGCGTTTCGAACCTGCCCCAGGTGCCGCCGCAGTATTACGCCGTCCGCTACGAGGGGGTGAAAGCGGGAGAGTGCCTCATCCGCAACGGCGCCTTTCAGGTTACCATCAAGGTAGTTGAACAACCGTAGCGGTAGCACGGCTCGAGCACGCGCCCAGGGGGGAATAGATTGGAGTAAGGGGGAAGGTGTTGATCAAGCTTAACCAAACGTGATAGGTGAGGCGATCAACAAAGCACGCTGTCTGAACAGTTAGGCGAATAACTCAAATCTTGATCTGTTTTGGTTTTATACCCTTGCTTCATGATCTTGTAAGTCATTTTGTTCATGCGTAGTTACGTTTTCTAGCAATAGTATAATTGCCTTTAGAAGTTGGGGACTTTCTAATTTATGGCAACAAACTGGTCAACCGGATTGGTAATCTTGCAACCCGATACCATCTGTAATGTTCGTCCAGAATTGTGAAAGCACAAACCAAGGGAAGAAAGGGAGGTCATTGAAAATGCACCAAAATGATGTGTCCCTCGCTTTTGACATGGTTTTAGAAGAAATTGATAAAGCCATTAGCGCGATCAATCAGGAAGGTATCCAGGCATTTCAAGATGGCAAGTACGATGTAGCCCATGAACTTAGTGAAAAAGGGAAACAAATCAAAGCCTTTCGGGAGCGGGTTAAAAACTTACAGCAGGAATGGCTTAACCTATTTGCGCCCATTGTACCGCATAAGCCTCGACACATTAAGCAATCTTATCCCTTAAAATTGCAACGTGGACTAAAGACGCCTGAACGAGAATATCGAATCCCTATTTTGCAAGCGTTGGTTGAATTAGGCGGCTCTGCAACCATGAATGAGGTGCTTGAGAGAGTACACAATCTGATGCGGCACCGATTAAGCAACTACGATTATCAATCCCTTCCTTCTGACCCTTCTACTCAGCGTTGGCAAAATACTGCCCAATGGGCGCGGTATAGGATGGTAACAGAAGGACTGCTTTCTTCGAACTCGCCCCGCGGGGTATGGGAGATTACCGAAAGCGGTAGAAAATTTTTAGAGCAGTTTAAATAATAAACACCTTCGTTTTTCCAGAAAACACCTGAAACGACGACAAACCCTATCTCTTGCCGTGCTTTACAACGCTCAAGGCGTAGAGGTCAGTCGCTATCCCTAGAAAGGAAGGGTAGAAAATGCCTTGGCGCTTCCGCCGTTCAATAAAAATTCTGCCCGGCGTTCGGTGGAATATCAGCAAGCGAGGATCAAGTATCACCATCGGCGGACGTGGCCTAAAGACCACCCTCGGTCGCGGCGGTGTAAGACATACCATTAGTATTCCGGGCACGGGCCTTTCGTTTACAACCTCATCCTCCAAAAGGCGAGCCAAATCTTCGGGGTGTGCGCTGGCGCTACTGTTGCTACCTCTCTTCGCAATTCAAGGAGTATTGAAGGAGCCATGTCATTACCCTTGCCGTGAAGATCACCAACTCGAGGATTAGTGACGTTGTTACCTCGTGTCCCCGCTCCCTTCGCCGTACGCCCGGCCGCCGTGCGCGATGTGCCTGCCCTCTGCGCCATGGATGCCCTCGCCCGGCAGGACGAAAGCCGCCGCGCCCTGATCGCCCGCGCGGTGGAGGCCGGGCATGCCTACGTTATTGAAGCCCAACAGCAGGTGATCGGGTACGCCGTGCTCGATACGTCCTTCTTTGGGCAGGGCTTTGTCTCCCTGCTCTATATCCACCCCGAGCACCGCCGCCGGGGCGCCGGCTTCCGGCTGATGCAGTACCTGGAACAGGTCTGCCCCACCCCGAAACTGTTCACCTCTACCAACCTTTCTAACCTACCCATGCAGGCCCTCTTGGCCAAGTTGGGCTACATCCTGAGCGGCATTATCCATCACCTCGACGAGAACGATCCCGAGTTGGTGTATGTCAAATACCTCCGGCGGGGCAGGGCCTGACCAGCCCGACGGGTGTCGCCCGTCGCCCCCCATTGACTTTTATCCCTCACTTTTCGTATAATAAAAATGTAAATGCGTAGCACAGCGCATGGCTGAGGTCCGCGGAGCCGGGCCTCTCCCGGAATCACGAAAGCGCGCACAGCCGTCCGTGGTGACATCTACGGAGGGCTGTGCCTGTTTAACGGGCTGAGAGGAGGTGCGCCATGTTGACCCTGGAACTGACCCCAGAGCAAGCCCGCATCCTGATGCAAGTGCTGGAAGCGTATGTCTCGGACATGCGCATGCAGATCTCGCAGACCGATAACATCCGTTACAAGGCCATGCTCAAGGAGCGCAAGGCGGCACTGGAACGCGTGCTTCAAGTCCTGCACGAGCAGATGCCACTGCCGCTGGCCGAGTAAGGCGGATGCCGATCGTTGAGACTGCGCCAATTAAGACACACGGCGCCCTGCCGGCGCCGCGTGGGGTTATTTGTGTGTGGGGCGGGAGGGACTCGAACCCTCAAGGTGCTCCCGCACCGGTGGATTTTAAGTCCACTGCGTCTGCCTGTTCCGCCACCGCCCCTTACACCTTAGATTTTACCCCAAGCCGTCCCTGCGTCAAGCGTCTTAGGGGCGGCTAAACCACCCACTGCCCGCGTTTCATTACCCGCAGCACCGGGTTGGTGCCGAAGCGATAGCCCAAATGGCGGTAATCCGGCACCTCCAAGACGATTAAGTCGGCCTGCTTGCCCGGCTCTAGCGAGCCGAGACGGTCGGCGGCCCCGATAGCCGCCGCGGCGTTGATGGTGGCGGCGGCGATGGCCTCGGCGGGGGTGAGTTTGAGGTAGCGGCAGGCCAGGGCGATGACGAAGGGCATGCTCTCGCACCAGGCCGTGCCGGGGTTGAGGTCGGTTGCCAGCGCCAGCAAGCCCCCCGCCTCCAAAATCGCCCGCGCCGGGGTGTATTCGGGCTGGGCCAGGCCAAACGGGGTGCAGGGCAGTGCCACGGCCACGGTCTCGCTCGCCGCCAGGGCGCGGATGTCCTCCGGCGGCGTCTTGACCAGGTGGTCGGCGGAGACGGCGCCGAGTTCCACCGCCAGGCGCGCCCCGCCCAGGCTCTCAAACTCATCGGCGTGGATCTTCAGCCCAAACCCCAACGCCCGCGCCTGCTCTAGAATCTGACGCGATTGCGCCAGGTCAAAGGCGATCCGCTCGCAAAAGACATCCACGAACGGCAGTGGGCGCCCCGGAGCATGAGTTTGCCACCACTGGCGCACGGCGGGCAGCATCTCGGTGCAGATCTGATCCACGTAGGCCTGAGGATCGTGGCGAAACTCGGGCGGTACGTCGTGCGCCGCCAGGTAGGTCGGCACCAGTTCCAGCGGGCCTTCCTGATTCAGCCGCAGGATGGCCTCGAGCAGGCGCAGTTCCGATTCGGGGGTCAAGCCGTAGCCGGTCTTGGCCTCGGCGGTAGTGGTGCCGTGGCGCAGCATCGTCCAGGCGCGCCGGCGGGCTTGTTCGATCAGGGTTTCCAGCGCGGCCGCGCGGGTGGCGCGAACGGTGGCGAGGATGCCCCCGCCGGCGGCGGCGATTTCGGTATAGGTCTTGCCCTGGGTGCGCCATTCGAATTCATGGGCGCGGTCGCCCGCCCACACCAGGTGGGTGTGTGGATCCACAAAGCCGGGCATGACCACGCGCCCGCCGGCATCCCAGGTTTCTTCGTTGGGGTAGGCCGCGCGCAGGACGGCGCTGGGGCCGACCGCTTCGATCAGGCCGCCGCGCACCAGCACGGCGCCGTCCTCGATTAAACCCAGGCGGCCCAATGCGTGCCCGCGCTGGGGGCCGCCGGCAAGGGTCAATAACTGGCTGGCCGAATGGATAAGCATAAGCATGCCTCCAAAAATTAGGGGGTGGGGGTGGTCGTCAGGGTGAGCGTAAACGAAGGGGTGGGGCTGAGGCTGGGCGTGGGCGAGGGCGTCGGCGTGGTCAGGGGGGTCGGGCTGGGGGTGGGGGTAAGGGTGATGGTAGGCGTTTGGGTGGGCGTAGGGGTCAAGGTCGGCGTCGGCGAGATGGTCAGTTCGTATTGCAAGGTCAGCACGCGCGCGGAGAACGGCACCGGCGTCAGGACGTAGTGGATGGCATCCTGGATCTCGGCTTGAAACGCCGTGCGATTGGGCAGGAAGACGCTGACCCGTGGTCGCTCCGAGAGCACGTAGGGGGTAAGCGCTTGAGGGGAGAAGCGGAAAAAACCCAGGTGGCCCGGATCGCCCAGGCGCAATGCCAGGGGAATGGCGGTGAGCAGGTCATCCAACCCCAGCGTGGTTTCCACGCTGCCGCGGTAGGTGCGGTAAAGCGCCGGCAGGCGCACCAGGTTGCCCCCCTGCACCAAGCGCAGGAAAAGCGCCTCCAGCACCTGCTGTTGGCGGGCGTTGCGCTCGGTTTCGGCTTCACCCTCGCGCACGCGCAGGTAGCACAGCACCTGATCCCCCGTGAGCAGGTGGGTGCCGAGGGGAATATCGCCGCACATCGGCGGCGGGGGCGAAAGGATCGTCAGTTCCAGCCCGCCCAAATCGTCCACTAGATAGACAAAATCAGGGAGGTGCACCAGGGCGTAATCCTGCGGGCGCACCCCCAGGTTATAGGCCAAGGTATCGGCCAACAGCGGCCATCCGCCCAGCGCATAGGCCACGTTCAGCCTTTGCAGGGTGAATCCGGGCAGATAGACGTAAAGATCGGGGGGAATGGAGAGCAGGCTGGCGCGTCCCAGGCGGGGGTGGTAGAACACCAGCATGATCGCATCGGTGCGCCCCAGATGTGGGGCAGGCGCGTCACTGCCCAAAAGCACCAGCGTGCGCACCTCGGCAGGCAGGTCCACCGTCAGCGGCGGCGGGATGGGCAGGACGGCGGTGGCCTGCGGGGTGGGAAAGGTGAGTGGGGTGGGCGAGGGAGAGGGGGTAGCGGTGAGGGTCGGTGCGGGCGGACTGGGCGTGGGAGGCATGGGTGAGGTGGCCGACAGGCGGGCACAGGCGGTTAGCGCGAGCAGGATCAGCCCGCTTAACCCGCGGACCATCCCGCGCCAGCCGATGCGCGTGACTCGTGCCCGATCCTCAGCCATTCTGCTGGCATTATAGCACAGCCGCCCCAAGGAAAAGCCACAGTGGGCCGCCCGGGCGGCCCACTGCTCCTACGCAAGACAAATTGATCTCCAACCTCGGCTAACGGCGTCGCCGAGTGCAGACCGCGGCCTGCTGGGGGCGATCAACGTTACTCACCGCGCGTGCCTACTCCGAAGAGCGTAAACCGAGCAGACTGCACCCCAGGAACACTATTCCAACCAATGCGACGACAACATAAACGATGAACGCCATGATGACCTCCTTCTTCCCCTTCCTAACGCTTCAGCAACCGTGTCCCTTTGCAAATTAAACCCAGAGCGGCAGTGTGGGTTACTCTTATTGTAGTTAACGGCCGTTCGCTGTTTCCCAACACTTTTGTCAGCCCGGTTATCTTCGGCCTGACAGATTTGTAAGGGCGACCTGGTTTCTGTAAATTAATACGCTGAAGAGGGGCAAAAAGTTCCGCGCTACGTCAGAACATATACGCCATTACACCTATATCGGGATACGAGATTCAGCGCTTAGAGTCTCCTCGGTTTTCTGGTATAGGTAGTAAGGAACAAATAGATTATGATAGGACCGTGTTTTCCAAAGGAGTTGAGATCATGAATACCCCTGCTGTTTCTAAGGACCCGGTATGTGGTATGGCGGTGGACCCTTCTAAGGCCGCTGATCAGTATGAGTATAAAGGTGTGACCTATTACTTTTGTTCACGGGGCTGCAAGCAGGCCTTTGAGCGCGACCCTGAAAAATATCTCGGTCCAACCCAGCCCGACCCCCATTCTCACGGTTCCCATTGACGCCTTGCCCTGAAATGGTCAGTGCTTCATCCATGAGAAAGGCGTAAAAAGAGAGGAGTAAGATGTGCGGGTGTATGATCATGCACATGGTAACCGGCCATGCCGGACATCAGGGTGAGTCTCACGAAGAACATTCTCGCCCGACATCGAGCACAGGCGAGTCCCCGACGAACGCGTTAGGCGCCGAAACGCGCTTATGCCCTCATTGCGGTTTTCCACTTCGTGCTGAGTACGCATTTTGTCCTGGGTGCGGCATGAGACTCCAAGAAACCCAATGCCCGGCCTGCGGTCAAGCGGTTGACCCCGGCTGGAGGCATTGCGTCTATTGTGGTTCACCCCTTGGGGAGGCCCAAGAAAAATAGGCCTGAACTTCCACCGGTGACAATGGGGCAGTGCGTTCACTCTCGTGCAGACTTGATAGTCGGAGGCCATACACATGATGGAGCACCATCACCATTATCATCATGAAGAGAAACCCGTTCCTGAGCCGGAGCCTGTAGTGCCTGTCCCTGCGCAAGGACACCCGGCCGGCCCAGGGCATATGCACCATCAACCCTCCGCCCACGGCGTGGACCACCGCGGGCATGAGCAGCTGTTCCGACGGCGCTTCTGGGGCAGCCTGATGCTTTCAATACCGGTACTTTTGTACAGCCCGGCACTTCATAAGCTGTTTGGTTTCCGCCCTCCAGCCTTTCCCGGTAGTGAGTGGGTCCCTCTTGTTTTCTCGGCGGTTGTCTTCATCTACGGTGGCGTCCCGTTCTTACGCATGGCCGGGCCGGAACTGCGCAGCCGACAGCCGGGGATGATGATGTTAATCTCCCTTGCCATTACGGTCGCCTTCATCTACAGCGTTTTGGCGCAGGTTACCCGCCTCGAGGAGGGTTTCTTTTGGGAGTTGGTTACCCTGATTGACATTATGTTGCTCGGGCACTGGCTGGAGATGCGCTCAATTCGTCAGGCTTCAGGAGCCTTAAACGAACTGGCCCGCCTCTTGCCCGATACGGCGGAGCGCATTGACGCAGAAGGGAACGTTGAGACAATCCCGGTCTCGGCGCTACGCCCGGGGGATCTAGTGCTGGTGCGCCCGGGCACAAGCATTCCGGCGGACGGCGAGGTGGTGGAGGGGGAATCCAGTGTAAATGAATCTATGTTGACCGGTGAATCCAGACCCGTTAAAAAGGGCGCAGGGGATAAAGTCATCGCTGGCACCTTGAACGGCGAGGGAAGTCTCCGCGTCAGGGTAATGGCGGTTGGGGAACAGACAGCGCTGGCCGGCATTATGCGCCTGGTGGAACAGGCCCAGCGATCAAAATCACACACCCAAGTGCTGGCCGATAGAGCAGCGGGCTGGTTGTTCTACATTGCTTTAGGGGTCGCCCTGCTGACCGCTCTGGTTTGGAGCCTGGCCGTTGGCTTCAACGTGGAGGTGCTCAAGCGCGTGGTTTCCGTCCTGGTCGTCGCGTGTCCTCACGCCTTAGGCCTCGCCGTGCCCTTGGTTGTCACCATTACCACCACGCTCGGCGCTCGCAATGGCGTTCTGATTCGCGACCGTCTCGCGCTAGAGATCGTGCGCCAGATTGATGTGGTCGTCTTTGATAAGACCGGAACGTTGACGGAAGGAAAATTCGGTGTGGCGGGCATCAAGACGGTCACGGGCATAGATGAGGCACAAGCCTTAGCCCTGGCCGCGGCCATAGAGAGTGACTCGGAACATTTGATTGCTCAGGCATTGCGCCATACAGCCCATCAACGCGGCCTCGTGTTACCGAAAATATCCTCTTTCGAAGCCATCAAAGGTCGCGGCGTGCGTGCGCTTTACGATGGCAAAGAGGTTTACGTGGGCGGGCCGCGCTTGCTGGAAATGTTGCATCTGGATTTGCCCGAGGAACTCGCCGCGTTTACTCGCACCGAAGAAGCCAAAGCGAGGACGGTGGTGTATCTCTGCGCGGACTCACAGGTGTGGGCGGCCTTTTCGGTGGCGGATACGATTCGGCCTCAGAGCCGCGAGGCGGTTCGGCGGCTGCATCAGATGGGCGTTGAGGTGGCCATGCTGACGGGCGATAGCCTGGCGGTCGCTAAGGCGGTTGCCGAAGACTTGGGCATTGACCGTTTTTATGCCGAGGTCCTGCCGGAGGATAAAGAGCGGAAGATCGCCGAATTGCAAGGCCAGGGCAAACGCGTGGCAATGGTTGGTGATGGGGTCAATGACGCCCCGGCCTTGGTGCGCGCTGATGTGGGTATTGCCATCGGTGCGGGCACCGATGTGGCCATCGAGTCCGCCGGTATTATTCTGGTCCAGAACAACCCCCTAGATGTCGTCAAAGTGATTGCCCTTAGTCGTGCCAGTTATCGCAAGATGATAGAAAACCTGGCCTGGGCTACCGGTTACAATGTCTTTGCCCTGCCCTTGGCCGCGGGGGCCTTGGCTCCCTGGAACCTTTTCCTCTCCCCAGCCCTGGCGGCCTTATTGATGTCGTTGAGCACGATGATTGTGGCCCTTAATGCGCAATTGTTGCGAAGAACGCGTTTGAATTAAAAGGGCGCGCCTCACCTAGAGACAATTGGCGCAACCCCACAGCAAGAGAGAAGGCTGGACTGTACATGCAACACGCGTGCCCAAAGCGGCCACTATTTTTGCACTTTTGTTAAGTCGCACACATTCCCTGTGCGATTGAAATTTGTTATAATCAGAGCAATCCCACACCTTACCGCGCATCGTCGCCTCGTCGCCGTTCGTTTCGGGGGAGTGCATCGTGAACGACGAGCCTGCCTGCATCCCTACCCCGGTTCACCCTTACCCCACCCGCCTTGGACTGATCTGGATGGTCATGTTGGCCCTGCTCAGTGCAGGCTGCCGCCCTCTCCAGCCGCTGACGCTTTCTTCACCCTCGCCGGTGACACCGCCGCTGATCGTGTTGGATTGGGAGAACGACCTCACCCCCGAGATCTTGCAGGGCTTCACCACCGAGACGGGGATCAAGGTTGAACTGCGCTACTACTACGCCACCGAGGAAGGCTACCGCCGCCTCCTGGAAGGCGAAACGTGTGATTTGGCGATCGTACCCAACGATAAGGTGCCGGGGCTGATCCGTGCCGAGCGCCTGCTCCCGCTCGATCTCAACCAGGTGCCCAATTTCCGCCACATTACCCCCGCTTTCCGCGACCTGGTGATTGACCCCGGCAACCGTTACAGCGTGCCGAATGCCTGGGGCACGACCGGGATCGTTTATCGCGCCACTGAGGTCACCCGTCCACCTCAACGCTGGGCCGACTTATGGGACACCGCCTATGCCGGGCGCGTCTTTCTGTGGGATGATCCCCGTACGGCGATCGGGGTGGCACTTAGGGCGCTGGGCTATTCAGCGAATAGCGAAGACTTGCAAGCCCTTAACCTGGCCGCGGCCAAACTGAACGCCTGGCAAACCCTACTGCCTGCCCCCTATCAACCGGACACCTTGACCGCCGCCTTCCGCTCCGGCCAGGCCGAGGTAGCGGTCGCCTGGGCGGGCGACTATCTGCTGGCACGCCAGGAGATCCCGGATTTGCACTACGCGCTCCCGGCGGAAGGCACCCTTCTCTGGATGGATCATTTCGTCATCCCGCGTGCGGCCCACAACCCCGAGGCGGCGTTGCGCTTGCTGGACTACCTCCTGCGCCCCGAGATCAGCGCCCAGATCACCACCCAAAGCTACTGGGCCACCGCCAACGAGACGTCATGGTCGCAGGTGGCGCTCGAACCCAAGGTGCAAGCACTGGTGCTTCCTTCCGCCGAGGCGCTGACCAATGCCGAACTGATCCTGCCCCTCAGTCCCGAGGGTGAAATGACGTATAATCGAATTTGGGAGCAATTTGTGCGCCTGCGTTCTTCCTCTCTTGAAACCTTCCCCTCCCCCACGCCCTGATGACGCCCGCCAATCGCTCTTCCGCCTTATCCTCGCGCCCATCGGCCTCCCTGCGCCGCACCTTCCAGCGCCTTTTGCGGGGGTTGCTTTTGATCACCCTGGCGTTCGTCCTCCTCGCCACCGCCACCCTGATTTACCGCAGTGAGAGCCGCGATTGGCACTATCGTCAACTCGAGGCAGCGCAGAACCTGGCCACGCGCGTCCAGGCTTACCTGCAGCAGATGACAACCAACCTGCAGGCCTTTGCCCTGGTCGGCTTGGACGAAGCCGGCCAGCAACCCCAGAACATGCAACGCCTTTTTGATCTTTACCCCGATTATGATCTGGTGCAGGTGATCGCGCCCGATAACCGCGTCGAATTGACCCTGAGCCGCAATGCCACCCCGACCATCCAATTGGTCACCCTGCCACAAGCGCACTGGCTGGCCGAGGCGCGGGCCGGGCGCACTTACCTCAGCCCGTTCCAACTCTCGCCTCAGGGTCAGCCCTACCTGCTTTTGGCCGTGCCCGCGGCCGAGGGACGGGTGATCGCCGCTCAGATGTCACTGCAATCGTTGTGGGAACGCACCCGTGCCATGTCGTTAGGCCAACGGGGTGTGGTTTACCTGGCCGAGCGCAGTGGGCGCATCCTCGCCCACCCCAACCCACAGGTGGTCTTGCGCGGGGACACCCTGCCGGAGGACGTACGGGCGGCGCTGGCGGCGGTGGATCAACCGGTGCGCCTGGAATGGGGTTTCGCCGCGGACGGCACCTGGGTAGAACGTACCTTCTTCCCCATCCCTAACACCGAATGGGTCGTTATTACCGAAGTGCCGGGGGCCGAGGTGCATGCCAACAGTTTGCTCAGCCTGGGCATCCTGGGCGGTGGGGTCGTGCTCCTCGGCCTGCTCCTTTCGCTGGGGGCGGACGCGCACCTGCGCCGCCAAGTGCTGATCCCCTTGGAGCACCTGCGCCAGGGCACGCTGGCGCTCAGCGCCGGCCGCTTGGAGCACCGCTTGTCCATCCAGCGTCCGGAGGAACTGCGCCAGGTAGCGCAGGCTTTCAATACCATGGCCCAGACCCTGCAGGCCCAGCAGGCCGCGCTGGCCCGCCAGACCGAAGTTTTGACCCACCTCTACCAACTGGCCACCCTGCTCAACGCCGCGGAGAACCTGGAAAGCGCCTACAATGCCGCTCTGGATACCCTTTTTGCCCTCTTCCCGCAAACTCGCGCGGCGTATATCTTCGTGCGCGAAGCGCGGGGCGGGCTGACCCTGGCGGCGTCGCGGCGCATCTCCGCTTCCCCTACCCTTGAAGATACCCCCTCGCCTGCGGTGCCCAACCCCCAGCGCTGGCTGGCCGGTACGGCGCCGCGGGTTTATATCGAAGGCGGTCATGCCCTGATTGCCCTGCAGGGGCGCGACAGCCTGTTGGGCTTACTGCGGGTCGAAGCACAAGCCCCCGAGGTTTGGGGTGAGTCTGAACAGCGCTGGCTGGCAATATTGGGCGATCAACTCGCCCACGCCATCCAGACCCTGAACCTCTATGAGCACCTGCGCCAGGAATTGGCTGAGCGCCGCCGCGCCGAAGAAGCCCTGCGCCAGGCGCACGCCGATCTGGAAGAACGGGTGCACCAACGCACCCAGGAACTGCGCCGTCTTAATCGGGAACTCTTGCTCAGCCTTACCGAGCGCAACGTTGCCCAAGAGCGCTTACAGCGTCAGAAACAGCAGTTGGAAACCCTGCGGCAGGCCACGCTGGAACTCACCGCGCACCTGGATTTACAGAGCCTGCTCCAAGCGTTGGTGCGGCGCGCGTTGGAAATTGTGAACGCCGAGGCCGGGGGGTTCTATCTTTATGATCCCGCCCACGACCACCTGGTGCGCGTGGTCAGCCTGGGTGAACACGCTTTGCCGTTGGGGTTGATCATCCGCCGCGGCGAGAGCCTCTCCGGGCGCGTTTTGCAGAGCCGGGAGCCGATCCTCATCACCGATTATCGCCACTGGGAAGGGCGCCTGACCCAGATTCCACAAGAATCCGAGGCGTATGCAGTCATCGGCCTGCCGGTGCAGTGGGGGGAGGAGTTCCTCGGCGTGCTTAACGTGGCGACCTATAGAGAACGCACCTTCAGCCAGGAAGAGGTCAACCTGCTTAACCTGTTCGCCATCCAGGCCGCGATTGCCATCCGCAACGCCCGCATCCTGGACAACGAGCGCCGCCAGCGCCGCCGTGCCGAAGCCCTGGCCAAGGTCAACGCTGCCCTGACTACCTCGCTGGATCTTCAACCCCTGCTGCTGCGGGTGCTCGAGGCGGCGACCGAAGCCATCCCCGCCGCCGACCGCGGCAGTGTGCTGTTGCTCGACCCCCAAAGCGGCGACTTGGTCATCGAAGCCCTCTACGGCTACACCGATCCGCGCATTTACAATTTGCGTTTCCCGCGCGAAGCGGGTTATGCCGCCAAAGCCTTGCGCGAAGGGCGCCCGCTTCTGATCTCGGACGCCCGTGCGGATGATGAGGTGCACTACGACGGTGAGATCGAAGAAATGCGCGCGGTGCGTTCGGCTATCGCCGCGCCGATGTTCCTGCAGGAACAGCCGGTTGGGGTGATCACCCTGGACTGCACCCGCGAGACGCATGCCTTTACCCTCGACGACCTGGAATTGCTCAAAGCCTTTGCCGACCAGGCCGCCATTGCTATCCGCAACGTGCGCCTCTACGAACGGGAGAGGCATCTGGCCATCACCGATGAACTGACCCAGGTCTATAACCGCCGCTATGCCCTGCAACTGGCTGAGCGTGAGATCGAACGCGCCCGCCGCTACCAGCGCCCGCTGGCGATGATCCTGGCCGATATTGATCACTTCAAATTGGTCAACGATACCTACGGCCACATGGTAGGAGATCAGGTGTTACACGACCTAGCCGAGCGTTGCCGCCGCCAACTGCGTGATTTTGATGTCTTAGGGCGCTACGGCGGAGAGGAATTCCTGGTGGTGCTCCCTGAAGCCGATGCCGAAGCCGCGCTAGGTGTGGCCGAGCGCCTGCGCCGCGCCGTGGCCGAGACGCCGTTCAACGGCGGCGCGCATTCCATTCAAATCACCCTCTCGTTGGGCGTGGTGGCATTTACGCACGACCATCCCGACCTCAATTTGTGGCTGACGCGGGTAGATGCGGCGCTTTATCAGGCCAAGGAAAGCGGCCGCAACCGTGCCGTCCTGTGGCAAGGTGATGGCGATGACCCCGCTCTTGCATAACACCCCTTACAGCCTGCATGCCCTGGGCGCGGCGCGCGCGTCTGCCGTGGAGCGCATCCTCGCCGCCGCCCTGGATGCCGTTGCCCCGGCGGCGGCAGTACGGCGCCACCTGCACCGCGAGGGGGATATCCTCAGTGCCGGCGGCCAAACCTACGACCTGCGCCGCCTGCGTTACCTCTGGCTGGTAGGGGCGGGCAAAGCCGCCGTGCCGATGGCGCTGGCGGTGGCCGAGATCCTGGGCGACGACCTCAGCGGCGGTCTGGTGATCACCAAATACGGGCACGGCGGCCCCCAGGCCGAGCGCCTGCGCGCCCACGGGGTCGAGGTGCGCGAAGCCGGCCATCCCGTGCCCGATGCGCCGGGGGTGACGGCCACCCAAGCCCTGCTGGAACGCGTGGCGGCTTGCAACGAAGAAGATTTGATCCTCGTCGTCCTTTCCGGTGGGGGGTCGGCCCTGCTTACCGCCCCGGCACCCGGCATCACCCTCGAGGACCTGCAACGCCTGACGTCAGCATTGCTGGCCTGCGGTGCCACGATCAACGAGATCAACACCCTGCGCAAACACCTCGACCAGGTCAAGGGCGGCGGCCTGGCCCGCCTGACGGCGCCGGCGCACCTGCTGGTGCTCATCCTCTCGGACGTCGTAGGCGACCCATTGGATGTCATCGCCTCGGGCCCGACCGTCCCCGACCCCACCACCTATGCTGAGGCGCTGGCGATCCTGGAACGCTATCGATTAAACGAGCAGGTGCCCGCGGCAGTCCTGGCGCATCTGCGCCGCGGGGCGGCCGGCGACATCCCCGAGACGCTCAAACCCGACGATCCACGCACGGCACAGGTGCACAACCTCATCGTCGGCAACAACGCCCAGGCGGCCCAGGCGGCACTGGCTCAGGCACAGCGCGAGGGCTTGCAGGCGCTCCTGCTGACCACCTACTTGCAAGGTGAAGCCAGCCAGGCCGGGCGCTTCGTCGCCGCCCTGGCGCGTCAGATTGCCGCCAGCGGCGATCCGCTCCCCCGCCCGGCGTGTCTGATCCTGGGGGGCGAGACCACGGTCACCCTGCGCGGCGCGGGGCGCGGCGGGCGCAACCAGGAACTGGCGCTGGGGGCGGTGGTGGATCTGGCCGGGCTGACCGATGTGCTTGTGCTCACCTTGGCCACCGACGGAGGCGACGGCCCAACCGATGCCGCCGGGGCCGCCGTAAGCGGTGCAACGCTGGCCCGCGCACAGGCCTTGGGGCTGGATCCGTACGCTTACCTGGCGCGCAACGATTCGTATGCCTTCTTTACCGCCCTGGAAGACCTGCTTATCACCGGCCCCACCCAGACCAACGTCAACGATTTGACTTTTCTCTTCGCGTTCTAATCCCCCGCTGGCACAGGTCTTGCACATCTAAAGGGCAGATTTCATTTGCCCCGGACTGTGCATGAACGCGCGCCGCCTCGATCAATGGGTTAACTACTGGGTCCACCTCATGGAACGCGAAATCCAGGAAACATCCTGGCACAGCCGGTTGGCCAGTCACTTGGCCACCCGGCTGGGGCGCAAACTGGGCTTGCAGGGCGAACCCCTGCGCCACCTGCGCCGCGGCGCCCTGCTTCATGATATCGGCAAGTTGGCCATCCCGCGCCAGATTCTCTACAAACCTGGCCCGCTCAACGCCGAGGAATGGCGCATCATGCGCCGCCATCCCCTTTATGCCTATGATTTCTTCGCTCCCCTGCCCGAACTGCACCCGGCGCTGGAGGTAGCGCTGTATCATCACGAAAAATGGGACGGCAGTGGCTATCCCTTCGGCCTGGCCGGCGAGGCGATCCCCCTGGCGGCGCGGATTTTCGCCATCGTGGACGTCTGGAACGCCCTACGCTCCGACCGTCCCTATCGGGCGGCGTGGAGCGAGGAAGCCACGCGGGCCTACATCCTGTCCAACCGCGGGCAGCAGTTTGACCCGCAGGTCGTGGATGCCTTTTGGGAGGTGTTGCGGCGTAACGGGCGTGACCTGACCGCCGCCCCGGTCCCCCAGCCGGCAGATTGAGCGCCGGCTACTCGGTCTCCCCCAGCACCTCGCGCAGAAAGACCTCGACGATGCGCGGGTCGAAGTGCTTCCCCGCCTGCTCGCGCAAGTAAGCCACCGCCTGCTCGCGCGTCCAGGCCGGGCGGTAGGGGCGGTCGCTGGTCAGCGCATCCCACACGTCCACCACGGCGAAGATGCGCGCCGCCAGCGGAATCTCCTCCCCCTTCAACCCCCGCGGGTAGCCCGTGCCATCCCACCGCTCATGATGGCCGTAGGGAATATCCAGCGCCGGGCGCAGGTACTCGATGCGCGAGAGCATCTCATAGGCCAACACCGGGTGCTGGCGCATGATCGCCCACTCGTCGGGGGTGAGCGGCCCGGGCTTATGCAGGATGCTATCGGGCACGCCCATCTTGCCGATGTCGTGGAGCAGGGCGCCGCGGCGGATGTGCACCAGGGTTTCGCCGCCGAGCCCCAGGGCGCGTGCCAGGCGCAGGGTGAGGTCGGTGACGCGTTGGGTGTGGCCCTCGGTTTCCTTATCCCGCAGGTCGAGGGCATACGACCAGCCCTCGATGGTGGCATCGTAGGCTTGGAGCAGGGCTTGGTTGCTCTCTTGTAACTCGCGGAAAAGGCGCATGTTCTCAATCGCCAAAGCGACCTGACCGGCCAAGATTTCCAGAAATTCCTGCCACTCGCTGTCGGGCTGGAGCGGAGCGCGGTGGAAGAGTTCCAGCATTCCCCGCACCTGCCCTTCGGCGATCAGCGGTACAGCGTAGTAGGTGACGAACTGCTCGGCGGCAAAATGCGGCGAGCGCAGAAAATCCGTCTTGTGCTCGGCCAGGTTATCCACGCGCAGGATGCGCCGCTCCGCCGCCGCCCGCCCGGCATAGCCCTGCCCCCAGGCGAGGTGGGTCTGGCGTAGGGCCGGGGTGCGGAAGCCGCGCCCGGCGGCAAAATCCAGCGTGCGGGTGTGCGGGTCAAGCAACAAAATGCAGGCGGCATCCACGCCCAATTGGGTGGTAATTTCATCCAGTGCCACATTGAAGGCCACACGCGCATCGAGCGTGCTGGAGATGGCCAGATCAATCCGCCGCAGGGCTTGAATGCGCGCCAGGCGGCGGTTGGTTTCCTCGAACAGGCGGGCGTTCTCCAGCGCGGCGGCGGCCTGATGGGCGAAAGCCTGGAACATCTCGCGGCGTTCGGGGGTGAAAAAGCCGCGCCGGTCGCTGTACACGTTCAGCGCGCCGACGAAATGACCGCGGGTTGCCAGCGGAAAGGCGGCGCTGGTGACGAATCCCGCCGCGCGCGCCGCTTCATGCCAGACACGCATCTCCGGAGCGGTTGCAATATCCTCGATCACCACCGGCTGGCCGCTGCGGATGGCGCGCCCGGTCGGGCCCATGCCCTCCGGGGTCTCATCCCAGCGCACCCGGATGTGTTCCAGATAGGGCGCATCCGGGGGATACCACCCAAGCACGCGCATGGTGCCGTCCAACTCGGCCAGCCCGACCCAGGCCAGGCGGGCGCCGAAGATCTCGACCGCCGCCCGCATCACATTCCGCGCTACCTCGTCTAAGTCCAGGCTGAGCGCCAACTGCCGCGATCCCTCATACAGGGCGGAAAGGGTCTGCAACTGTTGCTCGACCCGCAGTTGGGCCTCTTTCAGCGCGGTGATGTCCTGGGTTACACCCAGCACGCGCCGGGGGTTGCCCTGGGTATCGCGCTCGATCTCGGCCCAATCATAGACCCAGCGTATCTCATCCCCGACGCGGATGCGGGCTTCAACGTTATAGGGGGCCCCTGCCAAAGCACTGCGCCAAGCGGTTTCCACCTGTGGGCGGTCTTCGGGAAGCACGAATTCCAGGAACGTATGTTCATGGATGGGGGTATGAGGCGGTAACTGGAAAATGCAATACATCTCTTCTGACCATGTGACCTGCCGTGTGGTCAAATCGAGCGTCCAACTGCCGACATGGGCGATGGCTTGGGCATGGCGCAGGGTCGCCTCGCGTTCCTGCAGCGCGGCCAGGGCCTGCTGGCGGGCGCGCTCCCGCTCGGCCAGGGCTTCGGTCATGGCGTTGAAGGCGCGAGCAAGGTAGCCGATCTCATCGCCCCCGCCCGGCAGTTCGGTTCGCGCCGAGAAGTCCCCCTCTGCCAGGCGCTGCACGGCGGTCACCAGGTGGTACACGCGACGCAGCATCAGCCGTTCGCCGAACAACCACGCCCCCACCAGGGCAAGCAAGATCACAACGCCGCCCCGCAGTAAGTTGGTCCGGAAGATTTGCCCCACGACCCGGTAAACCTCTTTTTCATCCATGCCCACCATAAGGTAGCCCCAGGGCTGGTCATCTAACGTGACCGGCGTGAAGCCGTAGATGCGCTTGACCCCATCCGGCCCGAGATCTTCGGTGTAACCACTGCCCGGGTGACTCAGGATGGTCTGGACCAGCGAGAGGTCGGCCACCGATTTGCCGATCCACTGCCCCTCTTCAAAGGGGTAGCGGGCGAGCACCGTCCCTGCCGGGTCGAGCAGGGTGACGGTGGAACCAGGCGGCAGATCCAGGGTGGCAAACATCTGGCTGGCCGGCTGTAGGTCAATGCCCAGGAAGACCACGCCGACCAGGCGCTCGCGCTCATCCATGAGCGGGTAGGCCAGGGGCAGAACCGGGCGCCCGCTGATGCGCCCGATGACGAAATGTCCCACCGCGGCCCGGCGCGTCTGCACCACCTTTTGGAACCAATCGCGGTCGGCGTAGTTGACCGGCCCGCCGGGGGGTAATGAGGCACAGCGCACGTTGCCCTGAAGATCGGCTACCCCGACCACGGAGTATTCCGGGCGCTCGGCAAAGAGGGAGTGGAGCAAGGCGTTGCAGGCTGCCGCATCACTGCGTAGGATTTCCACCTCGGCCAGGGTGCGCAGCAGGTCACGCGCCGTGGTGACCACGCGCAGTTGGCTCTCACTGCCCAGGCGGGCCAGGTTGACCGCGTTCTGGCGGGCTTGTTCCAACGCCGCCCGGCGCTGTTCGGCGGCATTGAGCAGGGCCAACCCGGCCAGGGGCAGGATGGTCAGCAGGACCAGCGCAAGGATTTGGTAACGTAAACTGATGAAAGGATGCGGTAACCAGCGTGAGGTGCTCATGACCTAGATTGACCAGAGGAAGGCACGGAGGACGAGGAAACGCAGGGTGTGTCCGAGTAAATCCCCACACCGTGTTAATGGTGAGTAATTTGATACAAGTATGCCACATCTCCCGGCACGGGGCAAGGTTAACCCACCGCGGTCGGTGCAGTGCTATACTAATGGAAGCCAAGGCATCTTTTGGAAGCCAAGGCATCTTTTACTGCGGGGATGGGAGTTGCCATGCGCTATCGCTTGGCCGATAACCCTCGACCTCCGGCAGGCGAGGGTGGTGAGAAGGTAGAACTACCCCCTCAGGCCGGGCTGCCCCTGCGCCAGGCCAAACTGCGCCCGCCCTACCTGCGCCACAGCCGCCTCCCCCGCCCTCACCTGGTGGCGCAGGTCAACGCCGGGCTGCAGCGCGGGCTGGTCTTGCTTTCGGCCCCACCGGGCTTCGGCAAGACGACGCTGCTGGCCGAATGGGCGGCCACCTGGCCGCATGCCCTGGCCTGGCTTAACCTGGATGGGGAGGACAACGATCCGCCGCGCTTCCTGCGCTACCTGCACGCCGCCCTGCGCCAGGCCGGGCTGGATAATCTCACCTCCGCCGCCGACGTGTGGGCTTACCCCAGCCCGGAGGCTGCCTTTGAGAAGGCGTTCATCACCCTGACCAACGCTCTCGAAGCGCTTTGCGCTCCCTTGGCAGTGGTGCTGGATGATTATCACCTCATCGCCAACCCCGCGATCCACCATGCGCTATCCACCTGGATCGAGACCCTGCCGCCGCACCTCCACGTGCTGATTGCGACCCGCCACGATCCGCCCTTTCCCCTGGCGCGCTGGCGAGGGCGTGGGCTGGTGAGCGAACTGCGCGCGTCCGATCTGCGCTTAGACCGCCGTGAGACGCACGCCTTCCTCACCCAGGTGATGGGACTGCGCCTGAGCGAGGCCGAGGCCGAACCCTGGTTTCAGCGCAGCGAGGGCTGGATCGCCGGTTTGCAACTGCTGGCTTTGGGTTGGCGCTCTCCAGATGCCGACGCCGCTCCACCCCTGCCCGGCGGTGAGGATTATGTGGTGGACTACCTGTTGGAGGAAGTCCTGGCCGGCCAGCCGGCGGAGATCCAAGCCTTCCTGTTGCACACGGCGATCCTGGAGACCCTGACCGCGCCCTTGTGCGCCGCGGTGAGCCCCCAACCCCTGAGCGAGACCGAGGCGCAAGCCCTGCTCCACCGCCTGGAGCACGCCAACCTGTTCCTGGACGCGCTGGATGCCGAGGGACGCTGTTTTCGCTATCACCCGCTCTTCGCCGAAGCCCTGCGCCGCCGCCTCGAGGAACTCTACCCCGCCCCCGCCCGCGCCGACCTGCACCGCCGCGCCGCGGCCTGGCTGGACGAGCACGGTGATCCCCAGGGCGCCCTTCAGCACGCGCTGGCCAGCGACGACCCCGGCCTGGTCGCCGCCTACCTCACCCGTCACGGTGAAACACTGCTCAAAAGCGGCCAATTGCCCTTCCTGTTGCAGACCTTGCGCCGCCTCCCTGAAGATCATTTGGCGACCGAGCCGCGCCTGGCTCTGCTCTACGCCATATGTCTCGCCCTTTCCTTAGACCTGGACAGTGCCGCCGCCTGGGCCGACCGCGCCGAGCGCCATCTCCGCGACCGTCCTGCGCCCACCCCGGCTTCATTCGGGCCGGTCTGGGCGGTGCAGTCCATGATCGCGGCCCTGCGCGGTGAGGGCGAACAAGCCCTCGAACTGACCCGCCGCGCCTTGGAGGTACTGCCGGCGGAAGATGCCTTCTCGCGCAGTTACGTGGCATTCAATCAGGCCTTGCACCATGCCCTGGCCGCCGCGTTTCCTCAGGCCGAGGCCGCTTTCAAGTCCGCCATCGCCTTGGCCCAGGCCAGCGGTAACTGGATGCTGCTGATGATGGCACATTGTCACCTGGGCGAGGTACAGGCCGCGCGTGGGCGGCTGAGCCAGGCGTTGGAAACGTTTGAGCACGCCTTGGCACTCACGGCCAACCTCACCCACGATCCCCTGGGCTTTCGCGGCGACTTGCACGTTGAAATCGGCGAGATACTGCTCAAGCGCAATGACCTGGAGGCAGCCCAGGCCTACTTGGCGCGCGGGCTGGAACTGTGCCAGCGCTGGCTGCCCACCTCCATCGCGCTTGAAGGCTATCTGCACCTGGCGCATCTGCGTCAAAGCCTGGGCGACCTGGAGGGGCACAGACGGCCCTCGACCAGGCACATGCCATGGTACACCTGACCCAAAGCGATTTGGATGACCGCGTCGTCCACTTCTACCGCTTGCGTCTGGGTCTACTGCGCGGGGCGTGGGCATCGGCATGGGAATGGGCCCAGCGCGAGGGCTGGCTAAGCGCGGAGGGCCTCAATCCCGCCGCCGTCGCCGAGCCACCCCTGCTGGATATCTACCTCCGCCTGACCCTGGCGCGCCTGTTACTCGCCCTGGCACAGGCGCAGGGTGAGCCCACGCCGCTCGATCAGGCGCGCTCTCTGCTGGAGGCCCTGCTCCCCCGCCTGGAGCAGGCCGACTTCGTGGAAGCCCAAATCGAAGCCCACCTGCTACGGGCGTTGGTGCTGGAGCGCCAGGGGGAACGCGAGGGTGCCGTGGCGGCTGTGTGCCGCGCGCTGGCGCTGGCCGAGCCCGAAGGATTCCGCCGCCCCTTCCTGGATGAGGGACTGGCGCTACTGCCCCTGCTGGGGCATATGCTGGGACGACTGCGCCGCCGCACTACCCCATCCACACCCCCCAGCGCCGCCTTTGTGCAGCAGTTAATTGCGGCACTGGCGGCAACGCGCCACGCCGCGCCTGCAGGTGCCTTCGAGGTCGAGACGGCGGTGCTCACCCCGCGCGAGCGGGAGATTTTGCGCTTGGTCGCCCAGGGGCTTTCCAACGGCGAAATTGCCCTCACGCTGTGCCTGGCACTCAACACGGTCAAGCGCCATTTGAACAACCTTTACCTGAAACTGGGTGTGCGTACGCGTACCCAGGCGGTCGCCCGGGCGCGGGAACTGGGACTGCTGGATTGATCTAACAGTGCAGGGGCGCATCCCCCAGCGCCTCGGTCACGGTGCGGAAGTGGCACTTAACCGCGGCGCGCAGTCCGTCCATACCCCACCGCTCGTAGACGTCGCGTACGGCCTGGCGCACCCGGGGATCGGTCGCCCCGAGCGGGATGGAAACGCCCTCAAAGCGCCGCTGCAGGGCGTGCAGACCTTCCAGGAAAGCCGCCCGGGCCAGGATGGACGCCGCCGCTACGGCCGGGTCGCGCTCGGCCTGCGGATACTGCCGCAGGTGCACCGCGGGGGCTTCCTGCGCCACGGCGGCTTCCAGTTCATGCGCCGCGCTGAATTGATCGCTCAGGGCATGGGTGATCCCGGTTTGCCGTGCCAAACGGGCAATGACCTGGGCGTGGGCCCAGGCCAGCAGGCGGTTCAGGTTACCGCCGTGCTGGGGATAGAGCGCGTTATACGTCTGTGGCTCCAAAACCAGCACCTCATGCGGGCACAGCGCCTTGATCGCCTCCGCCAGGCGCAGGATGCTGGCATCATCCAGGGTTTTGCTGTCACGCACCCCGAGCGCCTGCAGTTGAGGCAGGGTTTCGGCGGTGACGACCACCCCGGCTACCACCAGCGGGCCGAAGACATCCCCCTTACCGGCCTCGTCCGTGCCGATCCAGGCTTCGGGGTGGTCGTCGGCGTCTTCCGCCGGGGTCGAGGGCGAGGCGGCGGGTACATTTGACGATGCCGCCCAGGTGCGGTAGAGGTGCGTGATGGTCTGCAACACGGCGGTGATCTGCGCTTCGGCCTCTTCAGGATGGAGCGGCGGCGCAGGCTGAAGGAGAACATCGGGGCGCAGGGCATCGCACAGGGCTTCCCAGGCCACCGCCAGCGCATCCTGCACCTGCGGGTCAGGGGCGGCAGAGGCGAGGCGTTCCCACCAGCCGCGCAGGGTATCGAGGGTTGGGGGCACTGTGAGTGCACCGCCCTCCACCCAGCCCAGGTGCAGGGCCAGTTGAGTCAGGAAGCCGCCCAGCGCCCGCGCAAAGGGCAAGACCAGCACCCGCGCCTCGGCCAGGTGCAAATTTTCTCTCAGCCCGGCTTCGCGCAGTTGCGCCGCCGCGACCAGGGTGTAGAAAAGGGCCGGGCGGGCGAACCACAGCACCTGCGGGTCGCAGTGCATCTGCAGCCATGCCAGGGCGGGCGAGGCCTCACCGTCTTCCAGGACGGCGTAGCGCTCATCCTCCGCCGGTGGTGCGCCTTCCACCAGCGCCCAATCCAACGGCTTGACCACGTGCGCGCTCAGGGTTTGGGTGATCTCATCGAGCAAGCGCGAAGCCGGCCCTTGGATCACCAGCGAGCCCGAGGGGTACAGCGTCACCACCACGTGCTGATGCTCCCGTTCGATCTCGGCGCGGAGCAGGGCCGAGCCGCGCGGCGAGACGAAGCGCACGCCGGGCAGGGCGGCCAGCAGACGGCGCACCTGATGAAAGTGGGGCGGCGCCACCACCAGGATGTTGGCCTGCGACCTGCGCTCTTCCTCGGGCGCCTGACCGCGAAAGGTGGCTTCCTGCTGCTGCGCCCAGGCCTTGAGTTTGACCTGCAAATCCGAGGGCTTGCCCTGAACGGTGATGCGTCCGCTGGTAAAGAAATTAAGCGGTACCTTATTCAGGCCATCGGTGAGCACAATTTGCACGCCGTAGGGAATGGCCTGCCGTTCGACAATTTGCAGGCCGCTCTCGCGCAGCAGGTCTTCCAGGGCAGAGAGGTGGGCATCCAGGCGTTCGTTCATCGGTTACGCTCGCGGTTCAAGGGGTTAAACATGCCAAACGGCCAGGGCATAAAATCGGGTGTGTTTGCGAGGGAAGAGGCGTTGAGTTTCATCGCCGGTAAGCAAATGACGGGTGATGACCTCCGGCAGGGAGATGCCCGAGGTCACCTCACGATACTGCAACGGCAAGACCACCTCTCCCCAATGGCGCCGCTCCAGGGCGCCAAGCATCTCGGCCATGAGATCGCACACGCCCGGGAAGTAAAGATCACACACCACGACCAGCGTGGGTGATGCCGCCAAGTCCAGGATGCGCAGGAAAGTCTCCAAGACGGCCTCGCGGGCGTGGAGCAGGTCGTTGAGGCAGTTCTGCATCACGATGAGCGAGGATCGCCGGATGGCATTTTGCAGTCGTGGTTGTTCCAGCGCCGTGGGGTTCAGCAGATCGAATTCAAACGGTTGGAGCAGGGTCTTCCCGCGCGGCCAGTAGCACGGCGCCAGGGCGTAGGCCGTAATCTCCTGACCGATGCGCCAGGCGTGGACGTGCCAATCCAGCAGGTACGCCAGCGCCACCCTGGCCTGGGGCGCGTGCCGGTTCAGAAAAGCCACCCACCCCAAGACCTCCGGGGCCGGCCCGGCGCCTAAGAAGGTGGCGCGCACCTTCTCACCGCCGAAGCAGGTCTGAATCACGTCTTGAGGCAAGGCACACAGGATGTGATAAAGCGGCTCGATGTAGTGGGGATAATAGACCAGCATGTAGGCGGCGCGGGTGTGCTCGCACGAAAAATCCACCCGCGAGGGCGAAGCGGCGTAATTTTCACGCAGGCGGGTGACGTACGGTTGTAAGCGCTGCAGGGCATCCGCAAATGTTTCCTCGTCCTCGGCGTCGTTGCGCAGGCGCAGTTCTTTCAGCAGGGGGGTATAGGGGTCATGCCAGATCATGCTCATCGTGCCGCTGATTAGGTTCCAAAATCAAACCCCAACTGCTGTGCGCCGGGCGATGGCGCCTCATCCTTGGTCGGTTGCGGCGCCTCATACCACCCGATCAGCGAGGGCGATTCGGGGTTGTGCGCGGCGTGCTGTTTGCGCGCGCGATCGAAACTCTGCGTGGCGTAGCAGTACTGACAACCGAACAGACAGGTATCGTAAGCGCCGATGTCCTTGCTGACCACACAGCCGCAGGCCTCGCGCTGGTGGGGATCTTTCTTGTGGGTCACCTCAATGCCGAACACACGGCGGATGTAGTCATCATCCACGCACTTGCCCGGGCGCACGCCATAGGGGATCAGATCGAGGTCTTCGGCGCAACTGACGATCTCCATAGCATTCTGGGCGGCGATGGCGACCAGATCGCGCATCAAGGCCTCAAAGGCGGGGGTTTGGGTAAACGCCTCGTTCAACGGGAAGCCGTGCGGCTCGAGCGCGGTCAAGCGTTTCTCGGCTTTGGGGTAGCGATCCATCACGCTGATCACCACGCGCTGGGTGAAGCCGCGCAGTGCCGCGGCAGTGCGGGCGAAGGAATCGCGGTGAAACTCGGCATCGGTGTGGGGAGTGAAGACGATGGGGTCGTAGCGCCAGATGACCTTCTGCGGGCCGACTTTTTCGGCCAGGCGGCGGAAGGTGCTCAGGGCTGTCGGCAGGGGCGGAGATTTGGGGTCGAGGGCGCGCGGGTTATTGAGAACGGTGTATTGAAAGTAATAGCGCAAGCCGCGCGCATCCAATTCGTCCAGGTAAGGGATGAGCGGGGCAGGGTTGCGCGTCCAAAAGACGATGACATCCACATCCTCGGGTTTGAGCGAGACGTAACTCACCTGGTTGCGGTTGAAGGGGTTGGGTACGGTGCAGTACCCAGCGCGCACGCGGCGGATAAACCAGGGTGTGTAGAAAGCCGGAATATCGGTGCGGCGGCTGGCGCTGATGATCACACAAACCTCCCCCGGGGCTGAAGGGATACGCCCCCTCGATGCGTTGTGGGCTGCAGATGGGTTGCCCGCTGACACGCTCTAACCGCAGGCAAACCTGGAGATATTATACCTCTTGCAGACCCCTTAGGGTCTCGCTAAATGCAGTATAATGGGGCGCGATCAGATTTCTGGGGGTGTTCCCAGGCGAAAAGGATGATCCTCATGGTTTCTTGGTTGCCCCGTGAATCAAGATCAAAACCCCGTCTTCGGCATTGGGCGCCTTACCTGCTCCTCGGCAGCCTTTGGGGAGCATGGTTGTTGGTCCATTTTCGCTATGGTCCCAAGATTATAGGGGGGTTCTTTGTAGGGTTAGCCCTGTCGCTGGTGCTCTTGCGCCGACAGCGAAAGCCTTTACTGATGGCGTCACTGGCCGCGGTTATCTTGCTGACCACCGGGGTAGTGGATACCTGGGCGGCACTCCGCGACAGCACCCTTAACCTGGCAATGGACATCAAGGATTTGGTGCTCGTTCTCAACACGCCCGGCAGTGGGTTAGAAGTGGTGCCCCAGGAAGCCCGCCAGGCGGCGGAACTGCTGGCCGAAGCGGGCACTTCGACCTACCGTCTCTCACCTGCGTTGATAGAGGATGCCCTTTTTCAGCAACGTATTATTGAAATCGTTTGGCCGTTGAGGTTAGAACCAACCTCACCTTATTATCTCTACCTGCACCAAAGCGAGGCACTGCCTGCTGGATGCACCTTGATCGCACAGAGGGAACATGTCGCGCTGGCTCATTGCCCTTAAGTTGATCCTCACCCTGCTCTATCTGGCCGGCTGGGTGCTGGCGCTGATAGGCTTGGGCTGGGCAGGTCTGGCACCCCTGTGGCGGCGCCTGGTACGCCATGATCGTCGCATTACCCTCTTGCCCCTGCTGGCGTTGACCTGGCTCTGCGGCTTACTGGTGAACTACGGCCTGGTGCTCATTGTGTCCGACCTGCGCCTGGCCCTGGGTTTAGGGGCTGCCCTGGCTGTGGCGGGGTTGACACATTTGGGGTTCATGCTCCACCGTGCGGCGCGGACGGGTAACCTGGCACTGGGGTCAAGCCTAACGTGGCTTGGGGTGGGATTATTGCTGGCGCTGTATGCCGTGCCCATCCTGACCCAGCCCCTGCAAACCTGGGATGCGCGCTCAATTTGGTTTTTCCACGCCCGCATGATCTACGTAGCCGGGGAACTGAGTCCTGCCACCGGTCTAGACCATCGTTCGATTGCTTTTTCACATCCCGACTACCCCAAACTCATCCCGGCACTGGCGGCGCAACTGACAACCCTGCGCGGCTATTGGAACGAATACCTGCCTAAGGCAGCGCTGTGGCTGGCGCTGGGGCCAGCCTTTCTGGGATTGTTTTCCCTGGCGCGTCAGCGAATCGCATTTCTGTTCCTGCTGACGGTTCTGCCGTTCAGCCTAAGGGGATGGCTCTGGAATGGCTACATGGACGGTCACTTAGCGCTCTACTTAACACTGGCGTTACTTTTTATCGGGCGGGCGTTGCTCTCCGGAGATGACCTTGATTTTCTCTTGGGGCTCACCACCTTGGCTTTGCTTCCTAACATCAAGAATGAGGGCTACCTTGCCGCTCTGGCCTCCCTGATTGCCTGGGGAATTACGGCTTGGTTAAGGCGTAAATCCGGCGATGCAAAGGTTTGGGTCGAGGCGTTCAGGTCCAAGGCGACTTGGGTCTATCTTGGGCTGATGATCATGCCGATGGGGTTGTGGAACGTAAAAAAGGCGCTGTGGGGGTTGAACAACGACCTGGACCTCGGCAGTGCGGCGAGTGTAACACGACTGCTGACCCGCTTGGGGGATGGGTCTTTAGATACTATCCTGCGTATGGCTTATCCCTACCTGTACGGGGGTATCCTGGTTTTTCTATTTATTGTGACTGTGCTGATTCTACAACGGCGTGCGTTACCCTCGACAGCACACGTAGCCTTACTGACGGCTGGGCTTTACCTGCTGGGATTGTTGGCCATTTACCTGGCCACCCCCCATGATCTGAACTGGCATCTACGCACCTCGGTAGACCGCACTCTGCTGGGGGTGGATGCGGCGGCGTTCGTGGCGGGGTATTTTATGTTAGGGGAACTTGAAGAGAGATGAGGATTTCGTATAACGCGGATAGCCGTGCAGGGCAACCGCATAGCCCCCTACCACCAAATAGCGCACCTCATGGGCGTTTAATAATTCGATAAACTCTTTGAAATCGGGGTTCAGCACCGTACCTCCATTGGTGATACGTTTGGCGAATCTCTTCAAGCGCCGCCAGACGAACAACATAGGGCTGACTGCGCCACCAGGCCGCGTCCCGTTTCTGAGCCTTTAACGGATACCGAGAGACCACTTTGGCAATCTGATGTTGGTTTTCCATGATCCTATGACGTAAATGTTATCGAAAGTCTTTAAAAAGGTGACCGTCTCTGGATCTCGTTTTAGTATAACATTCATCCATTTTTACAGGGGGATTAATCTCTCGCCATGATAAATTGATCTGGAGGGGCTTTCCAACCGCCAAATTCTAAGCCGCACCAAAATCTTACCCCTCCCCCAGCACCTCGCGCAGGAAGACCTCGACGATGCGCGGGTCAAAGTGCTTCCCCGCCTGCTCGCGCAGGTAACCCACCGCCTGCTCCCGCGTCCAGGCCGGACGGTACGGACGGTCGCTGGTCAGCGCATCCCACACGTCCACCACCGCAAAGATGCGCGCCGCCAGCGGAATCTCCTCCCCCTTCAGCCCCCGCGGGTAGCCCGTGCCGTCCCACTTCTCATGATGGCAGTAGGGAATATCCAGCGCCGGGCGCAGGTACTCGATGCGCGAGAGCATCTCGTAGGCAAACACCGGGTGCTGGCGCATAATCGCTTGTTCCTCCGGCGTGAGCGGCCCGGGCTTGTGCAGGATGCGGTCGGGCACGCCCATCTTGCCGATGTCGTGGAGCAGGGCACCGCGGCGGATGTGCACTAGCGCTTCGCCGCCGACCCCCAGGGCGCGCGCCAGGCGCAGGGTCAACTCGGTGACGCGCTGGGTGTGCCCCTCGGTTTCCTTATCCCGCAGGTCGAGGGCATACGACCAACCTTCAATGGTGGCATCGTAAGCGCGCAAGAGCGCCTGCGTGGTGTGCTGGAGATTGGCCAACAGGGTGGCGTTGTGGATGGCAATGCCCAACTGCCCGGCCAGGACGTCTAAGAACTCACGCCACTCGTCATCCCGTTCCACCGCCCGGCGCTGGAAGAGCTCCAGCACCCCCTTCACCTGCCCCTCCGCGATCAGCGGCACGGCGTAGTAGGTCACAAACCTCTCGGCGGCAAAATCGGGCGAATTGAGAAAGACGTCATCCCGCGCTGTGAGGTCGGGAATGTGGATCAGCCGCCGTTCCTGCGCCGCCCGCCCGGCCAGTCCCTTGCCCCACATCAGATGGGTGTATTGCAAGGCCGGGGTGCGAAAGCCGCGCCCCAGGAAGTAATCCAGCGTGCTCGTGCGCGGGTCGTGCAGCAGGACACACGCCGCATCCACCCCCAACTGCTCCATGACCTCATCCAGCGCCACTTCCAGCGTCAGGCGCAGATCCAGGCTGGAGGTGATGGCCATGTCAATCCGCCGCAGGGCCTGCACCCGTTCCAGGCGGCGCTGGGCCTCTTCAAATAGATGAGCGTTTTCCAGCGCCGCGGCGGCCTGATGGGCAAAGGCTTGCAGGGTGGCCAGATGTTCGTCATCGAAAAAGTTGACGCGGTCACTGTAGAGGGCCAGCGCGCCCAGCACCCGCCCGCGGTTGATCAGCGGTAGGGCAGCGTTACTGCGCAAACCCAGGCTGAGGGCGATCTCGCGCCAGGGCATAAAGCGAGGGTCGGTGGCGTGATCCGGGGTGATTTGAGGCTGGCCGCTGCGGATGGCGCGCCCGACCGGCCCCATGCCCTCCGGAGTCTCATCCCAGCGCACGCGGATACTGCGCGGGTAGGGGTGATCGGGCGGATACTGGTTGAGCAGGCGCACCCGCCCATCGTTCTCGGCCAGGCCCACCCAGGCCACCTGCAGGCCGAAGATCTCAACGCAGGCCTGGGCGGTGGCGGCGGCGACATCTTCCAGGTTGGGGCTGCTAGCCAGGCGCTGAGCCCCCTCATAGAGCGCGCGCACGATTTGCAACTGCATGGCCAGGTCTTGCTCGATAGCCTTGCGGCGGGTGATGTCTTGGGTGTAACCGACCAACCGCAGGGGCACGCCCTCGGCATCGCGTTCGATTTCAATGCGTTCTTCCACCCACTTGATGCGCTCACCGATTTTCAAGCGGAATTCAAGCGTCGAGGGCTGGCCGGCCAACCCGGCTTGCCAGGCCTGTTCTACCTGGGGGTAATCATCGGGGTGCACCCGCTGCATGAAGGCCAGGTAAGACGGTTCATGCTGTGGATCCAATTCCAGGATGCGGTACATCTCGTCTGACCAGGTCAGACGGTTGGCGACCAGATCAAACGACCACGATCCCAGATGGGCGATGGCCTGGGCGCGTTCAAGCGCCAGATGGGCCTGGCGCAGAGCCGCTTCGGCCTCTTTGCGCGCCGTCACATCACGCCCGATGCCCTCGATGGCGATCAGGCGGCCCTCGGCATCGAAGATCGGGACGTTGCGCTGCTCAATCCAAACGATATGTCCGTCCTTGTGAATCCAGCGCATTTCCAGCGGCGTGCCAGGGGCAATCTCACCGCGGGCAATTCTTTCCAGTAGCGGACGATCCTCGGGATGGATCAAGCGTACCCCCAGGTTCGGGTCACGGTAATGTTCTTCGGGGGTATAGCCGATGATGGCTGTGGCTGCCGGGCTGACGTACTCGAACCCCGGCTCCGGCCAAAAGCGATAGCGGTAGATGAGATCGGGGGCGTTCTCGGCCAAGCGGCGGAAGCGCGCTTCGCTCTCGCGCAGGGCGGCCTCGGCCTGCTGGCGCAGGGCTTCGCGCTGTTCCAGGGCATCGGCCAGGGCATCAAAGGCCCGCCCGATTTGATCTACCTCATCGGTGCTGGTTTTCAGCCCGGTGCGTGAGGTCAGGTCACCGCCGATCAGGCGGCGCACCGCCATCAAAATTTGATACACCCGCCGTGTGACCAACCATTCGCCCCAAACCCAGGCCAGGATCATCGTCAGCAGGGTTGCGCCCCCCATCAGCCAGAGCAAGGTGGTCAAGGTACGGTTGACGGTTGCGTAGGCCACGGTGGCGGGAATACCGACAAAGAGGTAGCCCCACGCGTCTTGAAAGGACGTGACCGGTGTATAGCCGTAGAGGCGTTTGACGCCGTCCAATCCCACATCCTCGCTCACACCGGGGCGCAACTGGGCGATGACCTTCTGCACCAGAGGGCGGTCGGCCAGCGAAAGGCCAAACAGGGTGACTTCCTGGGGGTAGCGCGCGATGATCGCCCCTTGACGATCCAGCAGGGTTACGGTGGTGCCCGCGGGCAGGTCTAGGTTCGCCAGCAGGTTGCTCAGGTAGCGGGCGTTGAGGCCGAGGAAGACCACGCCGATCGTGCCTTGTTCGGCCCTTTTCAGGGGAAACGCTAGATGCAAAGTAGGTAACCCGGTGATTTTGCCGAACCCGAACGTGCCAACGGCGAAACTTCCATCGTGGAGCGCAGTTTGAAACCAATCACGGTCGCCGAAGTTCACCGCCTGCCCGTAGGGGATGGAGGAACACACCAGGTTGCCTGCCGTATCTGCAACCCCGACCAGGGTGTAATAGGGATGGGCGTAGTAGAGTTCGCGCAGCAGGATACTGCAGGCGGGGCGATCCAGGTTCTGCACCGCCTCCATCCGCGCGACTAACATCAAGGTTTCACGCCCCTGCTGGATTAAGGCTTCCTGGGAGATGGCGGCCAATTGGGCCAGGTTAAGCGCCGTCTGGCCGGTTTGCCGCAGGGCTTCGCGCTGATTCTGGGCGATGCCGATGAGCACCAGGCCGAACAGCGGCAGGGCGCCCATCAGTACCAGAAGCACCAAACGGAAGCGCAGACTCCCCAACCAACGCATGCCGTGTGCCTTTCCCCTCTCTACGCCCGGTACATCAAAAATAATCTAGACCAATGCGCGAGTGTCAGATGTCAACCGAGGCACCGCTAGAGACCACACGCGCTCGCTTGCGCTGACCAGACAATCACCATTGCGTTTACAATTCTCCCACAAAGTAGAGGGATAAGCAAGCGCGCTGGCCTAACAATCGCTTAACATTTGGGGGCGGATGTAGCCCGTCTTAACCCGGGATAGATAAAAAATAAGCCCGCCATAACGGCGGGCAACATGAGGCGGGGAGGGCGGGATTCGAACCCGCGGTCGAGGTTTTAACCCCCGACAACCACTTAGCAGGCGGCCCCATTCGACCTCTCTGGCACCTCCCCACGATCAGGGCCAGCGGAGGGAGTAGGATTCGAACCCACGGTGAGGCGTTCGCCCCACACCTGTTTTCAAGACAGGCGCCTTAAACCACTCGGCCATCCCTCCGGCTGTTGGCGTTTTAGATTTTAGCATAAATTGAGCGACTCAGCAAGCGGGCGCTGGGTTCAACAACAGACCATTTCCTGCCATATCCAGCAAGGCCGTAGGTTGGGAAAATTCAGTTGAAACCCACCTAAAAACGCATTTGCTAACGGCTTGAGCGATTCGTGTTTGCCCGCGGGAAGGATTTAGCAAAGGACTTGAGAAAACCCCTGGCAAAAAGGACCAAGATTAATAACCCTTCAGAGAATTTTGGCGTAAATTATTAAGTAGGCGTGACGATACCCGTTTTGGCAGTTCACCTCACCCTACCGGCTGCCTTCTGCTCAACTGCCGCCGGGTAAAACCCGGGAAAAACCCGAGACCGAAACAGGAATGGCCATGAACGATTTTCCCGAATCCGATTGGAAGATTCTCTCCCGTCTCAAACCGCTTGCGTTGGAGCGTCTGTGCCTGCGCATCTTGCATCAGATCCAAGCCTACATCACGACGATGCCGGCGGGGGCATCTCACAGCACCTACTTGGCGATTTACCGTTTTATTCACGAGCAAGATCGCCTGATTGCCGCCGGCTTCAACCACTGGAGCCGCTCACGGGCGTTTGAACATTTGCTGATCTGGCGGCGGCACGCCCTGCTGACCGAGGATGAGTTTGCTTCCTTCAGCGCTGAAACACGCCAGAGGATTACCTCTGCCTTGGCAAACCTGCGCGATTAAAGGCCATGTCCGATCACCAGGGTGGGCGGTGTTCGACCGGCGCCCGGTGGTGCCGGTCTCCGGGCGTTAGCGGCAGGGAAATGAGCATGAAAAAGAGCCTGCCCTCTGGCAGGCGCGGCAAAAACTCGGGGGCGGCGTTCCCCCATAACGTTCAATCATCTAAATGTCCATCGGTGGGTAAAAAGTTGCATTATCAATACTTACTTAATGCAATCACTCCCCTAAATCTGTGTGCTGCGCCGTTTCGATGCATTGAATTACCTTACCCATTTTGCACGCTTTGGATTATCGCCCAACCATAGGCAGGTAAAGACGATTACCCATGTAATTGGCCGCCACAAAGTTCACAATGGCCAGATTCTTAGCGCAATCGCCCCCCATTTGGAACATCTGCGCCTCGCTAAGCGGCACCCCCTGCAAATTGAACACCTGTAGCCAAAAAATCGCCGGCGCCACCCGATCCGCCAACTTAATCTCATAGCCCGCCGGCCCGTAAGCGGCGGCTAACCCGGTAAAACCCAATGCATCTACGGATTGCCCGGCCACATTGCCGCTCGCGCCGACCACCAGCCCGGTCAACGGATTTCCCCCGGCATCAAACACCTGTCCGGCCACGCCCATCCAATTGCACCCCAGGCTGGCGTAGCGGAAAGCGGGTATAAAGGCCGGTGAATTACTCTGGACCATGAGCGTCAGCGGGGCGGCGGTGGGCGTGCTGAGCAGGCTCATTCCCATGCTTTCAGCCGTCGGCGTGGCCAACAGGGACGCCGTGGACGGCGCCGGATAGGCCGGGCCCGGCGGGGTGGTCGGTGTCTCCGTCGGCATAGGGCTGGGCGACGGGGAGGGGGTCGGCGTGGGTGAGGGGGGAAGCGTAACCGTATCCGTGGGACGCACGGCTTCGGGTAACATCACCGTCTCCGTCGGCGGAGGAACCGGGGTTTCTAAAATGACACGGCACGCAGAAAGGAAAATTGCGGCAAAGAAGAGTAACCCAAGGCGTCCCCGCTGCATCGTTGGCTCCTGAAAGAAATCACTTCTATTATAGCCCGAAACCCCAACTCGCCCTGCGTTTTTCGGGCTGGTTTTACGCAACAACGCCCCCTTGCGCAAGAACCCGGCCAATGCCCATGGTATACTTTTAGCAACATTGGTCAATCAAGAAAATCTGTCCGAAACACGGATGAAACTCATTATCCAAATCCCCTGCTATAACGAAGCCGAGGTGCTCCCCACGACCTTGCGCAATCTGCCCCGCCAAATTGAGGGGGTGGATTGCGTGGAAGTGTTAGTCATTGACGATGGCAGTACCGACAATACCGCCGAGGTTGCCCGTGCCGCCGGCGCCGATCACATCGTGCGCCTCAAACGCCATGCCGGGCTGGCCGAGGCCTTCAAGGTGGGCTTGGATGCGTGCCTGCGCCTGGGCGCCGACATCATCGTCAACACGGATGCCGACGAGCAGTACAAGCCCGAGGATATCCCTATCCTCATCGCGCCGATTCTGCGCGGCGAAGCCGAACTGGTCATCGGTGACCGCGGGGTGGCGGCGCAACCCAACTTCTCCCCCCTCAAACGCCGCCTGCAAACCTGGGGTAGCCATGTTGTTTCACAGGCCGCGGGTATTCCGATCCCGGATGCCACCAGCGGCTTTCGCGCCATGACGCGTGAGGTGGCCCTACGCACCAACGTGCTCAGCCATTATTCCTACACCCTTGAAACCCTCATCCAAGCCGGCAATCACCGCTTCGCCATTGCCAGCGTGCCGGTGCGCACCAACCCGCCGCGCCGTCCCTCGCGCCTGATGCGCGGCTTGTGGGACTACCTGCTCAACTCCGGCGTGACCATCGTGCGCGCCTATACCATGTATCGCCCTCTGCGCGTCTTCACCACCATTGGCTTGGGCTTGATTGCGCTGGGGTTGGTGCCGCTGGTGCGTTTTCTCGTCTTCTACTTCCAGGGACGGGGCAGTGGCAATGTGCAGTCGCTGATCCTGGGTGCGGTACTGCTTATCGTCGGCTTCCAAACCATCCTCATCGGTCTGGTGGCCGATTTGATCAACTTCAACCGCAAACTTCTGGAAGAGATCCTCTACCGCGAACGCCTGCAAACCAACGCCCACTCCACCCCCGAGCCCCACTCTGCCGCGTCATCTCAAGCGCAACGCCCCCCTTCAAGCGGAGTATAATCCCCTCATCACTGTAAAATCTTCCGTTCAGGACACGGTGCCCTATGAAATCCTTCCTCGTGCGTTTGTTCCTGCTTTGGTCTTTTGCCGCCTTTGTCGTCGGCTGTGGCGGCGGCAACCAGGTTGTTCCCACCCCAACCCCTTCGCCCGAGCCCACCCGTCCGCCTACCCTTCCCCCCATCCCGACCCCCATCCCCACGCCAACCCCTTCACCGACCCCGTCACCGGTAGAAGCGCTGGGAGCACGTACCGCATCCGTGCCTGCCTATCCCTTCCGGGCGGTGTGGCGCAAGGATGGTGGGGCATTTTGGGTTCTGGCGGAGCAAGAGATTACCCTTTATGATGCCAATTCGCTCCAGCCGCTGGCCGATTTAGCCTACACTCCTCCCACCACCGTGCTGGACGCCTCGGCAGACGGGCGCACCGTGGCCATCACCACCGATAACCTGACCCTAACCCTGCGCGACCTGGTCAGCGGAGAAGTGCGGCACACCCTGCAACCCGATGGGGGAATTTACGCCGCCTCATTCTCGCCCGATGGCAACCTGTTGCTCATCGGTTCCACCCAGGAACTGGCGGCGACCATCTGGGATGTGGCCTCGGGACAGCCCGGAATTCGCCTGACCGGCTTTCAGACCGCGGCGCCGGTTTATAACGTCATCTTTGCTCCCGATGTCCTGCACGTGGTGTGGTATGCCCGGGGTACCCTGCAATTACAGGACGCCACGAACGGCACCCTGAGCCCTGCCCTCAACCATGAAGATTTCATCGCCGTGTTCGCCGTCAACCACGATGCCACCATGGTAGCCACGGTGGCCGGCGGCACGCTTAACGATCAATTCGTGCCCCTGCTCACCCTCTGGGATGCGCGCACCGGCACCCCCACCGCCAAACTGGCGTTGCCCCAAATCGCCAATGCGATTGCCATCAGCCCGGATGATCACTGGCTGGCGTTGGGGATCGGCGGTGAGATTTACCTGCTCAACCTCGAAAACCGGCAGTGGCACCCGCCGTTCACGGCCCATGCGGGAAGCGTAACGGCGCTGGCCTTTTCACCCGATGGCCGCTACTTGCTCAGCCTGGGCGAGGACAAGACCCTCCATCTGTGGCCGGTTAGCCGCTTTACGCCGTAGCGGTGGACGGCTCGGCCTCGTGAGGCTGGTAGAGCCAGCAGTGCACAAAGTGCCCGGGGGTTACCTCGCGCAGTTCCGGTTCCCGGCGCGAGCAGATGCCCATCGCCATGGGACAGCGGGGATGAAAACGGCACCCCGAGGGCGGGTTGAGCGGACTGGGCACATCGCCTTTAAGGATAATCCGCTGGCGCTTGATCGTCGGATCCGGGATAGGGATGGCCGACATGAGCGCCTGCGTGTAAGGATGCAGCGGATTGCCGAAAAGGATATCCCGCGGCGCCACCTCAACGATTTTGCCCAAGTACATCACTGCCACGCGGTCTGAGATATGCTCAACCACGCCCAGGTTGTGGGCAATAAACAAATACGTCAGGCCGAACTCGCGTTGCAAGTCGCGGAGTAGGTTTAACACCTGGGCTTGAATCGAAACATCCAGCGCCGAGACCGGCTCATCCAGCACCAGGAACTTCGGGCGCAGCACCAACGCCCGCGCAATGCCGATGCGCTGACGCTGTCCTCCCGAAAATTCGTGCGGGTAGCGCATGGCATGGTAATCCTCCATGCCCACCTTGCGCAGCATCTCTAACACAATCTCAAACCGTTCAGCGGGGGTGCCGATTTTATGGATGTGCAAGCCCTCGGCAATGGATTCCCCGATCGGCAAACGCGGATCCAGCGAACCGTAAGGATCCTGGAACACGATTTGTAAATTGCGCCGCGCCTGCTTGAGCGCTTCCCCCTTAAGTTTGAGCAAATCCTGCCCATCGAAGATCACCTGCCCGCGCGTGGGCTCGGTCAGGCGCAAAATGGCCTGCCCCACCGTGGTCTTGCCACAGCCGGATTCGCCAACCAGCCCCAGCGTCTCCCCCTCGTGAATGGTAAAACTGACATCATCCACGGCTTTAACCCAGGCCACCACGCGGCGGAAGATGCCGCCCCGCACCGGGAAGTATTTGACCAGGTTGCGCACCTCAAGTAAAACGCGGCCGTTCTTTGAAGCGCTTGCGGTGGTTGCAGAAGGTGCAGTGTTGTCCACGGTTAACCTCGATCCTTAACCAGGGATATCGCTTGGGCTGTGCGCAGGGGCGCTTGATGGCCTTTACCATCCTGATACAGCCAACAGCGCACCTTATGCCCGGGGGTGATTTCGATCAAATCGGGCTCTTCCTGGGTGCAGATATCCAGGTTGTAGTCCAGGCGCGCCTGACAGCGGGGGGCAAAACGACAGCCGGGCGGTAAATCAATCAGATTAGGCACGTTGCCCGGGATGGTTTCAAGGTAATCGCGCACCCGACCCAAAACCGGCACCGAGGCAATTAATCCACGGGTATAGGGGTGCAGTGGGTTGGCAAAGAGTTCACGCACATCGGCTTCTTCGACAATCTTACCCGCATACATGACCGCGACGCGATCCGCCATCTCGGCCACCACCCCCAGATCATGGGTGATCAGGATGACGGCGGTGTTGAACTGGTTGCGCAGACCGCGGAGTAAATCCAGAATCTGGGCTTGAATGGTCACATCGAGCGCCGTGGTTGGCTCATCCGCAATCAGCAATTTGGGCCGCAGGGCCAGCGCCATCGCAATCATCACCCGCTGTGCCTGCCCGCCCGACAGTTCATGAGGATAGGCATAGGCGCGGCGCTCGGGATCAGGGACGCCCACCAAGCGCAGTAAATTGACCGCCTCACGCCAGGCTTCGGCTTTCTTGATCTGCGGGTTGTGGATCATGATCACTTCGGCAATTTGACTGCCGATATTGAACACCGGGTTCAGGCTGGTCACCGGTTGTTGAAAGACCATCGAAATCTGGTTCCCCCGCACCTGGGTCATCTCATGTTCGCTCAACGCCAAAAGGTTGCGGCCTTCAAACCAGATTTCCCCGCCGACAATTTTGCCCGGCGCATCCAGCAGGCGCATGATCGAGAGCGAGGTCACGCTCTTGCCGCACCCCGACTCCCCCACCAGTCCCAACACTTCGCCCGGATAGACCTGGAACGAGACCCCATCCACCGCTTTGACCACCCCGTCCTCGGTGAAGAAGTACGTCTTCAGATCACGCACATCGAGCAAGGGCTGCGGAGAAGAATTCGCGGTCATTGCGGCCTCCCTAACCTTGTTTCAAGCGCGGGTCAATGGCATCCCGCAGTCCATCGCCCAGTAAGTTGAACGAGAGCACGGTGATCATAATCGCCAGGCCGGGAAAGAAGACCAGGTGCGGCGCGGTGAACACCTGATTGCGTTCGGTGCCCAACATGGTGCCCCACTCCGGCGTTGGCGGCTGTGCGCCCAGCCCCAGGAATGACAGCGCCGCCGCATCCAGGATGGCGGTGCCGATGCCCAGCGTGCCCTGGACAATGAGCGGCGGGATGGCGTTCGGCAGGATGCGCCGCAGTAATACGTGAAAGTGGCTTCCACCCAAAGCGCGTGACGCCAGGACATAGGCGTTTTCCTTCACCGAGAGCACGCTCGCCCGCACCACCCGCGCATACACCGGGATGGAGACAATGGCGATCGCCAGCAAGGCATTTTGCAATCCCCGCCCCAGCACCGTCACGATGGCGATGGCCAACAGCAATGACGGAAACGCCAACAAGACGTCTAGAATGCGCATGATCACCAAATCCACCCAACCGCCCACGTACCCCGAAACGGCGCCCAGGATGGTGCCGACCAGGATGGCAAAACTGACCGTGGTAATCCCGATGAAGAGCGAGATACGCGCGCCGAAGATGATGCGGCTGAACACATCGCGCACGTTGCCATCAATGCCCATGAGGTGCTGGGGGCGGTCTTTGGGACATCCCAACAGGTGAATGCACGGGGGCTCGCGCTTGCGCACATCTTCCACCCCGATAAGCACTGCTTCCGGATCATAAGGGGCGATCACCGGGGCAAAGATGGCACAGAAGACCAAAATGCCCAGCAGCGTCATACCGATAATCGCCGGGCGCTGGCGAAAGATGCGCCGCAACGTCAGACGCCACAGGCTGTTGGCGCGGTAATCGCGTACGGATGAGGAAAGGGGAACCGACGTTGAGGCCATGGGGGGAATCACTCCAAGCGAATCCGAGGATCTATAAAGACATAGGATAAGTCCACCAACAGGTTGATCACCACATACCCAATGGCAATCACCACGGTAAAGGCTTGAATGATCGGAAAATCGCGCGCGGTGATCGCCTCAAAGAGGATACTGCCCACCCCCGCCAGGCCGAAGATGGTCTCGGTGAGCACCGCACCTGCGAACAGATTACCCACCTGGATGCCCACCACGGTCACAATGGGCAGCAGAGCATTGCGCAAGGCATGCTTGAGGATCACCAAGCGTTCGGTCAGCCCCTTGGCGCGAGCGGTGCGAATGTAATCCAAGCGCAGTACCTCCAACATGCTCGAGCGGGTCATGCGCGCAATGATGGACATCGGGATCGTGCTCAGCGCCAAGGCCGGCAAGATCAGGTGGGTCAGCGCATCCCTAAACACCTTCCAGTTGCCGGTAATCAAGGAATTAAAGAGATAGAGGCGCGCCACAAAATCCAACACACCTCGCCAGAATCCCGCTTCGGGCACCGTCCACCCCCACACCTGATAAAAGGGCACCACGGTTACCCCGGGGCTGAGGCGGCCGCTGGGGGGCAGCCAGAACGGCGTATCTTTCAACACCAGGGCAAAAAAGTAGGCCAGCATCAGCCCCAGCCAGTAGACCGGCATTGACACCCCGATATTCGCCCCCACCATGGTAACAACATCCAGCACAGAATTGCGCTTGATGGCCGAGATGATCCCGGCCGGGATGCCGACCACTAAGGCGATGGTCATCGCCGCCAGGCCCAACTCCACCGTGGTGGGCAAACGTTCAACCAAGATGACCGTGACGGGGCGGCTGAACCGAATCGAGGTGCCAAAATCCCCCCGCAGTACATTGCCCATGTAAATCCCCAGTTGGACGTAAATGGGTTTGTTCAATCCATAACGCTCGGCAAATTGGGCACAGACTTCCTGGGTGGCCTTCTCCCCCAGGATGGCCTTACAGGGATCACCGGGGATTAAACGGGCCAGGACGAACGTAGCAATGAGAATACCCAGCAAAACGGGAAAGGACGCCAGAATTCGCCGGATCGAGTATTGGATCATGGAAAGTCTTTGCCCTCACAAGATTCAATGGGATGAAGCGGGATGGGGGATTCCCCATCCCGCTTATGGCCTTAGATCCAACCGGTAGGATTACTCACTCGGCGGCGGATTGAGCAACGAATTCCACAGATAAGAGAAGTACGAGAAAGCACCGGTGTTGCCGATATGCAGCGGATGCGCGGCATCCCAAGCCACCACCCAGGACATTACCACATCGTTGGCATCCAAGAGCGAGCCATCATGGAACTTGACGCCATCGCGCAGATGGCACGTCCATACCGTCAAATCCTCGTTGGGATCGCAAGAAGTCGCCAAGCCGGGTTTGACTGCCGTGCCACCGACTTCATACGCCAAGAGCGACTCAAGCATCTGCTCGCAGGCGCGCAGGGATTCGCCATCGGTTTCATCGTTGCAGTAGAGCGAAATCGGCTCTGCGTTCTGCATCCAGACAAAGGTATCGCGATCACCCGGTTTCACCACCGCAAAGTACTCGTTCCCCAGCGGGCTGGCGTGGGCGCCCTCCACATCGGCACGGTAGGCCACAGCCGAACCGCCGTGCGCCACCGGCACCATGGGCACCAATTCGCGGATGGCGTTATTGGCCTGGGTGTACAGCGCTTCAGCCTCTTTAGGATCGGCAATTTGGGCCGCTTTCTGCAAAACCTCGTAGATTTCAGGATGCGGCTTGCCGAACTGCGGGTTGGCGGCACCAAAGTGGAAATCAAGGAAGTTGGTGATGTGGGGGTAATCCGCGTTCCAACCCAAGAGATACAGACCATCCAGACGGCCGGCGCTGGATTCCTCGATGAACGCGCCCGATTCCATCACGACCACTTCCGCCTCGATGCCCAGGTTCTCTTTCAACTGCGCCTGGATGTCGGTGGCAACCAGGCCGGGTTCGGGCAAATAGGAACGGAAGACATCGCGGTAATAAATCTTGGTCTTAAACCCATTGGGATAACCCGCCTCGGCCAGCAGTTCCTTCGCTTTGGTGGGGTTGAACTCATACCACGGTTCACCCGTACAGCCGTTGGGAATCGCACAAGGGGTAAAGTGGGTGGCAACAACAGAGCCGGCCGGATAGAAGTTCTTAACAATGCGCTCGCGATCAATGCCCATGGCGATGGCCTGGCGCACGCGCACATCGTCAAACGGCTTGAACGTGTTGGTCATCCCAATGTAGAAAACATTCAAAACTTCACGCTCGATCAGTTTGAGGTTGGGATCGTTGCGAATAACGTCAAAATCGTCCGGACTGGGGTTGTCAATACCATCCACGGTGCCGGACTGCAGTTCAAGCAAGCGCGCTGCACCCTCTTTATTCCAGCGGAAGACCAGGGTCTCAACCTTGGCTTTCTCGCCCCAATAATCGTCGAAGCGCTTCATCACAATGCTGTCGCCGCGGTTCCAGGCTTCCAGTTTGAACGGCCCGGTTCCGATGGGCTGGGAAAGGATGCGCCGGTCGGCCATGGCGGCTTCAATCCATTCCTTGGGCTGGATGGAGAAGGCCGAGAAAGCCGCCTTGGAGGGGAAGGCCGGGTCAGGCTGGCACAGCGTAAACTGCACCGTCAACCGATCCAGCGCGGCGATTTCTTTGATGATCCCGCCGTAGTCACACGAGGGATTTTCCGGGTATTTCATGCCTTCAAAGGCAACCTCCGTTGCCGGGGGTTGGGTCGCGGTCGGTTCGCTGACCGGGGGCTGTGTGGCTGGGGGTTGCGTTGGGGCTGTGGTGGGGGTCGCCGCCGGCTGACAGGCGGCCAGCACCATGCTTAACAACACCAACACCGCCAGAACGGCAAACGTTCTCTTGGCAAACATCGTCTCCTCCTTCGTATTACAAAACTCGGCAAGAATTTGTGAAACCAATGGGGGAAGGGAAGATTTTTATGGGATATTGGCTTGTGCCATCACCTCCTTTAGCCAAGGTGAATTAGGACACCGAATACAAAAATTATTATACGCGAATAACGCTTGGGGAGAAATAAATTATGAGCAATCCCCGCGTGAATTGGGGCAAATTCTACCACATTTTGTTGTCGTTCCGCTCGAACTGAATTTCGGACGTAAGTGCGGACACAAAAACAGCGCAAGCGCATCCTAACCGACGCACGCCGTCTGTCAAAATCGCTACCGAGTAGGGGGCTTTCCACAAGGAAGTCATTTCTCTGCTTGTCTTTTGGGACCACCATCTTTAGACATTAAATTCACCCCCGCGCGGCGCTTGATTTAATGCGGGAAAATCCCTATAATAAAAGCAACCTGCTCACCCCCGCACCTTAACAAGTGCATAGGTCGAGGACGGTCGCGAAGTGAGATTTCGGGGAAACACCCCTAGAAAAAAATGCCCGTGAGGGTTCAGATTGTGAAAAATATCACTTTTGCGCGACCCCCCCTCGAAAACGCGCAAAAATGGGTCATTTTGGAGGGGGGTCGCGCAAAATTCAGGGATTGAATATTAAACTCCCACCGGAAGGGTTAAAACCGGCCTGAAAATGCGCCGAATCTCCCACTTTGACCCCGGAAACAGGGGTAAAAACGCGAGGTTTCTCCCACTTTCAGTTGTCTAGATGTCTGCAGTCAGAATCATCGAATGCCCGGAAGGGCATTAAGCCCGTCCTTTTAGCAGATGACATGGGTCTTGGCAAGACGATCGTCAGAATCATCGAATGCCCGGAAGGGCATTAAGCCGAAAAGATCATAAAG
>Ga0272449_1000110_pt1 | contig 107326 bp, 111 predicted proteins | sample YNPCB0241_FD_198679 | JGI IMG/M metagenome (GOLD analysis project Ga0272449, IMG submission 198679) | Hot spring sediment microbial communities from Yellowstone National Park, WY, United States - YNP-CB-024-1 | ecosystem: Environmental > Aquatic > Thermal springs > Hot (42-90C) > Sediment...
TTCAGAGAATTAGGAGGGAGATCCCGGCAAGCGAGGCGGCTGATGGGAAATATCCTGGAAACCTTAGACAACTAGTGGAGCAAGAATTAGAGAGAAGAGGAATGAGATGTAGATGCATAAGATGCAGAGAGGTGGGAAATCCTAAAGCGTTAAGGAGGCTAGGCGAAGCGGCTATGAGAATAGAGATGTTTGAGACGCGGTATGAGACAGACGGTGGCCAAGAAATATTCCTCTCTTATGAGACTCCAGATATGTCGGTCCTATTTGGGCTCCTTCGGCTCAGACTTCCATACGAGCCAGCGACTCAGATGACAGAAAACTCCGCCCTCATCAGGGAACTGCATGTTTATGGACAAATGGTGCCTGTTGGCTCGTATGGAGATGGGAGGGAGACATGGCAACATAGGGGCATAGGAGCTAAGCTGTTGAGAAGAGCAGAAGAATTAGCCGCAGAAAATGGCTATAAACAAATAGTAGTAATCAGCGGAATAGGTGTGAAACAATACTACCAGAGGCACGGTTATCACCATCACGGGCCATACATGGCTAAATCCCTATAATGCAAGATCGTCGTGAAATGTTTATGTTTAAATTAACGATGCACACTTTAGGAAAAGCAGTATGAAGACTAGGTTAAAGATTTTCCATGCCAGCGATGTCCACGGCTCAGATAAGTGTTTCAGAAAGTTTCTGAACGTCCCAAAAGCCTATGGTGTTGATGTAATAATCATGGGCGGAGACATAACTGGAAAGATGCTTGTGCCGATCGTTGAGCAGGAAAGCGGATCATACAAGACAGAATACATGGGTAATGAAATCGAGATAAAGTCCCAGGAGGAGTTGAAAAATATTGCAAAACTTATTGCCGATGCTGGAGGATATCCATACATATGTACTAGAGATGAATATGACCGTCTCAAGAATGATCCCGCATATCTTGACAGGGTCTTCAAGAGCCAGATCGTCAAGAGAGTAGAAGAATGGGTGAGACTAGCAGAGGAGAGGCTGAGAAGCACAAACGTCGAGGTATACATAATGCCGGGAAACGACGACTATCCAGAAATCGACGAGGCACTAAACAAATCAAGTTTTGTAATTAATCCTGACGGAAAAGTGGTTGAGGTTGGTAGGAGATATGAAATGATCAGTACTGCGTATGTAAATATGACTCCTTGGAAGGCTCCGCGAGACATACCTGAGGAGAAGCTCGAAGAAATATTAGAGGATTTGGTCAGTAAAGTGAAGAATTTAAGCGACTCAATCTTTGACTTGCATGCACCGCCATATGACACGCCCATAGATCTTGCCCCCCTGCTTGACAACACGTTAAAGCCCGTCTTGGCAGGCGGCGAACTAGTAATGACACACGTTGGAAGCATATCAGTTAGGAAGGCAATAGAGAAGTATCAACCACTATTAGGCCTGCATGGACATATACACGAATCAAAAGGCGTAGTCAAGATAGGCAGGACACTCTGCCTAAACGCTGGGAGTGACTATCTAGCAGGAAATCTTCAAGGAGCATTGATAACCTTGGAGGATGGAAAAGTAAAGAGTTACATGTTTACGGTTGGGTAGCATTATAGTTTTACGGCTCCACGAAGAGGCTCCTCTGGTAGCTCATACCAACGGACTTTTTCACCGACTTTTGCTCTCATTTTCCACTTTAGTGATTTTGGCTCTGCATCTATCGCCGATCTTATCCGGCCTACTTTGGAGATTATGTTGTTTTTGTGCTCTTCACTTATATTACTTTGTTTAGCCCACTCAAGAACTTTATCAAGTGTAATCGTGATTGTTTTCTCTAGTCCCCAGTCGTTTGAGCAGAGCTTAGCAATGTATTTGAGATTTATGCGGTCTTCCTCGTCCTTATCGCTCAGTTCGTGATCTATTAGCAGGACTGCTATGTCTTTTATGTCTTTCTCGGTTAACTCCACTATCTGCAACTTAGTAAGCAATAAATCAGCGAGAGGTATCGTGACTTTATCTATCCTAAGCCTATCTCTTAGGTCAATTTTGTGACACATCTCGAAGAAGTCCAGCAAGAAGTCTATTCTCGAGCCGTTAGACTCGTCGTAATAGAGCAGTCTTCTATCTCCGTGAAGTGCGTTAAATCTTTCATGAGGAGTATATCCAAGATTCTCCATGATATTCTTGATTATTTTTGTCTGAGAGCTTAGCCCAAAGAAATCAATGTCTCCATAAATTCTAGCAAAATGCTCATTCCTTGCACTAGGTGAGTGGTAGTATATCGCGAGCCCTCCTATGAGTCTAATTGTCGCTCCTCTTTTTTCACCCTCACTGATAATCTTTAGCGCTTTTTCCAAGTTTTCCATCTTAATCCTCAGCCTCTAAACTTTTCCTATATTAATATATTAAGCTTAAGCTATTAAGTCTAATTGCTAAAATAAAATTTATATCCACATAAAAGCGGTCTGTGAGTTATGAAAATCAAGGATGTTCGTCTAATACCACTAATGACGTACGAGGAGTCCATCTCGGCTGGGCCAGGAGGCGCACTAGTTGAGGTAGAGACAGACGAGGGAGTGACGGGCATCGGCGAGACATGCATTCACAGTGAGCGCGGGGAGGCAGCGCTTGCAGCTCAGAAAATAGTTGAGGTTGGCTTTAAACCCCTACTCCTAGGCGAGAATCCACTCGATATTCAGAGGCTTTGGCTAAAGCTCTACAGCTACTGCGAATGGTACGGAAGGGCGGGCATTGCAATCTATGCGTTAAGCGGGATCGACGTTGCGTTATGGGACATTTGCGGTAAAACACTAGGAGTTCCTATCTATACACTTCTAGGCGGAAGCTTCAGAGATAGGATACCTGTGTATGCTAGTCTCCTTTTCGACATGGATGACCCAGAAGGGACGGCAAAAGAAGGCAAGGAATACGTAAAACAAGGATACAAAGCTGTCAAGTATGGTTGGGGCAAGACAAGAGAACGCGCATTCGGCATGAATCCTGATAAAGACGAAGAAATGATCAGGACAATACGCGAAGTATTAGGACCAAATATACAGATAATGGTCGATGTAGGTAGATTCGTTAATCTTACTCCGGCACAGGCTATAAAGCTTGCAAAAAGGCTAGAGAAGTACAACATCTTTTGGCTAGAGGAACCTCTTCCACCCGAGGACATTTCCGGATATAAGATGTTATCCGACGCTGTAGATGTCTACATAGCCGCTGGCGAGAGCGAATACAACATGCAGGGCTTCAAGGAATACATAACCAATAGGGCGGTTGACATAGTGCAGCCAGACGTGACAAAGGCAGGAGGGCTCACCGTAGCTAGAAAGATAGTAGACCTATGCGAAGCGTGGAACGTAATGATGGTGCCTCACGGCTTTAGCTCTGTAGTTAATGTCGCAGCAAATCTACAGCTCGTAGCCTCTATACCACGGGCCTTCATACTCGAATATAGACGGACTCCAAGCCCACTAATATCTAGGCTCTCGAAGAAGCCTCTGACCTACGAGGACGGCCACCTCAAGATACCCAGCGAGCCAGGCCTCGGAATAGAGATCGACTACTCAGTAGTGGAAGAATGTAAGATAAAGTAAATCTCCTTAAAAAATATAAATTATTTTTATTCGGGTGGAATAGATCTAAAGATCATGTCGATGTCTATTCCCTGTCTCTTTCTTATTTCTCGTACGACCCAATAGAGGATGAATGGTATTAGGTAGACGATTATGAGTAGTATGGTTGATGGGAGGCCGAATCCTAGCTCTGGTGTAATTGTATAGAACCACACAGCTGCACCATTGTATATGAACCCAAGTATACCACCAATCACGATTATCGGTATAGGCCCTATCCTATACTTATTTGCAGGCGAGAGTGACCATAGCTCTTTCCTAAGAGGCAGCAGCGTTGCTGAGAGGCATAGAAGCGCGATCGGTACTAGTGTTGTCACCCAAGCCGCAGTGTTGAAGAAACCCAGATACTCAATGTAGTAGATAAAGAGAACCATGAATATGCTTGCTATTATTAGGTTTATTACGATGCTCCATATCGGTGTGTGGAACCTATCACTTACCTCTGAGAACTTTTCCGGTATTAGTCTATCAAATGACCAGGCGAACCACTCCCTAGTAACTACTAGCCAGTTAGCGGGGAAGTACGCCAAGACGCCGCAAATAGTGCCTATCATTATTATGAATTGAATTACTGGGTTGTCCGCGATCATCAGAGGTATCAGTGTCATGATGTATGCTGGCATTGCGGGTGTTCCCTCGAAGAAGCCGGGGTTGTTCGTTAGTATCTGCGTCATAGCTACTAAGAAGTCTCTGCCAAGTATTGCTTGGGCTAGGCCAGAAGTGAGCCCAACTATAGCTGCTATCAGGATGCTGGGTATCCACATAGATATTAATTGCATCCTAACGTCTCCGGCCCTTCTCACCTCGCCTACCGCCCAAGAGTTCCAGTAGGTGTTAAATGAGCCGGCCGTGAATGCTATTGCTGCCATTATGGGTATAAAGGCATAGACCGGCGGGATGAGAAAGTCTGAATACGACCTTCTAGCCTCAGCCATAATGCTGTTGATATCGGTGTGGAGATACTTCGGCAGCAATGCCTCTACTTGGGACTTGGAGGTAGTTGTCCAGAGAGCGATCAATATTATGATCGCTACGAACATGATTATGGTGATCGGCAGCTGGAAGGTCCTGACTAGTTTCCTAGTCCCGAGAGCAGCTATAAGGCTTGTCGGGATGAGCATCAAAAACCCCGCGAGTACTGCCCACTCAGGCTGAGCGAGCGCAAACGCTGCGTCTGTAAATGCCTTTACACCTGATGAGACTCCAATCGTGTATAGTCCAGGGACAAGCGCCCAAGTTATCATGAAGCCTGGATAGAGTGCAAGCGCCATGATCCAGCCTAGCCACATGAGTACCTCAGCGGGCCAGCCAATTGCTGGATGAAGAATTCTACTGTTAGCTATGTATGGAGCGGCGGATCGTGGGAAAGTGGCGGATATCATTGAGTAGGATACAAGCGACCCGAACATCGTGAACAGCCATCCACCAAGTATAGCCAGCATTAAGTCGCCCCCCCTCACTGCGAAGAAGATCCACCAAGGTGTCAGGACTATGGCTGCGAGTGGCACGACGCCATTCATGTTTGTGATGAGGTGGTCGAGAAAGCCTATCTCTCGTACAAGGCCAGTTGACTCTCTGACAAAGGTCTTACTGGCCATTTTACATCGAAATACTGAATAATTGAGTTATATTTATGTTTTTCCAGATATATAAATTAGCTATGAATTAAAAAATTCAATAAATTCAAAATTAAAAAACAAAGAAATAACGATATGTTTTGTTTCGTCCAAAAATTTAATGTTTTTAGAATGGGTCGACTCTATATTTTTCTATTGTTTTTTCATTTAGTTTGAATCCTAGTCCTGGCTTTGTTGGGACTTCTATGTAGCCATCTTTAGGAGTCGGTGTAGGTATAAGCAATTCAGATATTAATGGTGAGTAGGGATAAGGACTTGGCATCTCGATGTACGGCATGTTTGGTACAACAGCAGCGACGTGAATCTCTGCTGCTACACCAATCATCCACGCGTATGAATGAGGTATGCAGAGTTTTCCCTTCTCGTATGCTATGGATGCGATCCTGAGCATCTCTGTTATTCCGCCTGTCCTAACCGCACTGGGCTGAACCACGTCTACTCGGCCTCTCTCGATTAATTCTTTAAACTCAAACCGCGTCGTGAATCCTCCGTCTCCGCAGGCTATGCGTGTCTCGACCGAGTCTGCTAGCATTGCGTAGGCTTCCAGCGAGTCAGGCGGGAGTGGCGCCTCGACGAAATAGATGTTGTATGGCTCGATGGCTCTTATGCTTGACAATGCCCTTGTATAATCATTCCATATGTATTGAACATCTATCATTAGGTCTCTTTTGTTGCCTATTGCTTCTCTTGCTGCCTGAACAAGTTCAACATCGTGCCTCACGTCTTTCCGGCCGAATCCACCCTCACTCTCCTCTAGTTTGACTGCGTCGAAGCCGGCGCTGATCGCTAATGACAAGTTTCTCTTTACTTCCTCGGGAGTACTCCCAGAGGGGTAAACCGTAGCGTAAGGTTTCACCTTTTGCTTGGGCCCCATGATGTCGCGGTCTGGACGCGCGACGTTGCATGCACTCCATATCAGCTCATAGACCGGTCTTCCTAGAAGTTTTCCTTTGATGTCCCATAATGCACTATCAATGGCTGTCAATACCGCTATGCCTGCTCCTCTCCTCCCGTAAAGCCACATACTTGCATACATTTTATGCCACAGCCGCTCAACATTCATCGGGTCTTCACCCAGTAAAACTCTCTCTAGTCCACCTTGATAATATCCAGCGACTTCCCACTCTCTCGTCTTAACGAACGCCGAGGCTATCATCGCTGGAATTTCTGCCTGACCTATACCCTCAACGCCCTCATCAGTATGTACACGTATTATGCATGCGCTCTTAACAACTTCTGCCTCAGGGGCATAAAGAGGTATGACTTCGACCTCAGTTATCTTCATGACGAATAGTCTGCTTATTCCTTTTTATAAGGGTTAAACAGTTTAAACTAGGCTGATAGATGGATCTCTCTGAGGCGTTAGAAAAAATAATGAGTGGTTTAAGCTCAGGCAGGACAATAATAGTCGTGGGTAAGATGCATGCCCACTATGTGGGCCGATCGACAAGCTGGCTAGCAGAAGGAGACAGGCTGCTCATAGTCAAGAGTGATAAATCAATTCTTATACACAGACCAACGGGTTACGAACCTGTAAACTGGCAGCCACCCGGAGTTGTAATAAATGCTCAAATTACTGAGGAAGGACTTGTATTGGAGTGTAGCCGCAAATCACCGCCAGAAATTCTAAGAATAGTAATAACAGAGGTTTACTCGGCTGAGTCTTATAGATTGGTTGACAACGGTGAATTCATCATTCATGCTAGGGAAGAAGACATGAAGGCTGCCATAATTAACTCGCCCGACATAGTGGAGCCAGGCCTTAGAATAATCGAGACTGAAAGAAGAATAGGCGAAGAATACATAGACATACTTGCAGTAGATTCTGCTGGGCAAATCGTTGTAATTGAGATAAAGCGAAAAAGAGCAACACGCCATGATGTGGAACAGATAGTTAATTATGCTACCCAACTTGAAAAAGAGTTGGGAAGGAAGCCTAGAAAGATTTTAGTGGCTCCGTCCATATCGAAGGAAGCAGCATCCCTAAGCATGGTATTGAGAGTAGAATACAAATGTTTCTCGCCTAGACTTGCATACGAGATACTCTCAAAAAAGAAGAGCCTAGATAGGTTTCTTTAGAACCCGGCGAAAAAGCTTAATCTAAGTTGTTAAATTTACTATTGTTGAGGTGATTTGTCCCATAACTCGTCTTCAACCGGGTTTACTTTACTTCAACAACTCGTTCTAGGCCCTAGACAGCGTTTCTTACTGAGACTAGGTTTTTTAAGATGCAGTAAATGCAAATCCAGGCCAATAGATATTCTTCTTGATGAATACTTGGGAAAGCATCATCAGGCATGTATAAGATGTCGATCAATAGTCTCAGTTCTCCACTTTTTCATAGATCTTGCATTAAGAATTATGAAAGTATCCAGCGAATCTCTAGGCAAGGCGTTAGAGACGCCATATTGGAGGAAGGGAATTACAGCGACTTTGAAAGGAATTGCATATTTCGGCGCAAGCAAGCCAATAACTACAGGTGCTCCACTATTTGTTGTGTGGAACTTCACGAATAGATGCAATTTAAGATGTAAACACTGCTATCAGAATGCCGGTCCCTCCCTAGCAAACGAGTTAAACACAGATGAGGCATTAAACGTTGTGAAGGATCTCTCTGAATCAGATGTATCATCAATTGCATTCTCAGGAGGCGAACCACTACTTAGACAGGATTTCTTCAAAGTAGCTAGTTATGCGAAGGACTGTGGAATGTATGTTTCTGTAGCAACGAATGGTACATTAATTACTAGAGAGGTCGCAAAGAAGCTATCAAAGACTGTGCACTACGTCGAGGTAAGTCTAGATGGAGCGTCTCCTGAAGTTCATGACAACTTTAGGGGCGTTCCCGGCAGTTGGGAGAGATCAGTGGCTGGGATTAGACACCTCATAAATGAGGGAGTAACAGTCGGCGTTGCTACAACAGCGACTAAAAACAACATTGGTGAGATCCATAAAATAATCGACCTGACAGAACAGTTAGGCGCAGATTACTTCATATGTTTTAACTTTATACCGACTGGAAGGGGCCAAGAAATAATAAAGTCCGATCTTTCGCCAGTTGAGAGAGAGGAACTGCTTATAAGTCTCTATAGAAGATTGGTCAAAAACATGTTGATGAAGAAGAAAACTCAAATCTACAGTACTGCTCCCCAGTTTGCCAGGGTCGGCTTGGAGACGCAAAAAAAGTTAATGGGCGAACTCCGTGGAATTTCCCCAGACTTTAGCCCAGTTATCCCGGCGACTCATTATGCAAATCTGCCCGGGCTAACGCTTGAGATTGCGGAGTTTATAGGCGGCTGCGGGGCTGGTCGCGTCTATGCAGCTTTAAGCCCAGAGGGAGACGTACAACCCTGCGTATTCATGCCAATCAAGCTTGGCAATCTTAGAAAACAGAGATTTGAGCACATCTGGCTCTATTCACCTGTTTTAAATGAGCTGAGAAATAGAGAGAAGTTGAAGGGAGGCTGTAGCGTCTGTCCATACAAATACGTATGCGGAGGCTGTAGGGCGAGAGCGTACGGATATTTCGGAGACTACCTCATGCATGATCCCGGATGCATTAGGAGAATAACCCAAGATAGACTCGAGCAGGCCCAGCTGATAAAAACGTGAGTCAAAGAGGTTTAGCTATACTAGAAGAGTGTTACTTTCCCCTCTAGGACTAGCTCGGTTATCTTAGTGATGTTTCTAAGCTCGCTTAGTAAGATCTCTGATACTTCATACTTAATTGTAGAGTTAATTGGACGGGATGGAATATACTGAATAGATATTGAGAGAGGTTGATCAATCCTTCTGCCTATCTGTGAAAGTAGCCTTACGTAAATTTCCTCGAAGGCGCCAGTCTCCTTGTAGATCCTATCAGCGATCTTGAAAGCAACTACATTGTATATCTTTCCAACATGCGATATTGAGTTCTTGCCGGCTGTCGCTTCTAATGACATTTGTCTATTGGGAGTTATGAGTCCAGACGCCCTATTTCCTCTCCCAGTGTTTCCGTCGTCTCCACGTTCTGCGGATGTCCCAGTAACGGTCAGGTATATTGAGCTGTTCTCAGAGTCTCCCTCGACGATCTTGTCTGCAGTATTGACATATACGTCTACTGAAAAGTTTTCCATGAGCTTAGCGGCTAGGTTGGATACTCTCTCAGCTATCTCCTCCTTTACTGACACATAGTGATCGAGATCTGGAGTTAAATGTGAGACTATTCCATCAGCAACCGTCAACACTACCTCGTCCTTCATCCTGACTCCCATAACCTTACAGTCTTCTCCACTTTCTTTAACGATTGTTTTAAATTTCGGCGAATTGATCATTCGCTCAGTCTCTAGTACCAGATTCTCTAGAGGAGTAAACGGTGCAAATCCTACGCCGAACGAAGTATCATTTGCCAGCGGAACCTCCGACTCTGACTCAACGACGTTGATTAAGTCTTCGCTTCCCTGCCGAATCTTGTAATCTATGACTACGTGTTTGTCTGGATCTAGGAACCTGAAGTTGTTTTTTATGAAGTTTTTTACAGCCCCTCGAACTATCTCTCCTATAGGGACATCGTGTCTCTCGCCGCACGCATTTACATAAAGAGTTGCGCGTCCAGCTATCAATATGTATATTGGCTCGTCTACTGTTCCTCCGCCCAGCCTCGGCGTGGCTTTCCCACCGACTAGCAGTCCCTTATCTAGGTTGTGGTGTAGTATCCTACCGAATTTTTCTATGTAGTATTTTGACAGCGCCACGCTTGACGCTTCGCAGGCAGCGTCAATTATGTAGTCTGGGTGTCCGAGACCTTTTCTCTCTACTATCTCGACGGCCTGCCTACTTACGGGCAGCCCCCTCATCCGCTCAAATATTATCTTGGTTTTCTGCATGTCGTTTCCTTCAGTTGGCATATCAAGGCAGTATTTAAAAGCAATTCAAACATTAATACTCGTAAAAGGTGCTATTCTGAGTATTCTAGCTGAATATACATTATGTTGTTGCCCCTGATTAGAATGTAGGGATAGTTTGCTCTCCTGTCATTGTTGTAGAATTCCGTCGCCTTCTCAAGCACTAGATTCATGTAGTTATCGGTCTCGACCATGATGCCGCTGTAAGCTACCTCATTTTTCAGCGTGACCTTCACGGGCTTATCGATGTATTTCCTAATCAATGTAAGCGGCTTTACTCCGAACTCGTTGCTCAACTCGATGTTCAGATATTGTTTTGAACATCGCTAATTTAAGCATTTACTTGAAAATCCTTGAAGCCAAGTCAGGGGGTATTTCAAGCTCGCTGAAACATAGTCCACAGATATATACATTGTCTCCCAGCTTGGCAGCTCTCGCTAAATCGCCTCCACACACGGGACAGGTCCTCTCAGGGTTGCTTGCTACCTCAATTACGGCGCCACACTTACTGCATCTTGTGGACCCCAATGGCAACGATTGGCCGCAAGAGAGGCAGATAATCGTTGTACCCGCAGTCTTAACCTTTATCAGAGAAGCTCCCCCGACTTGTTCACTCTCCATTTCTTTTGCAACGCTAGAGACATCAGGAACGCCCTGCGTAGAATCTGTGCCTCTGGGCACCTCCTCCTCAACTTTGTAGGTACCAGACTCGGCAATCTCTAGCTCTCTAAGCCGAGCCTGCATCTCGGCCTGCCTAATCATCTCTTTAATACCTCCCCTAAATATCAAGAGTCCACTAATTGTTATTGGAGCGCCACATATAGCAAGCAGTAGATAAAGTGGGACCTCTGGGAAAATTTCTTGGCTAAGGATAGGTCCTATTCCTTGCTCTGCAACAGCCATGTAGACAAGCGTAGGGATAAGTGTAACACCAAGCCCTACACCGGAGATCAGCAGTCCCAGCGAGGTCTTAGACAGCAGCCTAGTTTCACCCTCTTAACTCCAGTAACGGTGAATATTAAAGTATATTTCATAAATCGTCTAGACCACCAAGACCAAAACCAACAAAAATTATTTACTGCTCTCTACGTTCACGGAGCATATTTAATAATCTCTTAACGTATTTAGTCTTGTCAAGTAATACGTGGTGCCTCTTTGCGAAGAAATCAACTATGTTTGATACGTCACGCTCCAAGTATTTCTCAGCCATCCTATGAGATGGCTTAACCCACTGTGGCCAGTCAATTATAATTATCTCTCCATTATCCCTCAACAACACGTTGTAGGCGCTTAGGTCGCAGTGAATTACTCCCGCCTCCACTGCCAGTTCGATAGAATCTATTATATGTTCGAAGACCTTCTTGGGTCTTGGAATATCTTTAATCTTTGGCAAGGGATCACCATCAATCAAAGACGTGACTATCACATGCCTATTCCTAGATATTGGCTGTGGTATTGGTACGTTGTTTGAAGATAAAATTCTGAGAGCTTCTATCTCCTTCGCGGCCGTCCTCTTAGAAGCCTCCAAATAGTTAGGATGACTAATATCTACGGCCCTAAATCGCCTATACTTCTTTATGCTCATCCTCCCAACCCTGTAAAACTTAACGGCAACCACGTTTTTCTCAGCAGTCATGCCGGTGTAGACATCCGCCTCTTTCCCAATGCCTATCCTTGAGCCGATGTAGCTTAAGATGCCTCTCCTCGAGAGGGCGATGAGAGCAAGCGCATCAAGTCCGTTAAAGTTGAGTGTATATCCCTTTTCTCTACCCATCGGTGCCCATATTAGACGCATAGAGTGAAGCTCCTCTACGAGCTTAACTATATAATCCCGCGACTCTCCAGACCTGCCTACTATTTGATCGATGGAGACGACATAGTTTGAACGCATCAAGTCCTCTATAGATCTAAGTATCTTTACGTGGTCGTCGGTCATCTTTGCAACGTAGCTGGCAATCTCCTTCAAATATGTCCCAACATTATCTCTGCTGAAGGCAGTTAAATATTGTTTTAGTTTAGGTTTTTATGCATATAATAACTTGTCCATCCTCGATTTTCCACTCCTTTACATATCCATCATCAGGCCTGGGTGGCTCTCTTAGGAACTCGAGTCTCGTCCTAGTCTCTTCTTCTATGTAGTCACTCATCTGTCTAATACTATCCCTAATTATTGGCGAGCCAGGATATATCAGGCATTGGACCTCCTGCGTAATCTCAAGTTTTAGTTCTTTCCTCATGACTTGTATCCGTCTTATCAATTCATTAGATATCGATACGGCCTTAAGCTTCTCATCCATCCTAAGATCTATGTATACTCTTGCGAACCTCCCCTCACTCATCACCAAATATTCAGGAAGACCTTCAGTAAACACCACGTCCCCCTCCTCTAGTTCGAAGATCGATTTGTCAGGCAAGACAAGCTCATACTTCTTACCAGCCTCAAAAGCACTAGCCACCTCACGCGACTTCACGCTTTTCAGCGCCTCTACCACGAGTGGTAGACGTATACTGGCCTTAGGACCAAGTCTAGACATTACGGGCTCAACTTTTATAATGACTTCTGCAGGAGACTTAGAGGGTTCCAAGACTTCTAGAGAGAAACAGTTGACCTGCCTTGCCAGATAGTTCTTAAACTTCTCGCATGCGGCCTTAACTCTAGCTGTGTTGGGTGAGACTATTACTCTCGAGACGGGCCACCGCAGTTTTCTTTTGGCGCGCTGCCTAGCGTTTAGCGAGGCTGAGATTACATCCTCTACTATCTGCATTGAGTCCTCCAGCTCCTGATCAATTAATTCCTCATCGGGCCTAGGCCAGCTGTTAAAGTTAACGCTCTCAGGCATGCTTCTTGTCCTGAGAACTTGGTAGAGATACTCGGATATGTAGGGAGCAAATACTGAGAGCACGACTAGATAGCGTATGAGGACGTAGTGGAGCGCGGCATATGACGCCAGCTTCTGGAGCGTCCGTTCCTCAGACCAGAACCTCCTCCTAACTGCTCTTACATAGGTCCTGCTTAGGTCCTCAGAGGCGAATCGTAAAATTGCCCTAGCAGCCTCGTGAAACTCGAACCTCTCAACAGCGTTTGTTACGTATCTTATAAGCGAGTTTATGCGCGAGACTATCCATCTATCTTCTGGCTCAGCGTAGGGGAGCATCGCCCCCAATCCCTCCCTCTCGGGATCATACTTGTCTAGATCGAAGTAGGTCTTGGCAAAAGAGACCACGTTCCAGAGAATATTCAGCGTCGACTCGACTTGTTTAATCTCATCTGGATCAAAGTTAATTGAGTCCCATGGCTGAGCCTTAGTGAGTATGTAGAGCCTAAGGTTATCAACACCCCATTTATCAAAAGCCTCTGATGCCCATACGACATTACCGCGGCTTTTAGACATCTTTTTTCCCTCCTTGTCAAGGACGTGTCCCTGATTTAGTACGACTTTGTATGGCGCTTTTCCAAACATCAAGGCAGATGTGAAGAGAAGAGTGTAGAACCAGCCCCGTGTCTGATCTATGGCCTCAGTAATGAAGTCGTAGGGGAAGAGTCGCTCAAAGAGCTTCTTGTCAGACAGGTAATCTATACTGGCGAAATGAGCTACACCAGAGTCAAGCCAAGTATCCAGAACGAATGGCTCCCGTTTCATTTCTCCGCCGCACTCGCTGCATCTGAAGATGAATCTGTCCACCCAAGGCCTATGGAGCCTAATTACTGGGGGCTTGATCTCCGCTTGCATTAGTTCTTCTCTAGAGCCGACTACCTTAATGGCTCCACACTTCTCGCATGTCCAGACGTTTAGCGGTGTCCCCCATATCTTGGTCCTAGAGATGCACCAGTCTTCGGCGTTCTCTAGCCACTCGCCGAATCGGCTCTCTCCGGCCCAGGCTGGGTACCACTTTACTTTTGCGTTTTCATCAATCATTATCTTTTTTATTCTGTCTACTTTCAGGAACCACTGCCTGCTGGCTAAGTAGATTAGGGGTGTGCCGCATCTCCAGCAGTGTGGATAGCTATGTATTATTCTGTCTTCGTGGAATAGTAGTTCTTTGCCTCTCAGCGTCTTCAGTATGATTTCTGAGGCGTCTTTGTGGTATAGGTCCTTGAAGCTGCCGGCCTCTGACGTGAAGTATCCAGACTGGTTTATGGGGCATAGTACTGGGAGTCCGTATTTGCGTCCCAGCTCGAAGTCTTCAGGCCCATGTCCAGGCGCGATGTGGACAAGCCCGGTCCCCTCATCCATTGATACGAACTCTGCTGGGAGGACGCTGTGTGCTGGCTCGATATGTGTCTGGTGTATCGGCACCTCGCCGAGGAGTGGATGGATGTATTTTAGGCCGACAAGGTCTTCGCCTACGAGTCTCCTAAGTATTTGGTAGTTCTTCCGCTTAGATGCCGTTAATACTTTCTCAAGTAGTTTTGCAGCTATAATTAGTTTTTCTCCGTCAATGAGGACTTCTAGGTATTCTTCGTCTGGGTGTACGGCTACGGCCTCATTTGCTGGGAGTGTCCAAGGCGTCGTCGTCCAGACCAGTAGGCTTCTACCACTGTTGTCTGCTAGTCTGAACTTCACGTATATGGAGTAGTCTTCGACTTCTTCGTACCCCTGCGCAAGCTCGTGGGAGGATAATGGCGTCTCACAACGCGGACATACTGGCACTACTTTGTAGCTGACGGTCAGGTCGCCTTCTTCATATGCTTTCTTTAGGAGGTACCAGACGTGCTCCATGTATCTTTCTTTCCTCGTCTGATAGGCATTGTCATAGTCTAGCCATAGTGCGAGTTTCTCTGAGTCTGCTCTCCATCTCTCGATGTAGTAGTCTACTAGCTTGTTCGCCTCTTCGACGAACCTCTCGAGTCCTATTTTTTCTTCTATGTCCCTCTTCGTGAGTTTCTGGAGGCCGAGTTGTTCCATCAGTCTTTTCTCTACTTCTATCTCAGTTGGTAGTCCTTGACAGTCCCATCCTGCCCTCCGCCAGACGTTCATTCCTCTCAGGGTTTGGTATCTCAGGAAGAGATCCTTGTATATTCGTCCCCTTGCGTGTCCTATGTGCATGTAGCCGTTCACTGTGGGCGGTCCCTCGAGGAATGCGAATATGGGGCCATTGCTGTTCATTTGGCGGAATCGTTCTGGTATCTTGTTTTCCTGCCAAAACCTTGTGATTGTCGTCTCTACGTGTTTATAGTCATACGTGGGTGGTAGGGCGTACATTTTTGCTATTTTTCTTTTTCTGGTCTGCGTATTTATGGTTATTTTTGGCTGGTTTTTGAGGTGGCTAGAGAGTTAAATGTGGGGTTTGTTTGGTCTTGTTTATGATCGTTGTGGGGATTATTGGGGGGTCGGGTGTCTATAGCGTTGAGATGCTGAGTGGCGTGCGGCAGGAGAAGGTTTTTACGCCATTTGGCTCGCCGAGTTCTTTGTTAACGATTGGCGAGTTTGGTGGTCGTCGTGTTGTTTTTCTCCCTCGGCATGGTTCTGGGCACTCTATTCCTCCACACATGATTAATTACCGTGCGAATATCTGGGCATTAAGGGAGCTTGGCGTTACCCGTGTCTTGGCACCAAGTGCTGTTGGCAGTCTGCGGGATGAGCTTAGGCCTGGCGAGATTGTTTTGCCGGACCAGTTTATTGATCGGACTTGGGGTAGACCTAATACGTTTTATGATGGTGGCCGTGTTGCGCATGTCTCGATGGCTGACCCGTTTTGCCCAGAATTGATGGACGTTGTCTACGACGTAGCTGTTGGTCTAGGGTTGCCTATTCATCGGGGTGGGACCTATGTCTGCATTCAGGGACCGAGGTTCTCTACGAGGGCCGAGTCTAGGATGTTTCGGATGTGGGGCGGCGACATCATCGGGATGACGCTTGTGCCAGAGGTGAGCCTTGCGAGGGAGGCCGGCATGTGTTATCTGACGATCGCGATGGTTACAGACTATGACTGCTGGAAAGAAGGATGGAGAGTCACTGCGGACGAGGTCGTAAGGACCATGGCGAGCAACGTAGAGAAGGTACAAAAACTCCTAGCTAAGGCAATCCCGGCAATCCCAGAGACTCGAGGTTGCAGGTGCGGCGAATACATCAACGAGGCTCTCCTATGATTTGTGTTAGGCAGCCGGAAAAATTTGCAAAACTGCCTAGCAAATTACTCATCCAGCAATAGCCTTTTCTATTTCCTTTATCCTAATTTTGCTTCCACACATTCATCCTCAGTAATACATAACATTAGAGAACTTCAGTTATGGGAGTACGTGTGTTCCGGCCTTACCATTTATAGCTTGTACTAGTTGACTAAGCTCGGCGATTATTGCTTCTTTTCCACCATTCTCGACGAATCTAATCGTTGCTAAGATTTTTGGCAGCATACTACCCTCAGCGAAGTGTCCCTCCTCTATGTATTTCATAAGTTTTTCAGCTCGTATTTTCTCGATCTTTTTTTGGTTTGGCTTTCCGAAGTTTATGTATGCCCCATCTATGTCTGTTAGAATAACGAACTTGTCGGCACCAATTAGTGATGCGAGCCTCTCGCCTGCTAGGTCCTTGTCTATTACCGCCTCAACTCCTTTTATTCCTTCACTAGTCTCAATAACTGGTATGCCTCCGCCTCCAGAGGCTACAACTATGAATCCCGAGTCTACTAAGGCTTTTATCGCCTCTCCCTCGAGAATTTTCTTCGGGTCAGGCGACGGCACAACTCTTCTCCATTCTCCCCTCGCTTTATCTTCTTTGAAGATATATTCTGGATGCTCCTTCTTTATTTTCTCCATTTCCTCTCTAGTGTAGAATGGGCCGACTGGCTTCGTCGGATTCTTAAATGCCGGATCCTTATCATCAACTAAAACCCTAGTGACTACAGTTACTACGCCTCTGTCTATCCCTCTTTTCTTCAGCTCATTTCCCAAGGCTTGCTGGATCATGTATCCAATGAATCCTTGAGTTTCAGCCCCGCAGACATCCATCGGGAAGGCCGGGACTTCATAAATCTTCTGGCCAGCATCGTGCCTTAGTAGAGTTGCTCCTACTTGAGGACCATTTCCATGCGTTATAACAATCCTATGACACTCTTCAATTAAGTCAGCCAGTATTTTGGCAGTCTTCTTAACGTTCTCAAATTGTTCAAAGAAGCTGCCACTTTCTCCTTTTCTCAGTAGGGCATTACCCCCTAAAGCGACAACTATCAGACCATCTGATCTACTATCCATGACGATATTATGATTATTTTAAAAATATTTATTTCTTTAGAATATTTGTCATCATTTTAAATATTTTTATCATTGTTTTATTAAGATAACACTAATTTATTTGTTGGCATTTGTACTAGCCTTTCGCTCTACTTCTATGTTATTGTTTCTTTGAGTGTCTTTTTGTTGAGTCCTATGGGTGGTTCGTTGTTTGGTGTGGCGTCTATGACTTCTATGTTTGGGTTTGTTGTTGCGAGCCATGTTAGGAGTTTTTGGGCATAGTTTAGTTTTTTCTGCTTGGCTTTAAGCCATTCTTGGGTTTTTGGTTTTGTTTTTTGTGAACGTTTTCCGACCCTGCATGTCAGGCACATTCCGATTGTTATTATCTTACTTGCTCCTAGGCCCGTGGCTATGAACGCCGCCCTGTCACCGTCTGTGAAACCGCCGAAGTTGTGTATGTGTCCCCTTGGCTCGGTCTGGCATGTGGCTTCGATTCTCTCGTCGAAAAGCTTCGCTGCTTCATGTATTTTGGGAATGTTGTCGCCGTGTGCATGTATGATTAGGACTGCCCCCCTCTTCCATGCCTCTTTTAATTCTTCTATGTCGCCGTCTAGGTCCGTTACGACTACATCTGGCACGAGGCCAGCCTCGAGGAGGGCTCCAGTAGCGCTGTCAGCGGAGAATAATACATATTTATCTCTATTTGATAGTTCTGCGAGTTGTCTTGCCTCTTCGTCAATCGTGTCTGCTGCTCCTGCGATGATTACTGTTCTGTGTGTCGAGATGAGTTTTTTCAGCGTTTGTATGAGGCATGGCTTGCTACTCATGTAGCTGGCCAGCAGCGAAGCTGCCTCCGAGTCTCTCTCAACGCTGTATCCGAAGTCTTTGACGATCTTGCTGTACCACTCGTACCAGCCTTTCGGCGTCTCAGCCATGATTTTTCCTTATCTCCCCGAGATTTGTCTTGAGCTTAGCGGCAAAGTCATGATTGTGGATACTCTCGACGCTCTTTACTACGATCTTTACCTCGGTTCTAGGGCTTAGTCTTGGGAAGCTCTCCGCTATTCTCAGCGCTATTATCCTGACAGCGTCCTCAACGAAGACGGGGTTCTTGACAGCATCCATGACGAGGTATGCCTCGTCTGCCCGCTTCAGTAGATCATAAGTGGGAGCGCTTAGGCACGTCTTAACAACGTCTCCAAGCTCAACTAAGTCGACGGACTCGTCTCCGACGAGCCTTAGATCGACAGATGCGAATGTCCGCTGCATATGCGTTGCGATGGGTGTTCTCCTTGATGCCTGTTCACCTCGAATGGTAATTATTTTCTTAATCATTTCCTGTGCGCATGGACATGCGGTTATTCCGGAGACTGTTACGCCTATGTGTCTCTGGGAGGTGATTCTATTTTCTTTTCTCCAGCCAGTGGCGCCTGCCCTAATCATGAATCTCTCAAGTGAGTCTTTCCTCGTTACTGGTGATTTTACGGTCCTGTAGAGCTCGGCCCTGAAGTTTCCCTCGGCCCAGTCTGAGTATTCATGCTTTTCTAAGAGTTTCTCGACTATGTATTTCGAGATGTCTTCAAGCTTCGCCGTCTTCCACGTGGTGCTGGATAATACTTCATAGATTGACTCGTAGCTTCTGCTTGCGTGTATTCCTCTCTGGTTTGCTGGGAGATTTACGAAGACGCTGAAGACAGAGTTTTGCAGGACGTATCCATCAGACCTACCTATTACTTCGAGCGGTATCCTTACATTTATCAGCCCAACCCTGTTTATCTTGAGTCTTATCTTGGGTACCTCCGACTGGACATCAGGCAAATCAATATACATATCCAATCGTAGTGTTTATCATTGGATCTAATAAACTGCTTCAAATCTCTCAGAAGCGAGCTATGGATAGATCCTCGTTGTCGTCCTCGGGAATAGGCAGGCGGCCCTTACGTGTGGGAGATCTAGGATCCACTTTAGCACCCGCTCGATGCCCATGCCGAAGCCGACGTGCGGCACAGACCCAAACTTCCTCAGGTCTAGGTACCATCCATAGTCCTCTGGATTGAGCTGAAACTCGCGTATCCGCTGCATAAGCTCTTCATAGTCATGTATCCTTACGCCTCCTCCCACGATCTCTCCGTTTCCCCTAGGAGCAAGTAGGTCTGCGCTCAGCGTTACCCTAGGGTCTGTTGGGTCTAAGCGGTGATAAAACGCCTTTACTTCTCTTGGGAAATGCGTGAGGAATATGGGTCTGTCGAACTGCATCGATATTATCCGCTCCTCGTCTGCTCCTATGTCGATTCCCCACTCAGCGTTTACTCCGTGTTCTCTAAGTATTCCGAGCGCCTCTTCATACTTTATTCTGTAGAACGGCTTCTCCACCTCCTCGGTCCTTATCTTTTTGCCTAGAATGCCTAGCTCCTTCTCCGAGACCTCGGCCGTCCTAGTCACGACATAGCTGACTAGTTCCTCGATGGTACTCATGAGTGTCTCGATGTCTGCGAATGCTAGCTCTGCCTCGACGTGCCAGAACTCAGTAAGGTGTCTCGTCGTCCTGCTCTTCTCTGCCCTGAAGCTCGGCTGGACGCTGTAGACCTTCTCGAGGCTGTATATCGCTGCCTCTTGGTAGAACTGTACGCTCTGGGTCAAGTATGCCTTCGAGCCGAAGTAGTTCACCTCGAAGAGCGTTGCGCCGCCCTCGACGGCCGCCGTGATTATCGTTGGGCAGTCAACCTCGTAGAAGCCCCTGCTCCTGAAGAACTCGTGGACAGCGCCGACTAGGTTTGACCGGATCTTCAGCAATGCGGTAACCTTAGGGCTCCTGATGTAGAGGTGTCTATAGTCGTAGAGCGTCTTGGCGCCCACGCCCTTCCTGAGCGGGTAGTCCTCGAGAGATTCGCCGACGACCTCTAGTCTCCTACACCTGACCTCGACTCCGCCAGGCGCCCTCGGGTCATGTACCACGTATCCCCAAACCTTTATTGCAGACTCCTTCTTGATGCTGGAGGCCTTCTCCAACGACTCGTCATCCGCCACCCCGCCCTTGATCGCGACTTGGACAACACCAGTCGAGTCTCTGAGATCGATAAAGACGAGCCTGCCGTGTCTCCTCCTATTCCTGACCCAGCCCCAGACCTCGACCTCCTCGCCGTCGCTACACTTATGGAGCTCCTCAGCCCTCCTCCTCATCCATTAAGAATGAGATACTTGCCTATATATTAGGAAGCAACTAGAAGAATACGCTTATCCCCAACTCATTTTTCGCCCGACGCCAAGAATATACTGACTCTAGCCTGCTTCTCGCCGCTGCATAACTTTGTGCAGCAGTCTTCACCCAAACAGTCAACAGTCACGTTCTTAAGTCCAGCCGTTAGTAGCCAATTTTTGATATCTTCTCGCTTAAAGCCCATCCATCGGTCGTGATGCTCGGTTTTCAGAAAGTCAAAGCAATGCTCATCAAGATCTGTGATGAATAGTTTTCCTCCAGGCTTCAGTATCCTCACCATCTCTTTGATAGCGTTTAACGGAGACTCAACGTGGTGAAGATACATGTTTGCGAATACGTAGTCAACCGCATTGCTCTGAACCGGTAAACTCTCTGACTCCCCCAAGCGGCAATCAACTGCAGCCGTGTCGCCGAGCTTCCTCCTCAATTGCTGGAGCATCATCTCGGACTGGTCGATGGCAATTACTCTTAGACCCCTCTTTACGAGCTCCTCCGTCATGAAGCCTGTCCCAGCTCCGACATCCGCGGCAAGCATTCCAGGTTTGGCGCCTGCGAGCTCGACGATTTTCTCCCTGACTTTTTCTGAGAAAAACTCTGCTCGCATACTGTCCCATCGTTCTGCAACTTTGTCGAAATATTCCTTGCTGGTCATGTCTCTTCGCGCTAGGCGAGGCCTGCTCCAAGTGAGGCTGAGAGCGCTTCTCTGGAATATCTCGCAAGTATGCCTGAATGGTACTTTGGAGACGGAGGCGTCCAACTCCTTAATCTTTTTGAGAGTTCTTCATCTGAGACCTCGGCCTTCAGCCTACCATTAATAGCGTCTATCACGATGGTGTCGCCGTTTCTGAGAGCTGCTATTGGCCCGCCTACCGCGGCCTCGGGTGATACGTGCCCAACCATTAGTCCACGCGTCGCTCCCGAGAACCTGCCGTCAGTGATGAGTGCCACGCTGTCTCCTAGTCCCTGGCCAACGATGGCAGCTGTGACCGCGAGCATCTCCCTCATGCCCGGCCCGCCCCTGGGCCCCTCATACCTAATTACAACTACGTCTCCGGGCTCGATCTCTCTATTCATCACAGCGCTGAACGCCTCCTCCTCAGAATCATAGATCTTCGCCGGCCCCCTATGTGTCAGGTTCTTTACGCCGCTGATCTTCGTGACGGCGCCCTCGGGAGCTATGTTCCCCCTGAGGATCACTATTGATCCACGCTTAGAGATTGGGCTAGAGGGGTCCCTCACGACTTGTCCTACCTCTGATATAGACGGCCTATAGTTTTTTAGATTTTCGCTGACGGTTCTTCCAGTGACAGTTAGTGCCTCTCCGTGTATGAGCCCCATCTTGAGCAGCTTCTTCATCACAAGTGGGACGCCGCCAACCCTGTCTAGATCCTCCACAGCGTACCTGCCTCCAGGTATCAGGTCGACGAAGTACGGCGTCCTCTTGCTGACCCTATCAAAGTCGTCAAGCGTGAGCTTTACTCCAGCCTCCCTTGCAATCGCGAGTAGGTGGAGGACTGCGTTTGTCGATCCACCCATCGCGGCGTCGACGGCGATCGCGTTGATGAAGGCTTCATAACTCATAATGTCTCTAGGCCTGAGCCCGGTCTCTATCAGCTCCATAATTGTTAGTCCTGTCTTGTAGGCGGCGTCAAGCCTCCTTGAGTCTACTGCGGGGATCGTTGAGGATCCAGGAATCATAAGTCCTAGCGCCTCTGAGACTATTGCCATCGTGTTGGCCGTGTATAGCCCTGCACAGGAGCCCGGCCCTGGACAGGCATGCATCTCGATCAATTTTAGCTCTTCTAGGGTTAGTTTGCCGGCGGAGTATTGCCCGACCGCCTCGAACGTGTCCCCGGTGCTGAGCCTCTTATCTCCCAGCCTACCCATGCACATCGGCCCACCGTTTAGGAATATCGAGGGCAAGTTGAGCCTCGCCATCGCCATGAGCATTCCTGGCTCGATCTTATCGCAGCTAGCCAGTCCTACGAATGCGTCGAAGCTGTGGGCCTGAATCATTATCTCTATGCTGTCAGCAATCACCTCCCTGCTGACTAGGCTAAACTTCATCCCCTCGTGTCCCATGGCCAGCCCGTCGCAGACGGCTATCGTGTCAAACTCAAGCGGCACGCCGCCACCAGCTCTTACGCCCTCCTTCACCCTCTTTCCGACTTTATCCAGATGTATATGTCCCGGGACGATCTCGTTCCACGAGTTCGCAACAGCCACCAGCGGCTTGCCGAAGTTCGTATCAGTTAGTCCTATCGCTCTGAGCAATGCCCTGTGGGGTGTACGCTCTATTCCATCAACAATGACTGAGCTTCTATATCTCAACTTTTGTTTATCAACCATCTTGATACTCTCAATAATCGGACTAAATTAAGCCTTTCTAGCCAAGCCATTTCTCAAACAAGCATCCTCTACTTCTCGTTGCCTAAGAAAGACTTCTTCTCTACTCAGCACTCGCGGCATTCATTAAGGTGCAAGAAACATTATAAAGCTGAAGCTTCAGAATTTTCTTCAAAAATGCTATAATAGTAAAAGATTTTAAACTTATAAGCGGATTATGTGTGAAAAGTTAAGAATTGATGTTAATTTTTATATACTTCTTTAACCAATGTAAGATTGAGGAAAAATTTATGGGTCTTGAGTCAGTTGGGACCGTGATGATGTTTTATGGATTAGCGCTCTTCGCGCTTGGATGGATGGGTCTCGGTAAGGCGGACGCGAAGTCGGCCGGCTTCATAGCACTCCTAGCCGGACTCGTAGGCTTCATCATGGGGTTCTACGTGTACCTATCCATCATGCTGGCTGCAACTTTACTCCTGATTTTCGCCACCACGTTCATAACATCTGGCGTGCACCTTATGTTTGGTCTCGATGTGAAGGGTTTAGGATGGCTATGCGTGATTTGGGGCATCGCAGACGCTATCTACGCTGGGTATTTCGCGCTGGTTGCCATGCCTATTTTCTCAGCGTTTTGCGCATCTTGGTTCATAGTGTTCATGCTTTTCGCTTTCTGGTGTCTTACCGGCAAAGGCATATACGCAAAGTATGCTGGGTATTGGTGTCTTTTCAACTCTTTTGCCACACTGCTGATTCCAGGCTTCCTCCTCGTTACAGGAATGGTATTCGCGTGAAACACGACCACCCAAATATATCCCCCTTTTTATGATATGCAGGGCTCAGTGCAGCCTATCTTCCGGTCATTTTTTTCTATTAAATTTAATCAGCAAGAGAAGAATCACGTCAAAAGTTGTTAGCTCACATCAAAAATGGAAGATTTTTAGAGAAAGGAGTCGACGCATAGGTGTTAAGCTATTCTTAGAAAATGTAGTGGTCAGCTAATTAGTTGGACAATTCTAATTGTGTGGATTGGCTTATCGAGGAGTCCATACGTCAGAATTAGCGTATCTCCCCTCTTCACGAGGTTTTGTTCCTTTAATTTCTGTTCGAGCTCTTCAAGTCCCCTATCGTATTCTTTGGAGTCTACGTGGATTGGCTCGACTCCCCAGAGCATCATGAGTCTACAGATAGTTTTGGGATCGTTGCTGGCGGCGAATACTTGGGTCCTCGGCTTGAACCTTGAGATTCTCCTAGCTGTATTGCCCTTCTTTGTGTATATGCCGATCTTCGCGTTGAGCGCCTCGGCGAGCTCTACGACTCCTAGGGCAAACCTATCGACCAGCTGGTCCTGCGATATTTCGCGCCTAGTCCTCACGTCTCCCTCGTATGTCTCTATGATTCGTCTCAGCCAGTTCACTGTCTCTACTGGATAGCTGCCTATGGCTGTCTCCCCCGTCAACATCAATACATCTACTCCATCGACGACGCAGTTCATGACGTCTACTATCTCGCTCCTCGACGGCACGGACTCAGAAATCATGCTCCCCAATAGTTGCGTAGCGACTATGACAGGCTTACCGATGGCAGTAACCGTGCCAACTATTCTCTCCTGCAGGCGCGGCACCTCCTCTAGTGGAAAATGCATCCCCAAGTCGCCGCGCGCAACGAGCACCGCGTCTGATACTTTTGCTATTTCTTCCACATTGGCTACTGCAGATATGGTTTCTATCTTCGCTATCAGTCCGATATCCGACCCATTTTTATCTAGGAACTCCCTCACAGCTAATATGTCTCTGGGAGAGGTGACGAAGCTGAGGCCTAGATAATCGGTGCCGAGCCTAACAGCATCCAGTATCTGGTCTACGCAATGTGAGAGATAATTCGGAATGGGTATCTCCTTATTCCGTATGACGAGTGATTTCCCCCTCCTAACTGTTAGTTTGCTGAGTGCCTGCACCATAATTTTGTCGGTCTCCCTCTTCAGAACTCTCATCAAGCCGCGTCCATCGTCGCTGACTAGCACATCATTCTCAGAGACAGCCTCAAAAAATTCTGGACTATCAACTGAAGGCACTTCACCCTCACGTCCATCATGCCTAACTATGTAGAATGTCTGTCCAGCTGAATAGGTCTTTGCATCGATGGGGGAGGCAAAGCGTATCGATCGTCCCCTCAAGTCAGCGATCAATACGCAGTCCACTCCTAGGCTGCTTGAGACTTGTCTGAGATTATCGGTCCACTCCTTCCAAAGTTCTAGATTACCGTGACTAAAATTAATTCTGAATATTCTGCACCCCGCGTTTATTAGTTCACTAATTGTTCCTCGATCGCCTGAAGAGGGGCCTATCGTACACGCAATCTTAGTCTTCAATTCTCTTAGTAGTAATGCATGCCTCCACTTAGCCGTTTTTCTAGGCTATGTTCGACCTACTACTCGATGAACTAAAAAATAGAAAGGATCTCTATATGTTTTTTGCTAGCTTACCGGAGAGCCCACGTCGATTGGTGACTCAGGGGCTATCGGCACGATCTTTTCATCGCTCGCGACTGCTGCTAGTATCATGCAGTCTGAAAGCAGGCCCCTCATCTTCCTAGGCTTGAGATTCACGACGAAGACGTACTCCTTATCTAGAAAGTGTTCCGGTCCGTATAGGTGTCCTAGGCCTGTGATGGCTTGCTTCTTAAAATCCTTAAAGTCAACCTCGAGTCTGATCAGCCTATCGGTTCCGGGTACCCTCTCAGCCTTCACGACTTTGCCTACACGCATGTCTATCCGCTTAAACTCCGAGATATCTATCTCTGAGAACTCAACCACCCCAGTAGACAAGAACTGCGCAGTATTTGTAATTAACGCTGCATCACTACACAACAAGTAGAACAATTCTAGAATCAATAAGTATAAAGTCGACTAGTACTCACTATAATCGAAGAAGTATGCCATCAAAGAAAGGAAAGAAGTCAAAAGCAAAGAAGAGGTCCAAGAGCAAGTCAAGCAGACGCGCATGCTGAGAAAACTAGGTCCTCCAAGAAAAGAGCGGCTCGTGCCTACGGGCAGATTGAGCCGCCTCCTCTTCGATAAACATACTTGTAGCTATCGACGCCACGATTGGAAACCCGAAGAGTGCGGGAATCTCAAGCGGTCTCAAGTATAGCATCATTGTGTAGACCTTGTCGAGCTCGAGCATCCATGCATAGTTCGGAGCGAGGACGGGTATTAGCTGAAGTCCGATCAGCTGCCATCCAACAAATATGAAGGAGGACCCTATGAAAGATGCCGCGATGGCTGAGCCTACGTTCCTGCTTAGGAGTCCAGCGACAGCTCCCGCAAGTATGAGTATTAGGATTGGCCAGAACCCAGCGCCGGACGAGATGGTGAAGGTGCCGCCGTCGATGACTACTCGCTCACCCATGAGGCTGGAGACTGGCGCGATAAAGTAAGTAAGGGCCTTGTATATCTCTCCGACTACGGCTAGCTGGGCGTCCCTCACGGGGAGCTGATTACCGGCCGAGAGATAAGACCCAGCACACAGTATTATGGCTATGAAGGTTACTCCGCCCTTGATTGCTCCACTCATCCATCTCTGGTCTGCCGGCTCCTACTAATATTTAGCCAGTGACTAATAATCCGCTAAATTCTCCCAGAATGACCTATGTATGGCCCGGGGATAATCTCGCTAGTAGTTACTGTCTCCTAAATTATCGACGGCTTGACGTACTTGGATGGGTCGACTGGCTTCTTCTTCCTCGGAGAGTTTCTTAGAAGTATCCCACAGTATGGACACCTAACACTGTCAGTCAAGTGGTAGGTACGACACCTGCTGCAGTACTTGTAGCCAGCGGCGTAGCTCCTCCTCGCAGATACCTTCTGTACTAGGACCTGCTTTGACATTTCATTAATTCACCTCTTTACAGCTAATACATCCTTAATAGTTGATATAAGCATTATGCATAAATAGTATATACATGACATATACCACAGAACGGGGATGCATGTAAGAAAGCTTCAGAGGCTAGGGACAACGACGATAGTCGTATCCCTACCTAGGAAATGGGTCAAGGAGAGGGGGCTCAAGCAGGGAGACGTAGTCTACATAGAGGAGGGAATAGACAGCATCACGTTACATACGTCAGACAAGGCTAAGCAGTCGCTAAGAGTGACGATAAATGCGGAGATGGAGCCGAACCCAGAGTCGTTGGCCAGACTGGTGACTGCCAGCTACCTGCAGGGATACGACGAGGTCAGAGTAGTCTCACAGTCAGGTCTCCTGCAAGAGCAGATAGATGAGATACTAGCAGCAGTGGAGCGCCTCCCAGGATTCGAGGTCCTGGAACAAACTTCTAACTGGTTGACCATACAGGGAATAGTCGACCCAGCGAGGTTCACTGTTGACTCCATAATAAAGAGGATGCAGGTCATGATCTCCGCAATGATCAGCGCATCCATAGACGCAGTCATTGAGGGCATGCCTGAGAAGGCAGCCGAGGTCTCAAGGGTTGAGACTAAGGTCGACGAACTCTATTTCCTCGTCGTCAGGCAGCTCCTACTCTCGATCAGAAATCCCAGCCTAGCGAGAGTCATAGGAATCGACTCCGTGCCCGCGGTGACTGGCTACAGGATGGTCTCCAAGTCGCTCGAAGAGATAGGCGACTACGCCCTGGCAATATCTAGGGAGAGCCTAAACATAAAGAGGAGAGGTAGAAGCATAGATAGAGAAATCCTCACGCAGATAATGACGATAGGCGAGGAAGTCTCGACAATATTTGGGAGAGCTGTAAACGCATTCCTGACCCTAGACTTCAAGCTGATCAGCTCTGTATTTCAGGAGATCCCCGCGCTGTCCGAGAAGATAGTCAAGCTCGAGGCCGAACTGCTTGAGAAGATTAAGGACCCGCAGTCCCTCATATCGTTCAGACTAGTATTGCGATACATATCCGAGATGCTTGACCAGTGCAGGATTATTGCTGAGGTCGCGGTCAATAAGTTTGTCAGGATTGACTCGAAGATCTGCGTAACAGAAGTCCTATAGACGTTACGGCTAGGCCAGCTGCTATGCAAAGCGTCATGGAGAAGATAATCATCGCCGCGGCTCCATAGCTGTCAGCTATCACTCCCGCAATTATTGGTGTTATGAAGAAACCGATCCCAATGTTAAACTCATACCTGCTTATAAGGTAGATTGGGTCTCCGCCAAGACTATTGGTCATGTATAGATAGGTCAAGGAGTTGAATAGGCTCACTAGTATTCCTAAAAACGAGAGCACGGCTGGGAGGAGTATCCATCTCTCCACGTTGATCATTACTAAGAGGGGCAGAGCTGAGCCTAGCGCCGTTAGGGAGATTCCTCCGAGCGTGGGCCGCATGTTCGCTCTACTCACCAGGAGAAAACCGACTAGCCTAGAGAGTGAGAAGAGGGAGTATGAGTATCCAATGAAGGAGGCCTCGTATCCAGCACCTTTGGCTATGCCTGGAAGTACTGAAATGATGATGGCAGTCATGCCTGAGAATATTAGGGTCGCGGCTAGGAATAAGTATAGGCCCCTGAATATTCTTCTCTCCGAATAGCCGTTGTCCATGCCTATGTCTGCCTTGAAGAAGAATAGTGAGAGAAACGATGAGATGGATAATAAGAATAGGACGTTGAGCGTTGTCTGGATTCCTGCCGAATCTAGCAGGACTCCTGAGAGCGATGGCCCAACTAGATATCCAATTGACCAGGAGGCGCCGAATAATCCGTAGATTCTCGCCCTAATACTAGGTGAGTAAAGCTTAGCTATGATTATCTCGGCTACTGGATAATAGATTGCTAGCGAGGCTCCTAGAATTATCTGTGCGAGATATATCGCTGGCAGGGTCTTCGTGAGTAAGATTATTAATACGGCTGAGCTGGTGAGGAGCGCCGACGATGAGTATATTCGCGTATTCCTAAATTTGGAATAGGTCGGATACATCAGGAACGTTATCAATATGTAGGGAACGGCCATGAGTGTGCCTCCTAGACCTATCTCTGACCCACCGTACCCAAGTTGCTTGAGGTATACCGGTATCAAGTAGCTGAGCCCTGAGACAACCACTCCACCAATTACTACTCCCACGTAGAAGGGTGCTAGGAAAGCTGTCGTTCTTTTCTCGCAGTACCCCAATTAAATCTACACTGTCTCGAGGGAAGCCATAATATTTACTCATTGCGAATTTTGACGCAAAGCCGGGCCGCCATCTTGAATACTCGATTAATCATTGACTGGGTCAGTCGCCCCGTCTGCGTGTTCTGTCTGCTTGGATGGTAGGAGCAGACCAGATAGACTAGGCGAGACGCATCATTCTTCTCGAAGAGATACTTCGCACCGTGCTTGAACTTAGGCTTACTAACACTGCACGTGTAGTCGTAATCTCTTAGTAGCCTCATGCAGGTATTGAATGCGATTGAGCCGAGCGCAACTATTACCCTAATGTTCGGTAAGAGTCTAAATTCTTCGTAGAGGTATTGATAGCAATTATCAAGCTCGCTTCTAGTGGGCTTGTTTTCGGGAGGGGCACACCTGACGGCTGCGGTGAGGTAGCAATTGAACAGTCTCAGCCCATCGTCGACGCTGATCGAGTGTGGCTGATTCGCTAGTCCCGCCGAGTGTAGTGCATGCATGAGCGTGTCTGCGGAGCCATCGCCGGTAAACATCCTCCCCGTCCTATTTCCTCCGTGAGCGGCAGGCGCTAGTCCGACTACGAGTATCTGAGCAGTGGGGTCTCCGAAGCCGGGAAGAGGTCTTGCCCAGTATTTTTGGCCCGAGAATCTCTTTGGCGGATTATCGGCAACGCTAGTTCTATGCTTGACTAGGCGTGGGCAGAGTGAGCAGTTGATAAGATGCTCGTTGAGTTCTTCGAGCGTGCTGAACCTAATCATGTCTAAGTGGTGCCTTGACGAATGGGTTATAGAGCTTTTCGACGCCAATCCTCGTAGACTCGCCATGCCCAGGCATAACCCTAGTATCGTCGCTCAGGACACATAGCTTCTCCCTAATCGACCTCAAAAGCTGGTCATAGTCTCCTCCATAGAAGTCGGTCCTACCGACAGAGCCGGCGAAGAGTGTATCGCCTGAAAACAACACATCATCAACAAGCAGACAAACACTTCCCGGGCTATGTCCAGGAGTATGGAGGACCCTGACCCTACTATTGCCGAGGATGATCTCTTCGTCTTCACTTATGTAGCCGTCGGGGCTGGGTGCGTCGAAGACTACTCCTACCCACTCAAGCGCCCTCCTCGGGGCCTCCTCAAGAATCGGTAGATCGTCTCTGTGGATCTGGAACTTTGCGCCCAGCGCCTCTCTCACATACTCGACTGCGAGTATGTGGTCAAAATGACAGTGGGTAGCTATTATTGCCCTAACGGATAACCCCGGCTCAAGCATTCCGAGTATTTTTGCGGGCTCGTCTCCGGGATCAATTATCAGCGCCTCTCCACTCTCGCTATCAATCAGGAGATAACAGTTCGTCGATAATTCTCCAACTACGCATCTCTTGACGCGTATCATTCAGCAACAATCTTCAGCAATATGCACAATAATAATCTGCCGGTATTCCTCATGATGATTTACCCGCCAATTTTTCAACTATCATTCCTATTCTCTTCTCGGCTTCATGCACGAAGGCTAAAGGCTTTAACGCTCCTATCTCTGAGACAAACTCCGATAAAAGCCTAGGAGGCGTGCCCTCAAAGAGCCTATAACTGAGCTCAAAGTCGCCCTGCCGCTGAGTGGTCGTCTCGGTTCTCCAGGCATTTAGGCGATCGAGCTTAAACGAGTCCACAATGCTTATCACTGGTCTTTCACCCTCAGCGGCCAGGGCCGCGAGAAGTGTGCCAGACCTATTTACGAGCGAGCCGTCACTTAATACAGCATCGCATCCAACTACTACGGCATCTGAGAGCTGAACTGCCTCGGCCAACGCGGCATCTGGATAGACATGAACATTCACTCCTGAGTCCCTGAGCTTTTCCGCCGCTCTGAGGCCGTCAAACAGCGGCCATCCAACCGTAAGATAGACAGATACATCTCTGAGACTTGTGAGGGTCCTCAATACCTGTGAGCTATAGCTCAGCGTGAAGATCCTGTCAAAGCCCCTCATCCTCTTGACGGCGTTTGAAACAGCCATACTCAGTGACTCGCTATAAATTTCTAGGAGCCTGCTAGACAGTCTGCTGATGTTGATATCTAGGCTTTGAGACCGCAGTAGTGCCTCACGAATCACTGATAGGAGATTGACTGGGAGGACCAGTGAGGGCCTCTCAAGAGCAGTCGTGACCAAGGAGTCTAGGAGCTTAACCGCCCCCGTCGATCGATACGACATGAATCTTGGCTCCTCGGAGAGAAGTCTAAGAATCCTAAGTGCTATTTCTGATGACCCCGACTCGCGGTCAGTTATTATGGCCCTGAGCCTTGACTGCAGCTCAGCTACTTCGGTCATTCGGGATCAGCAAGATCTTGCCGAAGTGCTTGTTAGACTCTAGCCTAAGGTGCGCCTGGGTCGCCTGACTCAGCTTGAACACGCTGTCAATGACGACTCTTAGTCTACGCTTAGAGAATAGCTCAAGTATCTTCATGAGTTCTGCCTTTGTCCCTAGGCCCGAGCCTACTACTCTCTGCCTCTTTCTGTACAGGTCTCTGATGTTTATCGATATGTCCTGTCCAGTAGTTGCGCCAACTGTAACTAGCGTGCCGCCTGGAGCGAGGCACTTAAGCACGGTTGGAAAGAAGGCAGAGCCCGCATGCTCGAGGACAACGTCCACGCCCCTATTACTCGTCGCCCTCATCACTTCTCCATAGACATCGCTCTTAAGCCTGTTGATCACTAGGTCTGCACCCAGCTGATAGGCCTTCTCAGCCTTAGAATCATCACTAACAGTCGTTATCACGTATGCACCGCTGAGCTTCGCTATCTGAATCGCAGCGTATCCAACTCCGCTTCCACCACCGACGACGAGTACAGACATGCCGGGTCCAATGCTTGCAGAGGATATAAGCGCGCTCCACGCAGTCGTGAAGTTCACTGGAATAGCCGCGGCCTCCTGAAACGTCAGCGGCTCCGGGATTTTCAGCAGGCTCTTAGAGGGTACCACCACTTTCTCAGCATAGCCTCCCCAGATGTTCTGACCGACCCTCTTCATGTCTTGGCATAGGTTCTCCCTGCTTGAAATGCAGTATATGCATCTGCCGCACCCGACCTCTGGATAAACAACCACCCTATCACCCACCGATAGCGAGGGGTCACCGGCCACCTCCACGACGCCGGCTATGTCGCATCCAATCACGGCCGGCAGGGGAACCTTGTAGAGCCCCGTCCTGAGCCATACGTCTATCCTATTAACGCCCGCCGCCTCGACGCGGACAACCGAGTCACCAGGGCTCGGCGCGGGGTCAGGCACGTCTTTATAAACAAAGACCTCCGGCCCACCCACCCTCTCGATCAGCGCAGCCCTCATAAGTGATGGATGCTGGATGTTAGATTATAAATCTTGCAGTCCATCCCAGTAATTTATGAGAAGAAAATAGTTAAATTTGATGCCTTCCAGTAAAACATGAGGGTGTGCATGAATTGAAGACAACTTTGTCCGTCATCAAGGCCGACGTAGGCAGTGTTGCAGGACACTACAAGCCGCATGAGGAGATGCTGAGGCTCGCCAAGAGAAGGCTAAGCGAGGCAAAAGAGACCGGGCTCATAAACTCAGGATACGTACAGTCAATAGGAGACGACATACTGCTAATAATGTCCCACTCAAAGGGCGAGAACAACCCAGAAATACACGGACTAGCATGGAACATTTTCAAAGAAATAACAGAAAAAGTAGCCAAGCCGCTAAAGCTATACGCGGCTGGGCAGGACCTTCTCAGCGATGCATTCAGCGGGACCGTCAAGGGGCTCGGGCCCGGGGTCGCGGAACTCGAATTCGAGGAGAGACGCTCAGACCCGGTCGTGGTCTTCGCCGCAGACAAGACAGAGCCCGGAGCCTGGAACCTTCCACTCTACAGAATCTTCGCCTCCCCAGATAACACCGCTGGACTGGTGATTGACCCAATACTGCATAAGGGCTTCATCTTCCAAGTGCTAGACCTACACGAGGACAAGGCAGTAGACCTAAAGATGCCGGACGAGCTCTACAAGCTGCTCGGGCTCATAGGGACGCCCGGAAGATACGTAATAAACAGAATATGGCGAGCACATGACGGAGAGCCAGCAGCAGCGACAAGCACGACGCGTCTAAGCCTGATAGCGGGAAAATACGTGGGTAAGGACGACCCGGTCATGATTGTAAGGGCACAGGCCGGATTCCCAGCAGTAGGCGAGATACTCAGCGCATTCACACCTCCAATAATCGTTAGTGGATGGATGAGAGGCTCGCATAGGGGGCCACTCATGCCAGTATCATTCAAGGCTGGACATAATGTCATATCATACTTCGACGGTCCACCAAGAGTCATAGCAATGGGGTGGCAGATTAGCAACGGTAAACTCATAGGCGTCGACGGCGAAGAGCCGGCAGACCTATTCGCAGACCCATTCTGGGACTACACGAGAATGAAATGCGCCGAGCTCGCAATCTATCTAAGAAGCATGGGCGAGTTTGAGCCAGCCCGGCTGGGAGAAGAAGAGATGGAATACACGACGCTTCCAACCATACTTGAGGAACTTAAGGATAGATTCAAGAAAATATAGCATAGACTCGACGAGAATTTTTATATTCACAAAAATTTTTCAAAATTCAAAATAATACTTGTCGATATGGCGTTGCCCTGAGTCGGTTCTGGTCTTCTTAGAAGTCTTCTTTAATTATTGTCTTCCTGTTGTTTGCCTTGCATCTCTCAACTGCCTTCTCAATAGCCTGCCTCACGAGTGCGTCTAGTCCTTGTAATGCGTCGCTGCTCAGCCTGATGCCTTCTGGAAGCAATTCCCTAACCTTTGACTCCACTACAACTAGTTCTCTTGGCATTTCTTATCACCCCTACTTGATAAATAGGGGTTTTTTAGGTTTTCTCGGGCTTTTATGCCGATTATTGGGAGGTAATACATATGTATTACCATTAGGGGGTCGGAGATTATAAACGCAGCTCGGAAAGCCTAGACGCCTCGATTATCTTGCATTCTACTCGGGCCTCCTTTATAAGTCCATTAAAGGCTGATGGCTTCTCTGAATGGATAGGTATTAGCATTTTGGGAGACGCTTCTCTTAGAATCTCGATAAGCTCCGACCTGCTTGCGTGTCCAGAGGCGTGGACCTGCAGACTACGCATGCCTAATATTCTGAGCCAATTCTCAACTCTCTGTCGATCTATTTCCTGCTCTTCGTTGTGAGGTTCGCTCGATGAAAACACAAAGACCGAGCCATCTATGGGCCTCACGAATGCGAGCTCAAGAACATCGTCTGGAGCGTTTATCACCACGACATAGCGGCTCTGCTCTCTAGACAGGTCTACGTCAAAGACGGGTTCGCTTCCCTTATCTCGTAGCTGATTCACGTAATTCCTCTCCCACCTGTCGTAGTCTTTTTCTAAGTCTACGCTCCCGCTTCCCTTCCTCTCAACGTATGCTACGATATTGCCAGCGCCCGGCAGAAGTTCTTTCGGAAGCATTCCTAACTCGTGGAAGACCTCTAGCATCGCCGCCATTCTCAGGGAAACAGCTGTTATCCTAGAGTTCTCCATCGCTGCTCTCGCTATAGAGATGAACCTGTCATAGTCGGTTATTCCCGTCAAGACCACCACTAGTCCATGCCTGACTCTCTGGAAGATCTCTGAGAGTCTTAAGTATACGTCATGCTCAGTTGTGTCTTCCTCCTCATCTATCCTCGTGCCCTCAAGCATCAGGGCATCTATGCCCTCTCGCCGGACAGCCTCGGCAAATTCACGCGTGAATTGGCTCTTTGGACCATGAAGTCTCAGGTCTCCTGAATAGGCAATGTCGCCCTCGCTGGTATGAATGATGAAGCCGTAGGAACCTGGAACGGAATGATCTACGTGTATGGGAACAACCTTAATGGAGCCGACATTAACCTTCAAGCCTGTCCTGAAAGTGTTTAATACTCTCTCACGGTCTAGGAATATGCGTTCCTCAATGGTCCTAGAGGATTTTGTTCTCTCGCGTGTCTGCGCAATCTTAAGCGAGCTCTCGCCAATGAATATTGGAAGATCATCCCTAATCAGCGATAAATGCCCATAGTGATCTATATGTGGATGACTGATAATAACTCCGAGAACGTTGAGGCTTAACGATGACTTAAGACTTTCCTCAACGACTCCTAGGGGGTCAAAGAGGCTCTCATCATATATGTTTGAGATTGCGGGTACTGCGCCACACTTCAGCAGCGAGGCTAGAACGGCATATTTTTTCGGACGGAGATACCCACCGAAATATTCATGCTTAGAGGCAAAGCTTACGCCGAAGTCTACAAGCAGTCCTTCTCCTCCCGCCTCTATGTAGAACTTGTTTCCACCTATCTCGTTAACGCCGCCCAGCGGTATCAGCTTCAAGCAAGCCCGCCCTCACTAACGCATCCATAGCTATTCTTCTTATATCCCCTTGAACCTCCTCAACGGTACGTTCACCATCTACGATTATAAGCAGTCCCTCGCGGCACATCTTTAAGTATAGCTCCCTCACCCTTGACAGCGTCTCCATTCTTTCATACTTAGTTTTCTCGCTTATTTTTCTGTTGCTTAGACGTGCGAGTCCCACCTCGGGCGAGACATCAACGTATATCGCGACGTCAGGCGCCGGCGCCCACTTATTTATTGCCCAGACCCAGTCGACGTCTCCGGTCAAAGCTCCCTGATAGGCTATTGATGAGTAGACATACCTATCTGATACTACTACTTGTCCCTTCCTAATCCTCGGCTCGATGCATCCATGGTAGTGTTCGAGCCTATCAGCAGCGAATAGTAAAGCGTCGAGCCTGTGATCTGAATCTTTGCTTCTCAACCTCTTCTTGATCAATCTTCCCAATACGCTGTTCGTGGGCTCAGAGGTATAGCACGCATTTACGCCCTCGCTCTTCAGCCATCTTATCAGCCTTCTTGCCTGAGTGGTCTTTCCAGCCCCATCTATACCCTCAATCGCTATCAGCAAACCATTAATTTATCACTACAGCCGGAATAATAGACTATCTCTCCATTATTGCTGCTCCCTAGATAGATGCTTCTTTATAAACTGCCCATAAGCAATAATTTTAGGAGATTTCATGAGTAGCCCGGAGCCCCGCAAGAACCTCGTCCTGCCTGGAGATAGGCTATGCATAATAGAGGAATTCATACCGAAGAAAGGGGCCAAGGCCCTTCCGACGGGAGACGTGGTATCTACCACGATTGGACGCCCAGAATACGATCACAAAAAACACGAAGTCACTGTCACGCCCATAAAGGAGGTCGAGAAACTGAACGTCGGAGACATAGTCTTATGCGAGGTTCAGGACGCGCAAGAAAAATTAGCTGGATGCAGCATAATCGCTAGGAATGGCAGGAGGCTGAAGAATGTGTGGAGCGGCGTAATTATTCGCGCTCCATCCACGCTCACGGTTGGAGACCTAGTGATCGCTAAGATAATAGACGAATTGGCTGGAATATACACGCTCACAATAAATGAGCGAGGACTAGGGATTGCATTGGCATTCTGCGATAAATGTGGATCACAGCTGATTCGAGGCAGGACAGGGCTCTATTGTACTCGCTGCAGAAAAATATACAGGAAGAAGGTGGTTCCCTACTATGGAAACATAAATAAGATCGCAGATATCTTTGGACTACAATCAATGTCCAGGACTGGTGAAAAGTAATGGAGGTCAAACTCGCAGCAAAGGGACCAAACTACATCGAGCTTGAACTCACTGGGATAGACTTCGGAATCGTCGGGAGCCTGCAAGAAATATTAAACAACTATGACGAAGTAGAGTATGCGGGCGCAAACCTAACACATCCGCTGCTGAATAAGATTAGATTTGTGCTGAGAACGAAGGGCGACTCAAGCCCAGAAGAAGTCTTGGAGAGAGGATTATCAGAGCTTTCACAGACAGCTAAAAACCTCAGAGCAGTAATAGAAAAGCTCCTAAAGTAGGATAAACCACCATACAGACGTAATACTTCTCGATGACCCTAAAAAGGTTTAATTCTGGGCTAGTCCCTAGCCAGACGGAGAAGAAGCTTGGCGATGGAGTTCTGCCCCAACTGTGGAAGCATACTCACATTAGCTAAAAAATCGAAAAAGACTGTCCTAGTCTGTAAGAAATGCGGCTATACAAAGCAAACAGCAGAACTAGTAATAACAGTAAAGCAGAATAGGAAGGAGAAGAAATCAGTAGCCATGGTTGAAGAAGATGAGGAATCAAACATACATCCAAAGACAACAGATGTCCAATGCCCATCATGCGGTAACAGAGAAGCGTACTGGTGGAGTGTGCAGACGAGGTCGGCGGATGAGCCGATGACGCAGTTCTTCAGATGCACAAAATGCGGATACACGTGGAGAGAGTACGCATAAAATTATTCAGATCTTTCATAAATAAGCAATGCGATTCTTCTACATCCCGGAGTCACTGAGAGTCTATCCCACGTATCTTTAACAGTGACCAGCGTGAAAAGCCCAGCCACGTGAATTTTATGCCTCTCAAGCGTCCTGAGGACCTCTCTCACTGGGCTCGGGCTCAGAATAAACGACGTGAAGACAACCATGCTTGAGTCCTTCTTAACAGAGTCGGAGGGAAACCAGAGTCTCTCAGTCCTGCTTGTGCCCGGAGACCTGTAAGAAACCTCTAAATACTCACCATCATGCCAGATAGGCCTGTCAAGAGCAAAGTAGATCATACCGCCTATAAGTGATGAGAAACAAGCAGCAAGAGGAATGCTCGGAATATCTAGGGCGAGTGAAGAGTTAACACGCGTGCCCATAAATGTATTCAAGGCGTACGAAGCAAGTATCTTAAGGGTCTGGACATCGTGAGAGATGTGGACACCTCCCTCGATGTCAAGGTCATTCCCAAAATACTCCTTAACAATCTCTCTCGGATTAACTATCTCTAGGCTCCTCTCAAGAATCTTCTTCGCATTTTTAGCCCTTGGCATCGTTTTGCCAGTAACATACCTCGAAAGCGTCGACGCCGATATAGATGTTATCGAGGATAGTCTCCGATAATCATAGCGCCTCTTCAAATATCTCAAAACATCGACTGCGGCCTGACTTAAACCAACGTTAAGGGATCCTCCACGCTTACTCATCGAATCACCTCAATCGCTAATAACTGTACAGAAATAGCGAGGAACTAGTGATATAAAGATTTTATCTGAAAAACAGAGAAAAATAATACCCAACGATAGATCATCAAAGAATGCTTTAATACAAATAGTCTGAGGGTAATTCTCAGGGCCCGTGGCCTAGCCTGGATAAGGCGCCGGCCTCCGGAGCCGGAGAACGCGGGTTCAAGTCCCGCCGGGCCCGATTTATTGTTATGTATCTTTTAAAACAATATATTTATATAATCAACAATTTTAGCGAAATTAATCAAATAAATTCACTAGTGATATTCATAGTCAGAGACACACGTTTCTTATGAACTCCGAATAGATTTTTACTGCGTCTTGTAGTTGTTTTATTTCTATATACTCGTTAGGTGCATGAATGTTATTCTCTACTTTTCCCGGTCCGAGTATAATTGTTGGTATTCCAATTTCTTGGTACATTGGCCCCTCAGTGCCGTACGGGGCTACTTCTGACTTCTGTCCAACAATCCTCTCGGCCATAACTACTAGTGGATGGTCCCTCGGGACGCTTAGTGCGTCCCAGTTGAACTTCACGTCAATCGTTACGTCGAAGGTTGGTACGGCCTTCTTTATTTTCTGAACTATTTTATCGAGCTCGGATCTTATGTATGCGTCGCTGTGGCTTGGGATTCTACGGCAATCGACAATTATTTGGCATTTTTCCGGAATGACGTTATCCTTCGTCCCACCATTAATCATCGTGGTCGAGATGACTGATGGTCCTAGGTCTGGGTCAGCTATCTTTCTTAATCTCTCCCTAAGTTCGGCTACCTCGAGAATAAATCTCGAGGCATTCTCTATTGCGTTTATTCCAAGCTCTGGACGACTTGAATGGGCGCTCTTTCCGTGAAAAGTGATCCTGAAGACCGTGCCTCCCTTATGCGCTCTGACAACCTTAAGGTCTGTCGGCTCGCCTATTATTCCATATAGGGCATCGCGCTGCTTGATCTTTCCATCACTTATCAATGCCCTGAGACCGTCGTATCCAATCTCTTCGCCCGCCGTCGCGGCGAAAATTATCTCCCTCTTAAGCTTAGTGGACTTGTAGTTCTCTATTGCCTTTACGAGCGCTGCAACTGCTGACTTCATGTCTGAGGCTCCGCGTCCATAAAGTTTCCCATCGCGTATCCTAGGCTCGAAGGGCGGGCTCTCCCACAGAGATAGATCGCCGGCTGGAACGACGTCTATGTGTCCAGAAAGCAGCAATCCTGCCTGACCCGCAGGTCCAATTCTCACTAATAGGTTGGCGCGTTTCTCAGCGAAGCGGTGAAGGATAACCTCAGACTGCTCTAGCCTTAGATCTAAGAAATAGTCCCGAAGGAATGCGGCGCAAGCCTCTTCGTTCCCAGGCGGTACCTCAGTATTAAATCTGATAAGCTCAGCTGCGAGTTCCTCAACATTCATGAATCATCAATGATAATTGATGTATATATAGATGAGTCAGAAATTGGTGTTGAGCTAGTATCTCTTAAAAATATTTTTAAACAACGCTTCTCAACTAATCTCTATGACCTCTACTAAGTTCTCGCGGTCTATGAAGCTGTTTGAAATCGCAAGTGAGTATGTTGTCGGAGGTGTGCATTCAAATTTTAGGTATAGGGAGCCTCATCCGATCTATTTCAGCAGGGCTAGAGGATCGAGGCTTTGGGACGCTGATGGGAACGAATACATCGACTGCGTGATAAACATGGGCGCCTGCATCCTAGGGCACGGGCACCCTCGTGTTGTGGATGCTGTGAAGGCAGCGCTGGACGATGGCTTAACCGTCGGGCTTGAGCCTGAGATCAGTGCAGAAGTTTCGAGAATGCTCTCCCGTATGGTTCCGTCTGCAGAGTCTGTTAGGTTCTCAAACACGGGCACTGAGGCCGTTATACATGCGATACACATTGCTCGTGGCTTCACGGGCAGATACAAGATCGCTAAGCTCGAGGGAGGATACAACGGCTGGTATGACTACGTTTCTGTCAGTAGTCATCCACCGCTAGATAAGGCGGGCCCTCCAGACGAGCCAGTGCCAGTCCCCAGCAGCGCTGGACTAGCTAGGGACGTAGTTGATAGCACAGTGATTATTCCGTTCAACAACATCGAAGCAACTGAGAAGATAATCTCTAAGCATAGAGATGATCTGGCGGCCGTCATAGTTGAGCCAGTAATGTTTAACGTCGGCTGCGTGTTGCCTAAGAAAGGATACCTAGAGGGCCTAAGAAAACTTACAGAGGAGTACGGTATAGTCCTGATCTTTGATGAGGTCATAACCGGCTTCAGGAGCGCTCCAGGCGGTGCTCAAGAATACTTCGGAATCACTCCTGACATGTCAGTCTTCGGGAAGGCCATAGCCAATGGCTTCGCTCTAAGCGCAGTCGTGGGTAAGAGAGAGATCATGGAGACTATTCATCCTAGGAGGGGAAAAGTAGCCTACGCAGGCACTTACAACTCAAACTATATCTCCCTAGCCGCCGCTAGAGTCGTGCTGGAGGAGCTGCGCGACGGAAAGATACAGAAATACCTACACGATGCGGGGGCAAGACTTGCAAAAGAGTTCAGCGAATTAGCCGATGAGATAGGCATTAAGGCAAGGCTCCAACACTTCGCGGGTAAATTCCAAGTATACTTTACTGATGGGGAGGTTGTTGATTATAGATCAGCGGTCAACTGCGACGCGAAGAAGTATGGCGTATTCTATGAGTCGATGCTAGGGTCAGGAATATTCATGCTCCCATCACATACAATACATCACGGAGTAACCGCTGCGCATACGCGAGAAGACATAGACGCGATACTTTCAGCTATGAGGAATGCATTAAAAGAGGTTAAGAAACGTTTTCCTGATTAGTTTTTGACTTGCGGCACCCAAGTGAAGTCTTCTTCAAGTGGATAGAGTGGTCTCGGAGCCCTGAAGTAGCTTAGAGATTTTAGCTTATGCGTCGTTGCGCCGGTCGTATCAGCATACATTATCTTCTTAGCGAATGATTCATAGTTGGCCTTAAAGCCCGTTATGGACTTGACGAATACGGCCTTAGCCTTCTGCGGGTCTAGGCCGACACATCTATACTGCTCGGGCTCAAATGGATTTCCCGGCAGCTCGCTTATGAGTATCCTTAGGTCCCCTACTGCTAGGACGATTGCCCTACCCATGTTTACGGTCAGTCCCTTACCTACCTCGCCCATTGCGGTGTATTTCGCTTCTCCCTTCCACAGAATTCTCCCAGACACCCTTACTGGCTTGCTGAAGGGGTCGATCTTTCCACCAACATCCAGCTCAACCATGTCGTTTATCGAGGCACTCCAAGCAGCCTCGACTGCCCATGGATCAACAATGTTTAACAGCACTTCACCTCCTAGGTTCTTGCCGAGCAGGTTGCTGAGGACGCATGTGCTGTCTCCAGGCGCACCGCCAGTCGTCGCGTCGCCGCCATCCGATATGACGATTGGGCCCTCGCTAGCCTTCCTAATAGTCTCGACGACTTCATTCATCGGCGTCTTCTCCACCATGAATTCTCGCCGCATCTCCCAGCACATGGACGCCACCCTCTTAGCTGCCTCTGCCGCTGACGCCTGATCGTTGTCGGATATGGCGACTACGCTCCATCCGAGCTCCTCGACGTCGAGCCACGGCTGGACTGGAAAGATTGACAACTCAAGGATTCCTAGTTCTTGTGTGGTCTTCCTTGCGTATTCGAGGAGGGTCTTCATGGGATGAAACCTATGGTCATGCTTCTCGGCCGGCGTTATCATGGGTATCTTGACACACTTCATGACTGGACTTATCAATCCACGGGCAGCCTGAAACGTGAGTTCAGCCGCTCGGTATCCAGTGTCATACATGTCGATATGCGGCTCGGTCTTATAGCCAACGATTATGCTGCTCTCTGATATCTTCCTCTCAGTGATATTTGCATGCATATCGAGTGATACTCCCAGAGGGACATCATAGCCAACAACGCGTCTCACTTTACTGAGGATGTATCCGTCAGCGTCATCAAGCCCCTCAGCAGCCATGGCTCCGTGAAGCGAGAGAACAACAGCGTCGACTCCTCTTGATGATTCCTTCTCGAGCATCTCAAGCAGCTCGTTCAGCAGCCTCTCAAGACTCTCCCTCAGAATCCTCCCCAGCGGCGGAGCGGTGGTCCAGATCAATGGTACTAGCTCGACATTATTTTTCTTGGCGGCGTCGATAACTCCGCCTGCCTCGCTTAGGCTTCCACTAAGCCTACTAATGATTTCTTCATTCTTGAGTATGCCGTTTGTCTTCAAGAAATATTCGAGCGTCGTGTTGATGGGCGTGAATGTGTTTGTCTCCTGCATTATTAAGCCATAAAGAACTCTAAGTCTATTTTCCGTCATAGGTCTTTAATGTGTCACGGCTTATTTAAGCTTGGCCAGACCCTCATCGGCCAATCCTCAATCTTGTATGCTCTGTCCCAGAAGAGATACTCGTACAGCGTTGATGTCCTGAATGCCCTCCTGACTCTCAGGCTCGCCTCTTCGTCAAGCTTATTGAATGCTTCTTCGGCCACGTTTAACATATCATTGACGACTCTTCCATATTCCTCCGAGCCATAGGTATCTATCCATCTTTGATATGCTGGAACAGGTGAGCCCTTCCTAAGCATCTCTAGTCCGACTTCTCTGTATATCCAGAAGCATGGAAGCAGCGCGGCTAGGCCCTCTTCGAAAGGCCTCACCGACGAGGTAGCGAGGAGATAACTCGTGTAGGCAAGGTTGATCGGCGTCATGGGTAGCTGTGAAAGCTCCTGAGGCCTTATGCCCCACTCGGATAAGAGATACTCATGTAGCCATTGCCTCTCAATCGTCATCGCTGCACCAGCGTTGCTTAGAATTATGGCGGCCCAATTATCGTTAGGCGCCCTAGCTCCGACTATAGCGACTGCCCTCGCAAAATCAATCAAGTAGAGATAGTCCTGAAGAACGTAGTGCTTGAATGTGTCTAGTGGAAGCGTGCCATTAATCATTCCCTTGATAAACTCATGATTAATTATCGCTTTGTAGATATCGGATACGTCGTTCCAGAGCCTTTCGACAAACCTTCTGGGCATATCTTCTCAAATATAAGTCACTAATTAATTAGCTTATATAATTCTTTATCGCCTGGTCTTCAAGAACACTCTTGAGAAGCTATGCGGAAGTCCTAGACAGCTCGGCCTGGACCCGAAGCCACTGGAACATCTTCACAATCATCTCGCTCAACTACCTATTGGATGGCGTAATGTTCTCCATCGCTCCACTCCTTGCAGGGCTGCTCGCGCCAAAGCACTACTCGCTGATATTTGCGGCAAACCTACTCTCAGAGACCATAGGCGCAGTAGCTTTCGGTGTCCTCGCAGACCGCCTCGGGAGGCGGAAGATCTTCCTCGTCTCGCTTACAATCGAGGGTATAGCGCTCATACTGCTGTCCTTCACCTACAGATATGAATTGGCCCTCGCTGTGCTGACGTCTGCTATGACGTTTGGAATAGGCGGAGAGTTTGGAGCCGCATACTCAGCATTGGCAGAACTAATGCCGAAGAGGCATAGAGGAAAGGCTATAACGCTCTCGACGAATTTCTGGAACGTCGGCTCCGCCGCGATAGCCGGCCTAGCGCTCATATTCAAATCGATATATGGCGACCCCGAGACTCAGCTTCAATACCTGCTCTTCTCATCTCTGGCAATGCTTATAGTGGCTGGGCTTGGCCGATTCTCACTCCCAGAATCGCCTAGATGGCTCGTCCTCAGGAATAGGCAAAGAGAAGCAGAGCTAGTTGTGAGTAGTATAACGGGTGTCCGTGAAGATTTTTCCATCGAGATGAGGGTAGAGGAGGCTTCATTCAGCATCGCGCTTCCACGCTACTTCTTCAGGCTCATCATATTGGCGATAATAACCGTGGTCCAATACGTGACTTACAGCATGATGGCCTACTACGCTCCATACGCCCCTGACTTTGCTTTCGGAGTCGAGTCAGCGCCCCTAATAATATTTACTGCCAACCTAGGCGCATCAATGGGCGGAATACTACTAATCCCGTTAATCGACAAGACGCGTCGATGGGCAACACTGCTATCGTTTCTCGGAGGAACCATCGGTGCTTTTTCAGTATGGTGCCTACACTCCGTCTCATCCTATTACGGATCAGGCATCATGTCAACATTTTTGGCAGCTCTGTTCATTACGCTTGTATTTTCCGAGTGGGCATGGGCCTCCCTAAGCACTCTTCAGAGCGAGCTGTTCCCCACTGGGGTTAGAGCCTCGGTGGTCGGGCTTCTCACAGGACTTACAGGAATCTCATCATCCATAATGGTACTCATACAGCCCGCAATCTCAGCATATCTCTTCCTCTTGGCATCCTCTACTCTGTGGCTCGTAGGTCTCATTGCGGCCTTGACGTGGTACCTCAAGGGAGTAGAGAGCGCCGATAAGTCCGTGGAGGAACTCGTGGCCCGCTAGCATTGTTTATGTTATGGCTAATTCAATAAGACTGAGGGGTTCGTGGGGATTGGCTAAGGGACCATCTAGCGTTGAGCTAATCGTGATAGGAAACGAAATACTGAATGGCGCGGTTCTAGACACTAATAGTCAGTGGCTAGCAGATAGGCTTTACAACCTCGGCCTATATGTAAGAAGAATAACAAAGGTGAGGGACGACTTGAAAGAGATCTCATCGGCCATAAAGGAGGCAGTCAAGAGGAGGACGGAATGGATCATCACGAGCGGCGGGCTCGGCCCCACGTTCGACGATAAGACGCTGCAGGGAGTAGCCATAGCGACTAAGAGGTCCCTGACACTTAACAAGGAAGCCGTAGAGATGCTGAGGGAAAGATACGAGAAATTAAAAGAGATGGGGGTCGTGGAGACCGCTGAACTAACGCCTCCGAGGCTCAAGATGGCAAAGCTGCCTAGGGGCGCTAAGCCTCTGAGAAATAGGGCGGGCTCGGCGCCAGGCGTTCTTTTAAAGTATGGGAAATCTTGGATAGTTTGTCTTCCAGGCGTCCCAGTTGAGCTGAAGGACATATTCATCAACGAGGTTGAGCCTCTGATTCTACAGAAGTCAGTAACAGTGAAGAGACGGCGTGTCTGGATAACTGTGAGGGGAGTGCCTGAGTCTACGCTCTCACCCCACATCGACGAAATACTAGCGAGGCATAGAAATGTCTACATCAAGTCGCACCCTCAGGGAATAGAGGATGGAGTATCCAAAGTCGTTCTTGAAATTTTAGGCGAAGACCCTTCTGAGCAGAGAGTTAATGAGTTTGTCGAGAGCGCAGCGGCAGACATGATGGAGAAGCTTAAGAATTTAGGAGCTAAAGAGATAGTGAGAAGCGAGGAGAAGCCTATATGATGAGAGACATAACGTTACTTGACAAGATTTACACTATTCCGAAGTTTTCAGAAATGACAAGAATGATAGACGAGCAGCCAACATACTACAAGAGAGGCATCGAGCTCGGATGGAAGATAAAAAAAGAAGAAGTAGCATGTCCGAGGACTGTTTATTTCTACGGGCTAGGAGGATCTGGGATAGTCGGCCAGCTTTTTTCCGTAGTCTTCACGTCATATACGAAAGTGCCAATTATAGCGTCAAATAGTGTAAAGATTGCTGATTGGCTCGGACCAGACGACCTCCTCATAGTTGTCAGTTATTCAGGAGAGACTTTCGAGACTTTGAGAGCCTTTAACGAGGCGCGCAGGAAAGGCGTGAGGGTCGTCGCGATGACCTCTGGTGGAAGCTTGGCAGAAATGGCCAGGAAGAACGGCGTGCAGCTCATAGAGCTTAGTAAGGGATTCCCGCCTAGGATGTCGTTGCCGGAGATGGCCGGAGCAGCCGCCTCAATGCTCGACAACATAGACGTGACGATAAATGCAGCCAAAGCATTACTCGAGTCTGCCGAGATGCTTATTGAGGTAGTTAAAGAAAACAACCCTAATAGTCCATTTGAAAACAACACAGCAAAAAAGGCGGCCATTCATCTTTATGGCAGCATTCCGGGAGTCTTCTGTTCCGGGCACCTATACGTCAGCGGGATAAGACTGAAGAATCAGCTAAACGAGAACGCGAAGTATCCCTGCATTGTCCACGAGATCCCAGAATCCATGCACAACACGCTGGAGGCACTACCATACTCGGAAAGGGACAAATACCTACTTTTTAGGAGTAGTAATGAGACGGTAGACATCACGTCTCAGATGAGATTCATCGCGTCTACACTTAGTGATGTATCGATGGAGGTTTGGTTTAGGGGCAGCGTAGTATACGAAGCCATGGCGTCGATAATGTGGTCAGACTACGTCAGCATATATCTAGCAGCGCTTAGAGAAGTGGATCCAATAACCGTGGCCCGTATAGCTGCGCTGAGGAAAGAACTAGAAAGGTCGATTAAAAAGACATAAATTATCCTAATCATATATTCAGCTCAGAAGATGAAGTCTATTTACTCGATAAAAACAAGAATTCTGACAGCTTTAATCTGCACTATAATTCTATACGTTATTTTCGTTATCGGGTCTATAACGCCAATTGATATAAATACTGCTCGGGACATGATTAACGAGTTCAGGGACTTAGTAGCCGGAATACACTCGGCCTTCGACATCTTCCTGAACAACTTTACAATTTCTTTACTAATGGCCATACCCGCCATAGGAGCCATAATCGGAGGATGGATAGTCTATAACACTGGATTAATAATCTCATCCTTTGCAAGCCTAGAGGGAATAAACGTAGTCCTCTTACTAATCCTGCCCATAATAACGATATACGGAGTCTTGGAATTCATCGGGTATGGAGCCATGATGTCCGAAGGTATATTACTTATCTATGCCATCCGTAGAAAAGGGCTGCGAGCCGAGCTGAAAATCCTGCCAATAATAATCCTCATAAGCGCTGGAATTCTAGGACTGGCCGCGGTTATAGAATTTTCACTGCTAGAATTCGCCCAATCAATCAGTATATAGGAAAAATATTTTTATTGATTTATTTTTTGGCAAATTTTGAAAGAACGAGATATAAAATTTATATATAACTAAAATTACGGTATATTAGTGAAGTAAATGGCTAGGATGCCTAAAGGATATTCTGAGCCACTAATACTAAAGACACTGCTAAATGCCCCACTAACCGTCTCGCAGATAGAACGTAAAACAAGAATTAAAAAACCAACGATCTATCTCTCGGTAAACAGGCTAAGGCGAAAAGGGCTCATCAAGGCTGGAAGAGAAAGGAGAAACAAGAGATGGATGCTGACACAGAAGGGAAGAATTGCTGCTAAGAATAGAATCTTAGGGGAGCGCATAGTTAGCAGAATGATTAACCAGCTGCGTAAAGCGTTATCACTTGGAATCAGCATGAGAGAGATAGAAAGAATGGTGCTGTCTAAGAAATAAAAAGTTTAACTACATGAGAGAAGATATCGCCGAAAAGCAGATCAATGACGAATCCAACGGTGATAAAAACGACTAGGGGAATGGAGGGAGTTGCCCATTCCCCACTAGATAGTGGAGACCAGAAACTCTCTATTGAGGGTGAGAAATTAAATCTTCGTCTCCCATCCTCCATACGTGTCTCCATCGGCCCCCAAAACTTATGCTTATCCGGATTTCTAATCTTCGTGCCTAATAGCAAAGCTATAGCCTTCCTTACAAAATGTTCATCAATCCCTTCAAAGAGATTCTCCTTTTTTATCAATATTCTATAAAGATTCAGTGGCAGCATGACGAGCGGGATTGAAAGAGAAGATATGAGGCCATTCAGCAGCGTAGATATTGGTAAGAATGGATGAATTCTAACGCCATTAAATGTGAGTGGCAAGAGGAGCGCTATCATTATTAGAGCCTTTGCATCAGCTCCTCCATAAAGTCCCGCCTTGTAAAACCCAATGGCGAGAGCGATGGTAAGTATTATCGATACTATCAATAGATAGAAATGGGCTCCACCCTGAATAACTAGTTGGTCATATAGCATTATCGGGAACCCAGCAAGGACCGCGACAATCCATACCCAGTCATCTATCTCACGCTTCTTCAGGTCGAGATAAGAAGCATAAATTAGGGCTAGGAGAGCAATTATTACATCTAATGTGTATAGCGTAGAGGGCATAATAATTTTTAAAAAATACCTACTAATTAGGCTAGTCCAGACTACGGCCAGACTCCAAGCGTCTTTAGGGCTAGCCCAACTCTGTCGACGGCAAGGCATAGAGCGGCTGTACGCATATCTACCTCGAACTTCTTAGTGTACGACAACGTATCCTTAAACGAAGCAACGAGCTTGTTCTCAAGCTTAGTCAACACTTCTTCCCTGCTCCATTTCTCCCTCTTCAAGTTCTGCACCCACTCAAAGTAGCTTGTGGTTACGCCGCCAGCGTTTGCTAAAACGTCAGGAACAATGAACACTCCTTTTTCTCTAAGTATCCTGTCTGCCTCAGGCGTCGTTGGACCATTAGCTCCCTCCGATATGATCTTTGCCTTTATCGACTCAGCGTTATCCTTGTTAATAGCTCTCTCAAGCGCTGCAGGTATTAGAATATCGACTTTGAGTGCGAGTAATTCCTCATTCGTAATCGTCTTAGAGCCGGGGAAGCCTACGACGCTACCAGTCTTCTTCTTGTATTCTAGCAATGCTTGGACGTTTATTCCGTCGGGTTTGTATATCCCGCCCTTAGAATCGCTGGCAGCGACGATCTTTCCACCCCACTCGGCTAGGTATTTGGCAGCGTAGTAGCCTACGTTTCCATAACCCTGTACAGCAACTGTGAGGTTGGACATGTTTAGTCCTAGGTGCCTGACGGCCTCTCTGGCTCCTACCGCTGTTCCGAATCCTGTTGCTTCCTCTCTACCCTCGCTTCCCCCTAGGTATACTGGCTTCCCTGTAACTACCTCAGGCGTCAGGTATCCTCTAATCTGGCTGTAGGTATCCATTATCCAAGCCATTGTCTGCGCATCGGTATAGACATCAGGGGCAGGAATATCAACGTAGGGACCGATGATGTCGTAAATCATGTATGTATACCTACGGGTCAGGCGCTCCAGCTCGTTTTTTGATAGAACTTTAGGATTGCACGCAACTCCGCCTTTTGCTCCTCCATAGGGGAGGTCTACGACCGCGCATTTGTAAGTCATCAACATGGCTAATGCGACGACCTCGTCTAGGTCGACGTTAGGATGATACCTGATTCCGCCCTTGTAAGGCCCGCGTGCATTGTTATGCTGAACTCTATACCCAACGAAGACCTTAACTTCTCCGTTATCCATCTTCACGGGAATAGAGACTGTCAGCGTCCTCTTAGGAACTCTTAGGACCTCATACACATCATCACCAACATTAGTTATCTCGACAGCCTCTTTGACTTGTCTAAGAACCATCTCAAGGAAAGCGGCGCCTCCTTTAGACTCATTCTTAGCTGAGGATGGTTGTGACATATCCGAGCAAGAAATAAATATGCAACCAATAATAAAAGGATATTTTTTACTGGAAAACTACTCGCGAATAATAAGAATGTTGGTGTCGTAATCTAAGTATGCATACAATTGAGTTTAAATTTACACATATATCCACCCCGTCAATAAAAGATATTTAGTCAGGTCGAGCTTTACCTCTGTATAGCAACTGGGCCGGTGAAGCATTTGGGCAGAGAAGTCATATTTGAGGGAAACAAATTCCTAGTTTTAACTTGGGAAGACATCATGTCTCACGTCGAGACGCTAGCCAAAAATATCAAGGATACCTATACCTTCGACGCAATAATAGGAATACTTAGGGGTGGGCTATTCGTAGCTAACTTGCTGTCCGATATACTCGCCATAGATGAGGTCCACCCACTCGGAATAAGGAGCTATACAGACATAGAGCATAGAGGCGAGGTAAAGATCTATCACTGGCCAAGCCTTCCATCAATGGTCAACAAGAAGCTACTGATAGTTGACGACGTCTCAGACCAGGGAAAAACACTAAGGGCGGCGGTCGAGAAAGTGGTTAAGCCCCTTGGAGCATCAGACGTAAAGACGGCGGTCCTACACGTGAAGCCGTGGACGAGCTTCATGCCTGACTATCACGTAGTCACGACATCCTGCTGGATACTATATCCGTGGAGCAGGTACGAAAGTGTCAGGCACCTTGGCAAGCGATTAATACAGAAAATGGGACTTGATGGAGCTGCTCGAGCCCTCTCAACACTGCTTAATCTTGACTATGAAAAGGTGTGTAGCACGCTAAAAGAATCCTCTTCTTAGACACATGCCTGATAAGTAGTATCACGTTAATATCAAGCCGAGATTATTTAATGATTAGATGCCTAGAATCTACGTGGAGAGCTATGGCTGCTCAGCGAATCTCCAAGACTCACAGATAATGATGGGTCTCTTACTGAGGGCTGGATACGAGTTAGCGTCAAGCCCCAACGATGCAGATGTCTCGCTGATTAATACCTGTGTCGTCAAGACGCCGACAGAGCACAGAATGATCCATAGAATTAGGCAGCTAAGCACGATTGGAAAGCCCCTGATAGTTGCGGGTTGCATGGCTAAGGCTGAGCCCGACGTTGTAGGCAAGATAAATCCCCAAGCCAGCCTAATTGGGCCCAACTCTATTGACCGAGTAGTCGAGGTCGTAAACAACGCCCTCAGAGGAATAAGGACGAGTATGCTGGAAGACTCACTCGCGGAAAAGCCGGGTCTACCCCACGTAAGGCTGAACCCAGTTATAGAGATAGTCGAGATAAGCACGGGCTGCCTATTGAACTGTTCTTTCTGCCAGACAAAACTAGCAAGGGGAAATCTTAGAAGTTATAGGCCTGAGATGATCAGAAGACAGATTGAGGCTGCTGTGAATGATGGCTGCCGGGAGATCTGGCTGACGTCTCAGGACAATTCTGCATACGGGTTAGACATTGGGACAAACCTCGCAGAACTGTTGTCAAGCATCTGTAGAAACATCAATGGAGACTATTTAATCAGGGTCGGGATGATGAATCCACTTCACTTAAAGAAAGGATTGCTCAACAAACTTGTAAAGGCATATGACGACCAACACCTATTCAAGTTTCTGCACCTATGTGTACAAAGCGGAAGCGACGACGTATTAAGAGACATGAGGAGGGGATATACAGTAAGCGATTTTTATGAGTGTGTCAAGACCTTTAGAGAAGCACATCCAGACATAACACTAATGACCGACATAATAGTAGGATATCCAACTGAGGACGAAAAGGATTTCGAGGCCTCCGTCAAACTAGTAATGAACGTAAAGCCAGACTTCGTCAACATATCAAGATTTTATCCGCGTCCCGGAACGGCTGCCGCTAGACTTAAGCCACAGCCGCCCAGAGTGTTGAACGAGAGAAGCAAAATACTCACAGAGATATGTAGAAAGGTCGCGCTTGAAAAAAGTGAGCGATGGATAGGCTGGGAGGGTCCTGTACTAATAGATGAGATCGGGCAACACGGCGAATTAGTCGCGAGGAATATCTATTATCGCCCAGTAGTGATCAATGGTGGAGATAGATCGTTGTTGGGAAGGATTGTTAATGTCGAGATAGTTGAGGCAAGGCCTTACTGCTTAATTGGAAAGGCTAAGCCAGCAACATCTAATTGATGTAGGTAACGTTGTCCATGTCAAACTCCTTCACAATCTCAAAGTCTCCACTAAGCACTGCGGAATTAATAGTTGCTATTTCGGGAAAAACTTTTAGTGTTTCCTCGTTAGCGACTGAGTATGCTGGGTGGTCCGTGCCCAAGGTCTCCCTCGTCAAGCTTCTAACCAGCATTCTTACGGTCTTCTCGTCAAAAAATCCAAGAGAATGAAGATATTCGTGTAAGAGAACTGTAAAGATATAGCCGTTCACCTCTCTCTTGGGCCTATTGATTCTCTGCAGTGCCTCCAGTACTAGTTTGTTTAGGACAATGCTGTTAGAGCCCACTTCGTGGTAGGCCAATATGAATGAAGGTGCTTCGCCTAGTATAAGCATGAGCCCAGCGCGTCTAAGTCCTAGTTTTGACTCTACAACGTGCTTAACGAGCCTGAATACCTCGTCGAAGCTCTCAGCCTCATCCAATTTTTCCCTTAAGTCTTGAATAATCATAACTTAACGATAATAAGCCGTCTCGATATAAAAACTAGAGCGAAATAACCAATCCGTTGTATAACGGGCAGACACGAGGCTCGGAGAATATATATTAGAGATACATACATTTTTGAAAGGGCAGCTAAGAACCCTGAGGTGATGACGAGTTGTCAACAAGTAGTTGGGAGCAAAAAAGACAGCAGATCGTCCAAATACTTGAAACCATCTCGAATGATACCAGCACCCCGAGGAACGTCAGAAGAGTAGCTAAGTCTGCCGCGGATGAGCTCTTCAACGAGAAGTACTCGCCGCCCGTTAGGGCAGCCAACGCCATAGAAATGATAGAGGAGATAATATCTGACACTAATATCCCAACATTTACTCGAACTCAGTTATGGCTTGCCATCTCTCTACTGGAGACGATTAAGTCTGGACAAGTATGAAAAATTCGCGTCCCGAGAAGGCCAGTGGGGTCAGACGCGCATCCACGAGCATGAGCTATCTATCTTCTCAGACTAATTATTGAGATGTCTTTTCTTCACGCGTCCTAGACTCTTTTTCATATTCCTCAACGAATACGACCTTCTCAACGTTGGGTATGAGCTCCATCACTTCGCGTGCAACAACTTGCTTGACCATCTGCAACCCAGATAATAGATACAGGTCTTTCGAGAGCTTAATAGTGACGGTTGGTTTTTCAAGTATTATCGTTGTATTTTCTCTGTTTGCTTCAGGAATCCTCGAATGTAGCAGGGAGTAGATCTTCTCCACGTCGTCGGTAATTATTTTCCTGACCCAGACATCGCAGAGGAGGGTTTTACCGGCCAAGTAGTGGTTGAAGTCTACTTGTACTCTACCAGAGCCGATGCTCCTAATGTATCCCTCACGGCCATTTATGATGACCTTTGACCCCACACCGATAGGCTGCTCCACATCCTTAAACTTCCTAAGTGGAATCACCTTTACCTTCGATGGGTCGCGCACGCCAAAAGCCTTCTCAGGGGGTATCTCAAATGACTTGTATCCGCCTACCGGCATGCCGACTAGCTCGTCCTCGATTGCCTTCAGAATGAATCCTCTTCCCACGATTGATAACCTAGGCTCGTAGGTCCGCGTGGTGTCGGTTACTCCGGCTTTTCTTGCCTCCTCCTCTATCGAGGTGTCCACGAGCTCGCCTGACTCCTTTGTCTTGATGACGTAGTCTATCAAGACAAAGCTCCCCGCGCTTACAGTCTCAGCAGCCGCAGACTCTTGGTTCTGCTTTTCCTCGCCTCGACTCTCTTCTGCAACCATGGATATTGGATTAACAATCGATGCTTTAAATATTAATTATTCGCGCTAGCCTTGAGGAGACCACCGTAGCTATTAAGAGAACGTTAGCCCAAATAAGGCTAAACTACTCTTAGGCGTCATGTGGTCCTTAAAAATACGTATTTCGGCCCCAGACAGACAACTTGTGATAGCTGCTCCCCTTGAGGGGGACAAAAATTTATTACTAAAACACGACAAGTAGGGACTTAGAGCCCGGTCGTCTAGCGGTCAATCCTGGCCAGAGGGACCATGGATGCGGGGCTTTGGATCATTGAGAAGAGACCCCGTGACGCCGGTTCGAATCCGGCCCGGGCTATTATTTTTGGTTAGATGATGAGTTTGGTGGTGTTAGTTGGGGAGGGTTTTGTTCTCTTTTGACGTATTCTTTTAGATGTCTATGCTTCCTCTCAATGATGAGGCCGATGTTTTCGTAAAAGTTTGCGTTGCTTCTGGCTCGAATATGGATTATATATTCGTCCTTGGATTATGGATTACACGTCATCGTCGATAACTAGTGGGTTTTGGTCCTGTAGACTCTATGTTAAGTCTCTTAAGAAGTTACCTGACGTATGTGAGTAGCTCGACATCAGTGTTATAAATAAACATGCGGCCGCTAATTGTCAACGTATCCTTCTGAGTCTGTGGAGCCCATGAGGAAAGCAACTATGCATCTCTTCAGCCTGTCGAGGTCTAACGGCTCTCTGAGGGACTCGTAGAGCCGTTTCTGACCCAAATTCAACGACATATTTCTCTACATCGTCCCTGTACCTCGGCCTTATTTGTCTCCTACCCAGAACCTTTGTAAGACATCTAGCGACCTCCTCGACTATCCCACCATACGTCAGACCGTCTCTCCGAAGAGCAACAACATCACTATACAACTTTATCCGAAGCTCCCGCGGCAGGTATCTCCTCACTATTCGTCGGTCCAGCCTCGACTCCGTGGCAATGAGTCCCTAAAAGAGATTGTACAATCTTAGCATGGGAAAATATATATCTCGTTTAATATTCATTGAACATGTGAAGAAGAAGGAACGCGTGTATAGGGAGATACTTTACGAATTTTATGAGAGGGGGGAGTATAGGCTTAGAGTGAGGGAGGTCGCGTATCGGTGCGGCGTCTCGCCCGGCTTAGCTAGCCACGCCCTTAAGCCTCTGCAGAAAATGGGGGCTGTAAAGATGTATAGTCGGTGGTTTGAAGTCCTAGATGCAAGGAAGATACTCATGTTTTGGTGCACCGCTCGGAATCTATGGAACGACGTTGTGTACCGTGTAAGGCTAGACCTTTCTGTCGAGGAGATCGAAAGCCTTGTCCCGGCTAAGTCTATCTTCACGGCTTATACAGGTTTTAAGCATAGATTTGGCTATGCACCAGCAGATTACGGAGAAGTAATAGTTTATGGTGATAGGAAATGGTTCGTGGAAAGGTTCGGAGAAGATCAGCATACAAAACATCCAAACCTTATAGTTCTTAGTATAGACGAACATCTTCGTCAATTCAAGGGAACCCCGCTCGCACAAATCTACGTAGACCTATGGAATCTCGAGACATGGTATGCTCGAAGATTCATAGAGGAGCTAGACAGGCGCCTAGAAGAATATCCCCCGGGAGGGGAAGACCATGGGGTTCTGGCATAGCGAGCTAGTCGAGAGTAGTTGGAGCACGCTTCAGCAGCTCAAAAATAGGTACGAGTTCATCCTAGTGGGGGGATGGGCCGTATATCTTTACACAAAGGCCCTGAAGTCTAAGGATATAGACATCATAGTTGATTATAGTGTCTTAGAGGCGCTGGGGAGAGAGTTCCCATTAAGGAAAAATATGCGGTTAAGGAAATACGAGCTGGCGCTTGGTGGTGTGGAGATAGACATCTACGTGCCTTTTTTCTCTAGGCTGGGGATACCAGTTGAGGAGGTCGCGGCCCACGTAACTACTCTTGAGGGGTTTAGGGTCCCGAAGCCCGAGATCCTCCTAATCCTCAAACAGGCAGCAGAATTAGAGAGGGTGGGCAGCGTCAAGGGGTTTAAAGACCGGTTAGACGTACTCGCCCTCCTCATACATGTTGATATCGATTGGGATAACTACAAGGCCTTAGTTAAGAAATACTCACTGAACAGCTATCGAGATAGACTCGTGGAAATTGTGGAGGCTGCTGGAAGAGAATTCGAGGAGCTGGGTATCAGAAACCCCCGACGTATCAAGCAGATCAAGAGAAGGATCCTTGCAGAGTTCTCATCCCGGCTCAATGGCTAGAGGCTCTGCGAGTCCTCCGTGCCGAGGATTACTGGACTGGTGCGGTCCTCGGCCTGCTGCTCTAGGACCCGAGGCCTACGGTGAGGCGCCAAATCAGGAGGACTAGGGTGAGGAGGCCGGCGAGGGCCGAGAGAGCAGCTGCGAGGTCGGCGCTCCTGAAGGCCAGACCTTCAGGAGTATGGGTTATCTTGAAGTCCTCGTCGTTCCTAACCCTCCGATGGGCATCAGCGTAGAACTTCACCACTCGCCCACCTCCTCTCCGTCCGTCTTGACCTCATATGGTCTCGCGACTCTGTGGGGCCTCCTGACCTGCTCCCCTCCGTCTGGACGAGTACTGACTGGTCTCCTCAGACTGCATCTCCACCATTCCTCACACAAATCCCTACATATCTCACGGATAAGAGGCTGGAGATTTAGGCTAAACAAGCCTCCAGAGAGGCTGTCCAAGAAGGGCGAGGTAGCCCCCTCATGCTCGGCAGGATACCAAGATAAGAGAGATACGATGTAGATAATCCATTCGTGGGGATTCACACGTCCTCCGTCTTCCGAAGCATAGTAGCGAGGATTGAGGGAGATGAGGAAAAAGAAGATAACAGTAGGAGCATCTTGGAACAAGTATTGATAGGAGATATACTATACACTACAGGATGGACATGGAGAGGGATGGAAGCATCCTATACTTTATTGAATGTTCTAGTGAGCTATTGTCAGGATACGTAAAGACTTCAGGGATTGATTCGATAGTGTCCGGATAAAGGGTTTAAATGCTATTTGAGGTCTGCTATTTCATAACCGAGTGGTTATGAAGCTTCTCATGAATATATAAACCCTTTATTTTATCCGGACACTACCAAAAAACGTGAGAATTTTTCTAAGAACGGCCCGAGCCTTTATCCATGCCCTTTAAAAACTCTAATGATTCCTTTACATGTCTGTCGGGGTTCCGTCCTTGAATAATCTTTCTGATCGTTCCAGACTCATCTATAATGAAAGTGACTCTCTTGGACATGCCGAAGCTTCCAAGAACTCCATAGGCCTTTGATGCCTCGCCATTTACGTCGCTTAGAAGAATGTGCGTCAGCCTGTATTTCTCTGCAAATTTCTTATGACTCTCAATTCCATCCCTGCTTATCCCGAGTACCAATACTCCATGCTTTTCAAACTCTGGTAGCATATCTCTTATCAGGCAGTTCTCACGGGTACAACCCGGTGTGCCATCCTTCGGATAAAAGAATAGAACTATCCTCTTACCAAGCATATCCGACAAGCGTAATGTGCCACCATCGCTTCTAGGCAGCTCAAAGAGTGGAGCCTTATCTCCTATACTAACCATGAGTTATAAAGAAGCCTCGTCCATAATCAGCATTTTCTAGCTACAAATTTTCCTGTAGCTCCTACATGACGGTACCCACAGGGATATATTTTTCATCTTGCCGTTGAAAGACAAATTGAATATATAGGAGTAATAATTCAATAAACTTGATGAAAAAGATAGGTTTTGCCGTAATAGGTCTCGGCTGGTTTGGCGAAAAGCACGTACACGTGTTGTCTGAGCTTTCGAGCGTGGAACTAGTCGCGGTATGTTCTCGGACGGAATCAAGGGCTAGGGAGGTTGCAGCCAAGTACGGCGCAAAGAGATGGTATACTGACTGGGAGAAAACCGTTAAGGACCCTGAGGTAGAGGCTGTCAGCGTAGTAACGCATGTTCCTGAACATAGGGATCCAGTAGTGCTAGCGGCAGAGGCTGGAAAACACGTCCTAGTAGAAAAGCCAATCGCAGGGAACTTGAAAGATGCGGACGACATGATTGCCGCTACTGAGAAGAACAAAGTTCACTTCATGGTGGGACATATACTCCGATTTGAGAACCGCTATGCTCAGGCAAAACAAATAATAGAGAGAGGCGACATCGGAAAAATTGTTTCAGTATATGCGAGGAGAAATATTCCGGGAGGATTTGCTGCTCCACACCTAAGATATGGCTCTCCAATACTTTTAGACGCGATCCACGATACTGACATAATTCTCTGGTACCTAAAGGATAGGATCAAGAGCGTCTATGCGACTTGGTTGAATGTACGTGGCTCGCCAAACCCAGAAATCACTTGGACGGTCTACAATTTTTCAGGAGGCACAAAGGGAGTATGCGAAAGTCTCTGGTTCCTCCCAGACAACACTGCATTCGCGATAGATGCTAAGATGGAGGTGCTCGGGACAGACGGTGCTGTGTACATAGACTGTGGAGATTCTGGACTGGAGGTTAATGATAAGAAGGGCGTCAAGAGACATGACACTATGCACTGGCCGATAATCCACGGTGAGATTGTCGGTGCGCTAAAAGAAGAGATAAGCTACTTTGTAAAATGTGTATTGAATGATCAGAAGCCTAGCGTAGTTACGCCAAAGGAAGCCAGACATGCGTTGGAGGCAGTATTAGCGGCGGAGGAGTCTGCTAGGACTGGAAAAGTCATAACTCTATAAAAACAAAAAGAAAGTATTTTTTAAATTATTTTGTATAGTCTCTCCTTAGTGTCTTTAAGGTGCACTAGTATGTCTTTGTCGTAAAATATTTCTGGTACAAGGTACCCATTCCACCCAACGGTTTTCAGTTTTTGAACGATTTTTTCATAGTTAATTGTGCCCATACCTATAGGTAAATGGTAAGGATAGGTGCCGTCATTATCCGTCAAGTGGACACAGTTACAGAGTCTCTCTCGCAGCTCGTCAATGTACATCTCAGGAGGTAAATAAACATTGGCATTCGCTATATCTAGAAATGCTTTAACATTTTCTGAATTAACTTCATCTATAACCGATCGCATCTCGCCCGGTAGATTTATGAAATTACTTACAACCGTATTTTCAACTCCCAGTGTTACCCCATACTCCTCGGCATATCTTGCGCACTCCTTTAAGCTTCTAACTAGGCTTGACCAGTACTGCCTGTAAGAGTGGCTAGACTTCATGAAGTTTGGCTCATCGATTTTTCCAGGTACTACTAGTACTACTGACGCTCCAAGATCTGCGGCTAGGTCTATGTTTAGTTTATACCACTCGACTGCCTTGTGTCTTAGAGACTCTGTCTGAGAGGCTAGGTTATACTCAAATTCAAAGGTCGCCCAGTCTTTTGACGTAAAAGGAATAGGGCAGGTCGATACTAGCTTAACTCTAAATGAATCGAGTTTTGATAATACCTCAGATTTTTCCCTTTTACTGATGTTCTCCGGCCAAAAATGATTCTTGTCGACCCAAAGCTCCATGTATCTTATCCCTAGGTCACTAGCTACTTTCAGGCATTGATCAAAGTCATACCCGACTCTTACGAGCGTACCCATCTGCAGAGCAACATCCAAAGGTTCTCACTCGTCAAACTATAAGAAAGCACTTGAATAGAAATCTTTTGTTGCATCATTAAAATTATTTTTTAAACTTAAATATGAGTTTTAAATCAAGAATTACGAAGCAAGGCTAGGTGTTGATATGGCCAGTAAAGTAGTAATCAAAGACCTAACAAAACGTTTCGGAAATACTATTGCAGTAAACAAATTAAACCTAGAAATTAAGGCTGGCGAGTTCATCTGTCTCCTAGGTCCATCAGGATGTGGTAAAACCACAACTTTACGTTGCATTGCTGGGCTAGAGAGGCAGGACGATGGAGACATTTACATTGATGATACTCTCGTGAATGACCTCTCGCCGGCAGAGAGGGATATCGCGATGGTTTTTCAGTTCCCAGTGGTTTATCCAGCAACTACTGTTAAGGACAATCTAGAATTTCCGCTTAAGCAAAGAAAGCTCTCTAGAGATGAAATCAGGAAGAGAGTCAACGAGATTGCCAAGACGCTGAGAATAGAACATGTACTAGACAGAATTGCATCAGATTTAAACATAGGTGAGAAGCAGAGAGTGGCTATTGGCAGGGCACTTATTAGAGAGCCAAAAGTATTATTATTGGATGAGGCTCTGACAAATCTTGATACTGAGATGAAGCTCTCAATGATAGCGGAGTTGAAGAGGATTCATGAAGAGTTTAATCAGACAATTGTTTACGTTACTCACGATCAATCTGAGGCGATGATGATGGCTGACAGGATAGCAGTTATGAACCTCGGAGTTTTGCAGCAGTATGATACTCCAGAACAATTATATTCTTCTCCTAGAAATCTCTTTGTTGCTGGATTCATTGGAAGCCCACCGATGAACTTCATCAATACAAAATATAATCCAGATAAAGAATCTATAGAGATAAATAACTTCTCAGTTAATGTCTCAAATTACCGTGAGATTATCAGGGGAAAGGCCACCTCTAATGAACTCGTCTTGGGATTCAGGCCAGAATATGCATCAATTCACAAGGTTTGTCAAAGGAGCGACCACTTGAGAGGAGAGGTAGAGATTGTCGAGCTCCTTGAGGACCGTCTGTCCCTCGACATCAGGGTGATGGATCAGATAGTCAAAGTCGTAGTACCGGCAACTCAAGAAGTAGGGATTGGCGACGAGATATGTGTTGAGCTTAACAAGTTCCATCTGTTTGACGAGAAGTCTGGTGAGACAATAGTGTAGGTGAGAATATGCCGGAAATTTATCTTGAAAATGTAGTTAAACGTTATGGGAAGCACGTAGCAGTAAATAACCTAACATTGAGGGTGAACGACAGAGAGTTTCTAAGCTTATTAGGTCCTCCGGGCTCGGGGAAAAGCACATTACTAAAACTAATAGCAGGACTAGAAAAGCCCGACAGTGGGAATATCTATATAGACGGGAGGCTTGTCAATGAGGTCCCACCGATAGAGAGAGGCGTCGCCATGATGTTTGAGACACTTGCATTGTATCCACATATGACGGTATACGAAAACTTGGCATTCCCACTGCGCAAGCTAAACCTGAGTGAAGAAGAGATACGAATGAGAGTTCGCGAAACAGCCGAATTGCTGCGAATTGACCACTTACTGGATAGAAAACCGGCACAACTAAGCGGCGGAGAGAGGCAAAGAGTAGCGTTGGGTAGAGCATTAACTAAGAAATCAAATATTTTATTGCTTGACGAGCCGTTGGGACATCTAGATGCAAAACTGCGAGTCTATGCAAGAGTAGAGATAAGGAAGATACAGAAACTGTTAGGTCAGACAGCGATAATGTCTACCTTCAGCGTGTTCGATGCTGCAACAATATCTGATAGAATAGCATTAATGAATAATGGAGAAATACTCCAAGTGGACAGTCCTAAGACCATATTCGAAAAACCCAGAAATATCTTTGTGGCTAAATGCGTAAGCTCCCTCCCATTAAATCTTATATCATGCAGAGTAGATAAAAAACAAGATAGAATGTTCTTGTCTTCAGAAGGATTCGAACTAGATGTCACAAAGATTTCTCAGATGCTATTAGATAGGATCGGCCAGAAAATAATTCTTGGAATTAGGCCCTCAGTCATCACGTTAAAGAGCTCTCCACCAGGCATAGAGGCCATCGTTGATACAGTAGAACCAATGGGCCCAGAAAACGTCTTAAAAATTAATGCAGGTGGAATTGACATGTTTGTTAAAGCGCCGTCTACACGGGTTTATAGACGTGGAGAAAAGATCTGGGCAGAACCAACGCTTGAGAGAATCTACATATTTGACGAAAATGAAGAATTAATATATCCAAGATAGTAAAAATTTATTTAGGCCTCACTGGTTTTCCGGCCTTTGCCGACTCATAACTGGAGACTGTAATGGCTACTCCCTGTCTTCCGTCGAATCCAGACGCGACTGGCTTTTTATCCATTGTAATGCACTCCACAAAGCTTTTTATCATTTCTAAGTCACAGTCACATCCATAGTAGTGCCAGCTTAACTTATCATTTGGCTTCTCAGATCCTATGTATGAAATATTCTGTCTAAATGCGTCGAGTAGGATTACTCCCTCCGTCCCCAGCACCTCCATCGTTACATCGCCCCAAGTATATAGCCCGGCTGCGTATGACCAGCTTCCATCAATATGTCCGACGGCGCCGTTTTCCATAATCAAAGTAGTCAAGAAGTTATCCTCAACATTAATACTCTTATTCACGTTCTTTCCTATCTCTGTGTAAACCATTGCTGCCTCGCTATTGGTGTACCATCTAATAAGATCTGCTAGGTGTACTGTATGATCCATTACCGCCCCTCCTCCTGAGAGAATTGCATCTGTGAACCATCTCCTCAGTAGTGGTAAACTGGAATTAAGCTTATTTGTGCCTATTAATGCTACAACTCTCCCAATCCTCCCCTCATCAATAAGGTTCTTTACTAGGATCGACGTAGAGTGGTATCGCATCACAAAGCATGTCTGGAATTTGACTCCTGCTTTTTCTGCTCTTTTAATCATGTCATCGGCATCCTCAACAGTGGTTGCTATCGGCTTTTCACACAGTATATGTTTCCTAGCCTCGGCAGCTTTTACAGCGTATTCGTGGTGTTTGACGTTCTCAGCTGTGATTATCACGGCGTCTATATCGTCTCTCTTCAGTAATTGGTCAATGTTCTCATAATAATTGACGTTAAATTTCTTGGAGAATTCCTTAGCCAAATCTTTGTCTTCTTCATACACAGCTACAACTTCGCAGTTAGGTAATTTCTTAATTGCAACAGCATAATTATCGGCGTGGAAATGTGCTGCTCCTAAGAATCCAATTCTGATCTTATTCATTATTTCATCCCTCCCTCATGGGTAGGTTTACTGGAGCATTTAGCTCGGCAGACTTGAGGGCAGCTATGCATACCTCTAGGCATCTGCGGGCTACTTCTCCATCAGTCATAGGTGTTTTATCATGTTTAATGCTCTCGACGAAATGCTTCAATTCTCTGTAAAACGGATCAACTGGAAATGGATGGACGGCTGGCCTCCATGGAAGAGTTTCTGGTGCAAATCCGCCCACTATCTCATTTGTTATCAGTTTAACAGGGACGGGCGATTGATTATCCAAAGTGATCATGCCGTTTGTGCCGTCAACTTCAAATCTCATCGTGAATGGATACATCTTTGGCAGTGCCCAGTTCGCTTCTACTAAGGCAGTGCCGCCGTTTTCAAATCTTAAATTGATGAGTGCGAAGTCTTCAGCAGTTATCTCTTTATGGACGAGCTTCTTTACTACAGCATACACCCTCTCGACTCTCTTGTTGAATATCCACATTAAATAATCGACATCATGTATTGCTAAGTCAATTGCCACTCCGCCGCTCTGCGTCTTGTCAAGGAACCAGGGGCTCCACTCGGGTATAGGGCCGCCCCTGAACGTCCTAGCGATTACCGGCTCGCCTATCATTCCCTGATCAATCAATTCTTTTGCCTTCATGTATTCTGGGAAAAACCTCAAGACGTGTCCCACCATTAGTTTGACCTTGTTCTTTTTAGATGCCTCGATTATAGCGTCTGCATCTTTTAATGTCAGAGCGATGGGCTTTTCGAGAAACACGTGCTTACCTGCACTCATTGAAGCTACCGAATAACTGGCATGCGTGGAGGTTGGTGTGCAGACATCTACTATGTCTATGTCTCTTCGTCTAAGTACCTCGTCGATGTTGTTATACGCATCTATTCCATATTTTTTAGCTACTTCTCTGGCTTTTTCTAAGTTTCTCCCAACTACTGCCCTCACTTCGCAGTCGTCAATGTATCTCCACGCCGAGATATGTGTAGTGCCCATAAATCCGTAACCAATTACTGCTACTCCCAGTTTATCGGGCATGTCCACCACTCTCGGCTACTTGAGTAGTGGGAGCTTCACTGGCCTATTCTCGCTGTAGGATATCATGGCAGCAAGTGCTGCCTCGTGAGTATTTACGGCATCCTCGACATTACAATGCGATTCCTTATCCTTTAAAATACAATCTACGAAATGATTCACTTCATGCTCAAATGGATGATGTCTCACATCGGCTGTATCTGGAAGAATCGTCGGGATTGTAACCCAATCAGTTTGTCCTGGAAACTTGCTTGGAGCCCATATCCTATTATTCACTATTGTCCCTCTATCTCCGAAAATGGTTATTGGGAAATAGTATGGGCTAGCGCAGTCGAAATTAGAGTTGACTTTGCCTAAAGCCCCATTCTCAAATTTTGCGAGAAGCACTTCAAGTCCATAATATTCTAAGTCTTTTCCATATCTATGTCCACCTGAATATGCGAATACTTCAGTTATCCTGTTGGCTTTTTCAGGGTCCTTACAGGATAGCCATCTAGCAGCGTCAATTGCGTGTACTCCCGCGACCAAGAAGCTGCTTACTCCATAGTCCTTTGTTTTGGCCCATTTCCAGCCTGTCCACCACTCAGCTATATGAGAGTTGTATCCAGTCTCAATGTAGTATACGTCTCCCAGCGCGCCTTCCCTAAGTAGTGATTTTACCGTCTCAAAAAGTGGGTTCCACCTAAGGACGAACCCAACGACCGTTTTTACTTTTGATTTTCTGACGGCGTCTCTAAGAATTTTTAATTGTTCTAGACTAATAGCTATCGGTTTCTCAACAACCATGTGTTTTTTTGCCTCGGCGGCAAGTACTGCTTGCTCGACATGTAAGTGCTGAGGAGAGCATATGGCAATTATGTCTACGTTCGGGTCGTCGACGAGTTTGCCATAGTCTGTATATATCTTAACATCTCTTAGTCCGCACTCTTTTGCTAGATTTTCGCAGCTAGCAGCCCGTGGACTCATTAAGGCAACAACCTTGGTATGAGGGTTTTTCTCAAATGCTGGTACGTACTGCGTTGATACCCACCCACAACCTGCTATACCTACTCCAAAATGCTTATTCTTGGACATAATTAGGAACTATAAATACTGCAAAATAAATTTTTCTATAAAAATTAACAAAAGTCCAGATAGAGGCTTAGCACAACAATACTTTATATATCAGTATATATAATTTAAAAAATGCGTGAAGAAGTAATGGGACAAGAAAAAAATGTAGTTTCTAGACGCACGTTTCTAGGCACCGTAGGAGGGCTGGCCGTTGCTACTGTGGTTGGATGGGGACTCGCAGGGTACTATGCATCGCAGCCTCCAAGGGAGGTAGTCAGAACCGTTACTCAGACCCAAACAGTGACTCAGACAGTAACTCAGACAGTGGGCGTTACCACTACCGCGCCGGCAACCACTACTACTCTTCCGCCTCTCAGTAAGTTCGTAGATATCGAGTGGGGAATCTGGAGCTGGGGAGTTGAGCTCTGCAACGATAACGCTAGGATCTTCAACCAAAATAACCCGGACATGAAGCTCCACGTAACTGACTTGGGAGCAAACTACATGGCTAACTTATTTGCGAGATATGCTGCCGGAGATCCTCCGGACATATATTATGCCACTCCAGACATAGCGTATGTCGTCCAGTATAGGAAGTGGGCTGCTGACATTGAGGACTACTTCCCAGAAGCCCGGAGATATTTAGACGATATCTATCCAGGAATGAGGGAGTTCTACATAAATCCGTTCACCGGCAAAGTCCATGGGCTCTGCTATTGGGCAGGCCCCTACGTATTCGCCTACAACAAGAGACACCTGACTGAGGCTGGAATAGGCGCTCCGCCCAAAGACTACGACGAAGTTGCAGAGCAAGCCAAGATAATAAAGCAAAAAGGAATATGCGAGTATCCAATCGGAGCGCTCTGGTCCTGGGGATTCCCCGCCCTTTGGTACATGATAATGCTGGGATACCATGAACCAAAGCCTGGTATGCGTTTCCTCTTTGACGAAGACCTGAACCCAATATTCGACGATAAAGGCACGCCCTTCTTTGAGGCCATAAAGTGGCTATTGGAGAGAGTCGTAGTAGACAAGACAATATCGCCAGGAATCAGGGAGTATGACGAGTCAGGAATAACTACGGCGCTGGGCTCTGGCACCGTCACCTTCTGTCCTAACTTACCAGACTACGACATAGCTGGCGCCAACGTGCCGGAGCTGAAAGAGAGCGGGAACATTACCATGTGTCTGAACCCAGGAACGGGCTACGCAGTGTATCATCCAACAAACTATAGCATCTCAACAAGATGCATGGAGAAAGGAAAGGATAACCAGATCGCCGTATGGCGTGTCATGCAATTCCTAGGAGGCAAAACCACAAACGCTAAACCAGACTTCGAAAAAGGAGAATACTTCGTCTGCAACAGGCTGATCAGACAGTATGGAGTCACGTCTGCATATAGACCGGTAATGGAAGACCCGACAAACAAGGAGGTCTTAAGGAAGTTAAAGATAGATCCTGACCTTCTACTGGCTCAGTACGAGAAGCTGACGACGATACTTTGGAGAGATCCCGTCCTGACGCCCTGGTGGGCAGACTGGTTCAGCTCACCAAGCAGTGAGGCCGGAGGAAGAGTCAAGCCAAAATTTGAAGAGTTCCTGACGGGAGCCAGATCATACAGCGATACCGAGATTTTGAACTTCTTAAAGGAGATTGCTGAAGACTGGAAGAGAGCCAAGAAGGAGGCTGGAATGTAAGGTGGCTTCAAAGACAGTGACGCTGCTGATCTGTCTAATACCCGCCCTAACACCACTTTTTTTGTTTGGTTTTTACCCCCTTGCATATGCATTTTATCTCAGCTTTACATTCTATAATTTAAAATCGCCAATAGAACCATATTTTTACGGGCTCGGCAACTACGGAGACCTAGCAAACGATCCGGTATTCATTAGGGCTTTACAATCGACAGGCTTATTTGCCCTGATAACGGTGCCACTGATTACGCTTATATCGCTTGGCCAGGCGCTCTTGTTGGCTAGCCAGTTTAAAGGAGTGAAATATTTACAGGTCCTTGCGTTGCTTCCCTGGGGAATTCCCCTCGTTGTCAGTTCGTCGGTTTATAGACTATTCTTTGACTTTAACTTTGGTCTCTTTAATGACTTAATGGTTAAATTAGGTCTCATTAAACAGTACGTATCTTGGCTGTCTATACCATGGCCTGCAATGTTTATCGTGGCTCTAGCACATGTTTGGGTTAACACTCCTTTGCCGACGCTTCTCATACTAGCAGGTATACAGTCGATACCTAAGGAGCTCTATGAAGCTGCCATGATAGATGGTGCAAAAACCTTTTCTCGCTTCAGGATGGTTACTTGGAACTGGCTCAGGCCAATCATGCTGATAGTGCTAGTCTACTCATCACTAAGCGCTTTATGGTGTTTTGATCCGATATATGTCATTACGGCCGGCGGACCAGCAGACTTCACGAAACTAATAACGTTCTACACCTATGAAAAGATGTTTAGCTACCTCAACTTTGGTCAAGCGGGCGCAATCACCATACTCGTACTAGGATTGACGGGGCTACTGATCTACGCATACTTCAGGGCGCTGAGGCTTGGACGCGTGAGATTAAGGGTGTGATAATCCATGGCGCAGAACGCAAAGAAAACTAACATCGGATTATACATCGCTGCACTAGTCCTCGCATTGTGGATCCTTTTCCCGATCTACTGGATGACAAACCTAAGCCTGCAGACAGAGAAAGAGATATACAACGTGCCCCCCTACTATTTTCCACCCAACGCAAACATAAATAACTACTGGTTCATCTTTGATATCGAGGCAGCCGTCAAATATTTCTTAGAGCAGGGAATGTCTTTATTCCTATTTATTCCCGGCTCGATCAAGGAATTCCCAAGAGCCATCGTTAACAGCGTGATCATTGCAACAGTAGTCATGGGTTATAACTTAATTGCCGGCATGCTGGGTTCTTTCGCGCTCACTAGGATCAGGTTTAAGGGAGCGATGCCGCTATTCTATCTCTCAATAGTGGGCAGGCTACTTCCACCAGTAGTTATAGCTGTTCCATACTACGTAATAATTAGAAGCATCGGACTGCTGGATACTTTACTTTCAGTAATTATGGTCCACATCATGTTCACGATGCCGTTCACGATATGGATACTGAATACATATCTCCTAGGCATACCGACAGACATAGAGGACGCCGCAAGGGTCGATGGATACTCATACTTTGAAATATTAAGAAAGGTTACATTCCCAATCATTAAGCCGGCAATCGTTGCAATTGCAATAACTTCATTCATGATATCTTACGGCGAATTCTTCTTTGCACTGTTATTGACTAAGACGGCCGCATCAAGAACGATTCCAGTAATTATCGGGTCAGCAATGTCTGAGCCAAGGGTCGTCAAAGGACTGATATGTGCGATGGGTGTACTCGCCATGCTGCCTGCCATGGTTATCATAATAATCTTCAGGAGATACCTAATAAGAGGACTAGTCGCAGGTGCAGTTAAGTAAATTCAATAAGAATAAATTATTTTTATATTTCTTCTCGACATAGAGCTAGTCTCTAGCGATGAATCGGTTCTTGAAGGGTTACGCAGTGTATTCCGCCTAACCCGTAGAACAGTTCGCTAGAATTTATGGGCACTACCTCTTTATTACTGGCTGCTTCTTGGATAATGTTTATTGCTACTTCGTCTTCCTTGATGCCAAAGATTGGGACCAGTATATTTTTATTACCGATGTAAAAGTTAGCGTACGTCGCCGGTACCTTCTCGTTGAGGACCTCTATGCCGATTGGAAGCGGAAGGAATAATAACTCGAGTCCCAGCCCGCTCCTCTCGATCCACCTCTCTAGTTCTCTTTTGCTTTCATTCATTATGTCCCTGTTAGGGCCGCTGTGTCTCTCATCCCACACAAGCAGTAATTTGTCTTTGTTTATGAATCTGCAGAAAACGTCGATGTGTCCATCGGTGTCGTCACCGATGAGGCCTCGGCTTAGCCATATGGCTTCCTTAATTCCTAGATACTCATTCAGCACGGCTTCGATTTTCTCTTTTGTGAGTCCGGGGTTTCTATTGCTGTTTAGTATTGATTCTTCAGTCATTATTGCTAGGCCTTCTCCGTTAGTGTCTATTGCCCCGCCCTCAAGCACGATGTTCGATATTAATACTTCGGCGCCGGTATCTAGTAGTAGCTTCATCCCAGCGTCGTTGTCTTCTGCTAGGTCTGGATACTTTCCTCCCCAGGCATTGAATTTCCACTTGACGCCTCCAAGTCTATTTTCACGATTTATTATGAATGTCGGGCCGTAGTCTCTGACCCAGACGTCTACCGTTTTTATTTGGCGGAAATCAACACCTTTGGTCCCTACGCCGTGCATTTCGAGCTTCTCTTCAACTATACTGATCCAGTCTTCATCATCAATCATTATCTTGACTTTTTCGTACCTTCTCAGCGCCTCAACGATGTCGCAGTAAGTCTCCTCGACTTTCGGCATTATCTTTTCAGGAAACGTGTCTTTATTCTTAGGCCAAGATATCCAGGTAGCTGCATGTGGCTCCCACTCTGCGGGTAGGCGGTAACCAAGAATTCTTGGATTGCGATGACTCATTTCTTTACTATTCTCCTGTAAGTGTTTGGTCTTCGATTTTCTAAGAATCCCCACCCACTTCTGATTCTTCGATTAATCTCTAGGTCGACTTCTGCGATGAGTATTTCTTCTCCTTCCCCGCCCATCACGAGTATTTTTCCGAATGCGTCGCAGACGAATGAGCTTCCCCAGAAATTTATGCGTCCTTCTTTTCCAGCTCTGTTGACTGTTACTATAGTGGTTGCGTTTGATATGGCGTGTCCTCTCTGCACCGTGATCCATGCGTCTCTCCAACTCCCCTCTTCCTGCGCGATTCCCTCCACGGTCCCTATCGCTGATGGATAGAAAATAATTTCTGCACCCATGAGCGTGTTGATCCTAGCGACCTCGGGAAACCACTGGTCATAGCATATCGAGACACCGATATTCCCGATGCCTGTCTGGAAGACTCTATATCCGAGATTTCCCGGAGAAAAATAGCTCTTCTCGTAAAAACACTCGTCGTTAGGTAGGTGCATCTTTCTATACTTTCCGAGGAGTCTACCATCAGAGTCAAAGACTAGTGAGGTGTTATAGAACCGCGTTCCTGCTTTCTCGCAGAGTGACCCAGCAACCAAGACTACATTGTTTCTCCTCGCCGCCTCTGATAATGATCTCGTGACTTCTCCCGGAATCTCCTCCCAGTGAGGAGGGTTGCCCCCGAGTTCTTGAGGAAAATAATGGGTCATGAATAGTTCAGGTAGACATACAGCATCAGCCCCTTTATCCGCCGCCTCGCCGATCATTGATAATGCCTTTTTCAGATTCTCGGAAGGAATCTCAGACATAGTCATCTGCACTAATCCAACGGTCACCTTCATTTACTACCACTCAGAATCGAGAGACTCTCTTATTATAATCTTTATTGAATGAGCTAGTTAGTTGTCTTTAAAAAATTTTAAGGAGCATGACTTAAGTATTTTTGCTATGCCTTTAGGAGAATCGGTCGCGGGGCAGTCACGGGCTCGGAGAAGATTACTGATGATTCCCGGCCCAACTGAATGTTTAGACGAGGTGTTAGAAAGCATGGCTAAGCCCCCTCCTGCGCATTATATGGACGAATTCGTCACGATTTATGAAGAAGTAATTAAAATATTGAAGCAACTTTTCGGCACTAGGTCAGACGTATTTTTAATCACTGGGTCGGGCTCGGCTGGACTTGAAGCATCTATAATTAGTCTAATTGAGCCTGGTGATAAAGTAATTGCCGATGATTATTACCTAAGATTTCTAGAGGTTGTCGGTGCCAAGGTAATATTGCTTGAGAGGGGGCGGGGAGAAGCAATTACGCCAAGCATGATAGAAAGAATTCTAAAGAAAGAGCACGATGTCAAGGCTGTTGCCATCGCACATAATGATACAGCACAGGGGATAACTAATCCCATCAATGAGATAGGCGAGATCGTAAAAAATTATGGTGCCCTCTTCATAGTTGATGCCGTATCATCCTTAGGTGGGATACCGATAAAATTTGATGAATGGCACATCGACATATGTTCATCAGGTGCTCAGAAGGCCCTCTCAGCTCCTCCCGGACTGGCTCCAATAGCTGTAAGTGAACGTGCATGGGAAGTTATCACGAATAGAAAGACTCCCATCCCGAGCAGATACTTAAACCTGCTTAGTTATCGAGAGGCAGTTGAAAAACATGGTCGATGGCACCCAACACCTTTTACTACGGCAACATCACTAGTAGTGGCCCTTTATGCTTCTCTTAAATCAATTATGAGTGAGGGATTGGATAAAGTGTATGAGAGGCATGCTAAGGCTGCAATAGCTGTGAGAGAGTCACTAAAAGCGGCTGGACTTAAATTGCTGGTTAAGGACGAGAGATACGCGTCTAATACCGTTACAGCAGTAATTTGGCCTGAAGGATATAGCTATGAAAAGTTCTGGCATCTTCTGTATGATAAGTATAGAGTGATGATTGGGAATCCTCCAGTTCAATGGTTATCTTGGCCGATTTTTAGAGGAAGCTTTAGGATAGGACATATGGGTAGAACAGCGAGGCAAGACCACATAATGTATACAATCTCCGCGATAGAAAATGCCCTCCTCGAGATTTCATACCCAATTAAGACAGGAATCATGACGGAAGTGGCAGAAAAGATATTAACGTAATTGCTGTTGTTTATACATATAAATTGCCTCTCGCTTATCGGGTAGGAGATATGTTCATGGACGTGTTTGAGCAGTACTTTCTCGCTCTGCTTGTGCTGCTCGTCTCGGTCGTGATAGGCCTTGCAATCCGCCAAACCCTGAAGTACCTGCTGAAGAGATGGGCCGAGCGCACTGAGACAAAGATAGACGACGTCATCATAAATGCGATTAAGAACCCAATTATAATTTGGTTCTTACTGGCCGGAATTTACGGCGCGTTAACCTTCATTTCTATTCCGTCAAACATTCTAGAATATGTGGAGAAAGGAGTTTTGGCGTTGATAATTTTCTCGATTACATTAACGCTTGCCAACATTACGAGTGGGCTCATTAAGTACTATGGAGTGAAGCTGGGCGTAACGCTTCAGGTAACAGGTCTCGGGCAGTTTCTCGCAAAGGCCGCTATAATATCGATAGGCATAGTCATCCTGCTTGCGGAGCTTGGAATCGAGATCACTCCCCTGATAGCCTCGCTTGGCATCGGAGCATTGGCAGTAGCGCTTGCCCTTCAGGATACTCTATCCAATATCTTTGCCGGCTTCTACATCTTGGCCGACAGGCCGATAAGAATCGGTGACTACATCATGGTCGAGGGTGCGGGTGAAGGCTACGTAATAGATATTGGGTGGAGGTCGACAAAGATCAGGACGCTCCAGAACAATGTGGTAATAATTCCCAATAAGAAGCTCGCAGAATCAGTCATAACAAACTACTACCTGCCCGATAAGCCGGTGGCTGTCGCCATAAACATAGGAGTAAGCTACAGGGAGGATCCGGAGAGGGTCGAGAAGATTCTCCTCGAGGAGGCGTTGAAAGCGTCTAAGGAGATTCCTGGAATGCTGGACGACCCTGCACCATTCGTGAGATTCCTTCCAGGCCCGGGAGAATACTCCCTCAACTTCACCATAATTTGCAGGGCGCGAGAATTTACGGATCAATACTTGATAAGGCACGAGATGTACAAGAGGATATTCAAGCGGTTCAGGGAGGAGGGAATAGAGATTCCATTTCCAGTTCGCACGGTATATCTCAGAGAAGAAGGGAAGAAAAGGAGACGCTAACTTGTCTTTTAATAATTTTTAAACTGCTTGCTGAATAATTATTTCTCTCCACTCGTTGAGTCGATGACCCATCTGAGATAGGCTTCACCAACTTTATCTGCTTCTATCTCTATGAATTCTGGGACTTTGTATGGATGTTCCTCCATAACTACTTCTTTAAGCTCCTCTGCCTTATCCCTCGTAGTCTTAAAGATCAATAATACCTCGTCCGACTCTTCTATGTTTTCTTCCCACCAATAAATAGAGTTGACTTTAACTATGTTTACGCAGGCTGCGAGTCTGCGGTTGATTATGCTTCTGCACCATGTCCGATAGTCCGACTCGGCGGGATACGTGACTAGGACTATGGATAGGCTGGGCTCTGATGTATTCGTCCGGGACACTTACCTCGCCTCGCTCCAGACTCTTTCAAACTCTGCTCTAAATAGCCTAGCAACCTCCTCTCCGCTTATCACGACTAGGTTCTCGTCGTTTCTGTCCTCCGCCGCCATTGACCAGTTATAGCTCCCAGTAATCACGAGCTGGTCATCGATGACGACGAATTTGTGATGCATCAAGTCGGGGTTTCCGTCAATTTTTATATCTATCCCAGCATTCTTCAGCCGCATATACTCTGAGCCCCTAACGTTAACTTGCTGTTCCTCGATAACGACCTTTACGTCGACGTCCCGGTTTCTAAGCTCTATCAACGCATCTGCCAAGAGGTCATTTGTAAATGAGTAGACAGCTACGTAGGCGTAATGCTTAGCCGAGCCTAAAAGCTCAGCGATTAATGCGTCACATCTATCAGGCCTAGAGAAGCAGACACCGTTAACTATTCCAGGCGCCTCGCCAATTGGCACCGTGGTCATGTGGGTTTCGTGAATGGTGGTCGTCGCTGTGATCTGTCTAGTAGTAGTGATGCTGGTCGTCTTTATGAGCGTCGTGGCTCTGAACTCTGTCAGAGTGGTCGTAGTTCCTGTTGTTGTGGCTGTAAATGCGCCGAAGATATATCCCGCAATAAATACAATAATGATGGCTATAGCGGTTGTCGCTTTCATGAATGTAGTTTTTTGGCTGTAGTTTTTATAATTTATGGGAGCGTGACTATAGATTTTACTTGGCAAGTCATTCCTAGCTCTTCTCTCAGCTTCTCGGCCATGCCCTCGATCATCGCTATAGAAAATACACCTACGATGTTTCCTCCCGCCCTCTCGGTGAGTTTTGCGAGAGTAACTGCGGTCTTGCCGCTCCTAATCAGGTCATCCACTATCAATACGTTTTCACCCCTCTTGATTGCTCTTCTAGGAATGTATAGGTACTCGATTATTGGCGGCGTCCTTATTATTTTTTCTTCGAGGCAGTCCCTGACGCTCAGGTCTCTACGTTGCTTTGCTATAATGAGCTCGACGTTGAATTCATTAGCTATTTCTACTGCTACGGGAATTCCGTCTGCAGCAACTGTCAGGAGCTTATTCACGGGGACATAGCTAAACTCGTTGAAGGCGACCTTCCCGATCAGTTTTTGCAGTCTGATATCCTTCACGACTTCGTAGAGGTCATAGAAACCCTCCTCTGTCTTTATGATTTTGCTTCTTATCATGTCCGCGAGCACCTTCTCGCTGAATAGCGATATTATTCGTTCTGACCGGCTTCTGTTAGGCAATACTCTGCCCTTTACATACCTGCTGAGCACTGATGGCGGCAGGTCAAGCATCTCGGAGAGAGTCTTGTAGTCGTATTTTTTCTTGAGCAGTCCTAAAACCTCGATAGCGTTTAGCCTAAGCTTGAGGACATCTATTCGTGATTTACTGTCCAACCTTATACACCGCTTTGATAACTATCTCTTGTCAGTCATTGAGGAATTTATACATTTATGGAACGAAGCCTACAACTCGGGCGGGTTTATATCATAGCTGAATCGCTCAATACGTGAAGCCTAAATTAGTAATCTCGAATGAAGAGCGGTGTTGAGAATTGGACTGGCTTCTACTCGCTGTCGAGCTGATGGGGCTAGGAGTAGCCGTTGGAGCCGCAGGCACGCTAGTTGGCATCGGCGGCGGATTTATCGTAGTGCCAGTCCTCCTAACAGTATTTCACTTCGAGCCAGGAATGGCCGCTGGCACGAGTATGGTGCTCATCTTCTTCAACTCGCTTTCCGGATCTATTGCTTACCTCAGGCAGAGAAGAGTCGACCTGCTAGTCGGTATATGTCTCGCACTCTCGACAATTCCCGGAACAGTCATCGGTGGACTCGCCGTCAGTTATTTCGACACTTCGAGTTTTAGACTTGCGTTTGCCCTCCTGCTTCTCTCGGCGGCGCTTTACATGATGTTTAGGCCATCGCGTCTAGATGGCAATGCAAGGCTAAAAAACTGGGGCACATTGAGGAGGCTAATAGATAATACTGGCCGAGAGTACTTATACAGGTTTAACATTCCGGTTGGAGCCGTGATCAGCTTTTTTGTCGGAATCTTGGCGAATATGTTCGGCATAGGAGGAGGAATAATCCACGTTCCAACGATGATTCTTCTCTTCGGTGTTCCCACGCATATAGCGACGGCTACTTCCCACTTCATACTGATGGTGACGTCGTTATCAGGCCTAAGCGTACACCTTCAGCTCGGCAACATTGACTTGTTGACTGCCATTCCGCTTGGGCTCGGTGCGGTCGTGGGTGCCCAGATAGGTGCCAAAGTCTCGCAGCGGGTGAGGAGCAGGACTCTTGAGCGTATTTTCTCGGTCTTCCTTATGGCCTTAGTTGTCAGACTAATTCTCCAAAATGTTATATAGGTCTGGTCCACGGTGATGCAGGGGCCCGCCCGCTACTCGGGGTGTATATTGGCTTGGTAGAAATTGTATGCATAGGAGAACCATTAGTACAGTTCAACGCAGTGACGCCTGGACCTCTGAGGAATGTAAGTCTATTCGAGAAGCATGTTGGAGGTCCGGAGACGAACGTTGCAGTATGTGTCAGAAAGCTTGACCACTCCTCGGGGCTAATTGGAAGAGTTGGCGACGATGAGCTAGGCCACTTTATTGCAGGCTGGCTTAGAGGAATCGACGTCGACACGTCTTATCTAAAGATCGACCCTTCGGGCCCCACCGCTATCTGTCTTGTACAGCGGGGATACCCAATACCAGGCAGGAGCAGGGTCTATTACTACAGAAAGGAATCGGCGGGGAGCAAGCTTGCGCCTGAAGATGTTGACAGAGAATTCATAGCAGGAGCTAGGATTCTACACCTCTCTGGAGTAACGCCAGCAATCAGTCAATCCGCAATGGATGCATGCCTAAAGGCAGTGGTGATTGCTAGGGATAACGATGTCTTGGTATCGCTTGACACTCAAATTAGGCCCCAGCTCTGGGCGTCGCTCGACGATGCAGCATCAGCAATTATGAAATTCATAGAGTTTACCAACATACTCTTCACAGATTTAGGTGACGCCGAGGTACTGATAGGCGAGAACAGCCCTGAAAAAGTCACTCAAGTATTCAAGAGTCTGGGCGTAGAGGTCGTCGTGCTGAGGCTTGGAGAGCGTGGAGCCATCGCTGCCAGGGGATCTGAGCTGGCAGAGGCCGAGCCCCTGCCAATAACTGTGGAGGACCCCCTTGGCGCTAGTGACGCGTTAGCAGGTACCTTCTTATCATGCCTAGTAGAGGGACGAAGCCTCTTCGAGTCTCTGCGAAAATCAATGATTTCTTGGTCATTGGTAGCGTCAACCCGGGGCGAGCAGGAAAACCTCCCCACTAGCAGGGACCTCGATGGCGCATTCCGAGCACTCTACCCCTAATCACCATTAAGTATATGGCTAGTGATATGGCTGTCCATGAGGCGTAGGCTATGGGGCCTAGTCCGGCAACTTCTCTCGGCAGGTCGGTGGTCAAGATGGTTAATCCCCAGACCGCGTTGATGGAGCCGTGTAGAGAGGCTGCAGGCAACACGCTGGAAGATACGTTCCTAACAAATACGTGAGGCAATGTAGCAGAGATTGTAAAGACGACGAATAGAAAGGCACCGGCCAATCTATTATCAGGATAATTGTGTCCTAGCAGTATTATTGCCGATGCGTGCCAGACTCCCCAGATCGCGCCCACGAATATCGATGACTTGACGAGGCCCATGCCGATTGACTGGAACTTATCCAGTAGATAGCCCCTCCAGCCAATCTCCTCGCCTAGGGCGAAGATCGCGTTAAGCGTTAGAGAAGCAGTGTACCCGTTGAACAGTGTGAGGGCAATGAAGGCTGGGAAATCAATCGAGGGGATAGACAAGAGGCTCATTATCTGCCTCGTTGTAAATGATCCAGCACCAAGGAGAATCGCTAGGTATATCGATAATGCTGCAAAAGTAATGAAGGGGGCCGCCAGATAGACAATCGCTACCCGTCCATTTATTCGTAAATACTTCTTCAGCAGTGATGGGCCTCCCACGATGAGGGCGGCAGCCGTGGGCGTATACATCCTGATTAATCCCCAGACCAGCGCACCCGTGGTGTCCTTAAGACCGTCAACGGCGTAGAACGCGTAGTCAATGATGAGGGCGAGCACGATGGCGATCAGTGAAAAAATAACTATATTTCTAAGGTCCTTGTTGACAAAAATAGGCATAACTTACGTATGTTTATCGGTTATAAAAGCATAGCTTAAGCAGCGTTCAGGATAAAAATAGGCAGGAGGGGATTTTAGCTGGATGCCCACCGTAGAAGACGTGTTGGAGAGAGCTATTGAGCTAGTCGAGCCGAGCGAAGAGGAGAAGAAAAAGCTCAGCGAGACAGCATCAGCCCTTCTTGAAGTGTGTAGAAGAAAGTTCAGCAACATTGAGGGATTTGTAGAAGCGTCAGTCGAGGGTTCGGCAGCTAAGGACACCTGGCTTAGGAGCAAACCCGAGATAGACGTATTCATCCATTTCTCTCCCACGACTAGTCGTGAGGCCATAGAGAAGGTGATCATCGAGCTTGGAGCAGAGGCGGTTCAGGAGATGGGCGGACGCAGTAGGCTGAGGTATGCGGAGCATCCATACGTCGAGGGATTCATAGACAACATCACGGTAAACATAGTTGGCTGCTACGAGGTGCCGGCTGGGAAATGGATAAGCGCGGTAGATAGGACTCCGCATCATACTCGCTATGTAGTCTCCAAGCTTACGCCGAGGCTTAAGCGTGAGGTCAGATTGTTAAAGGGCTTCTTGACTGGGACGGAGACCTATGGAGCTGAGATTAGGGTCGGCGGATTTAGCGGATACCTATCCGAGCTCTTAATAATTCATTCTGGAGGATTTTTAGAACTATTAAAAGCAGCTTCGGGCTGGAGGCCGCCGGTAGTACTTGACATCGAGGGAAGATTGGCGCGGAGAGAAGCCCTAGCTCTCTTCACAAACTCGCCTCTAATTGTGGTCGACCCGGTTGATAAAAACAGGAATGTGGCCTCGGCGGTCACGCTTACAAAGCTTTCAGAATTCATACTCGCATCCAAGATTTTTCTCGAGAATCCCTCAATCAGCTTCTTCACTGGTGGTTTTATGCATAAGCCTCATAGCCTCGAATCGTTGGCGGAGGATAGGGAGCTATTTGCAGTAATGTTTCGAATAGATGAGTATGTTCCCCCAGACGTTATCTGGGGCGAGCTTCGACGCTCAGCGGCAGGAATAAAAAAGAGGCTCGAGCTAGCTGGATTCAATGTCTATAACTATGGCATAGATGAGCGTGATGGCTCAATAGTGCTGGTGTTTGAGCTTGATAAGATTAATCTCCCGTCTAGATTCGTGCATAGGGGTCCACCTGTCTGGATGAGAGATGCTATAAGATTCGTAGAGAAGCACCTCTCGAGCCCAGATACTGTGGCGGGGCCATGGGTTGAGGGTGAGAGGCTGTGCGTCTTGAAGAAGCGGGAGGTAATCTCGGTAGATGTGCTTCTAAAGAAGTGGATATCTCAGGGCGAGGTATCAATATCTAAACAGCTAAACGAGGCTTTCATTTCCTCAAAGATGGTTGCTGGATGGCGTGAAGTCATAAACATGCTGGGGTCAGGGATACATGCTTCTTTCCTGGCTCGCTTCCTCTCGTCTAGGCCAGCATTCATGGAGGAGTTTGGTAGGAAGAAACAGGCTTGATCGCGATTAAGAAAAACCTAGGAGCCTCCACGCCTATTTCTCTGAGTGAATTGGAGCGCGACGAGCCTAGGCTTATTCAACTCTCCTATCCCAGACCCGACCCTAGTTATGCATTGACCATACTAGGCTCTCTTAAACAACTCGGAGTTGATGGCGTGTGTTTTGACCCGACGGATAAAATAGTCATGGTTGGTAAAGGATTTAGAAACATAGTAGTAGCATGCACACGTCGTGGAGAGATAGTTGCCGCCAAGATAAGAAGAATAGACTACGTGGATAAGGACGCCGCGAGGGAGGCAGCTATGCTTAGAATGGCGAACGAGGTTGGCGTGGGGCCCAGACTATTGGGAAGCCACGGCCCAGCTCTACTGATGGAGCTAATCGATGGTGAGGACTTGACGTCCTGGCTCTTAAGATTGTCTGAGAACGAACGAGAAGAGGCGCTCAGAGTGTTATCTGACTTGCTTAAGCAGTGCTTTATGCTTGACCGGGCCGGCATAAATCATGATGAGCTGAGTGATGCGAGTAAGCATGTATTGAGGACTGATAGGGGTGCCGTAATATTGGACTTCGGGTCGGCCAAGATAACTAACAGGCCTTCAAACTTGACATCGATAATTAACTATCTCTTTCACGGCCCAATCCGTCGGGTCTCGCTGGAGATATTAGGCATGAGAAAACCACCGAATGAATCGTTAAGAAGGTATAAATCACTTCTTTCTTGGGATGCGTTCGTTGAGATACGCGGCGCTGTTATGGCTCTGAGATGTCGGAGCGAGGTGTGAAACTCATATCCTTAAATAATGATGGAAGTATTTTTAACATATCGGTGTTATATCGGCGTGTTCGAGAAAAGGACCAGAGAAGGTCGGGCTCGTAGAATGCCTGTGCAAAGGTTAAGAATAAGGCGTAGCGTCTTATCAGCAATTGGAAACACGCCACTAATAGACCTCACGGAGATTCTAGGTGTTCCAAGAGGCGTGAGAGTGTTTGGGAAGGCTGAATACATGAATCCAGGAGGCTCTGTAAAGGATAGGCCCGCGCTCTACATAGTCACTGACGCGCTTAGAAGGGGGCTGCTGGGACCTGAAAGGAAGATCCTAGATGCTACGTCGGGCAACATGGGAATAGGGCTGGCGCTCGTTGCGGCGGCCTACGGTATACCATGCAGATTAGTGGTGCCCGGCAACATAAGCGTCGAGAAGCAGAAGATCCTAAGGCTCCTAGGAGCGGAGCTAGTTATCAGCGATCCACTAAACGGCATCGATGGCGCGATCAGAAAAGCACGTGAGATCTATCAAGAGAATCCTGAGCAATACTTCTACGCGAACCAGTACGACAATCCGGCCAACTTTAGAGCTCACTACGAGACAACCGGCCCAGAGATACTGGCCCAGACAAGTGGCAAGATAACACACTTCGTAGCAGGAGTAGGCACGTCGGGAACATTGATGGGCGCCGGTAGAAGGCTCAGAAAATCCAAGCCCAATGTAAAGCTAATAGAGGTCCAGCCGGACGAGCCTCTCCACGGAATAGAGGGCCTAAAATATATGGAAAAAGCCATTAAGCCCGCAATTTATGAGCCCGGGTTCGCAGACGAGCTGTACAGAATAAAGACCGAGGATGCTATGAAATACGCTAGACATCTATGTAGGGCGGGCATATTGGCTGGCCTCTCCTCCGGAGCTAATGTCGCCGCTGCTGCTAGAGTTGCAAACGAGTTAAAGAGAGGCGTCGTCGTTACAATGCTTCCAGACGGTGCGAGCAGATACATAGATCTACTCATGTCTGAGTAGAGTAGTATGATTATGGGGAGCTGAGATATGGTCGTTAGGATTCCACGCAAGATAATAGAAGAGATGTCCCTACACGCCGTCAATGCTTATCCTGAAGAAGGATGTGGATTGCTGATTGGTGTCACTAATTCTGGAGTGAGAGAGATAATAAAATGCATACCTATGCCAAACGTCTACGCTGGTCCTAGACACAATCGATACTTGATTGATCCCCTAGAATACATGAAGATAGAGGACCAACAATATAGAGACGGACTCATAGTGCTGGGAATATTTCACAGCCATCCAGACGCTCCCGCAGTGCCAAGCACGTACGACCAAGAACACGCAGTCCCGACCTTCAGCTACGTCATCCTCTCAGTAAGAAAGGGAAGGGTGGAAGAGATAGCCGCGTGGAGAATAGAAGAGTCTACTTGGAGATTTGAGGAAGAGCAGCTCGAGATAGTTTAGCTAACAGTCCTCGAGAATCATTATCTTTGGCGATAGACATGTAGCTCCTCGCCAGTCGACGAGAGTATGACTCCGCCTACCGCTAGTTTCTTTATTGTATCGCTAAAAGGCGTATAGATTCTCGCGGCCTGTCTTTTCGAGTCAATGCCCATGAATAGTGCGAGGCTTAGTACGGAATCGTCGCTGCCTAACACGTATGAGACTATTCCTACACCGATATCTGATAAGTCAAGTCCTTCATGTCCGACGAGTTTTTTGGAAGCCTGACAACTACACTTCTCAGAATCCATAATAATTTCGGTCAAGTATTCAGCGATGCTTGGATAATTCTGCCCCTCCTGTTCGAGTATCTTAAAGCTGATCCAGCTGAGGGGTATAGTCCTCAGCGACGCGCCCCTCAGAAACCTTGCATAATTCATCTCCCTTATCAGTCGTCTTGCTTCTTGGCTTCGAGGAGCGACAACTTTAGGAGGCTCTAGCCTCACTGCCTCTGCGCCTGAATTATTCACTGCCTCTTCAAGTAATGGTCCCGGCTCAGCTCCTAGGAATACGACGTGACTAGGCGCTGCGTATTTCACGAGGTTTGCCTTGTACCAGTCAGCAGCTCCCTCACCCACCCATCCGTCGGTATTTATCAATACGCAGCTGTCCCTCCTCTCGCTTAGGAGAGTCTTAGCCTTATCCAGCGCCTCCTTAGCGTTGTATGACGGTGAGGTATAGCCAAAGGGATAGATCTTCTCCGGCCTAATTAGGTGGAGAGAGGGCGTGGTCTTAGAATACTGGCCGGAATTGGCCATCGTCGTGGGTGGACATATATCAGACTGACCGACATCTAGGTCAATGATCACCGTCTGTAAGCCTCTCCTCACGGCACGATTATGAAGTAAAGTCACGATTGATGTCTTGCCAGAATCTACGCCTCCGATAACTATTACTCGGCTATTCATTCCTATAGTCTCTGATAAGTCATGCCACGAGTTGGGAATAGTATCGCCCTCCACTACGCCGAGGGAATGGCCGGTGCCGAGCGAGAGCTCGAGCTCAGTGTCGGTCAACGCGTGGATTGGCAAGACTCTCCAAGGCCTAGAAATCAGTGTCTCTCCTCTCCTAGGCCTGTGCCCAAAAACTTCCACTTCTCCATCTATGACCCTAGCAGAAGCCGGGCCGCCCAGTAGCAGTGTCCTTCCACGATTTAGTGAATATCTATTGTCAGGCATCCTTCTCCACCTCGACTCTGGAATTACTCCTTATTTGTTTTCCTTCTTTCGTAGCTTAAAGAGCCAGCCAGTTTCTTCCTCACCGTTTCTTATGTTCATGACCTTAATGCTGACTGTGCCGTCCTTTGATATGTCTATCACGTTGAAGCTGTTACCCAGCCTCCCCCTAGTCCTCACTGATGCTACTGTCCCAGCATTAACAAAGACGGTGCCATTAACCTGTATTGCATTCCTAACGTGTCTATGCCCCATTAACACGAGGTCAACGTCTGCGTCGAGAATCACCTTTAAGACATCTCCGGCATCCTCGAGAATATCCTTCTCCCGGCCAGCGAAGGGTACAGGAATGATGTGGTGATGTAGCACGAGAATTTTTAGCACGCCGTCGGGCAGCGCTCTAAACTTGCTAGTGATTAGTCCCTGCCGGTGCCTACCAAGCCTGCCATTATCAGAGTCTGGGACTGCGCTGTCTAGCAGTAGGAAGACCGCCTTGCCTATGCTTGCCTCGAAGTCTACTGGGCCTATTATCTCCTTGAAAAGCGAGTCGCCATTATTTCTCTCGTCATGATTTCCCGGCGCTATTAAGAGTTCGTAGGGAACGGCTCCGAGCTTCTCCGATGCTAATTCATAGTCGTCCAGCACGCCGTTGTCAGTGATGTCTCCGGAGTGGACGACCACGTCAGGCTTTGGCTCCAGCTTGGATATGAGTGAGATGCATCTATCGAGCATGTCTGGAAGATGCATTCCGAACCTAGTGATATGAGTATCAGAGATGTGTGCTATCCTTAGCTGCAAGTCGCTCATTGCAAATCCTACTATCAGCAAAATTATATATGTATTTACCCTACCAGGAGGCGTAGCGGAATCTTGAACATGCTGGCTACCCTCCTTATCTTAATATTCCCTAAAGTCTCCTCGATCATTCTCAGTTCTTCGTCCGTTAATCTGAAGTCTGCAGCTCCCGCGTTCTCCTCTGCCTGGGCTGGCCGTTTGACTCCCGGGATAGCTATTACTTCTGGCCTCTTTATCAGCCAGTTGAGTGCGATTTGAGAGGGCTTCTTTCCCCTCTTGTTTGCGATCTCTCTGAGCAGTTGGATTAGGGGCTGTAGTCTTCTAAGATTTTCCTCATCAAAAAGTATGTTTATCCTCCTGACGTAGTCGCGTGGCCTGTTGGTCGGGCTGTATTTTCCAGTCAGCAGTCCCTGTGCGAGGGGGCTGTAGGCAATTATCGAGATCTTGTTTCTCTCGGCGAAGGGGAGCAGCTCCTCCTCTGCCTGCCTCTCAATCATGTTGTATTTTACTTGATTAGAAACTATCTCTTCGCTTTTAAGAGCTTCTTGCGCCTTGATGAGTCTCTTTAACGAGAAGTTGCTGACGCCTATGTGTCTGATTTTCCCGTCCTTTACGAGCCTCTCCATCGCCTTCATTGTCTGGCTTATGGGTATGAGTGGGTTGGGCCAGTGGATCTGATAGAGGTCGATTACGTCTACGCCCAACCTGCGTAGGCTCCCCTCGCAGGCCTTTAGGACGCCATCATATGTTAGATGAGTTGGCCAGACCTTAGTGGCGATGACTACTCTATCCCTCATGTCCCTAATTGCCTTTCCGATTACTCTTTCCGACTCTCCGTCGCCGTACATTTCCGCCGTGTCTATGAAGTTTATTCCATGCTCTATGGCAGTCCTGATCGCTTGAATTGTTTCTTCCTCGCTGTATTCGTCTCCCCATCCCCAGGACTTGCTGCCTATCTGCCAGCTGCCGACTCCGATCTGGGAGACCCTGAGTCCTGTCTTGCCTAGCTCAGTGTATATCATGTAGCTGATCAGTAGCTTTTGATTTAATAGTTTTTTTGGCACTACTCTAATGAGCCTACCGGCATGACGTATACCGGTATCTCTCCTCTCGGCAAGTCTAGGATCTTCTCGATCTCTGACTCGTAGAACGCTCCTATCACGACGCATCCCAATCCAAGCGCCTCTGCCTGTAGGTATACATTTTGTGCGGCGTGTCCGGATTCTTGGAGGATGTATTGCCATCCTCTCTCGCCGTATCTCTTCTTAGTCCTCTCTACGACCGCAGTGAAGATGATGTTGATTGCAGCGTCTCTTACCCATTCTTGGTCTACGCATGCTGCCATGAGTTGCCTGCTGAAGTCTCCCTTGATTATTAATTCTAGTTCATGTTCTCGGGGCTTATAGTGGTATATTCCCGGCTCCAGTTCCTGGACGCCTCCCTTTTTTACGGCGACGTATAGCTCGAGCGGGTACAGTCCACCAGCGGATGGTGCACTTCGAAGCCCGACCCAGACTTTTGGCTCTGTTATCCCTTGCGCTGCCCATAGTAGCTGTGAGACATCGCTTAGTTTTAATGGCCTGTCCGTGTATTCTCTTCTAGATCTTCTTCTCAGTATTGCTTGTTCGAGAGATATTGGGCCGTCGAGCCTCGGTGGTGGGAGTTTTATAGTGCTTAGATTTGTTCTGGTCTGTCTCTCCCTCACGTCGTTGTTTATGGGTTTCTGGGTTAATATTGCTAGCGTGGCTGCTAGTGCTCCTCCCCCGATTATTAGCGGAATGAATAGTTTAGCCCTTAGGAGTTTCCTTCTGGTGACCTGCGGTTGGGCCATTCTAAATATTTTGGTGTGTGCGGCTGATTAAGCTTCTAGGGCTTTTATAGTCTTTTTACCGTGCTTAGGGGCCTGATTTTCTTGACTTCTGGGTTTACGAGGTGCGGTGGCTCCTCCCCCCTCAGGACTGAGAGCAGATTTGTGGCGGCGAGTTCTGACATCTTTGTTCTCGAGCTTATTGAGGCGCTTCCGATATGTGGGGTCAGTACAACGTTACTGAACTTTATGAGCGGGTTATCTGGGCTTACGGGCTCTTGCTCGAAGACGTCGAGCGCTGCTCCAGCGATCCATTTCTCTTCCAGCGCCTTGACGAGTGCGGCTTCGTCAACTACTGGTCCCCTGCTGGTATTTATCAGGAATGCGGTGGGCTTCATCATTCTGAGCTCTTTCTCGCCTATCATGTGTCTCGTTTCCTTCGTGAGTGCGACGTGTATTGAGACGAAGTCAGAGTTCTTTAGGAGTTCTTCAAGAGGGACGAATTCTGCGCCTAACTCTGCTTCTCGCTCTGGTGGCGCCCTAACGACGTCGTAATATAGTATCTTCATCCCGAATCCCTTGGCTCTCTTAGCTACTGCCTGGCCTATTCTTCCAAACCCAATGATGCCTATGGTCTTGCCATAAACGTCTGCGCCTACGAAGAACGTCGGCGTCCACACTATCTTCCACTTGCCGGCCCTGAGGTAGTTGTCTGCCTCGACTATTCTTCGGGCAACTGCTAGGAGGAGTGCCCACGTAAGGTCTGCGGTAGCCTCCGTCAAGACTCCAGGCGTGTTGGTGACGTATATCCCCCTCCTAGTCGCCTCCTCCACATCTATGTGGTCATACCCGACCGAGTTTGTGCTTATTACTACAAGATTAGGCGAAAGATCCATGACCTCAGCGTCGATCTTGTCGCCAACCATGCAGATTATTCCATCCTTGTCCCTCGCCCTCTGGAGGAGGATGGAGCGGGGAGGCGGCCCACCCGCATCATAGACATCGACGTCGCAGTATTGTCTGAGAAGCTCCATGTGTTGGGGGAATAATGGCTGAGTCACGAATATCTTGGGCCGATTAACACCCGGATTACTTGATTTGCTACACATCGTCTTGAATCTTTCCTTATCTGGTATTTATACTGTTGTGGAGAATGTGTTATTGATTAAGTAGGGCTTGGAGTTCTTCGCGACCACCGTGTTTGGCCTAGAGGACGTCGCTGCGGAGGAGGTTAGCGAGCTTACTGGCAGGGAGGCATTGAGAGATGTTGCAAAGGTCATCTTCAGTGGAAGCGTCATGGATGCCGCATTGTTGAATTATGCCTCGAGATGCTGCAACAGGATATTCGTGATGCTTGTGAGGAGGGAGGTGGAGAGCCTCGACGATATTGAGAAGGCGGCGAGGGAGGTGGAGTACTCCGAATTCATAGATGATGATCAGTCCTTCGCAGTGAGGTCTGAGAGGCATGGATCTCACCCATTCACGAGCATGGACGTGAGTGCGGCGGTTGGGCGTGGAGTCATCGAGTCCTACAGAAAGTCTAGAGGCGTGAGGCTCAAGGTAGACCTAGACAATCCGGATGTTGAGCTTTTTGCGCTGCTCAGGGATTCTGAATTCATACTGGGACTGAACACTACTGGCCGCTCCCTTCACAATAGGTATTACAGAGTTTTTCACCATAGGGCCGCCCTCTCCGCAACCATTGCTGCCTCGATGCTCAGGCTGAGCGAATGGAGCCCCTCGGAGTCCCTCCTCGACCCGTTCTGCGGAAGCGGCACAATCCCCATCGAGGCCGGCTTGATGGGGCTGAGGATTGCTCCTGGACTTATGGTCAGGGACTTAGCGATGCATCGCTTGAAGATCTTCAGCAGTGAGGAACTGGAGAGCATCAGGGAGAGGCTCAGAGGCTCTGAGGAGCGTTGGAGGGATCTGAAGATACTTGGGACAGATGCCTCCTCGAGGTCAATTGAGGGCGCATCCATGAACGTCAGGGCCGCGGGGCTTGAAGGAGTGGTCAGGCTCATGCAGGGCGACGTGAGAAAGATCGATGAGTGGCTATCCATACAAGTCGATAAGATAGTGACTAATCCTCCTTTCGGCGTGAGGATAGGGCTTCGACACGCAGAGGAATTTTACGCCTCGGCCTTCAAAACCATCTCGAGGGCCATTCCCGGCGTATCCGTTATGTTCCTCACAAATAAGCCAGTTATCGCTGGCAGAGCGATGGAAAGCGCTGGATGGCGCCTCATAGACAGGAGAAAGATAATTTACGGCACGCTCGAGGTCAGCGTGATTAGGGCTGAGGCATAGCTGATGATTGGTGGCTGTGCCAGCTTTTCCTCTGGACCGCGACGTATTTCCAGTAGATACTCGTTGGGCGCTGATTCTATTGGGTTTCCACGCTCAATTCGTCGGGGCTTAATTTTATAAGCGGCCTCTAGCTGAATTGATACAGGAGAGTGCAAGTTGTCGTTCGTTATGAGGCTACCAAATGCAGAGTACTTGACGGACCTGATGAGGGCGATCTCGGCCGTGGTGGATGAGGCTACGTTCAAGATAGATTCTGAGGGATTGAAGCTCGTATCAATGGACCCAGCACATATAAGCATGGTAGACTTTATGCTCAGCAAGGAGGCCGCTGAGGAGTACTCAGTCACGGGCGAGCTGGAACTCACGGTTAACCTGCAGGACCTCCTAAAGTTTCTTAAGAGGGCGAAGAAGGGAGAAGCTCTCACGCTCTCTTACGACGCGGAGAAGAAGAAGCTCTCCATGACGCTTAGCGACTCTGCCTATTCTAGGGAGAGGAGCTTCCAGCTCAGTACGCTTGAGCCCGCGGGTACGGGAGCGATGGCTAGTCCAAAGCTCAGCTTCGAGGCAAGGGCGAGGCTAAGCACCGATGCTCTCTGGGAGGCAATCGAAGACGCTGGAATAATAGCTGACGCGATGAAGATTACTATTCAGCCCGAGATGGTCATACTCACCGCTAGGGGAGAGACCAGCACCGTCCAGAACAAGCTCTCGAAGCAGGGCGCACTCGTCTTTGAGATTCAGACAGATAAGGAGGTCTCCGCCAGCTTCAGTCTCACGTACCTCGAGAAGATAGTCAAGCCCTGCAGGGACATCTCTGAGGAAGTCACCCTAATGCTCAGCACGAATAAGCCAATCAAGCTTCACTTCCCATTCCCAGCCGGAAGACTCGAATATCTTGTCGCTCCGAGATTGGAGTAGTGCTCGGAAATCTAATGATTTTTCCCACCATAATTATGCAAGAGTGAGAAAAAGGGGAATTAAATAGATAGTCTGGTTTTTCTATATCAATCTGCCGACTCTGTCCCCGTCATGGATGGCGTCCTTTATGCGGCCCGGGCTTCGCGAGTCTCCAATTACGTAGGACTCTCTGCAGGCTGCTTTAAGGTTGTCTACGAGCTGCTGATCCACTCTCAAACCTATCGATAGTATCACCGTGTCTGTGCTTATCTCGAATGGTTTGCTCTCGCCTATCCTCATCACTACTGATGATGGCTTTGCCTCTAGGACCTCAGACTTGCAGAGCGCCCTCACGCCGGCCTTCTTCAACATGTCCCACAGAACCGTCGTGGTGTACTTGTAGCCAACCTCGTCAAACGGCATAAGCTCAACCATCTTCTCAATTATCGTCACGCTCTTACCATGGCTGGCTAGGTACAGAGCCGTCTCGCAGCCAGTCGTGCCTCCACCAATTATCACCGGCTCGTTACCGACCTTCTCTGGGCTCATTAGCGCCTCTGCCGCCGTGAGCGTCTTAATCTTGTCGAGGCCCTTTATGTCTGGACGCACTGGCTTAGCGCCTACAGCTATGACAAGTGCGTCTGGACTAACCTTCCTAACCAAGTCCGGCGTCACCTCAACCCCTAATTTCACCTCGACGCCGCTCTCAGCCACTTCTGCCCTCAAATATTCTAGAAGTTCACGTATGTCTCTCTTGAATGGGGGCTGACATCCAGGAATCATCAGTCCTCCCAGCTCCTTCTCCTTCTCGTAGAGCATTACCTCGTGGCCCCTCCTAGCAGCGACCATCGCAGCCATCATTCCGGCTGGCCCGCCGCCCACAACCATGACCCGCTTACGTCTCTCAGCAGGCTTCAGAGGCTCCTCCCTCTCCCTGAAGAGGTAGGGATTCACCGTGCATGTAAGCCTACGTACCCACGCAACAGCCTCATAGTGACAGACGTTACACCTAATGCAGGGGCGGATCCGCCTACCACTCATAGCCTTGTTGACCCACTCAGGATCAGCGAGGAGCTGCCTGCCCAGACAAACAATGTCTGCCTTTTTAGCGGCCAGGATCGACTCAGCGAACTCTGGGTCCTTAATTCCACCAAAGGCCATTACCGGAACCGCGTCGCCAACATGCCGCTTAATGTACTCCGCAACCGGAATCGTGATGTCGAGCGGGTGGTAAAGAATGGGCACCCCCGGATACTTCATGAGTCCAAGCGCCGCGATGCCAGTAGACATCGTGGCCGGCTGGAGATAGACCACTCCCTCATCAATCATGATCTTAGCAATCTTGACAGCGGTCTCGAGGTCGTTTCCACCCGGCACCTCCTCATAGGCGTTAAACTTGAAGCCAACCGGGAAGTCGGAACCACAGGCCCTGTGGATGCCCCTGACGATTTCGACCGGCACACGCATCCTGCCCTCGAGGTCGCCTCCATACTCGTCCCTCCTCTTATTGCTGAAGGCAGAGATGAACTCCGCTACGAGGTAGCCATAGGCTCCGTGGAGCTCGACGCCGTCGAAGCCAGCCTTCTTAGCCCTCACAGCCGCCTGGACAAACTCCTCGATAACCCTCTCGACCTGCTCCTTCGTCAGCTCCTTCGGAAGAACCGAGTACCACGGAATATCGATCGCCGACGGAGCGTAGGAGCCAAGCGGGTCGGCGCCGCCCATCGTGGCCAGCTGGAGAAAGACCTTCGCTCCATACCTATGAGCAGCATCGGCATACGACTTCAGGCTAGGAATAAGCCGATCATCATTCGCAGCCATCAAGGGAAAACGCTGAAACTTAGTCGCCGCGGTGAACTGACTTATTATCAGCCCGACTCCGCCCTTAGCTCTCGCCTCGACATAATTGAGCGTCTCCTCTGTGACAGTGCCGTCAGGATTGTAGTGGCCAGTCCCCATAGGCGCGAGTGCAACCCTGTTTCTGACTTCGACCGTGCCAAGCTTTATCGGTGTGAAAAGAATCTTACTAGACATACAGATCAGCAAATATCAAAGATCATGCTCTTATTTATTTTTTTAGATTCGCGTCTACCGTCTCAGAGACTTGCGGATTAGTAATGCTGCGGGATAGAGTACTTCTTCCTCGAGCTTGGCGTGGCGCCTGAGGTTCTTGGCGAATGTGACGGCTGCCCTCTTCTTCGCTCTCCTTGCGGCGGCCTCTAGAGACTCGAGTGTCTTCGATATTTCTGCGTGTTCTTGGAGCATCCTTTCATATTCTACGGCGAATTTGTCTGCGAGTTCGGCGGCTCTCTGAGGATCTTCGATTGGCTTGTCCTCTGCTAGGTTCTTTAGTAGGCCGAGGAGGGGTAGGGCGAGCTCTTCTTCCTTCTTGAAGTGCGGCTTCAAGGCTTCTTCAGCTTTTCTTGCCTCTTCACCCACTTTGCCCCTAATGGCTGATAGTTTTGAGAGTAATCTATGAAGCTCCTTGTGTTCTTCCTTAATTACGCTGGGCGTAGCTAGCGCCATGTCAAAGTTGAGGAGGCTGAAGCTGGATTTAAGAATTTAGAGAAAATTCGAAAATTACATGATGAATATTGATACTCTCAGTATCACATAAGTATTATCTCTGGAGCAACCATTATTTTTAGACTGATGATGCGGATGGTATCTAGTAGAAGCGGCTTGGCCTTGGTGTGCTTGTTAGTGGCGGCGCTGCTGGCTCCTGTCTCGCTCGCATCGATAACGCTGGCCCAGGAGACCTCTACAGTGTCCAGCGATAAATCAATCTATAAGCTTGGAGAGACTGTCAAGTTCAGTCTGCCGAGCAAATTAGACCCTGGCCAGACATACTATTTAGTGATTTCCAGAAAGGGCGAGACGATTCATCAAATAGAAATCACTACTGACAGCGAAGGAAACCCTGTTGGTGAGGCGTCATGGAGCACAGACAACGTAGAGCCTGGAACATACAGCTACGTCCTAAAGACTAGTAGTGGCGAAGAGCTTGGAGGCGGCACATTGGGCGTAGTTGGAATAAATAAAGAGGTCTTCGCGGCTGAAGAGACGATAGTGGTTAATGGTGGAGGAGCGACCGGAGATGTAACGGCAGCCCTCAGGAATGACTCGTCAGTAATTGCGACTGGCAGCGCGCATCCAGACGAGTATGGCGAGTTCTCGCTAAGCATAGTGATTCCCTACGATACGCCTAACGGTACGTACAGCGTCGTGGTGGAAGTCTCTGGAACAGAGATAGTATTCGAGGTAAAGATTGAGACCACGAGTTCGACGCTCATCACGAATACGGAGCTACTGTTTGACGAGCTGCTGAGTAACACATCTGGAATCAATGCGCCGATCGTCAATAGCTTGGTGGCGAAGCTTAGGAATGCGAAGATGAAGGTTGAGGCTGCTGAGGAGCTACTCGCGGAGGGCAGGACCCACGTTGCGAGGAACATGCTGAGAGCGGCTAGAAATATGCTTAGCGCCTTCATCCACGAGGTGATGGCGCAGCGTGGAAAGCACCTAGACGAGGCCACTGCCGACGGCCTAATCGCCGCGGCTCAACAGCTGATACAGCGGATAGACTACCTCATGTCGCAGCTAGACAGTCAGACAGGCATTGGAGCCACGACACACACAGGCAAAGGCAACGGCAGGAGAAACGAGGAAAAAGGAGAGACGAATAGTGGCGGGAAGGGTAAGGGCAAGGATAATCACGGAGGCGGCAACAACGGAAATAATAGAGGGAAGAAGAAGTAGGATGAGGGATTAGGGAGGCTCGACGCCGAAGACTCTGACTACGTTGTTTATCGTCAGGTCGTCGATAAGTTTTTCTGGCGTGTTTTTTTCTCTAAGCCATGCGAGTAGCTGAGAGTATTTCTCGAGGCTCCTTATCCCTGAGAGGTATGGCGGGTTGAGCTTTTCCTGAAGCGTGTGTGGCGCGTGGTCTGTCTCGATGAAGTCGATCTCGCCCCGCTTCAATGCCTCGAGTAGTCCCCGGGCATCCTCAGGCCCTCGTAACGGTGGATTACTCTTTAGGAGAAGACCGTCAGGAGCATCCATATCTCTGGTAGACATCATTAAGTGATGCGGAGTCACTCCGCAGACGACTCTCACTCCCTCCTCCTTCGCCTTGGACACGAGCTCGACGGTCCTCGGGCTAGATACGTGCACGATGTATAGCGTCCCCCTAAATCCTGTCTGCCTTACTGCCGTGATCTGGTCTCTCACAGACTCGGTCTCAGACTCAGGCGGACGGGCGAGGCACCAGCTAGACGGCACTGCAGGATTCCAGAGCTCCATCCTGAATAGGCTTGTCTTCTCACAGTGGACGGCGATGACTCCTCTGTAGCCCATGTCTGCGAGCGCCTTATACACTCGAAGCTGGTCCTCAAAACTCTCAACCTCAAGCCCCCTCATGTGGGCAGTATACATCTTGAGACCGACTGCCCTCGGCTCCTCCTCCACCGCCCTCACAGCCTCCTCCAGCTGCTCCATGCTGCGGGTCGCTGCAACGTAGAGATAGTAGCCTTTCTCGACTCCCTGCTCTGCGGCAGTCCTAAGCCTCCACCTAACTAGTTCGCGCGTCGTTACTGGCGGGTCAGTGTTAGGCATGTCAAAGATGGCTGAGACTCCCTGACTCTTCGCAAGGCTGTAGACTTCCCTTATCGTGGCTTTATAGCTCTCCCCCCAGTCCCTACAATGGACATGCGGGTCGACTCGTCCCCAGTCAGTCATGACTATTCAGCCGATCACGTACTCCGGAATCTTCGAGAATTCTAGCAGCGAGTCGCAGTAATCACATTGGACGACGCCGTAGTCCTTCAGGACGGTGAATCTAGGCTTGACCGGCTCCCTCTCCTTATTCGTTATGCACGTGACCTCAGGGCATCTAACCCTGCCTACGATCTTGTCCGGGATCTTTGGCTTAACCTTCTCTACCCTCCAGTCCTTGATGTAGTTGATCGTGGTCGTTGGAAATATCAGCGAGAGGATATCGCACTCGCCTTGACTAATGTAATAGTGATAGATCTTCACTATGTCCTTCCTACCGTACTTCCTGCTCGGAACATTGTTAAGAATTATGACTGAGACTTCCGGATTATTCACGAGGTGGTCTATCCCTAGGAGCCTTATCACTTGGCCGGCTCGCCAAGCGGGTATGTGGTCAATCACAGTTCCCCAGTCGATCTTACGCACCAGAAGTGATTCCTCACCCATCATTCTTCACCTCCCAGTAACATGTATAGGAGCGCCATCCTGAGCGGGAGCCCATACCTCGCCTGATCGAAGTACCACGCGTTCGGTGTCGAGTCTATCTCGGGCGACAGTTCATCAACCCTAGGTAGTGGATGCATCACTCCCACGTCGATCTTCGCATAGCTGAGCAGCTCCCTATTCACGACGTACGATCCACGCAGCTTCTCATACTCGGACGGGTCTGGGAACCTCTCCTTTTGCAGTCTAGTAACGTAAAGCACGTCTATCTCCCTCAGCGTCTTTCTAATCTCTGATGGGTCCTCTATCCGCATATACTTCACGTTCCTCGACTTGAGGAATAGCTCGACCTCAGGCTTTATCTGCAGAGTCGTCGGAGCCATGAAGTAGAGCGTGACCCCGCTGAACAGCGAGGCTAGATAGCTTAGCGACGGCACAGTCCTAGAGAATCTTAGGTCTCCAAGCGCGCCAATGCTCACACCGTCTATGCTGCCCCTACGCCTCAGAATCGTGTAGAGGTCGATCATGCTCTGCGTAGGGTGCTCCTGGCTGCCGCTCCCAGCATTTATTACAGGCACCTCGGCAACCTCGGCCGCATACTTGGCCGCGCCCCTGCATGGATGTCTGAGAACTATGCAGTCCGCGCCGTACCCCTCGAGCATCTTGACCGTGTCGTGGAGAGACTCGCCTTTAGCTAATGAGCTCATCGACGGGTCGCTCATCGGCATGACCTCTCCGCCCAGCGCTCTCGTCGCTTCGAAGAAGCTGTGGAAAGTCCTAGTCGAGGGCTCCACAAAGACCAGCGCCACCTTCTTGCCCCTGAGAGAGTCTCTATACTTATCACCACGCGTCTCCATCTCGGTGGTAAGCGTAAAGAGCTGCTCGATCTCCGGTCTCGTGAAGTCCTTAGAGCTCACAACGTCCCTGCCGCGGAGGGTGGATGGGCCATGCATCAGCCATCCCTCCGCGTCGAATAAGTGGGTAGACGCATACCAAACATTTAGGACCTCTAGACGGATTTAAAGATTATACCGCGGGATAGTTGGGGGCTCAGATACCCCAGGGTGCCTCACAGCTCAGCGCATCCCCCACATCAACGCCCCATAAGAATTCATCGAGTACTCGTTGATTAGGCTTATCACTAACCACCTTCTTAGTGAGGTGCGTCGCGTCTCGCCAAGGATTAAATATTCAGGCATCGATAGAAACTCCATGAGGGTAGCAATTTTAGGCTTAGGAGACATTGGAAGATTGGTCGCTCGTTGTGCTCTTAAGAGGGGATACAGCGTCGTCGGCGGCGTCGATATAGACCCGGCCAAGATAGGCGCAGACGTAGGCGAGCTCGCAGGCGTTGGCAGGGTTGGAAAACAGGTCTATGGCTCGCTCGAGGAGCTGATGAGGAAGGAGGACTTCGACGTCTTGATCCAATCGACGACGAGCTACCTGGACCAGGCTTACAGACAGTTCAGGCCCGCGGTGGAGAAAGGCATAAGCATAGTCTCGACCTGCGAGACGCTTGTCTATCCCTACTATCGGTATCCGGAGCTCGCCGGTGAGATTGACAGGGTCGCGAGACACAGCGGCGCAGCGGTCCTAGGAGCTGGGATTAACCCGGGCTACCTACTCGACGTCCTGCCGGTCTTCATGACCGCGCCCTGCCTCTCAGTCGAATCGATAGTCGCGGTCAGGCAGCTTGACGCTGCTAAGAGGAGGCTGCCCTTCAGGAAGAAGGTCGGAGTGGGCATGAGGCTGGAGGAGTACAGCGAGAAGCTCAGAAGGGGAGAATATACGGGGCACGTCGGTATGGCCGAGTCCGCGCTCCTCATCGCCAAGGCGCTTAAAATTAGAGTAGACGGAGTAGAGGAAGATCAGGTCCCGGTCGCGACTGATAGGACGTTTGAGAGCGCTGGGATAACTGTCAGGCCTGGAGAGGTTAGGGGAGTGGAGTCTAGATGTGTGGTCCGATCCGCTGGCAGGGAGGCAGTGAGGCTGGAGTTCAGGGCACTAGTAGGCGCCGAGGAGTACGAGGAAGTGACGATCAGGGGAGAGCCCTCGATAACTTGGAGGAGCAGCGGTACGCCAGGAGACCTGGGGACGGTCTCGGTCATACTGAACGTGGCGCCTCTCGTCTTGAGGGCAGGGCCTGGACTTTTAACGATTGATGAATTGCCGCTGATGCATTCAGTATTTAGGCCGGCTCAGCCTTAACTTCTGGTGGAGAGCGAGATTGGCGCTCAAGGATGGGTGGGTCTCAAGGTACCTTGAGATGACTAAGAAGTCTGAGGCGCTGTTTAGGAGGGCGGTTCAGAGCATTCCGGGCGGGGTCAACTATCCGTTGAGGTACCTCGCGCCGCATCCGCTATACGCATCCAGGGCTGAGGGATGCTATTTTTGGGATGTAGACGGCAACAGGTACGTCGACTTCTGGATGGGGCACTTCGCCTTAATCATGGGGCACGCCTACAGAAAGGTGGTCGATGCTGCGAAGGAGCAGCTCGAGCTTGCCGCCCACCTAGGCCTAGAGCATGAGTGGGAGATAATGCTGGCTGAGCAGGTGAAGAAAATGGTCAGAAGCGTCGAGCAGATAAGGTTCGCGAACAGCGGGACCGAGGCAAACATGTATGCCGTGAGGGCGGTGAGGACATACACGGGTAGGAAGGAGATAGGGAAGCTCGAGGGCTGTTGGCACGGTGGATATGACGCGCTCCACAAGGCAGTGAGCTATCCCTTCGATGCTCCATCCTCGGCGGGACTGCCGGAGGAAGTGACCGGCTTGACGGTCGTTCTCCCGTTCAACGACGTTGATGGGGCTGTCAAAATTATTAGGAGTAGGAGGCTGGCCGCGGTCTTCGTCGAGCTCGTGCCCTCACAGGGAGCGTTTCACCCAGCCGACGCAGAGTTTGTGAAGGCTCTAAGAGAAGTGTGCGACGAGACCGGCACCCTGCTAGTCTTCGACGAGGTCATCACTGGGTTTAGGCTGAGTCCGGGAGGGGCGCAGGAATTATACAGGGTCTATCCAGACCTGACCATTTTTGGGAAGATTCTGGGCGGTGGCTTCATGCCAATGGGCGCGTTTGGCGGCAGGTCTGAGATAATGAAGCGTCTCGACCCGACTAGATACACAAAGCCCTCTGAGAGGTCTTTCCACGGCGGGACATACGCGGGCAACCCGCTGGCCGCGCGTTGCGGATACACGCTTCTAAGAGAGCTTGAGAGCGGAGAGATACAAGAGAGGCTAAACAGGCTTGGAGAATACGCGAGGAGGAAGATCAGGGGGGCAGTAGAACGCTCAGGGCTTAAGGCATACGTCACGGGTGTAGGCTCTCTTCTCGGGCTCCAGTTCACGCCATCGCCTCCGAGGTCTCCGAGAGACACGCTCAGCGGCATGGATAAAGAACTCGCAGAGGCGCTTTACTACTACATGCTCGTAAACGGAGTATACTACATCTCTCCTCACGTTCCGCACTTCGGTCTGAGTGCTCCACACACCGAGGAGCACGTGGATAGGCTGGCTGAGCTTGTGGAAGATTTTGGACGCATAGTAAGCAGGGAGAGAGGACACTAGTCATGCATATAGGACATGGGAGACATATGTGATAAGTCCCCCACGGGGGCCAATGGATACGCATAGCTCATCCTGATTTTCGACACGCGTTGATTTTATGGCCAACAATTCATGCTTAACTGATGATTATTACTCAAGCATCTCTGCAGAGATTCTCAGGGTATTACTCTTGGGCTGGACTCGACGGTGGGTCGGGTCAAGAATTAAATCCGAACACCATGTATGGGCCGCTAACGGGTTGCCGGCTAAGCGCAAGATTAGGCTCGAGATGACGGACGAGGACGGCGATAAGGTTACGCTGATCTTTGAGGGCAGGGTAACTAGGGAGAAGCTGCTCCAGCTGGCTGACTTCGTCGAGCTTTACGGCGGCGGAGAAGACCCTGAGAGAGTCTCTCTGGCCGAGAACAAGCTAACGAGGCTGGCAAGAGTCTTGGAGAAGTATTTCCCGATGTCCTCCTTCACTTCTAAGGACGCCTTGGAGAGCTACGTCGCCGAGTACAGGGAGCCAATAACGCTCAGCACGGTCTCTACTTATCTCGCCAGGCTAGCTGACAGGGGCTTCCTAGAGAGGGTCGCCGGCTCCCAAGTCATCAAGTACAGAATACTCAGAGAGAAGGCCGTTCAGCTTGGAGGCGAGTAACTCATTTTTTATTTGCTGAGCTTCCTCAGCCGAGTCTGCATCTCTTCTAGCAGGAGGATTGCATCGTCTATTCTTCCCTCCCTGACCGCCTCTCCCAGCTCTATGAACCATCTCTGCCTGTCGTCGTTGAGCAGGCCGACGTAGCTGAGAAGTATGACCGTGAAGAGTGACTGAGAAATGTTTCTGAGCGCCTGCGACAGTATGCGGGCGTAGCTTCCCTTAGTAATACCCATCAGGCGTGCCTTCTCAGAGAATTTCAGCTCGCCCGTCTCCTCAGACGCTTCGATCAGCAGCGCCTCCAACTGCCTCTCGGTCAGCGAGCAGTAGTGGGCCAGCAGTCTCAGAAACGGGTCTTGACGCCATTTCTGCCTGATTTCCTCAATTACTACGAGCTGGGAACTCTCCAATCCTCCGCTCCCCTCCTGCTAGACAAATTTGTAGACTCTAACTTCCTAAAAAGTAATCCGCTCAGTCTCTGCGCCCTTCTCAGCCGAGGTAATACTCTGAGAATTCATGGATGAGGCCAACCTGCTGATGATCTCTGAGGCAAGCTCGGCGTAGGCAGACGCGACCGGCGTGTCTGGAGCGTAGGCGACGACTGGACTTCGATAGAAGTGCCCCTCCTCAACCCTGACGCTGCTCGGTATCTCTGACCTCAGCAGGCCGTCGCCGAGCCTCACCCTCAGGTCCTCCCTGACCTCGTGCGTTATCCTATACCTGTTGTCGACCATCGTCAGGAAGTGTCCAAGTATCTCTATCTTCCTTCCAAGCCTAGTCCTCATCAGTTCTAGGATCTTGTAGAGTCGCCTGAGGCCCTCGATGCTATAGAGCCTCGGTTGTACCGGCACTAAGATATAGTCTGCGGCGTAGATGGCGTTGAAGGTTAGGACGCCTAGGCTCGGAGGAGTATCAATCATCACGACGTCATACTCAGAGATCTCGCCCGTCAATACTCCTCTAAGCACTGCCTCCCTGCCTGGCTGCCTCGAGAGCTGCTCCTCGACCGCGGCTAAATCCTCGTTGCTCGGGACGATTCTAAGACCATTGATGGACGTTTCATGAGCCACCTCGGAGAGCCTCCTAAGCCCCATGAGCGGAGCCGCGATCGTGTCCGCCGTGCTAGCAGGCTTGACGCCCAGCGATAGGCCTAGGTGGCCCTGCGGATCCATGTCTATGAGGAGGACCCTGTAGCCGTGTCTCGAGACAAGAGCCGCCGAGATATTTATCACGCTGGTGGTCTTCCCCACTCCTCCCTTCTGGTTTGTCACCGTTATTACCCATGTCATCCTTGTGGCACCTGTCACCCATGGGTGATTTTTTCCTCGATCTCCCTCAGACCCAGCCTCACGGCCGCCCTGAGAACCTTCGAGGCGATCCCCCTCCTATCCGCTAGGATTCCCTGCTCCTCGCTCAGCTTCTCGACTATTCGGCCCAGCCTCTCGTAGTCCTCGTTGTCGACGTAGAAGTGTACCTTCCTCATCTTCGACTTGGGTCCGGGCCTAGCTTCTCTGCGCTGCTTCTCGCTTCCACCTATCATCTCCTCGACGCTGGGCAGCAGCGAGTCGAGATAGCCAGTAGGCAGTCTCCTAGTCATGGCGATGAGACACTAGGCCTGGTTATTAAAAGGGAGACATGGGTGACATGGAGGATATGTCAGACATATTACACGTGGCTGCCTTGGGTCATATCTCACCCTCCTGTCCGAGCCGCCAGTAGAGTTCACGATGTAAAAATCCAACCAACTAACGCAGCCCCAGCCCTAAAACCTGTTATGAGTCTAGAGCTTCCTGTATCTCTGGGCCTTTTTGACGAGTAGCTCGTGAAACGCCGTGCTCCCCGAGAGCTCTGGATGGAAGGTCGTGCCCATGACGTTTTCCTGCACGACGGCGATGGGCCTATTGGCGAGACTAGCGATCACCTCTACCTGCGGCCCAGTGTCTATGATCGTGGGCGCCCTGATGAATACTGCCTTGAAGCCGTTGACGCCGAGTGCTGGCAGATCGATTATCGTCTCGAATGATTCTCGCTGCCTTCCATAACTGTTCCTCTCAACCGTTACGTCCAATACGCCTATGAGCTGCTGTCTCGTCTCTCCCACCACCCTGTCGTAGACCCTCTTGGCAAGCATGATTAGGCCGGCGCAGGTTCCTAGTACCGGCAGGCCCTCGAGTACTCTCTGCCTGATGAGTTGGAGCGCCTTGCTGAAGACCGCAAGCCTGCCCATCACGGTGCTCTCACCGCCCGGAATGATAAGGGCGTCGACGCGCTCGATCTCCTCTGGCATCTTTACGAAGACTGCGTCTCCCTCAACTCCGAGCCTTCCAAGCGCCATTCTCGAGGCTAATACGTGCTCCTCTACGTCTCCCTGGAAGGAGGTTACGCCGATCGTTATTCTACTCAACCCGTGCCTCTCTCCTGCATCCTCAGCTCTAAGCTCTTTACATCCATCCCCATCATTGACTTCGACTCATCAATCATCTTCTGAGCCTCAGCGACGATCTCTGGTCTGTCCCAGTAGGTCGTCGCGAGCACGATTGCCGAGGCCCTGAGCTCCGGGTCGCTTGATTTAAATATTCCAGACCCGACGAATATTCCGTCGCATCCGAGGCTCATCATCATCGCTGCGTCGGCAGGCGTAGCTATTCCACCAGCAGCGAAGTTCACGACTGGTAGCCTACCAAGCCTAGCGGTCTCGACTGCAAGCTCGTAGGAGACTTTAAGCTCTCGGGCGAATTTTATAAGCTCCTGCTCATCGCTCTGCTGGTAGAGAATCACTAGTCTCCTGAGCTCGTTGCTGAGGATCCTCATGTGTCTGATTGCCTCTGCGACGTTTCCGGTCCCCGGCTCGCCCTTGGTCCTAATCATCGCTGCTCCCTCCTCAATCCTCCTCAATGCCTCTCCTAGGTCTCTCGCGCCGCAGACAAACGGTGTCGTGAAGTCCCACTTCCAGATGTGGCGCTCCTCGTCGGCGGGTGTCAGCACCTCCGACTCGTCGATCATGTCGACTCCTATCTCCTCTAGCACTCTGGCCTCCCAAGTGTGTCCAATCCTGCACTTAGCCATTACCGGGATCGTTATGTGGTCCATGATCTCCTCTATTATTCGGAGGCTGGCGGTCCTAGCGACTCCTCCCGCCTTTCTGACGTCGTAGGGCAGCTTGTCCAGAACCATCACCGCTACTGCTCCGGCATCCTCAGCTATCTGCGCCTGTTCCACACTCGTAACGTCCATCACGACGCCGTGCTTAAGCATGTGGGCAAAGCCTCTCTTCAGTAGCGTGGTGCCCTTGCGGCTCTCCACGCCGTAGGCTCTTTCAAGCCTAACTCCAGGCAGCTCTCGCTGACTGCCAACGAGCGATATCATTCCATTATCTATAATGGCTGCATCCTATTAAAGAATACTTTTCTATGGGTCTCTACGGATAAGTGGCTTATAAGATGTCTTAGACATCGACTCCGAAGGCCTTTGCGAGTCTCTCAAAGCGTTTGAACTCGTTTAGAAGCTCTGCGCCCTTGTCGCTGAGGGAGTAGAGACTCTGGGACTGGTTAATGACGATGAGTCCCCTGCTCGACAAGAATTCTAGATATTTGATGAGTCTGTCGTATGATAGGTTTGCCTCCCTCATGAGGTATGACTGCTGGGCCCAGCCCACCTTCGAGATAGCCTCAAGAATGTCTATGCAAATCCTGAGCTTAGACCTATACTCCTTCTTTAGGGACTGACTCAAATCCTGCTCGCCCTCACTACCGCCGACATCACGAAGCAGAGGGCAAGCAACTGTAGTAGATGGGCAAAGAAGTAAAAGCCAGCCCCAGTGGGTGTGAAGACGAAGAATACGTGGCTTAAGAGGAGCAGTGAAAAACCAAGAAGCACTAGTCCAGACTCGGTGGTCTTGTTCTGCGCATAGTTGATCCCAGTCCAAGCGACTACGAATGCGAGGAGAAGCGCAGAGACCATCTCGAATAACGGGCTGTAGACCAATACCTGTAGCGGCAGCATGGCCATCGAAGCCGAGAGCCTCCTCATCGATGCGTATCCATACGTAGCAGCAAAGACGACGTATGAAGCTACTCTCAGTCCAGAGTAGGTCATTTCTGCTGATTGAATCATCCTTCTAAAAACATTGGTTGGCCAGTCGGTGAATCTCATGAGCCAGAGGATGTAGCTGATGGATGTGACGCGTGAGAGCATTCCGATGCCCATAAGGAGGAATCCGACTCCGAGATAGAGGAAGGGCTTCATGTCGGTGACTCTGTATGCCCTGAAGGCAAAGACAGCGATGATGAAGGCAAGTGTCATCGCTATGCTCTCCATGAGTAGGTCGAAGCGTATGACTCCTAAATACCCCTCCAGCAACTCAATAATGTCTTGAACTGGATGCTTATAGTTTTATTGCATCATTCATAGACGATTCATACACCATCCTTTAATAACTCTGGCCAGATAAGGAGTCTCAGGATGAACATGAAGAAGGTCTGGATAACTGGGATAATCAGCGCAGTCCTGATCGGAGTTGTGCTGACAGTACTGATGACTCAGTATGCAAGCGCCGCATTCATAAATAGCCAGCAAGCATCAACACAGCTTAGAAGCTGGCAGGAAAATAATCAGTGGAGCAGGATGCAGTTCAAGTATCACCCATACTCAAACGCATCAACTATTACGGAGAGGCTGAGGATGCGTCAATGCTTCGAGAACGCTACGTTCACGGTCGAGGAAGTATCAATCACTGGGAAATTCACTGACGCTGAGCAGGGACTGATAGTGCTGAGCGTGAGTGGATCCAATGTAGTGTTTAGGGCGCCGAATCGCTGGATCATAAACGGCGAGGTCAAGTCATTCATTCACCTATTCGTCGACGACGTGGTAGTAAAGGGACACGAAGTAAAGATTGATGCGCTAAAGGTCACAGCAACGCTGAGGGATGGTACATCGATGACGTTCTACGTGGCTAAGGTCGTCACAGATCTGAGCAGCGGCGCGACAGCTCAGGCCGTGATGCCGACTACTTCGAGTGGCTCTCAATATAGCTACCGAGGACAATCAGCCTAAATCCGCTTGACTCGAAGAGTTTCTGATCAAGAACCCTCCTAGCATCAATAATTATTTTTCCCCTCATTTTTCCTCTAAGCTTGTCCGGAGTGAGTGATCTGAATATTGGCCAGGGAGTAGCTATGACGACCGCGTCTGCATCCTTAACGCATTCGTCAATCGTTGTGGCTATGGTGGCTCTTCTCCCAATAATCTTCGAGACGTTATGAGCGGCTGCGGGGTCGAAGATCGAGACAGAGGCTCCACTAGATATGAGCATGTTTGCAAGCTTGACTGCCTGGGACTCCCTGACGTCGTCTGTAAACTCCTTGAAGGCCGCTCCTAGGATCGCTATTCTTTTCCCACGGATTGTTGATAACTCATGTTCGAGGAGTCTGCATACCCACTCGACTTGTCCATCATTTATCTCGATGGTCGCGTCTATGAGGTGCGGCTTCAATCCGAGGTCTAGGAATACTCTCCTGAGGGCCCTGAGGTCTTTGGGGAAGCATGAGCCTCCCCAGCCTAGCCCTGCCTTCAAGAAGTGTGGGCCAATTCTCTTGTCAGCGCCTATCCCAGCAGCGACCTCGTCCACGTCTCCACCAGGCAGCTTCTCGCAGAGCCTCGAGATCATGTTTATGAAGCTGATCTTCATCGCGAGGAAGGCGTTATTCGCATACTTTATTAGCTCAGCATTCGTCGGTGTAGTCATGATTACTGGCGGGAGACGCTCTCCGTGAAGAACTTTGTAGAGGCTGAGCAGCTCCTCGCCCGACTGTTGGTCTACGCATCCAATAACGATGCGGTCGGGGTTAAGCGTGTCCTCGACAGCGCTTCCCTCCCTGAGAAACTCCGGGTTAAAGCAGAGCCCAAAATCTGGGCCGCACTTTCTGCCAGAAGCTTCCTCGAGCCTCTTCAGGAATGGGCCGATCGTCGTTCCAGGAGGGACGGTGCTCCTCAAGACTACGAGGTGCCGCCCATCAAGCTTTCCTAGGCATTTCCCAACGGTCTCAGCTGCCTCGAATACTTGGGATAGATCTGCCGACCCGTCGCTGAGGGATGGAGTGCCGACAGTTATGAAGGTGTATCCACTGTTAGCTATGCCTTCCGATGGATCATCTATCGTTCTTAGCGTTTTATTCGCGGCAGTTGCTCGAAGTAGGTCTTCTAGTCCTGGCTCGTATATCGGTGCCTCTCCATTCCTAATCTTTGAGAGCTTCTCTGCATCGATGTCATAGCAGTAAGTAGTGACTCCCCTGCTTGAGAGACAAGCGGCAGTAACGACGCCGACATATCCGAGGCCGACGACCGTGACTGCTCTCGCCTTCAACGCTACTCATCACCTAGGGTCTGGTAACCGCCTTGCGTATCCGCCCTTCTCGAGGAGTTCGGCCGACTCGGGTGGGATGAGCGCTACGTCGCCCTCCCTGAAAGGTCCATGCACCTGTCCCTTCCTGTCCACGATGGCCGAGGTATCTCTAAGCATCACGACTAGGATCTTTCCATTCATCTTTATCCTCGGCCTCAGGCTCAGCGTCTCAGCCACCTCGTCGACTGCCTCGAGGTAGGTTCGCCCAAGCTTCTGGAACGCCTTATACATCTCCTCCTCAAACTCGAGCATGTTTTCTAGGGGCGCCTCTCTCAGAGCGGCATCTATGATCTTCCTCATCCTAAGCATGAATATCTTCCTGACTAGTGAGGAGAGTATTCTCAGCTCTTCCTCCTTTAGGATTGTGCTGATTGATTTCTTATCGACTGCAAGCCTGATCTCCATCCTGAGCCTAGACGCATAGCTCCTAAGGTTCTCAGGCCAGTCCTTAGGAATGGGCGCCAACCTTTCCGAGGAGCTCTCAGCCCTCCATATCTCCACGGTCTGGGCGTATGCTTCCGGCATCTCTCACATAAGTTGAGACACAGTCTATAATAGGGATTTAGACGCCCATCTGCCTAGCTGTGTGGCAAAGCCGCATCAGGGCTTGACTGGGTCTGCCAGTCCTCTCAAAACGAGGTATACAGCGGTGTGGAGAGGCAGCTCTAGCTCCCTTGGCTCAGCCACCTCGTCAAAGGAGTCGCCGCCGAGGCTGAATGCAGGAGTATAGACAACCCTCAGCCTAACCATATAGCTGCTTTTCAGGACTGCAGCGTCTCTGAGAGGATCAGCTCCCTCAACCTCGTCTAAAGGTATGAGCGCCGCCAGCAGGCCGGTCTTTCCGTTCAGGGTGCCGCTCATCCTCATCAATCTATGAATGTCCGTCGTCACTACTGGGTCTATCCGCACAGACTCGATGCTCACAGCCTCCGACGAGAGCCTCGACCAGAAGCGCGGAGGAGCAGCACTCCAGCTCGGCTCCAAGCTCCAGACCTCCCTGACTTTTTTAGCCAGGTCAGGCTTAGCGCTTAGGGGTTCAAGCCTCTCAGCGGCTCCGCTGCTTATCAATGTATACATTCTCCTGATGATCCGACCCCTCCATCCCCAAGAGTCGAGGAGAGGCTCGGGATAGTCTTCGTATCTCGGCCTCCCACGTCTGCCAGGCTCGGATCCGGGTATTCCATGCAGCCTGGGCTGGAGCCCCTCGCCCAGCAAGTAGCTCACTATCTCCCTCCTAGACATCGAATCTAGGAGCTTGAAGGCCTCTGAGTAGACCGTGACATGGAAGCCCCTGTTTCCTGAGAAGCCCACCTCTAGCTCGCTCTCGGGGACTCCGAAATCATCCATCAAGACATTCACGAGCTTGGCGGTCTCGGCCCTAGCGGACCTGATGCAGTTCTCGCAGACCCAGTCTACTTCAATCATGGGTGAGCCGCACTCAGCACATTTCCCGTCCACCTTCTCGGACAGGCCATGCACTGGGCAGACGCTGTAAGCATGCTTGGAGACACAGGAGAGGCCCAGATGGTCCGCATCTATGTCGAAGACCAGGTCCGCGCCGAGCCACGACTTCTCCTCCATCGGTGCCCTCGGATACATGTAATAAGCAGCGGAGCGGTAGACGTGGAGCGGCGCGACTCTCCTAATCTCGTCCCTCACCTCATCTGCCGATTGGAACGCGAGGTGCCTGACCATGACGCTCTGGCCGAAAGGGAAGTATCCATACTCCCTCCTATCAGGCTGTCTCGGAACGTTTATGACTTCGGGGTTCTCGGCGTAGAACTTCCTGAAGACTCTCCTGACAAACTCCAAGCCACGCTGCGATATGAATGACACAGGCCTAGAAGTCTAATAACGCGCCGAATAATTAAGGATTTCCCAGCACAGAGAAAAATTACAACATTTATTTGGATAGGCACATATGGACTATGACGTGAGCAGTGCGATGAAGTACAAGGTCGTCCTACCAGTCGCTGGCCTAGGAACACGCCTGCTGCCGGCGACGAAGGAGCAGCCCAAAGAGATGCTCCCAATATTTGCGCCTGACGGCAGGGGAGGAACCTGCCTAAAGCCTCTGCTCCAGCTTGTCTTTGAGCAGCTATACTCCTACGGGTTCAGGGAGTTCGTATTCGTCGTGGGTCGTGGCAAGAGGGCGGTCGAGGACCACTTCACTCCTGACGCCCAGTTCGTGGAGGAACTGGAGAGGAGGGGAAAGACCGAGCATTCACGCATGGTGAGTGAGTTCTACAGAATGCTGAGCGACAGTGTGCTGACGTGGGTGAACCAGCCCTCGCCGCTGGGCTTTGGACACGCAGTACTGCTGACAAGACACGTCGTCGGCAATAATCCACTAGTTGTCCAGGCAGGCGACACCTACATACACTCAGACGGGAACAGACACATATCAAGAGTAATAGAGGTCTTCGAGTCGACGGGAGCCGATGCGGTCATACTGCTCAAACGCGTGGCAGATCCGAGAATCTACGGTGTCGTCGAGGGTAGAAGTGTAGGTGGCGGAGTAGTAGAGATCGTGGGCGTGGAGGAGAAGCCCGAGAGGCCTAGGTCGGACCTAGCGATAATGCCGCTATACGCCTTTAGAGACTCAATCTTCAGGGCGCTCGAGGAGGTCAAGCCAGACAAAAAGGGAGAGATTCAGCTAACGGACGGCATCCAGAAATGCATAGATTGGGGCGGTAAGGTGTACGGCGTGGAGCTAGATGCTGGATACGTCATGGACATAGGCAACCCCATGTCGTACTGGGAGGCACTCCAAACATCCTATAGGCTCGCATCAGAGAATAAACAATAACCTGAGAAATCTGGCGGAAATTTTAGGCGTGTAGTTGGATTAGATTTAAGAGTCAGAAGAGATGATGGGTTTATCTGAGGTGTGCCGGGTCTCAGCCTAGGAGTTATAAGTGATGATAGGCTAAAAGAGCTCAGCCAATCAGAGATACGTCGTTATGGCCGCCAGATAATAATTCCAGACGTTGGGCTGATAGGTCAGAAGAGACTCAAGGCCGCGAGGGTGCTGATAGTCGGTGTAGGAGGACTGGGCTCTGTGGCCTCGCTCTATCTAGCCGCCGCTGGTGTTGGGACGATTGGACTCATCGACCACGACGTAGTTGAGGAGACAAACCTTCAGAGACAGATCATCTACACGACGGACGATGTTGGGAAGAGGAAGATAGATGCGGCGAGAGATAGGCTGTCCCGGCTGAACCCCAACGTTGAGATAGAGACCTACGGCGAAGCGATCAGCTCATCGAACGCTCTAGAGATCATTCAGAACTACGATGTCGTCATAGACGCCACTGACAATTTCCCAGCGAGGTATCTCCTGAACGACGCGTGTGTCATTCTGGATAGACCTCTGATTTATGGCAGCATCTTTAGGTTTGACGGGCAGGTATCGGTCTTCTACCCCAAGAAGGGGCCGTGCTACAGGTGTCTATATCCAGAGCCACCTGCGCCAAACTTGGTGCCGTCCTGCGCTGAGGGAGGTGTGCTGGGCGTGCTTCCAGGAATCGTCGGCACCATACAGGCAAGCGAGGCGATAAAGCTAATCATGGGTATAGGCGAGCCGCTGATAGGAAGACTACTGATGGTCGATGCACTCTCACTCTCGTTTAGGGAGCTCAGAATAGAGAGGGACAGGAACTGCCCGGTCTGCGGCGAGAACCCCACTATAAGGGAATTGATAGACTACGAGGAGTTCTGCGGGCTCAGGAGAGGTGGAGAAGTAGAGGAAGAATTCGAGATCACTCCGGAGGAGCTGAAGGAGAAGCTTG